>OIYO01000057.1_pt1 | contig 113165 bp, 120 predicted proteins | sample 1588191 | NCBI WGS metagenome assembly OIYO01 (sample SAMN03283275) | human gut metagenome | biome: human-associated habitat; material: feces | host: Homo sapiens | place: Peru | collected 2012 | reverse complement strand
CGCGGCTATTGGAAACTTGTTCATCGGGTTTTATAAAGTCGCTTGCTTTACCTTTTGGCAAATGTCCTCATCCGTTTTTTCGTGTTCTGCGAATTTTTAAAAGCCGTAAATCACTGTAAAAACTGCGGACGGATAATATCCGTCTCTACATGATGATGATGTTAATTTACAATATTAAAATTGTTTGCTTGACGCGTTTGCATCTCTTTCATCCCACTTTTCCGAGTGAATCTAAGGCGCATTTATTACACGGAATCCGAATATATAGCAAACAACTATATCGAACAGTAAAAGCCAAGCAGAAAAATGCTGCTTGGCTTTCTTTATTTTCTTTAACTGTTTTACGAGCGCCGCCGACGGGCGGATATTTTTTTACAGCAGGCAGATGCCCTGCGCTCTGAACGCATCCACTGTCTCCTGCGACCAGGTGGAGGCCTGAACCTCGCCGATATGCGCCTTTCTCAGAAAGAACATACACATACGCGACTGGCCTATGCCGCCGCCCATAGTCAGCGGAAGATTGCCGTTGAGCAGGTCGCGCTGGAACGGGAGCTTTGCGCGTTCGGGGCAGCCTCTCTCCTCGAGCTGAGCGGCCAACGACTCGGCATTGACGCGAATGCCCATGCTCGACAGCTCATATGCCATATCGAGCAGAGGATAATATACGACGATATCGCCGTTGAGACTCCAGTCGTCATAGTCGGGCGCGCGTCCGTCGTGGATTTCGCCGGAGCGGAGCTTGCCGCCTATCTGCATGATAAATACCGCACCCTTGTCGCGGGCGATTTCATTCTCACGCTGCTTTGGGGTGAGGTCGGGATACATATCCTCGAGCTCCTGCGTGGTGATAAAATATATCTCGTCGGGCAGAAACTTGCCGACAATGTCATATTCCTCGGCTATATACGTCTCCGTATGGCGCAGGCTTCTGTAAATGGCGCGGACGGCTCTCTTGAGGGAATCGACGTTGCGCTGCTCGGGAGTTATTATCTTCTCCCAATCCCACTGGTCGACAAAGACGGAATGGATATTATCCGTATCCTCGTCGCGGCGTATGGCGTTCATGTCGGCATAGAGACCCTCACCGGGCTTGAAGCCGTAGTCCTTGAGGGCGCGGCGCTTCCACTTTGCGAGCGACTGGACTATTTCAACATCGCAGTCCATATCCTTTATGTCGAACGCCACAGGGCGCTCAACGCCGTTCAATGTATCGTTGAGTCCGGAATCCGAGCGCACAAAAAGCGGCGCGGAGACGCGGGTCAGGTTGAGCTGAATTGCGAGATCCCTCTCAAAGAAATCCTTGACCTTCTTGATAGCCACCTGAGTCTGCCTGATATCAAGCAGGGGCTTATATCCTGCCGGAAGATAGCTTGAATCCATGTCATCACATCCCAAAAATAAAACTAATATATATAATATCATTATATCGCGCCTTGTGCAATAAAAATTTTGCACATTAAAGTTAAAAAGGGCGGATACGGCCGTGCGGCAGTCTTTGACAGGGTGAATTTCATTGAAAAAACGCCTGCATTGCAAGTGCTTTTGTATTTGAAAACGACGATTTCAAATACAAAAGAGAAGAACGATGAGTGAAAAGTGAAAAACAAAGAAACGGCAACCTTCTTTCGAAAATTGCCGTTTCTTCTTGGCGCAGAAGGAGAGACTCGAACTCTCGCGCCGGTTTCCCGACCTACGCCCTTAGCAGGGGCGCCTCGTCACCAACTTGAGTACTTCTGCATGGTAACTTATATTATAAAGTTTTGTTGTTGTCGCTGGCGGAGAGAGTGGGATTCGAACCCACGGTACGTTGCCGTACGACGGTTTTCAAGACCGTTCCGTTATAACCGCTTCGGTATCTCTCCATAAAGCGTAAGTTATTCTAACACAAATCAAATGCCTTGTCAACGCTTTTTGTGTGAATTTTATTTTCCGATATCCTGTCTGAGCAAGGCTTCAAGGCTCACTCCGAGGGTGTCGGCTATCACGATAACCTCGATGTCCGTCACAAAGCGTTTACCGCACTCGATGCGCTGAACGGCGTTTTTGTCTATATCGAGCCCCGCGAGCTGAAATGCATCGGCGAGCTGCCGCTGCGAAAGCTCCATATTTTTGCGCAGAACGGCTATATTTTTTCCGCAGACATTGTTAAGCCCGTCTTTTGCTTTGTTGATAAACATAAAAAAGCCTCCGAGACATTCAGTGCTTGTCAATAAGGCTATTATATGTTATGATTAGATAAATATTGACATTCACTAAATGTCACAGCTGAGAGGCGAAATTATATGTTCAAAAAAAGCAAGTCCGAAAAGTACAACAACAAGAAATCTCGTCAGAGGAAACTAAAAGCCTTTGAGATCTCAGCGTTTGTAATGATGCTTCGTCTCTCTTTGCGGGCATGGCTTTTCTTGCTTCGGGTTGTTTTTCTTTTCTTCGCTCGGGAAATTCATCCTCTTTCCTTTTCTGCTCGGTATTCGCGCTTGCATTTTTTATATTTGCCGTCTTTTTTCTTGTTATTTTCACCAATTTGATCAATAAACAACTTCCCTAATGTAGCAATTTGTGATATGATTATCGCATACCGAACGACGGAGGGAATATATGAACGCAAAAGAACTGCTCGGCAGGCTCTGCGAAAATGCAATATGCGGCGAAAGTTCCGTTTACAACTGCGGCGACGGCGCGTATATGCGGCTTATAAAAGGCGCGGCGAAATCGGATTTTTCAAAAATCTGCTGCGAGTGCGAAAAGCTCGGCTATACGATTTTTCAGCGCAACGACCTCGAAGAAAACAGACACGCATCATATAACGGGGATATGCTCATCCACATATATTTCTGCCCGTCGGAAAAAAGCCTGCGCGTCATATGCGACCCGTTCTCGGCTCGGTTCGAGTGCGAGGAGCCGAAATACGAGAGAAGATGCGGCAGCGCTCTGTGGCAGTTTGAAAACGACCACTCATATATTGACTGCGGGATGTGCTATATCCTGCGCTGCGCGGACAACAGCTTTTTTATTATAGACAGCGGGCACTTTCTTCAGCCCAACGACCACAAGAGGATATACCGCTTTCTGCGCGAGCGCACGCCCGACGGCGAGCGGACGGTTATTGCGGGCTGGTTTTTCAGCCACGCGCACGACGACCATGTGAGCCAATTTGTCGATTTTATCCGCGAATACGGCTCGGCGGTCGAAATCGAAAGGCTCTATTACAACGACGCGCCCATAGACCACCGCGACAGCATGAGCTGGGGCGAGTCCAACAAAAAATATATAAGGCGGTTTGAGGACTGCGCCCGTTCCTGCAAAATTCCCGCCGTGAAGCTCCACACGGGGCAGCGGTTCTTCGTGCGCAATCTTCGCTTTGGCGTGCTCTGCACTCAGGAGGACGTTTGGCCTCAAAGTCTCGAAAACTTCAACAACACCTCGTGTGTGCTCGCGCTCGAGGCAGACGGGACGAGGATAATATTCCCCGGCGACGCCGCAGATGTCGAGAGCGACATAATGACGGCACGCTACACAGAAAAAACGCTCGGCTGCGACATTATGCAGCAGTCTCACCACGGGCACAGCGGCGCTTCGCCCGAGTTCTACCGCAGAGCTGACGCAAAGACAGTAATGTTTCCGATAACAAAAATAAAATTCGACGAGGAATATCCGAAGCAGGAGGCGAACAGAGTCGCCTGCTCTATAGCCGAGGAATATTTCATAGCTTCCGACGGCACGGTTGAATTCCCCCTGCCCTACTCGGTCGGCAGCGCGAAAGTTTATCCCGACGAAACCTTTGAAAACTTCGCCGCGATAAAAATGCTCTGGGGCTACGACTACCCCGAAGAATACAAGAAACAGCTCTTCGAGGATTTTTTAAGACGCGGAGGCCTGCCCTCTCTCGGAGAGGTAGAGGCATAACACGAAGCTCTCGAACGCTTTGCCGAAAAATAAAACCGCAACGGAGGATAATATACAATGATAAATTTTGACAGCAAGAACAGGATATTCAAGCTTGACACTCCCAATTCGAGCTATGTTATCGGAATCGTCGACTCCGACCAGCTCGTCAATTTATATTACGGCAGCAAGATAGCCGACACCGAGGGGCTTGAGGCGCGTTCGTTTCGTCCGCGCTGCGCGTCGTTCAGCCCGCTGACCAATGAGCACTATACCGACTCGCACGATTTTTCGCCCGACTGCGCGCCCATGGAATACGGCTGCAACGGCTGCGGAGATTTCAGGGTTAGCGCGTTATCAATAAAAAATGCGGACGGCAACACCGTCACCGATATGCGCTACGAGGGGCACAGGATATACGCGGGCAAGCCGTCCGCCGAGCCCCTGCCGTCTGTTTACCTCAACAGCGACAGCGAGGCGGACACGCTCGAAATCTATATGGCGGACAGAGCGACCGATATCCGCGTCACGCTCATATATACCGTATTCAACGCGCTCGATGCAATCATACGCAGCGCAAAAATCGAGAACGCGTCGCAGAAGCCTGCGGATATCGAGCGTGCGATGAGCCTGTGCGTCGACCTGCCGAGCATGGATTACGACCTCATAACTCTCTACGGCAGACACGCCAAGGAGCGCTCCGAGGAGCGCCGCCCGCTCGCCCACGGACTTCAGGGAATTGCGAGCAAGCGCGGAGTTTCGAGTCACTGTCAAAACCCGTTTGCGGCTCTCGTCTCCGAAAATGCCGACGAGGACAGCGGCGAGGTCTACGGCTTCAATCTCGTTTACAGCGGTAACTTCGAGTTCTGCGCCGAATGCGACTTCTCGGGCACCTCGCGCATAGTCATGGGCATAAACCCCAATGACTTCTCCTGGCGCCTTGAGCCCGGCGAGAGCTTTATGACTCCCGAGGCGGTTATCGTCTATTCGAACGCGGGCATAGGCGAGATGAGCCGCACATATCACAAGCTCTATAACAACAATCTCGTCTGCGGCAAATGGAAAACCGCAAAGCGTCCCCTGCTGATAAACAGCTGGGAGGCGGCATATTTTGATTTTGATACGGAAAAGCTCGTCTCCTTCGCCGAGCGTGCAAAGGAGCTCGGCATGGATATGCTCGTCATGGATGACGGCTGGTTCGGCGAGCGCAACGACGACCGCAGCTCCCTGGGCGACTGGTTCGTAAACGAGAGCAAGCTCAAGGGCGGCCTGGGCGAGCTTATAGACAGAGTAACCGCTCTCGGGCTGAAATTCGGAATATGGTACGAGCCGGAGATGATCTCCCCCGACTCGGAGCTGTTCCGCGCCCACCCCGACTGGTGCGTCCATGTTCCGAATCGCAAGCCCTGCATAGGCAGGCATCAGTATGTTCTCGATATGTCCCGAAAAGATGTGCGCGACAACATTTTCGACCAGATGTACTCCGTGCTCTCGAAATATAAAATAGACTATATCAAATGGGACTTTAACCGCAATATTTCCGACGCGGGCTCCGCTCTGCTCCCCGCGGACAGGCAGGGCGAGTTCTTCCACCGCTTCATTCTCGGCACATACGAGCTCATGGGCAGGATACGCGACGCGTTCCCCGATATGCTCTTTGAAAACTGCTCGGGCGGCGGCGGGCGCTTCGACCCCGCCATGCTCGCATTCTCTCAGCAGATCTGGGCGAGCGACAACACCGACCCAATAGAGCGGCTGACGATTCAGTTCGGCACCTCGATGTGCTACCCCGCCTCGACTATGGGCGCTCACGTCTCCGCCTGCGACAGGACGGATTACAAAGTAAAGGGCGACGTCGCGCTCTGGGGCACGTTCGGCTACGAGCTTGACCCGAATGAGCTGAGTGCAGAGGAGCGCGGGCAGGTAAAAAAGCAGGTTGACGAATACCACAAATACTATGACCTCATTCACTCGGGCGACCTCTATCGGCTCAAAAGCCCCTACGAGGACGGATATCGCTGCGCGTGGAGCTTTGTCGCGCAGGACAAGAGTGAGGCTCTTGCGACGGTCGTAACCATGCGCGCGCCCGAAGTGCCGTTCTTCATTCTCAGATTCAAGGGTCTCGACCCCGAAAAGCGCTACAGCTGCGACTTCGACGGGAGAGTTTACTCCGGCTCCAATCTCATGAACGCCGGACTCAATCTGACCCGCTCCACCGCAAAAACTTATTCGAGCGTCAAGATATATCTCAAGGAGGAAGAATAACATGAAAAAGAAGCTTCTCAGATTCGTTTCGCTCGCGCTCGCTTCATTTGTACTCGGCGGCATAAGCACCTGCGCCTTTGCCGAAGAATCGGAGAGTGAAATCGACGGGTCGAACTGGATGAGCGCGATAAAGCCGGATGTGCCGATAACAGCCATAAATATGCCCGGCACGCATGACAGCTCGACGAAGTATGTTGACATCAGTCCGATATTCAAGACACAGGACGGTTCCGTCTCGGAGCAGCTCTACCGCGGCGCACGCTACTTTGATATGCGCTTCGAGCTTCAAAAGGATAAAAGGCTGGTTGCTGTTCACTCGGCGGCCTCCTGCCGAAAGGCTTACGGCGTAAAAGCCGAGAAGCTCACAGCGGCGGACGCCGTTGAGATGTGCGCCGACTTTTTGAAGAAGAATCCCGGCGAGACCGTGCTTTTTCAGCTCAAGGAGGGTAACGGCAAGACGGGCACGGTTTTCTTCGACGCCTTCTATGAGCAGTGCATAAAGGGTCAAGAGGATATATGGTTTCTCGAAAACCGTATCCCGACCCTCGGTGAGGTGCGCGGCAAGATAGTTCTCCTGCGCGTTGTCAAAGCCGACCGCTCGAAGTTCGACGATCAGAACAGCGGCCTCGATTTCGGCGCATATCCGCACGTCCCCGTAAAAGAGGTCATAAACTTCATATCGGGCAGCATGAAAAAAGCCTCGACGGGCAAAACCTATTCGCACCTCTATGTTCAGGATTCGTATAAGCTCGGCGGCAGCAAAAAATGGCAGGCAGTCACAACATTCCTCGAATCCGAGTTAGACCCCGAGAACTTCAACATATGCCTGTCAAGCTGCGTCGGACTGGGTCTGCCGCTGATGAACTCGCGGATAATCAATCACAGACTCAAAAAGTACGACTTCAAGGACGGCAAGACATACGGAATAATTGCTATGGACTTTGTCCCCGAGGACGTTTGCAGGAACATATACATGACAAATTCCGCAATAATGACCGAGACACCGAACGCCGCCACCGAATATTCGGAGCGAACTTCGTTCACTTTTCTCGGGCGCACGTTCTTCGTTCTTCGCAGCCTGCTGTTCGGCATCGTCCATGCCGTGAGCTTTATTGCGAACTTGTTCTACCGTTAAAATTCAATATTGACACTTCTCGCTATACCGCGGCAAAAGCTTGTGTTTTTTGCCGCGGTATTTTTGACAGATTTTTTATATGTGAAAATATAAAATAATAATTGTGTCAAAACAGCCCGCACAGGTTTTCGTCGCGGCGCAATATCTAAAAGAGAAGTGAAAAAAATGGAGAAATCAAGGATAAACTCGGACAAGCTCAAATTCATAGATGAAGAAAAGCGCGTGAAGCTCATCCTCGCGTTTAAATGCGTTTTTTCGTGCGCCGCCGGGCTGCTGCTCGCGCACGCGAAAATTTTCGGAAGGCTGTCCCCTCTCGCGCTCGCGTTTTCTGCGGCGGCGGTTCAGCCCTACGCCCTTGCGGCGGCGGTCGGCTCGCTCTCGGGCTATCTGCTGTCCTTTTCGGGCACGGAGGGAATAAGATACGTGGCGTGCGTCGCGGGAACAGCGCTGATAAATTTTTCCGTCAACCGTCTGCGCGGCGAGGACTGCGTGCGGCGCACGGCTCCCGTCTCCGCCGCGCTGTGCTGTGCGTCTACGGGCATGGCCGTGCTGCTTGTCGAGGGCTTCACGCTAAACGGCGTTGTGAGCTTTCTCTCCGACTGCATTCTCGCGGGCGGGATGACATATTTTTTCTCGCGTTCCCTCCGTCTTACGGAGCACAAAAATAAATCAAACGCTCTCGGCAGGCACGATATAATCTGCATCGCCGTCTCCTGCTGCGCGGCGCTGACCGCCTTCGCCCGGCTCAATATACTGAACTTCCGTCCCGCCGGGACTGCGGCGGCTCTCGCCGTCATGCTGCTGTGCTTCGCCCTGCGCGAATCGGGCGGCGCAATAGGCGGAATCTGCTCGGGTGCGGCGCTCGCGGCGGCTTGCGGCGAGCCCGCTCTGGGCGCCGTATACGCGGCTGCGGGACTCTGTGCCGGGCTGTTCTCGAAATTCGGTCAGTTCGGTATTTCGGCGGCATTTATCTGCATCTGCGGAATAAGCGCGGTCATCTCCCCGAGCCCGCAGGCGGTGGCGGCTATCGCCGAGAGCGCGGCGGCGGCTCTGATTTTCGTGCTCATACCGCGTGCAAGACTCGAAAAGCTGCGGGAAAAGCTGAGCCCCGCGCAGGAATATGCGCCCGACGGCGAGCGAGGGGAGCTGTGCCGCCGCCTCAATGACGCGGAGAGTGCGCTCGAGGGCGTAGGGCGATGCATCGAACGGGCGGGCAAGAGAATAGACTCCGTGCGCCCGGACGGGGCGGAGATAATGACCGCGAGGGTCAAGCAGAGCGTCTGCGCCGGGTGCGGGAAGTGCGCCGGAAAGAGAGAAAAGCTCCGAGAGCGAGCTTTTTCGGACGCGATAAAAATACTGCGCGAGGAAAATCATATAACCTCGGAGGAATTGGGCGCGGAGTTCTGCGTCGAATGTCCGAAGTCTTACGCTGTAGCCGAAAGCTTCAACCGAATTTTTGCGGGCAGCGTCGCATCGGCTTGCGCGGCGCAAAAGACAAACCAGCTCCGCCGTGCCGTTGCGGACAGCTTCGGCGCGATGGCCGATATCATAGGCGAAATCGCCGCGCAGACGGCAAGGAGCGAAATGTTCCTCCCCGCGCAGACCTCCTGCGCCGTTGACGTGCTCGGCGAACTCGGATTGAATATTATCTCCGCCTGCTGCAAAAGAGACTGCGAGGGGCATATTAAGCTCACGGCGAAAGCTGCGGAGCTGCCGGAAAACTCCGTCCTGCGAAAAGCCGCCGACACGCTCTCTCAAGAGCTCGGAGCGGCTTTGGCTCTCCCCGCCATACGCGACACAGAGGGCGGAGTCGAGCTGACCTTCGGCGAAAAGCCGCGTTTCTGCTTTGAAATAGGCTCCGATCAGCGCCCCGCCTCGGACGACGGGGACTGCGGCGACTGCTGCGATTGCGTGGGGCTCGAGGACGGTCGGAATGTGATAATTTTGAGCGACGGCATGGGGACGGGCAGGCGCGCCGCCGTCGATTCCGCTATGGCGACAGACCTTTTCGCTTCGCTCATCTGTTCGGGGCTCTCCTGCGAGGCGGCGCTCAGAACCGTCAACACCGCGCTCATAGCAAAGAGCGAGGACGAGAGCCTTGCAACGCTCGACATAGTATCGCTCGACCCCTACTCGGGCGAGATAAGCTTCTTCAAGGCCGGCGCCGCGCCGTGCTTCATAAAGCGCGCGGGGCGCACGGCGATACTCGAGCTGCCGTCGCTCCCGGCGGGAATACTCAGCCGCATAGGTTTTTCAACGGCGGGCACCGAGCTGCGCGAGGGCGACACGGTGGTTATGATATCGGACGGCGTGGCTGCGGACGGCAGCGAGTGGATATTGAAGCTCCTTCGCTCCTGGCGCGGGGACGCTCAGGGGCTCGCCGAGGAGCTGACCGCCGCCGCCTTGAGCCGCCGCAAAGGAAAAAAATCCGACGATATGACCGCGATATGCGTGCGGGTTCACGGCGCCGACCGAATCGGGAATTGACAAAGCCTGCGGCATAATATATAATATTTGCGAAAACAAATTGGAGGTATAAATTATGATTTTAGCAGCTGTCGGTAAGAACGGCACAGGCAAGGATTTCTTCCTTGATTATGTTGCTCAGAAGTACGGCTTCCCGATGATTTCCATCGGCGACGTTGTCCGCGAGCTCGCAACCAAGGACGGCCTTGAGCTGACCCGCGACAATCTTCACGCCACCAGCAAGAAGTACATGGGCGAGTTCGGCCAGACCTTCTTCCCCGAGATGATAGTCAAGAAGATAAAGGAGTCGGACGCTCCGAACTACCTTGTTTCCGGCATTCGTCCGCCCTCGGATATAGAGATTTTCCGCAAGGCTTTCGGCGAGGATTTCATCCTTGTTGACGTTGTTATCAGCGACGACGAGGTTCGTTATCAGAGAATGATAGCCCGCGGCTCCGAGCGCGACGGCAAGAGCGTTGAGAAGCTCCGCGAGAACGATCTCCATGAGGAGGAGATCTTCCACACCAGCGAGAGCGAGAAGATGGCGAACTATGTCATCAAGAACGACGGCGGCGTCGAGGATTTCTACGCGGCAGTCGACAATTTCTATGAGACCGTTCTCAAGCCGAAGCTCGGCTGATCAGCTGATTCAAAAGCATAAAACGTCCTCCGTATGGCACCATACGGAGGATGATTTTTTATATATAAAAGTAAAAAGTCCGCACAGCATAAGCTGTACAGACTTTTCCGATGTAAAGATTGATTACTGCTGGGGAGCTCCAACAGGGCAAGCATCTGCGCAGGAACCGCACTCGGTGCAGAGATCCGCGTTGATCTCATACTTGCCGTCGCCCTCGGAAATAGCTCCTACGGGGCACTCAGCCTCGCAAGCGCCGCAGGAAATGCAATCGTCGCTGATATGATAAGCCATTAGTCAATCCTCCTTAATCAATTTATCTGTCAGCAATCGGCGGAGAATCTCCGCATATGCTGTATAATCATTGTAACACATTATATTGAAAAATCAAGAGTAAATTATACCCGTATTTATTCTATTCCCTTGAGCGCCTCAAGCTCGGAGCGTTCAACCTTGATTTTGCCGTCCTTTATGGTCTTTACCTCGCGGCGGCCGAACGCATGCGGCGCGGCATCGGGGCAGCGGTCGAGCCTGACCTTGAGCTGGCCGGAGAGGAGGTTCACCTCGACTACCGTTCCCCTTCCCTCGGGAGTCTCGACGAGAGCGCCCTGCTTCGGGGTTATCTTCAGGAGATACTCGTAGTTGTCCTGCTCATATTTCAGGCAGCACATGAGCCTGCCGCAGGTGCCGCTTATCTTGACGGGGTTGAGCGAGAGACCCTGCTCCTTGGCCATCTTTATCGACACCGGCTGGAAGTCGCCTATAAACGTGCTGCAGCAGAACGGTCTGCCGCACATGCCCAGACCGCCGAGCATCTTCGAGCCGTCGCGCACGCCTATCTGCCTGAGCTCTATTCTCGTGCGGAACACGCGGGCAAGGTCCTTGACAAGCTCGCGGAAATCGACTCTGACGTCGGAGGTATAATAGAAGAGTATCTTCTTGCCGTCAAAGGCGTATTCGACATTGACGAGCTTCATCATGTCAAGCCCGTGGTCGGCTATCTTCTGAAGGCAGATATCAAAAGCCTCCTGCTCCTTTTTGCGGTTCTCCTCGACTGTCTTGAGATCCTCGTCCGTCGCGCGGCGCACCACGGACTTCAGGGGCTTGACTATCTCCTCGTCGCTGACCTCGCTGTTTTCGAGCGCCACTTCGCCGCACTCCATTCCGCGAACAGTCTCGACGATAACATAATCGCCCTTTTCGAATTTATTGTCGAGAGGGTCGAAATAATAGACCTTTCCGACCTCTCTGAATTTAACTCCTATGACCTGAGCCATATATTCCATCCTTTCATCTGCCCGACGCACGGCGCAGCTCGGCGCACATACGGGTAATGAGCAGAGTGTAATTTTCATTTCTTTCAAATGCTGCCGCGAGTCCGTCTATACAGGTTATCATTCGCATGAGATTCGCCGTGGTTATATTAACGGCGAGCTTTTGCGCCGTGTCCCTATACTCCTCGGGCGCTTCGGCTCCGGATTTTATCAGCACCGCAGCGCGGAAAAATTCCGGCAGAACCTGCAAGGCGGCTCTGAACAGCGTCTTATCCTTTTCAAATGCCGCCGTCGCCGCGAGCAGGGAATATTCGTTAGCCTCCGGCACGGCCGCCGCCACAGCCCTCGCGGCGTCCAAAACGCCGCTGTCCACTCGCCTGCCGCCGCCCTGCGAAAACACGGCGCAGCGGGAGAGGACGGTCTGCAAAAACACGTTTCTGTCATCCGTCAGCAGCAGAAAGCACACTCCCTCCGGCGGCTCCTCGAGCACCTTGAGCAGTGCATTCTGCGCGGGGACGAGCATATTCTGCGCGTCCTTCAGGATATACACCTTTCTGTCCGCCTCGTTTGCGACTATGTAGGCATCCGAGCGCAGCTCACGGACGGTTTCAATCTTGAAATTATCCGTTTTGGGGTCGGGCTCGAATATTTTTATATCGGGATGCGAATCGGAGAGTGCCTTGAGACAGTTTATGCATCTGCCGCAGGGCTTGCCCTCCCCCGAGCACACCAGCGCGGCGGCGAGGGTCTTTGCGGTCTGCATGAGGCGTTCGCCGTCCTCATCCTCGAGTATCGCGGCATGGGGAAAACGCCCTGAGTTCACTGAGGAACTCAGAGCCTTTTTCAGCGGCTCCGATATTTGCAAAGATTCAAATCCCATATATTCTCCGGCGTTACAGCTTATAAAAATCCGCCATGTTCACAACGAACACGGTCGCTCCGCCGATCGCCACCTGAACGGGCAGGGTGACGAAGCTCTCCGCATTGTAGGCGGGGGCGGCGCTCATGAGCTGAGTGCGTCTGGAGCAGTTTTCCCTGAGTATCTCCATGACATCGTCAACGCGGCTGTCCTCAACGCCTATGAGCAGGGTGACGTTGCCCGCGCTTAAAAAGCCGCCCGTTGTCGACAGCTTTGTTGCGTCAAAGCCGGCCTTTGTCAGCTCGCTTAATACATCGTACGAGTCGTCGTTGCTGATTATCGCAATGATGAGTTTCATCGGAAAGGCTCCTTTCTGTTTTACTTGCATATCTTACTCAATAATATTATAAAACATCTTCGGCTATTTTACAACTTTTATATTGAAAATACCGTATCTGCGAAGCGCCTCGATTTCCCTTTCGCCGAGTATCTCCCCCGGCATAGCGGCGGGAATGGCGGGCGGGCACGGGCAATACGCCTCGGCAGCCGTCCGTCCGAGGGCGAAATCGATATCAATATATTCGCATTCCGCAAGTAGGGCTTCACGCGGTGTCATGGCGGTCTGCGGCAAAAATGCGTTGACCTTAACGGGCTTTTTGCCGCTCGGCTCGGCTTTTGAAAATATCGATTTCAGCGCTTCGTCGAGCCTGTCGAAGTCCCCGTCCGTGTTCATGACGGAGGGGATGAGAATTATCTTTCCGAGTCCCGCATATTCGGGCTCGATTCCGTGCCCGCGCAGCAGCTCGCCGACATCCTCGCCGTCAAAGCCGAAACGCCGAACATCAAAGGCTATGCGCGTCGGGTCGCAGTCGCCCTCGGGCAAAGTTAATCCCAACGAGCGGCAGAGCTCTGCGGTCCTTTGCACGCGGCGGCTCAGGCGGGCAAATTCGCCCGCGTTATTCTCCAGCCAATCACGCGCAAGGTCTAAGGATATCATTATCGGATAGGACGGGCTCGTTGAGCCGAAAAGAGCCATTGCGCGGCGTATCTCCGGCACAAAGCTTTCGTCGCCTATCTGAAGCCACGCGCCGCCCGTTAGGACGGGCAGAGTTTTATGCGCGCTCTCCGCGCTCATCGAAGCGCCGAGGGCGAGCGGAGAGATATCCTTTTCCAAAAATTTAAGATGCGCTCCGTGGGCGCAGTCGACAAGCAGCGGCACGCCGAACTCGCGCGCTGTGTCCGCTATCGCGCCGATATCGGAGAGCACCCCGAAGTAGTCGGGTGAGGTCAGATACACAGCCCTTGCGCCGGGCGTTTTTTCGAGCGCGCGGCGGACGTTCTCAGCCGTTATGCGCCCCGAGAACAGCTCTCCCGCGCTGTCGTCCGGCAGAACCCAGACGGGCTCTATGCCGAGCAGGGACATGGCGTTTATCGCGCTGCGGTGAACAACGCGCCCGCAGACGACCTTTCCGCCTCTCGGCGCGGCGGCTCTGAGCATGGCCTGAATGCAGAGCGTGCAGCCCCCGGCGCTCATAAACGTCGCCGCAGAGCCGAACAGCTTTTGCGCCTGCGCCTCCGCGAGAGCCGTTGCGCCCTCGCCGTCAAAGAGGCTGCCGGTGTCCGGTATCTCCGTTATATCAAAGTCCTGTATACTCCCGAGCGCGGAGAAATTCCCCTTGTGCGCGGGCATATGCATACTGACCTTTTGCTTTTTTGCGTGCGCCTTAACGGCTTCGAAAAGCGGAGCAGACATTTTTCACCTCAAAGTTTCGCTTCGTTGAGCATTATTCCGCCGGGCACTATGTCTATCATGCCGTAGTGCCCGTCGCGTATGCTGCCGGGGTTCATTATATAGAGCCCGTCGTCATATGCGGTAACACCCGAGTGGGTATGGCCGTATAATACTATGTCGGCACCCTCCTGCCTTGCGCGGCAAATAAGCTCGTCCGTGCCGTATTTGACGTGCTCGGCGTGGCCGTGGGTGCAGTAAATTTTCTTGCCGCCGAGAGTCACCACCCGCATGAGCGGCAGCTTTGAGGAAAAGTCGCAGTTGCCGGCGACTCTTATCATGCTCGGCAGGCTGCGGCAATAGCTCTCGAGCATTTCGATGTCGCTCTCTCCGTCGCCGAGAAAAATCAAAGCTTCCGCCTCGGGATGAGCTTCAACGGCATCGAGTATGCGCGAGGGCATACCGTGAGAATCGGAAATAACAAGTATCCGCATTGTTTCGCCCCGTTTTCGGACTTCAAGTCCGCATAATGACCGCACGCCGGCAGGTTCTATGCGCCGTATGCGTGCATAAGTTTATTATATATGAAAAAAGGTGGTTTTGCAATGAGCAATATTAACGGCAGCGGGAGTATGACGCCCGAACAGCTTATGGCGCTCGCCGGCAGTCTCGGCGGCAAGGACTCCCCCGACCCCGAAAAGGCGGCGGCTGCGCTGTCAAAACAGCTGAGCGAGGAAAAACGGCAGAGGCTAAACGAGGTTCTGAGCGACAAATCGGCTCTCGAAAAGCTGCTGCAAAGTCCGGAGGCACAGAGGCTGATGAAGAAATTCGGAGTAAACGGCAAGGGGTAAGCTATGGACAACATCGGCGACATACTCTCCTCTTTAAGCGACGACGACATGAAGGCGCTCGGCGACGCTGCGCGCAGTCTGCTCGGCTCGGCGGAGCAGGAGCAGGAGGGCGGCGGGCAGGGCTTTTCTTTAGACCCGACCGCAATGGCGAAGATAGCGCAGATAATGAGCGCGATGAACCGCCGCGACAGCCGCTGCGACCTCATAGCCGCTCTTCGTCCGCTTTTAAGCGAGCCGCGCCGCCGCAGAGCCGACGACGCCATGCAGCTGATAAAGCTCATTGACCTTTTGCCGATGATAGAGGAACTCGGGAGGAAATAGGTATGCCCGCATATACGGAAAACGAGCTGCGGCGAATGCGCGAGAGAGCTATAGCCAGCGCAAAGGAGATGCAAAAGCGCGCGGCCATAAAAGAAAGCGGCGCACAGTGCAAAAATCCCGAGCCGCCGAAAACACCGGAACCGCAGAAGCCGCAAAATCCGCCCGCGCCCCCCGTTGACGACGATAAGCTGCTTCTGCTTTCGCTTATTATAATCCTTGCGGCGGACGGCGCGGATATGCTGCTGATATTCGCTCTTATGTATATCCTGATGTAATTTCCCCGACATATTGAAAAAGCCTCCGTTTTAGGTTAGAATATGAGTAATATAACAAAACGGAGGAACGCATATGACATATTCATATAAAACTCACGGCACCTGCTCAAGGCGAATCGACTTTGATCTCGACGACGACAACACCGTTCACAATGTCCGCTTCACGGGCGGCTGCAACGGCAACCTCTCGGGCATATCCTCGATAGTCGAGGGCATGAACGCCGAGGACGTTATCGACAGGTTCGACGGCATACGCTGCGGCTTCAAGCAGACCTCGTGCCCCGATCAGTTCGCAACCGCACTTCGCAAGGCACTCGAAGAGAAAAACGGCAAATAACAAAACGGCAGGAGCGCATCGGATATCCGATGCGCTCCCGCCGTCATTTGGAAAGGCAATAACTATTTTGGAGGATAGTAATCGCAAGTGGTTGGTTATTTTGTGTAGTCGCTCTTGTAGTTCGTGTGCTTGGCGACGTGGTGCGGGCACGATGTCCAGAGCTGCTGCGCCTCGCCCGCCCAATTGGCGGCATATTCGACGCATTTTCCGCACAGGTGCTCAGCCGACTCGGGCGACTCAAGGTCGGTCGACTTTGCGCCGGTCTCCCTCACCATCTTCTCGAGCAGCTCGGGATTTTCGAGCATCGGGCACGGGCGCAGATGGTTGTTGTTGAAGGGCTGATTGTCTCTGTAGGCCATGAACAGCGGCTGCTTGAGCGCGTCAAGCAGGCTCATGTCGCGGATATTCGCGCCCGAATAGTGGATGAACACGCAGGGCTCGACATCGCCGTTGGCGTTGATGTGGCAGTAGTTTCTGCCGCCCGCTATGCATCCGCCGACGAACTCGCCGTCGTTTTGGAAGTCCATGGCAAATATGGGCTTTCCGCCCTCCATGGCGCGAATCTCGCGCACGCGGTGATACATATATTCTCTCTGCTCGACTGTCGGCAGCAAATCGACCGAGGCCGAATTTCCGACGGGCATATAGTGGAAATACCAGGTGAAGCGGCAGCCCTTGTCGATTATCATATCCAGGAACTCGTCGGAGGTGACGGTCTCGATATTATTCCTCGTGTAGCAGATGGACGTGCCGAAAATCAGGCCGTGCTTTTTGAGCATATCCATGGCAGCCATGACGCTTTGGAAATCGCCCTCGCCGCGGCGCATATCATTGACCTCTTCAAAGCCCTCGAGGCTTATCGAAAGAGTCAGGTTTCCCACGCGCTCCATATCGCGGCAGAACTCCTCATCGACAAGCGTGGCATTTGTAAAGGCGTTGAACTCGCAGTCGCTGTGCTTCTCGCAGAGCTTTATGATATCCTTCTTGCGCACAAGCGGCTCGCCGCCCGTATACATATAGAAGTATACTCCGAGCTCCTTGCCCTGAGTTATAATGCTGTCAAGCTCATCGTAAGTGAGATTCAGCTTATGGCCGTATTCGGCTGCCCAGCAGCCGGTGCAGTGCAGGTTGCAGGCGCTCGTGGGGTCGATAAGTATCGTCCACGGGATATTGCACTGCTCTTTTTCGCGCACCTTTCTTATTTTCTTCGTGCCGCAGAGTCCGGCCTCGTAGCCGAAGTTCAGGGCAGCGGTTTTAATAACATTGGGACTGACCTCGTCGAGTATACGGTTGACATAAATCATCCATTTGCTGTTCGGGTCGTCGATTATTTTTCTGGCGCCTTCATAAGACGAGCGCGGCATTGCATCGCCCATGAATTTCTCCGCAAGATCCACAATGGAGTGAAACGCCTTGTTTCTGTCCTTATCTGTCTGTTTGAGTACGGCATCGGCAGCGACAGAAAAAGCCGCTCTTCCGGTTTTGTGGGTTAAGGAAGCCACTTTTGACACTGTCCTTTCGCTGTAAATAAAACCGACAGACTTGGCAGAATTTGTAAGGAATAAGGGAAAAGATGGAAAAGAGGGACTGCCGCGTCCGTCGGTCTTTGGGTATATTATAGCAGTCCCGGTTATTTTTTCACACGGTCAAAATTTCGGTTTTGTTCCAAAAAATCTCATCTTTCGGAAAGTGTCGTATTTTTGGACACTTCTCCGTTTTTGTCCTCAAAAAAGACTGTGAACCGCAGGAAACTCCCGCAGTTCGCAGTCTTTTAAGCTTCTGATTTTATTTTTTGAATATCTTCTTGTACCACGGAAGCGGCTCGGTGGTGTCGGTTGCGGTTGTAGAGGTGCTGCTGTTTGAAGCAATAGGCGCAGTCTGATAGATGAACATGACGTTAGACTCGGTGCCGGGGGTCTTCTCGGTATAGATATCGTAGGTCGTGCCGTAGGAGATCATCGCCTGGAGCTTCGCTATCAGGTCATCGGCATCCTCGGCGAGCACGCCGTACTTTTGAAGCTTGCCCGCATAGTTGCCGGAATCGATGCTGTCGATAAGGTCGTTGAGCTTCTGGACATTCTCCTTGCTCATGAGCTTGGAGAGTCCGTCTATGAGCTCCTGATTGTCGTCAATGGTCTTCTGTATCTCGGAGAGCTGCTCGAGGGTCTTGGGCAGGTTGTTTATTGCCTTCTGAACCTCGGGGTCGGACATATCCTTTGAGAACTCCTGAATAATAGGCAGGACATCGTTCATGTTCTCTGCTATCTCGGGCAGGTTCTTGAAGAACTTCTGGAGCACAGGGTTGTTGAGCAGGGTTATGACTTCCTTGAGCTCATTGGGGTCAAGGCTGTTGAAGAGCTTCTTGAACTTCGCGATGTTCTCTTCGGTCATATACTTGGGCAGAATCTCGAAGAGGACGCGGTTGTTCTGATAGAGCTCAACCGCCTCGTTAATGGTGCTGACAAGCTCGTTTATCTTCGTCTTGTCGGTCATAAGGCTCGTGATAACCTTGTTGGGATCCATGGAGTTGAGAGCCTTTTCGAGCTCCTTGAGCTGGCCGAGAGTGGTCTGGAGATCATCGAGGCTGTCGGGCATCTTAAACTCCGTGCCGAGCATGGACAGCGGTACGGCCGCAAAGTACATATTGCCGAGCGAGAAGTTCTCGACGTACGCCGAAAGGGTAAACTCCGTGGCGAAGTTCAAATCCTCTATATTGAGCTTGTCGAGGCCGAGGGTCTCGTTGATTCCGGGCATACTGACGACGAGCGCTATCTGCTTTGTGCCGTCGCCGATAAGCTTGCCGTTTGTCAGGGTCATATTCCGGAACTGACCCTCGGGCAGAACCATGCCGCCCACTACTGCGATGGGGTTGTAGATTTTAACATTCTTGCCGTTTATCTTCTCTGTTTTGTAGAGATTGTTTTCAACGGATATCTTTATCTCGACCTTGCCGCTCTTGCCGGAAATCTTCTTGGCGGACATCTCTTTGCCGTCGAGGAAATATTTGATGTCTATCTTTACGGGCAGTTCCTTATTGCTCTTGCCGCTGTAATAGAGGTCGGTGGTGTCCATATGCCAGGTGATTCCGCCGTTTTCGCTGACGGGCTTTATATTGCTTTTGACATTGGTTATATTCTTCAGCGAGCTTGTGTCGCTGACCTTGACCTGACCCTTGTCGGTGTGGAGCCAGTCGGTGACGGTTATATCCTTGACCTTTCCGCCGTTGTCCATGTTGACATAGACGGTCTCGCTCTTTTTGACGGAGCCGGGGGTGTCGGTATAGTATACGGGCGCAGACTGCTCGTCGCCGGATGCCGAAGTGGTGTCGCCGTTATCGCCTGTGCTCTTGCAGGCGCCCATGGTGAGTATGCTCGCCGCGAGGGTGAGGCAAAGCGCCGATTTGAGAATAAAGTTTTTCTTCATTTTTATTGCCCTCCTTATTCAAGCCTTGGCCTTGCGGCTCTTGCGCTCCTTTTTAACGCGGGGAGCACGCCAGCCGACGGATGTTTTATTGATAATGCCTTCGCAGATTGTGAGTATGCCGGGGAGCATAACCATAATGACGAATGCACTGATAACGGAGCCTCTTGCGAGCATGAGGCACACGCCCTTGACTATATCGATATCGCAGATGCAGTAGACTCCGAATGTTGCGCTGAAGAACACGAGTGCGCTCTGGAAGATAGATTTGCTCGACTCCTGCGCGGCTGTTTTGATAGCCTTGAGCTTATCGCCGCTCTTCTGAAGCTCTTCTCTGAATCTCGTGGTCATGAGTATCGCGTAGTCGACCGTTGCGCCCAGCTGCACGCAGCTTATAATGGTCGGCGCTATGAAGCATATCGTCGTACCCGTCAGAGTCGAGATGCTGATGTTGACCCAAATGGCAAGTTCTATGGACGCTACAAGTATCAGCGGTATCGTCAGAGACTTGAATACTATCGCAACAAGGATGAATATTGCAAGCATTGATATGGCTCCGGTGACTATGAAGTCCTTCTCGGCAACCGATATCAAATCTTTTGTCAAAACACCTTCGCCCGTCAGTATTCCGCCCTCGTCGTATTTCTTGACTATCGAGGTTATCTTATCTATCTGCGCGTTCTCCTCGTCGGTTGCCGCAGAGTAGGAGGAGTTGAGCATCATGAGCTGCTTTCCGTCCTGGACGCATATCTCCTTTATGGAATCGGGGAGCATGGCGTTGGGAATTGCCGTGCCGATGAAGCTGTTGAGTGAGAGGACATTGGTGACGCCCTCGACCTCGTTCAGCTCGCTCGTCAGAGCGTTTATATTTGCCTCGCTTATCTTGTCGTCAAGGATGATGAAGTGGGTCGTCGCCATGTTGAAATCCTTCTTCATCGTGTTGAGCGCGGATATCGAGGGCAGATCCTGCGGTATCGCCTTATCCATATTGTAATACTTCTTGACGTTGTTCTGCAGGAAATAGGCGGGGATAAAGAGCACCAGGAAGATTATCGCCATGACTCTTCTGTGCTTTATCGCAAAGTCGCTCAGCTTGTTGAACTTCGGAGCGAGGCTCTTGTGGCGCGTCTTTTCGATAACCTTGTCGAGCATGAGTATCAGCGCGGGCAGGAAGGTGACGACGGTTATAACGCCGAGGATAACGCCCTTCGCCATGACAAGGCCCATGTCCTTGCCGAGCGTGAAGCTCATGAAGCACAGCGCAAGGAAGCCGAAAACGGTGGTCAGCGAGCTGCCCATGAGGGAGGTAAAAGTCGAGTCTATCGCCGCCGCCATGGCGTCTCTGTTTGTGTCGTGGCGCTTCTTCTCCTCCTCGAACCTGTCCATGAGGAAGACCGAGTAGTCGACCGTGACGCCGAGCTGCAGGATAGCGGCGATACTCTTTGTTATGAATGATATCTCGCCGAAGATTATATTCGTGCCCATGTTATATATGACCGCGGTTCCCAGCGCCGCAAGCAGCACGAACGGGAGCACCCACGAGGTCATCGTAAACGACAGGGCTATGAGCGCTAAGGCGATGGCTATCACAACATAGAGCGGAGCCTGGCTGTTTGTCAGGTCTTTGGTATCGACGGTTATCGCCGAAAGACCGCTCAGGAGCATGTTCTTGTTCATTATCTTGCGTATGGAGGCTATTGCGTCCATGGTTATCTGGGAGGAGCCGGAGTTCGCATACTGAACCATTATCAGCGTCGAGCTGCCGTCCTGCGAATAGAACACATTGGTGAGCACCTCGGGAAGTATCTCCTTGGGGATAGTCACATCCGCTATGTCGGTAGCGCCGATAACATTGCTGACGCCCTTGACCTTGCGTATCTGCTCCTCAAGCTTTTGGATATCCTTGGGCTCCGTGTCCTTGACTATAATGAACGAACTTGCCGAGTTGTGGAAAGTCTCGTCGAGTATCTGTTCGCCCTGCACGGACTCGAGATTTTCAGGCAGATATGACAGTATGTCATAATTGACGCCCGTCAGAAAATATCCGATTATTGACGGGATTATCAGTATAAGGCAAACTATCAGAACAGTTTTGGGATGATAAGCTATCCACTTGGCTAACTTTTTAGATATCATAATCCCTCTCCTCCTTATTGGCTAAAAGTTTATTGACAAGACGCTGCATACCGTGCTTTATCTCGTCGAGCTTATACGGCTCGCCGTGAACCGCACCGTCGCAGCTTACGGATGTGAGCATCGAAACCAACATATATATGTTCATCTCGCTCTCATATTCGGTGTAGCCGTGCGCAAGAAAAAGCTTTACAAGGCTGCCGTAAGCGTCCTTGAGCTCGGCCTCCCTGCCCTTGAGCATCATGCGGTAGCAGGAGGACACGCGATCTCTGACAAGCGGCAAAAACGCTTTGTTCTCCTCGATATACACAAAGACGTTATCGAGAAAGGTATTCACCCGCTCCGCGTCGTCCGTCTGCCGCCCCGCAAAATGCTGCCGCGTTTTAAAGAGCGCGGAATTGACGCATTCGGCGAGCTTTTTCAAAAAGAGCTGATCCATAAGCTCGTATTTATCTTTGAAATAGAGATAAAACGTACCCTTTGCAACGCCTGCCAGCTTGACGACCTCGTCTATCGTCGGGGGCTTGAGCGCACTGCCGCTCGTAAAGAGCGAATGCGCGGCATCCATAAGCTTCGAGCGCTTCTCGTTCTTGTTTTCCTCAACCGTCGGCATAGGCTCGCCTCCTTACTGACTGCCGGTCACTTTCTTTTGCGTGTGATACTTTACTACAAAAATGACCGTTAGTCAATCGAAAAAAGCAAATTTTCATTTTTTGTTCACAAATCTCTACTTCTTGATTATTATACCCAAAATCTCAGAGGTGTTTTTGTGCAATTTGCATGGAGATTCGACCGTTTCCGCACCCAAACAGGCTCGGCGTGGATTTTCTGCTCAAAATAAAGACCGCCGCGCGGCAAAAGCTTTTCGGCTTTCGCTGCGCGGCGGCAGGCTGTTTTTTATGTGTTTTATTTGTCAAAGAAAACGACCTTGTTCTCGGTTCCGCTCTCGAATATCGCGTCAACGAGCTTGAGCAGTCTGCGCTGCTGGTCGTGGGTTATAAGCTGTTTTTCTTCTCCGCGGAGAGTCGCAAAAACATTCTCGTAGAACTGCGTCCACCTCGAGTCGACCTCGGGCAGGCTGTAGCGCTTTATGGTATCGTCGGTTCTCGGAGCCATGGTCTTAGTCAGCCCCGCGCCCGCAAGTATCGGCACCGCGTCGCGATTCTCCCAATCGGAGACCTTGACTATCTCTCCGTTTACCTCCCAGTCGTTTATAACCGCCGAGCCGTTCTCGCCGAGTATATACCAGCGGGGAAGCTCTATAAAGTTGCTCGTAGTGACCTCGACATACATCGACAGGTCGCCCTCGAAGATGAGCGTGGCTCTGAAGCCGTCGTCGCACTCCTCGTTGGTGACGTTTGTGAGCTCCGCATAGACGGAGATGAGCTTTCTGCCCTCGCCGATGCACAGAGCCTGATCGAGCAGGTGGATGCCCCAATCGAGCACCATGCCGCCGCCGTGCACCTTCTGATTGCGCCAGTCGCCGGGGATGCCGCGAGAGCCCTGAACACGGGACTCGATACGGAACACCCGACCCAGCTCGTTGTCGTCAAGAATCTTTCTGACACACTTGTAGTCCGGGTCCCAGCGTCTGTTCTGGTGGACGGTGAAAAGCTTGCCGTATTTTTCGGACGCGGCTATCATCTCCTCGAGCTCTTCGCGGCTGAGCGCCACGGGCTTCTCGGAGATAACGTTCTTGCCTGCCGCCATGGCGGCTATGACTATCTCCTTATGCACGTCGTTGGGCGTTGCAACGGTGACAAGGTCAATTCTGTCGTCCGCAAGCAGCTCCTCGCGCGAGGAGAAGGCGTGAATACCGTCGGCCTCGGCCGCGGCGCATCTCTCGGGCTTGATATCATAGATGCCTATGAGCTCCGCGGTGTCCTTGAAATCCTTGACGCAGGTCGATGCGTGCCAGCTGCCCATTCCGCCGTAGCCTATAACGGCAAAGCCTATTTTCTTACTTTTATCCATTGTTTTGCATACTCCCGATATAAAAATATTTCGCAAAAAAGCTTATCACACCCACCACATATCGCCGGTGTTCTGGGTTATAAGAACGTCCTTGAGGAAGTCTACGGCCTTCGAAAGACCCTCGTCCTGGCTCATGAGGGAGTCCTCATGCTCTATGCTTATGGCGTAGTCGTAGCCTACCATGCGCAGGTTGGAGATCATGTCCTTCCAATATGCGTAGTCGTTGCCGTAGCCGACGGAGCGGAATATCCATGAGCGGTGGATCTCGTCCGCATAGGGCTTAGTGTCGAGCACGCCGTTGACGGCGGTGTTATATTTGTCTATCTTCGTGTCCTTGGCGTGGAAATGGAAGATAGCGTCGCCGAGCGCTCTTATGCAGGCGATGGGATCCATGCCCTGCCAGATGAGGTGGCTCGGGTCAAAGTTTGCGCCGAGCTCGGGGCCGACGGCCTCGCGTATTTTGAGCATACTCTCGGTGTTGTAGACGCAGAAGCCGGGATGAAGCTCGAAGGCTATCTTGTCAACGCCGTGTTCCTTGGCGAAGGCGACGGTCTTTGTCCAATAGGGAATGAGAACCTCGTTCCACTGCCACTCGAGTATCTCGGAGAAGTCATTCGGCCAGGGGCAGACGACCCAGTTGGGATATTTCGAATTTTCCGAGTCGCCGGGGCAGCCGGAGAAGGTGTTTATCTGATGAATACCGAGCTTTTCGGCGAGAAGAATCGTGTTCTTTATCGTCCTGTCGAAGTCGGCTGCTATGGCCTTGTTCGGGTGGATGGGGTTGCCGTGACAGCTGAGCGCGCTTATTTCAAGGCCGCTGTCGGCGACGGTGGACTTAAAGGTGCTCAGAGCCGAGGGGTCGGCGAGCAGGGTGTCGGGGTCGGCGTGGGAGTTGCCGGGGTAACCGCCGCAGCCTATCTCGACCATCTCAAGACCTTTGGATTTGAAATAACCGAGTGCCTCTTCGAGCGGAAGATTGCCTAAAAGGCAGGTGAATACGCCTAACTTCATTTTTTATCTCTCCTTTAAAAATCAGATGATGGATTTAAGATATTTTATGCTCCTGCCGATGTCGTCAAGACCGTTCGGCACGGGGTCATCGTTTTCAACTATCAGCCATTCCAAGCCTATCTCCTTTGCGGCGCGGACGACCTCGCGGATATCGCACTCGCCCTCGCCGAGAGCCTTGGGAGTGTGGCCTATTCCGTCCTTGACATGGAGCTGAGCTATCCTGTCGCGGTTTTCGGTGATGAGCTTGTAGTTATCCTGACCGGCGACGAAGCTCCAATAGGTGTCTATCTCGAGATGAGCGGCTTTCTTCAGCTCGTCAAACGGAATAACGCCGTCGGAAATCGGCTCGAACTCCGAGCAGTGGTTGTGATAATAGACGCTCATGCCGATTTTTGCCGCCCGCTCGTCCGCCGCTTTCAGCTCGGCGCAGGTCGCCTTGAGCTCCTCGGGAGTCTCGTGGTCGGCGCCGCCCATGCCCATGGTTTTCATGCCGAGAGTGCGGCAAAACGCCGCTGTTTCGTCGAAGTTTTCGGGCGAGTAGCTCTCAATGGCGATGTGCGTACCGACGGCGACGAGCCCGGCGGAGTCGAGCGCCGCGCGCAGAGTCTCCGCATCAACACCGAAATATCCGGCAAATTCAACGCCGTCATAGCCGAGAGCCTTTATCTTCGGGAGAATGGCAAGAAGCTCCTCGCCGCTGCCCTTTATAATGTCTCGAAGGCTGTAAAGCTGAACTGCAATTTTCATATTTTTCACTCCTGTCGGGGATTAATTTAAAGGTCGATTATCGCCGCACACAGACCGCCGCAGAGATACGCAAAGGAGCAAAAGGTGTGCTGTGTGCATGATATGATTCGACACGTTTTGAGTAAGATTGCGTGCAGTGGCTGTGCCGCGAGGGGCGCAGTGTATGCCGATACTCAAGCCCTTCGCGGGACAGTCAATGTGCGTGATATGATTCAACGCATTTTGAGTAAGATTGCGTGCAGTGTGAGTTTTTTGCGACTGCCGCGTATCGAGATACGCAAAGGAGCAAAAGGCTCGCAATGTGCGTGATATTACTCAAAATAAAAAGGTTTGCCTTGCTTGGCGGATTCATATATTCCTTCGAGTATCTGCGTTACAACGAGTGCCTGCTCCGGCTTGGTGCTGACCTCGGTGTCGTTGATGATAGCATCGATAAAGGCGCGGGCTTCAAGCTCGGAGGGGTCGTCGGTCGCTCCCTCGAAGAATGCGGCTCCGCCGGCCTCAAAGTTCGGAGTCTCGATGCACTGGCGACCGTACTTGACATAGTTCAAGTGAAGTCCGCCGCGCATATCCGCGCCCGCCTTGTCGCCGCAGAGATATGTGACGGCCTCGTTGGGGTCGGCAATATTGAGAGCCCAGCTCGCTTCGACGGAGATAGTCGCGCCGTTTTCCATGGTAACAAAACCGAAGGCCGAATCCTCGACGGTGTACTGCGCGGGATCCCATTCGCCCCATGCGTTGCCGGAGCGCTTCTGATCCCCGAGCTTCTTGTAGACGTTGCCGACTACCATCTTGGGCTTGTAGTTGTTCATCATCCAAAGGGTGAGGTCGAGCGCGTGGGTTCCTATATCGATAAGCGGACCGCCGCCCTGCTCGTACTCGTTGAGGAAAACGCCCCAGGTCGGAACCGCTCTGCGGCGCAGTGCGATGGCGCGGCCGTAATAAATATCGCCGAGGTCGCCGTTGTCGCACGCCTCCTTGAGATAGAGCGAATCAGCTCTCCAGCGCTGCTGATAGCCGATAGTCAGCTTCTTGCCGGTGCGCTGCGCGGTCTCGTACATTTTCTTTGCCTCGGCATAGGTCTTTGCCATGGGCTTTTCGCACATAACATGCTTGCCCGCCTCGAGCGCATCCACCGTTATAAACGAATGCGAGCGGTTGGGGGTGCAGACATGGACGCTCTCTATGCTCTCGTCCTCGAGCAGCTCTCTGTAATCGGTATAGACCTTTGCGCCCTCGACGCCGAACTCCTTTGCGGCCTTTACCGCTCTCTCCTCGATGATATCGCAGAAAGCGACCATCTCGGCCTCTTCGATCTTTTTAAGTGCGGGCATATGCTTGCCGTTGGCGATGCCGCCGCAGCCGATAATGCCTATTCTTACCTTTCTTTCCATATTACCTCTCCTGTCCTTTATTCCGTATATTTAAGGTATATTAATATATCCCTTCTTTATCAGTTTAATTATAAACAATTGGATAAATAGTTCAAGAATAACCGCCGATTCTTTCGCCGCGAGAATGACGAAATTTCAGCCGCATATTTGGGCAAAGTACACAAAAGACAAAAAACACTTTCCGGGAAAATGTCGCACGGGACTAAACTCTTAACAAAAACAATTTTGATTATTAAGACTCTGTTCACAGGGGCTTAACAAAACTCGGGTATCATATAGTTGCACACAAGGGCAGGGAGCCGCACCCTGCAGTGTGCGGTGCCTGAGTTCGTCAGGCATCACCCCTCCTCAAACCAGATGCTAAAAGTTGCATCGAACCCCTCATTACGAAAGGGCGCTCGCCGAAAGGCGGGCGTCTTTTCGTTTTTATTTTTCATAAATTTTGCCTTGCGCATAAAGCGCGGCGGCACGGTCAAAAATAGGAATGAAAAAACACCGTGACACCGCACGCGGAGAAACGAGGCAGATATGATAGACAATTCATTCAACAAAAAGAGCTTTTTAAAATCAAAAGGAATATACGTCCTCGCGGCGCTGTGCATTCTTGCGGCGGGCGCGGGAGTCTGGGGCGCCGTGCACGTATCCAAAGCGCCGAGCAAGGTCGACACCTCCGAGCAGTCCTCAAGGCAATACAATATAGACTATCTCGTCCCGTCGGAGACGCCGACGCAGGCGAACAACCCCGTAAAGAACGTCCCCGACGACAGAACCACCGCCCCTGCACAGACGACAAAGGAGGACGACGGCAAAAATACGCCCTACACCGGCAGCTATGCCCTGCCGATGGGCACGGACATCCGCAAGGATTACAGCGCGGACGAGATGGTGAAGAACAAGACTACGAACGACTGGAGAGTTCACAACGGCATCGATTTCGGCGGCGCAAAGGGCAACGACGTTATCGCCATACAAAACGGGCGCGTCACCAAAGTCTATTCCGACCCGCTCTGGGGCAACGTGGTTGAGATAGACCACGGAAAGGGGCTTGTGGCGCGGTACTGCGGGCTTGCGGACAAAAATCTGCCCAAGGAGGGCGACGAGGTGGAGCAGTTTGACTGCATAGGCACTTTGGGCATCGTCCCCGTCGAGGCGGCGGACGGGACGCACCTGCACTTCACCGTGGCCGTAAACGGCAAGACGGCAGACCCGCTCGAGGTGATGAACAAATTGGGCTCGGGAGACAGCCAAAAGACGAAAGCGGATTCGGGCGAATGAGTGCCCGACGCAATCAGCGGCAGCGGGGCGCCGCAGCCGCCGACTCTATAATTAACAGCAATTCAAAAATCGGCATTATTCTTATGCTCATTCTGCCGGGTCTGCGAATAAACGCAGATCCGGTTTGTCTATTCTAACTCAAAAATGCATATAAAAATTATCTCATTTGCTCATTGATTTTTAGTCATATTAGTTATATAATAGTCACGCCTAAGATATATTTCACTCGCACAGAGTAGAGAAAGGATTGAAACGAGTCATGAGTAAGAAAATCAAGGCTTTGCTCGCCGTTGTGCTCTGCGCGGCGATGCTTATAGCCGCGGCGTCGCCCGCTTTTGCGGCAGTCGACGACAACGGTGTTCTGCGCTTCAACAAGGACGGAAAGCTCAAGATAATGCAGATTTCCGACACGCAGGATATCGACATACCGAGAGAAGCCATGATAATGTTCATGGAAAAAGCTCTCGACGCAGAGAAGCCCGACCTCGTCGTATTTACAGGCGACCAGATAGCGGGCGGCAAAATCAAGACCGCAGAGGGAGTCTATGCCGGAATAAAGGCGATACTCAAGCCCGTTACGGACAGAGGCATCCCCTTCACCTTCGTTTTCGGCAACCACGATACCGATGAGGGCTGCCCCGTCAGCCGCGACGAGCAGTTCGCATATTATCAGACGCTCCCCGGCTGCCTCGCATATGACGCAGACCCCGAGCTTTACGGCAGCGGCACGCACAACCTGCCCATCTACGCCTCCAAGGGAAACGACATAAAGTTCAACCTTTGGCTCTTTGATTCGAACGACTATGACAGAGAAAACGGCGGCTACGACTATGTCCATCAGGATCAGATAGACTGGTATGTAAAAACCAGCGAGGAGCTCGAGAAAAAGGCGGGTCATCCCGTTCCCTCCATCGCGTTCCAGCATATTATAGTTCCCGAGGTCGCGGAGCTCCTCGTTGACTCCCCGTTCAAGGGCGAGACCGCGATAACCAAGAAGCTCAACGGACAGAACAAGCTCCTCATGCTCAAGCCCGGCAAAACCACCGGCACGATGCTTGAGTTCCCCTGCCCGTCGAACACCAATTCCGGCCAGTTCGCGGCATGGAAATCGCGCGGCGACGTCATTGCGGCGTCCTTCGGCCACGACCACATCAACAACTTCATCGGCAACGTTGACGGCATCGACCTCATCATGTGCCCCGGCATCACCTTCGAGTCCTACGGCAGATACATATCGAGAGCCGTTCGTATCTTCGAGCTCGACGAGAACGATCCGTGGAGCTACAACACTCATCTCTACAAGTACACCGACGCTTTCGGCTGGGGTCTTTACAGCTGGTACATCGGCGCGAAGTACGGCAAGTCGCCCGCCATGTGGATTCCGATAATCCTCACGGCAGTGCTCGGCGTTGCAGCCGGAGTCGGCACTATCGTTCTGATGAACAACATCATCATCGGTGCAACGGTCACGGCGGGAGTTATAGCACTGATTTATTTCATAACGCATTCTCAGCAATAACGCTGTAATAATTTAAACAGACAGTCCCCCGCGGATATTCTCTGCGGGGGATTCTTTCATCGCGGTTCTGCGCGTCTCAAAATTTCTTTGGTGCAAATACACAAATTGAATTATACATTTTTGTAATTTGTAACAAAAATACATAATATTCTCGTAAGATATTATAATGCTGGCAATTTGTGTTAGCATTGTGTTGCGATAAGTTCTCAGCTAAAACTTTTATAAAAAATATCATTTCTGCAAAGGAGGAGATTCCGATGGCTTAGTTTACGGAGGCAAAACATATAGAACGCATGATTAGAACACATAATATAATAACACAGAAGGAGACTCGGTGTTATGAAAAGATTAATAAGCTTGGCTCTTTGCCTCGTCCTTATGCTGTCCCTCGCCGCCTGCGGCTCGAACAAAATGCGCTCCGATTACATATTGAATTTCGACACAGGCGACTCCTACGCCTTTACAAGCAAATATCCGGATTTTCATGTATTTCGCGGCGACATAAAGCTCAAAAGTAAATACGGGGATGTTTCGATAACCCTTTGCTATTACAACGACTTGGGATTCAACATAACATACTCCCTCAAAACGACAACGGCTCAAGCCGATAAAATCGAGGCAATGGCAAACGACGAAAATCACAGCCTGTATGCCAAAGTAACTCTCGGCAAAAAAGAATTGCCTATAGACGGCTACGGGTATTTTATTCGCGAGAGGGGCGCTCCTTATCCTTATCCCAATCCCAACGGAGGTTCCGTCACATTTGACCTTAGCTCAAGCTACAGCTACACCAAAAGGGTAAAGGCGGACAAAATACACTTTGAGTTTCTTGATGTTTCAACGGATATTCCGCTCTCCACAGTCAAGGGAGAACCCATTGACTCCGAGCGCGGTCAGGAATACTTAGAGCAGATGACCTCGACATATGTGGTAACGCAGTCGTGGAACAAGTGACTCTCTGCCGAAAATATAAACCGAATAGATCATATAATAAAGCTGTCCCCCGCGGAACGAATCTGCGGGGGATTCTTTCATCGCGGTTCTGCGCACCTTAAAATTTCTTTGGTGCAAATACACAAATTGAATTGTGTATTTTTGTAATTTGTAACAAAAATGTGTGATACTTCTTTAAGCCAATTAAATCAGTTGCTTTTTAAGTTACTATATTCCCGTAACACATTCCAATTTTTATTTGATATGGGTTATAATAATTGGAAAGGAGGCTTTTATTGCTTTTTATACGAATTTACACTTGATCAAATTTAACGCTCCGCTAAGGTGGTTTTACTATGAAAAAACAGTCCGCCGTCAAGATAATCCTTTATATACTCTACATTCTGAGCGGCGCATATACCGCTTTCGGTATTTTCAAATATTCATACCCGCCCACTGCAGTTCGCGAGGCCGTGACGGGCTTTTTCGGCAAGCTCGGCGTGGATATCGGGGTTACCGGCTCCGAAATAATATACCACTTCTTTTGTCTTGCCTTTGCTGCCGCATCGGTGCTCGCACTTTTTTTCCTGCTCAGAAAAGAAGCCGAAACAAAAGGAATGTTTATCTCGGGCGCGGTCGTGCTGCTGTTTATGGTGCTGTATTTATTGGGTTATCTTATAACAAACAAATATATACGCATCTTCGAGTTTATAGGATATGTAATTTCATATCTCACTTTCGCCGTAATCTGCGGGAGAAAGGTATTTAAAAGAAGCGATAAATAAATCCAAATATTAAACGCGCCGCCGCAGATATTCTCTGCGAGGGCGCTTTTTTCATCGCGGTTCTGCGCGTCTCAAAATTTCTTTGGTGCAAATACACAAATCGAATTATGTATTTTTGTAATTTGTAACAAAAATACATAATATTCTCGTAAGATATTATAATGTTGGCAATTTGTGTTAGCATTGTGTTGCGATAAGTTCTCAGCTAAAACTTTTATAAAAAATATCATTTCTGCAAAGGAGGAGATTCCGACGGCTTAGTTTACGGAAGCAAAACATATAGAACGCATGATATCGCTAAAAGCTATATTTATCACGGAACGGTTTATGACAAAAACAACACAGGAGGTACAGCCGCCTGACGGCTGAATGCAATTATGGATGCATTAGATGCGGTACTTTTGATTGTAATTTTTCTGTTTTGCGAATGGCTGGATTTTGAACTTTCGGGACTTCTTGACGGCTTTAATCCTCATCTCGCTTTGGCTGCTCTCATCTTCGCAAGTGTCGTAATGATACTCAAAAAGCTGAGTCCCCTGCTCAAGCAGACAAAAGATAATCCTTCCGAAAAAAGCAAAACAAACGACAACACGGAAAACGATAATAAACCCGAAGAAAAGTAAACATAAATAGTGCAGCGCCGCCGCAGAGAATATCTGCGGCGGCGCTGTTGTTTGTAATGTTTGTTTTATTTCGCCTTTTCAAGCTCGCTTGCGGGGATTATTGCACCCTCGCCGGCGTTGAAGCGAATCGTGACAGTGTCGTTTCTGTTGAGGATAACGGCGGTTGTCGACTTGGAAGCGGCTATCGAATAATAGACGTCGCCGCCCTCGAGCTTGATATAATAATATGTCTCGCCCGAGATGACCTGGGTGCGGATATCGGCTATCTTGCCGTTGACGGTCTGCACCTTCGGCTCGGAGCCGCCCTGTGCGTCGGGATGATCCGCAGGGTCAACTACCTGGTTCGCGTCGATATCGACATTGATACCGTTCGCCTTGAGCTGGTCGACATACTTTGCAAGGCACTCGGCAAGGGTCTTGCCGTAGACCTTTATCTTCGTATACTGCTTGACGTTGATGAGCGCGTAGCTCTGAATGATCTGAGAGCCGTCGTCTCTGACGTCCTTGAGAGCCATGAAGTAGGTCGGCTCGCCGTCGATATTGAGCAGCAGCGGGAACGTCGCCATGTAGCCTGCCGCCTTTATCTCATCAAGACCCTCTGCGGAAGCCTGCGCCGACTGCTCCTTTGCGCCCGCGACCGAATAATAGACGGCCTCTTTGGTGCGCTGGTTTATCATAATAAAGCCGGTTATCGACTGGTCGTTGGTGACGGAGGTAACGCCCGTGTACATATAGACATCGTCGTTCTGGGCGATGTAGCTGTAATCCTCGGTGGTGACGTAGACATCCTCCTGACCGAGAATCGAGTTCCAGAAGCCCTTCTGATATCTGCCGTAGTAATTGTACTGCTCGACGAGAAGGTCGGAGTCATAGACTCTGTCGATCCACTGATACTTGGCATCGCTCTTGACCGTCTCTATCGGCACATATTCGCACTTGCCGTCAATTGCGTTGACGATAACGATTCCCTTGACGTCGGTTCCGCCGAACAGGCCGATGGTCTTATCGACTCTCGCGCAGATCCAATAGGGATTGCCCTCATCGTCGATTTCAAACGAGCTCGAGCCGAACATATAGGTCGGATACTGCATTCTCAGGTGACGCTTGAGAAGTCTGCCGAAGTGCTCGGCGGGAGAATACTTGATACCCGAGTCAAGCTCCTTGAGGGTGGTCACTTCGTTCGCCATGTCTATAATAATATAGCCGGGCAGACCCTCGGTGCGGTTTGTGAGCCACTTGATGATATTGGAATACTGGAGCGGAACGACCCTGACGGGCGTGCCCTTGTAGTTTATCTGCGTGTAGAGCGGATAGACCGAGAACTGCGAGACATAGCCCTTTTCCGCCAGCTTACCGAGCGCTCTGGGCGCAAGAGTGGCCGCGACGCCCTCGTCAAGCTTCGGGATGTTGCTGAAGGACTCCGCGTCCTGCTTGTCTATCTCATCGGCGAAATTGCTGTCGGTGCGGACATCGATTATCCTGCTGTAAGCCGAGGCTCTGAAGAACGGGCACGAGACGAGATAGCCTATGCCCACCGTAAGCGCGATAACGCCGACGATAACGCCGGGGACTATCAGCTGACGCTTGAAATACGGCATATATTCGGGTCTTTTGAACACGTTCGTGAACAGCGCCGAAAACAGCGCATAGGACGCAACGATTATCGCAAGAAACCCGTAGAACTCATATGCCTTGAAGTTGAGGGGCGGCAGCATTATATAAAATGCAATGGCCGCGGTTACCAGCGAGCAAAGCACGCTCAAAACTATCTTGAGCGCCGCTTTATCGGGAGGTATAACTATCTCCTTGGGGCCGCCTTTTTTTGAAAAATCCACTTTAATGGGATCCATTGATTCATCTCCTTTTAATAAAAGTGTTACATTGAATCATTATACAGTATTATTGACATAAATACAAGAACTATTTTCACTCATTCCGTCTTTTTGCATAAATCGACAATATTATTCCCTTTGGCTTTGACTTTAATCGCTGTAAATGGTATTATTAGATTAATCTTTGTCCGATTTTTTCAAGAGGAGGAAATCACAATGTACCCTGATTTTTTTGACAGCGCCAAGCTCGTCGCACAGTATGACCCGGAAGTGGCGGATGCCATGGATCTCGAGCTCGGCAGGCAGAGACGCAACATCGAGCTTATCGCCTCGGAGAACTTCGTCTCCCCCGCCGTTATGGCGGCAATGGGCAGCGTGCTGACCAACAAATACGCCGAGGGTTATCCCGGCAAGCGTTATTACGGCGGCTGCGAATTCGTTGACATCGTTGAGAATCTCGCTATCGAGCGCGCAAAAGAGCTCTTCGGCGCGGACTGCGCCAACGTTCAGCCGCACTCGGGCGCGCAGGCTAACATGGCCGCTTATTCCGCGCTCATAAATCCCGGCGACACTGTCATGGGCATGAGCCTCGCCCACGGCGGACATCTGACCCACGGCTCGCCCGTCAACGCGAGCGGCAAGCTCTACAAGTTCGTGCCCTACGGCGTGAACGACGACGGCTATATCGACTATGACGAGCTCGAAAAGACCGCCAAGGAGGTCTGCCCGAAGCTTATCGTCGCGGGCGCATCCGCTTATCCGCGTGTTATCGACTTCGAGCGCATCGGCGCTATAGCGAAATCGGTCGGCGCATATTTCATGGTAGACATGGCTCACATCGCGGGACTCGTCGCGGCGGGACTTCATCCCTCGCCCGTGCCCTATGCCGACGTTGTCACAACAACCACGCACAAGACCCTCAGAGGCCCCCGCGGCGGACTCATTCTCTCCAAGGCTGAGCTCGGCGCAGCTATAAACAAGGCTATTTTCCCCGGCAACCAGGGCGGTCCGCTCATGCACGTTATCGCGGGTAAGGCCGTCTGCTTCGGCGAAGCTCTCAAGCCCGAGTTCAAGGACTATCAGCAGAGACTTCTCAACAACTCCAAGGCTCTTGCAGAGTCTCTTGCAAAGCGCGGAGTCAACCTCGTCTCCGGCGGCACCGACAACCACCTCATGCTCCTCGACCTGCGCTCGCTCGGCGTAACGGGCAAGGATCTCGAGAAGAGACTTGACGAAGTCAACATCACGGCGAATAAGAACGCCATACCCAACGACCCCGAGACCCCGTTTGTCACAAGCGGTCTGCGCCTCGGAACGGCGGCCGCCACGACAAGAGGTCTTGACGAGAGCGACATGGACAAAATCGCAGAGTTCGTCTACCTCGCGGCAACGGACTTCGAAAACAGCGCGGACGCTATCCGCGCGGGAGTCGCCGCAATTTGCGCAGCGCATCCGCTCTACGAATAAAAAAACGAATATACAAGAACGGCGCGACAGCAAAAGTCGCGCCGTTTGGCTTTTATTAAAGATATCGACATCGGTTGATAAATTGGAATTTGCATCACAGTTTCAATCATGGCTCGACAAAGCCGAGACCGAGGGGTTATTGCACGGATTTACCCGCTTTGCCCCGGTCGTTTAAAATTTCAATGCTCTTTTGTGGGGTGCGCCGACCTCGACGCGCCGCTGCCGCAACAACAGCACGTTTAATTGCAAAAATTTGCCTTTCCCCCGCCGCCTATGACACCCTAACGTTTTATTTATCTACCGTTTCGCATTTTCTTTTTATCGAAAAGTTTTCTGAAAACGCAAAAGGCCTCCCGCTTAGGGGAGGTCTTTCACTATAGATATAAGGGTTGATGAAATCAGTTTTCACCGTCGCCGTTTATGGTCGATATCTCGGGGGTTATCTCCTCGAGGACATCAAGGACTATCTTTACAGTATCAAGCGATGTGAAAATCGTCACTCCGTTTTGAACGGCGCAGCGGCGTATCTCAACTCCGTCCTCAAAATGAGAGCCGGAGAGAACCGCACGCGTGTTGATAACATAGCTGACGTAGCCCGCTCTTATGGAGTCGAGGATTTCCGTGCTGCCCTCGCTGAGCTTGCCGCGAACGCGGGTGCGGATACCGTGCTTCTTGAGGAACGCCGCAGTTCCGGCGGTCGCCTCGATGTTGAAGCCGAAATGGTAGAACCGCTCGACAAGCGGCAGAGCCTCCTCCTTGTCCTCATCGGCAAGAGTGACTATGACCGTGCCGTATTCCTTCATCTTGACTCCGGACGCCTGGAGCGCCTTGTAGAGCGCTCTATTGAGGCGCTTGTCGTAGCCTATCGCTTCGCCGGTGGACTTCATCTCGGGCGAGAGATACGCGTCCATACCGGTCAGCTTCTCGAACGAGAAGGCGGGCGCTTTGACATACCAGCGTTTGCCGTCGGGCAGGCGCATATCCGTTATACCCTGCTCGCGCAGGCTCTGACCGAGCATGACCTTTGTCGCTATGCGGACAAGGTTGCAGTCGGTGGACTTCGAAAGGAACGGCACGCTTCTCGACGCGCGGGGATTGACCTCGATAACATAGACGTTGTCGTCGCCGTCAACTATAAACTGTATATTGAACAGTCCGACTATGCCTATGCCGAGACCGAGCTTCGTTGTGTATTCGGCTATCGTGTCTCTGACCTTCTGCGAGATTGAGAAAGGCGGATATACGCTCGTGCTGTCGCCCGAGTGGACGCCGGTGCGCTCGACGAGCTCCATTATGCCGGGGATAAACACCTCGGTGCCGTCGCAGATAGCGTCTATCTCGACCTCCTTGCCCATGACGTATTTGTCAATAAGCACGGGCTTATCCTCATCGACATCAACGGCATTTCTGAGATACTTTCTGAGCATCTCCTCGTTCGCCACTATCTCCATAGCCCTGCCGCCGAGCACGAAGCTCGGGCGCACGAGGACGGGGTAGCCGATACGGGCGGCAACAGCCGCTCCTGTTTCGATATCCGTGACCGCCTCGCCCTTCGGGTTCGGAATGCCGAGGGATTTTATAACCGCGTCAAACGCGTCTCTGTTCTCCGCGCGCTCTATAGCGTCGCAGTCCGTGCCGATTATCTTCACTCCGCGCTTTGCAAGCGAAGCGGCAAGGTTGACGGCGGTCTGACCGCCGAGAGTGGCTATAACGCCCTCCGGCTTTTCGAGGTTGACTATATTCATGACATCCTCTGTCGTCAGGGGCTCGAAATAGAGCTTGTCGGCAGTGGTGTAGTCTGTAGAAACCGTCTCGGGGTTATTGTTGATAACTATCGCCTCATAGCCGAGCTCGCGGATAGCGTGGACGGCGTGGACGGTAGAATAGTCGAACTCAACGCCCTGCCCTATTCGAATGGGACCCGAGCCCAAAACGATTATCTTCTTTTTATCCGATACTACGGACTCGTTCTCGCTCGCGTAGGTCGAGTAGAAATAGGGCACATAGCTGTCAAACTCGCTCGCGCAGGTGTCGATCATCTTATAGGTCGGGAAGATATTCTCCTCGCATCTGCGCTCATATATCTCGTCCTCGCTCCTTTTCCAAAGCTCGGCTATATATGAGTCGGAGAAGCCGAGACGCTTCGCCTCGCGCAGAAGAATATCGGAGTCGGGATTTTCCTCCATCTCCTTCTCGAAATTAACTATCTTCTTTATCTTGTCGAGGAAAAACATATCGATATGCGTTATATCGCAGATAATCGACGGGTCAACGCCCATCCACATCAGCTGGGATATTGCATATATTCGGTCGTCAGTGCCCTCTTTTATATATTCGAGCAGCTCGTCAATACTCATCCTCGACGAGTCGAACTTCTCCATATGCAGGTGATTCTTGCCCTCTTCGAGCGAGCGTATCGCCTTGAGCAGGCTCTCCTCGAAGCTGCGTCCGACGCTCATGACCTCGCCCGTCGCCTTCATCTGGGTCGAAAGCGTGTTGTGCGCGGCGGGGAACTTGTCAAACGGGAAGCGCGGCATCTTGGTCACGACATAGTCGAGCGAGGGCTCGAAGCTGGCCGGGGTATTGGCAAGCTGTATCTCATGCAGGTTCATGCCTACCGCTATCTTCGCCGAGACGCGCGCTATCGGATATCCGCTCGCCTTTGAAGCGAGGGCGGAGGAGCGCGAAACTCTCGGATTTACTTCTATGACATAGTAGCGGAACGAATGCGGGTCGAGCGCAAACTGGACGTTGCAGCCTCCCTTTACGCCGAGAGCGCGGATAATCTTTAATGCCGAATCCCTGAGCATATGATATTCCTTGTTGGTCAGCGTCTGACTGGGCGCGACAACTACCGAGTCGCCGGTGTGTATGCCGACGGGGTCAAGGTTTTCCATATTACAGACGGTGATAGCGGTGTCGTTGGCGTCGCGTATCACCTCGTATTCTATCTCTTTGTAGCCCTTTATGCTCTTTTCGACGAGCACCTGATGCACGGGCGAGAGCGCAAGGGCGTTCTTCATCATGTCGCGCATCTCGTCGGGGTCGTAGGCGAAGCCGCCGCCCGTGCCGCCGAGGGTGAATGCGGGGCGCAGGATAACGGGATAGCCTATCTTCTCCGCCGCCTCAAGGCCCTCTTCTATGCTGTAGGTTATCTGCGAGGGAACAATCGGCTCGCCTATGCTCTCGCACAGCTCCTTGAACAGCTCTCTGTCCTCTGCGCGCTCTATGCTGTCCGCGTCGGTGCCGAGCAGTTCTATTTCGCACTCCTTGAGCACTCCTTTTTTGGCGAGCTGCATGGCGAGGTTCAGTCCCGTCTGACCGCCGATGCCGGGGACTATCGCGTCCGGGCGCTCATAGCGGCAGATACGCGCGAGATATTCGAGCGTCAGCGGCTCCATATAGACCTTATCGGCTATTGTGGTGTCTGTCATTATCGTAGCGGGGTTCGAGTTCGCAAGCACGACCTCGTAGCCCTCCTCACGCAGGGCGAGGCACGCCTGAGTTCCCGCATAGTCGAATTCGGCCGCCTGACCGATGACTATCGGGCCCGAGCCGATAACGAGCACCTTTTTTATATCAGTTCTCTTAGGCACGTCCCTTCGCCTCCTTCATACAGTCGATAAACTGACCGAACAGATAGCTGCTGTCCTGCGGACCAGGGGCGCTCTCGGGATGATACTGCACGCTGAACACAAGATCCTTCTCGCATCTGACTCCCTCAACGGTGTTGTCGAGAAGGTTTATGTGCGTAATTTCGAGCCCCGTGCCCTCGACCGACTTCGGGTCAACAGCGTAGCTGTGGTTCTGCGAGGTTATCTCTATCTTATTCGTGTCGAGGTTCATAACCGGGTGGTTTCCGCCGCGGTGACCGAACTTGAGCTTATATGTCTTTGCGCCGTAGGCGAGGGATATCATTTGATGTCCGAGGCAGATGCCGAATATCGGATATTTGCCGCGCAGCGACTTTACCGTCTCTATGACCGGAGTCACGTCCTCGGGGTCACCGGGACCGTTTGAGAGGAACACTCCGTCGGGCTTCATGAACTCTATCTCCTCGGCCGGCGTGTCATAGGGCACAACGACGACGTTGCAGCCGAATTTGTTTAAGCTGCGCACGATATTGAGCTTCATGCCGCAGTCAATGGCGACGACATTAAACTGCGGGTTCGAGGTGCGCGAATACCAGCGCTTTTTGCAGCTGACGCGGCTGACAGCATCGTGGGCGACCGCAGTATTTTTGATTATCTCAACCGCGACCTCCGCCGGAATATCGGGCGAGGTTATGAGCACGCGGCGCGAGCCCAGGTCGCGTATGCTGCGCGTGAGCTTTCTCGTATCAACGCCGGAGATGCCGGGAATCCCGTTCTCCTCCAGCAGCTCGGAGAGCGTCTTTGTGTATCTGAAGTTTGAGGGCATATCGTTGTAGTCATACACGATAAGACCGCCGAGGCTCGGGTTTTTGCACTCAAAATCATCGTCGGTTATTCCGTAATTTCCTATAAGCGGATATGTCATAACGACCATCTGATCAGTATACGACGGGTCGGAGACTATCTCCTGATAGCCGACCATGGAGGTGTTGAAAACTATTTCGCACACCCTGTCGGTATAGCTGCCGAAGCCGTATCCGTAGTACTCGCTGCCGTCCTCAAGGACGATCTTGCGGTCTATGAGTCTCATTTAAAAATACACTCCTTGATTTATCAGATAGAGCTTTTAAGTCTTTCGAGCACATCTCTGTAGCCGCCGAGAACATCGCCGAGGTCGCGGCGGAATCTGTCCTTGTCGAGCTTTTTGTTTGTCTCCATATCCCAGAGGCGACAGGAGTCGGGGGATATCTCGTCACACAGGACAAGTCCCTCGTCGGTGCGGCCGAACTCGAGCTTGAAGTCGACAAGGCGAACGCCGCCCTTTGCAAACAGCGCAACCATAAGCTCGTTTATGCGCTTGGACATTGCTCTGAGCTCATCGAGCTCCTCCTGCGTGGCAAGGCCTATGGCGGTTATCTGGCTGTCGTTTATCATCGGATCGCCGAGCTCGTCGCTCTTGTAGCTGAACTCAACGACCGTATTCTTCAGGGGCGAGCCCTCCGGTACGCCGTATTTCTTTGAAAAGCTTCCCGCTGCGATGTTTCTGACTATGACCTCGACCATGACGATCTCCGCTTTTTTTGCGAGAACCGTGGTTTCGTCTATGACTTTGATAAGGTGAGTTTTGACTCCGTTTTTCATGAGGTAATCGAAGATGATGTTGGAGATCTCCGCGTTGAGCTTTCCTTTTCCGGGAAGATCCTCCTTCTTTACGCCGTTTCCGGCCGTGGCGGTGTCCTTGTACTTGATTATGCAGGTACCGGGCTCCTCCGAGCTGTAAACGATCTTGCTCTTTCCTTCATACAACTTTTCCATATCGCAGTTTCCTTTCACTCTTCTTGTTTTTATTTATTCCGCTGGGAGAGCTTGCCCTCAAAGCGGTCTTTGGTGGTAACATCCGGAACGGCTGTCGGATAATTTCCGTTGAAGCACGCGCTGCAGAACTCGCAGCCGCCGACAATATTTTTAAGCTCGGCCTCCGGCAGATATCCGAGGGAATCCGCGCCGATTATGTCGGCTATCTCCTCAACGGAGTGGTGGCAGGCGATGAGGTTCTCGCACGAATCGATGTCCGTACCGTAGTAGCACGGATAGAGGAACGGCGGCGAGGAGATACGCATATGCACCTCTTTCGCTCCCGCCTCGCGCAGGAGGTTGACTATCTGGCCGCTCGTCGTGCCGCGTACTATCGAGTCATCTATGAGCACGATTCTCTTGTCCTTTACGGACTCGCCTATCGCGCTGAGCTTTATCCTGACCAGGTCTATCCTCTTCTCCTGACCGGGTGCGATAAAGGTTCTGCCTATGTACTTGTTTTTTATGAAGCCCATGCCGTAGGGTATTCCCGAGGCCTCGGCATAGCCCAGAGCGGCGTCTATTCCCGAATCGGGGACGCCCATGACGACATCCGCGTCGACGGGATGGGTCCTTGAGAGTATCGCGCCGGCGTTTTTGCGCGCCGCGTGGACGGATACACCGTCAATGACGGAGTCCGGTCTTGCAAAATAGATATATTCAAAAATGCATGAGCGCCTCGGCTTTTCGCCGCAGTGATCCCTGTTTGAACGCACGCCGTTTTCATCGAAGATGAGTATCTCGCCGGGCAGTATGTCGCGTTCGAATTTTGCGCCGACCGCGGAGAGAGCGCAGCTCTCGGACGCCACGACATAGGTGCCGTCGAGCGTTTTGCCGTAGCACAGCGGGCGGAAGCCGTAGGGGTCGCGCGCCGCGAGCAGCTTTGCGGCGGACATAAGCACGAGGGAATATGCGCCCTCAAGCCTGCTCATCGCACTGCTCAGCGCCTTTTCTATAGAGGGGCTTTTAAGACGCGCCTGCGTGACGATATAGGCGATTATCTCGGTGTCGCTCGTCGAGTGGAAGATAGCGCCGTCGAGCTCGAGCTCGCTGCGAAGCTCATAGGCGTTGCTGAGATTTCCGTTGTGGGCGAGTGCCATTTTGCCCTTTTGGTGATTGACCTCAATGGGCTGGCAGTTTGCTCTGCTGTTGTTGCCCGTGGTGCCGTAGCGCGCATGAGCGACAGCCATGGTGCCCTGCGGGAACTTCAACAGATCGTCGCGCGAAAAGACTTCGTTGACAACGCCCATATCCTTGCGCGAGGTAAACACGCCGTCGTCGTTGACGACTATGCCGCTGCTCTCCTGACCTCTGTGCTGCAAAGCGTAGAGGCCGTAGTAGGCGAGATCAGCCACGGGGCCGGGCTTGGGTGAATAGACTCCAAAAACGCCGCACTCTTCATGCAAATTTGACATAGACTATTATTCTCCGATCTCAGATTTTTTAAGCGCTGCCGCTATAAAGCCTTTGAACAGCGGGTGTGCCTTGTTGGGACGGGATTTGAACTCCGGATGATACTGCACTCCGACATAGAACGGACGGTCGGTTAGCTCAACCGTTTCAACGAGCCTGCCGTCGGGCGAAAGGCCCGAGAGGGTCAGACCGTTTTCCGTGAGTATCTCGCGGTAATCGTTGTTGAACTCGTAGCGGTGGCGGTGGCGCTCGGAAATTTCGGTCTTTCCGTAGCAGCGCTCCATGGTCGTGCCGGGCTTTATGACGCAGGGATATGCGCCCAGACGCAGCGTGCCGCCCTTGTCTATATTATCGCTCTGACCGGGCATAAAGTCAATGACCTTGTGCTTGCAGAGCTCGTCAAACTCGCCCGAGTGAGCGTCCTCTATCCCCGCAACGTCGCGGGCATATTCTATAACCGCTATCTGCATTCCAAGGCAGATTCCGAAATAGGGAACGTGGTTCTCCCGGGCATATTTCGCCGCAAGGATCATGCCCTCTATTCCTCTGCCGCCGAAGCCGCCGGGAACGATTATCCCGTCCAAATGCGAGAGCTTGCTCTCGTAGTTCGCCTCGGTCAGAGTCTCCGAATCGATCCAGTCGATTCGGATGTGTGTATTGAGCGTATAACCCGCGTGGCGCAGCGCCTCGGCTACGGACAGATACGCATCGTGGAGCTGAACATATTTGCCGACAAGTCCGATTTTGACTTCCTTTTCGCGGTTCTTTATGCGGTAGACAAGCTCCGTCCACTCGTCGAGATCCGGCTCGGGAGCGTCGATACCCAGCTCGCGGCAGACGACCGCCGAGAAGTTCGACCTTTCGAGCATAAGCGGCGCCTCGTAGAGGTACGGCAGGGTGATGTTCTCGATAACGCAGTCGGGCTTTACGTTGCAGAAAAGCGATATCTTTTTAAATATAGCGTCCTCGAGCGGCTCGTCGCAGCGCAGGACGATTATATTCGGATTTATGCCCATGCCTTGAAGCTCCTTTACGGAGTGTTGAGTGGGCTTCGACTTATGCTCGTCCGATCCACGCAAAAACGGCACCAGAGTGACATGGATAAAGAGGCTGTTTTCTCGCCCTACCTCGAGAGAAATCTGTCTTACAGCTTCGAGGAAAGGCTGGGATTCAATGTCACCTATAGTGCCGCCGATCTCAGTGATGACCACGTCGGCATCGGTTTTCTTGCCGACACGGTATACGAAATCCTTTATTTCATTTGTTATATGGGGTATGACCTGAACAGTCGAGCCGAGATACTCGCCGCGGCGCTCCTTGTTGAGCACGTTCCAATACACCTTGCCGGTGGTGAGGTTCGAATACTTGTTGAGGTCCTCGTCGATAAAACGCTCGTAGTGGCCGAGGTCAAGGTCGGTCTCCGCGCCGTCCTCCGTGACGTAGACCTCGCCGTGCTGATAGGGACTCATGGTACCCGGATCAACGTTGATATAGGGGTCGAGCTTCTGCGCCGCAACCTTGAGCCCGCGCGCTTTGAGAATTCGTCCGAGCGACGCCGCGGTTATTCCCTTTCCGAGGCCGGAGACGACTCCTCCGGTCACAAAGATATACTTTGTCATTAATATCCCTCCGTATTTTTAAATATGTAACTTTTCACTTGACGGTTGTACGCGCAGTTCGTTACAGCATATTATATCACACCTTCCCCCTTAACTTCTATAGTATTCTGTACTAAAAGCGGGCGCTTCCGAACCGAAAAATATGTCAACGCAATCAACTGTCCGCAAAACAGAACAAAATGCGAGCCAATCGGTTCAAAAAAAGAAAAAAGCAAAGGCACTTACCGACGGAGACACCTGCCCCCGCAGAATGAACGCCTTTGCTCATTACGGCGTATTTTATCACATCGAAAGTCCCGTGTCAATTGAATATACTTGTATGCTTCCGTTTTATTTTCCGAAGTGTAAGCGGCGCCGAAAATTTTCGTGCCGGCAGGAAACGGCGGGCGTATTTTTCAAAATGACGGCTGCAATTTGCTCATAATTTTGTTTTTCAAAAAGCCTTCATTGCGGCTGTTTGCACAAAATTGAAAAAATCTCCGAAAATTCCTTGACAATCCTTTTCGGCGCGCGTATAATTCAGCGCATAAAGGCAATGGCGTCTTTGAACCCGTGGGTTCATTGACGCCGTTTTTTGTTTTTCGCCTTAAAATATGAAAAAGGAGCGCTAACTTATGAGCACAGTATCCGACTATTTCGGAAGTCTCGTTTTTGACGACAGAATGATGAAAGCCATGCTTTCCGCCGATGTTTACCAGTCTCTCAAGAAGACCATTGACGAAGGAGCGAGTCTCAATAATGACGTCGCAAACGCAGTTGCCGCCGCGATGAAGGACTGGGCCGTTGAGCGCGGCGCGACCCATTTCACCCACTGGTTCCAGCCCCTGACCGGCATAACCGCCGAGAAGCACGACAGCTTCATTACCCCCGCCTCCGACGGGCGCGTTATCATGGAGTTCTCGGGCAAGGAGCTGATAAAAGGCGAGCCGGACGCATCGTCCTTCCCCTCCGGCGGACTCAGAGCAACCTTTGAAGCCCGCGGCTACACCGCGTGGGACCCCACCTCCTACGCATTTATAAAAGACAAGACTCTCTGCATCCCCACGGCGTTCTGCTCCTACGGCGGCGAGGCGCTCGACAAGAAAACGCCCCTGCTCCGTTCCATGCAGGCACTCAACAAGCAGGCTCTGCGCATACTCAGACTTTTCGGCAACACCGACGTAAAATGCGTGCGCACCTCCGTCGGCCCCGAGCAGGAATATTTTCTCGTTGACAAGGCGCTCTATGAAAAGCGCAAGGATCTGGTTTTCTGCGGACGCACGCTCTTCGGCGCAAAGGCGCCCAAGGGTCAGGAGATGGATGACCACTATTTCGGAGTTATCAAGCCGAGAGTCGCGGCATACATGGCTGACCTCAACGAGGAGCTCTGGAAGCTCGGCATTCTCGCAAAGACCGAGCACAACGAGGTTGCGCCCTCTCAGCATGAGCTGGCGCCCATCTACACCACAACAAACATCGCCACCGACCACAACCAGCTGACCATGGAGATAATGCAGAAGGTTGCCGCGAAGCATGGGCTTGTCTGCCTGCTCCACGAGAAGCCGTTCGCCGGAGTCAACGGCTCGGGCAAGCACAACAACTGGTCGCTGGCCACGGATACGGGAGTAAACCTCCTCACCCCCGGCGAGACCCCCTACGAGAACGCACAGTTTTTGCTGTTCCTCTGCGCCGTTATAAAGGCTGTTGACGACTATCAGGATCTGCTGCGTCTCTCCGTCGCCACCGCCGGCAACGACCACAGACTCGGCGCAAACGAAGCTCCGCCCGCAGTCGTCTCGATGTTCCTCGGCGACGAGCTGACCGCCGTTCTCGACGCCATAGAGAACGATGCGCCCTACAGCGGCAGCGAAAAGACAATGATGAAGCTCGGCGTTCACGTTCTGCCGAAGTTCACCCGCGACACAACCGACCGCAACCGCACCTCGCCCTTCGCCTTCACCGGCAACAAGTTCGAGTTCCGTATGCTCGGCTCGTCGAACAGCATAGCCTGCGCAAACATCATGTTAAACGCCGCAGTCGCAGAGTCTCTGAAGATATATGCCGACCGTCTCGAAAACGCCGACAACTTCGAGATAGCCCTGCACAAGATGATAAAGAAAACGATAAAGGATCACAAGAAGATTATCTTCAACGGCAACGGCTACGACGACGCGTGGATAAAGGAAGCAACTGAAAAGCGCGGACTTTTGAACCTGCGCACCACCCCGGATGCGATGCCCGCCATGCTCTCCGAGAAGAATGTGAAGATGCTCACGTCTCACAGGATATTCTCCCCCGCAGAGCTTCACAGCCGCTATGAGATACTGCTCGAGAACTACTCCAAGACCGTCAACATCGAGGCTCTGACCATGGTTGACATGGCAAAGAAAGAGATTCTTCCCGCAGTCGAGAAATACACGAAGTCGCTCGCGGATACTTTAGCCGCAAAGAAAGCGGCAGTTGCGGGACTCCCCTGCAAATACGAGACCGCTGCAGTCACGAAGCTCTCCGAGCTCTCCGACTCTATCGCCGACGCGACGGATGACCTCGAAGCCGAGATAGAGAAGTTCCAAGCTATCGAGGACGTGACAGAGGCGGCAAACGACATTCGAGACGTTATCCTCGGCAAGATGGACAGCCTTCGCGCCGTCTGCGACGAGGCGGAGACGATAACCACAAAGGAGTTCTGGCCGTTCCCGACCTACAGCGACCTGCTCTTCAGCGTAAAATAAAATAATACGGATATAAAAACACAAAAGCGCCCGAGTCGGGAGAAGTAACGCGGAAAACCGCTCAAAGCGAGCATGGGACGGTGAGAGCCATGCAGTAAGCTCCGCGCGAATAACACCCGACGAGCTGCAAGCCGAAAGTATACCGAGTAGGTGCGCCGGACACGCCGACCGTTACAGCGGCGAGGCTTTTTGCGAAGCCGAAAAGAGAACAAAGATAGGTGGCACAGCGAGTTAAAGCACTTGCCCTATCGAATGCTTAAATTCACCGAGAGGAAAGATATTATGTGTTCGATAATGGGTTACTGCGACTGCTGCGCCGCCTTTTCGGCTTTTAAAGAGGGCTTTGACAAGACCGTTTCGAGAGGCCCGGACGACAGCAGAATAATAGACACCGGCAAGGGCTTTCTCGGCTTTCACCGCCTTGCGATAATGGGACTGACGCCCGACGGGATGCAGCCGTTCGAGCTGGACGGCAGCTATGTCGTCTGCAACGGCGAGATTTACGGCTACGAGAAGATAAAAGAGGAGCTCTCGAAGAAATATACATTTAAAAGCGGTTCCGACTGCGAGATACTTCTCCCGCTCTACCGCGAATACGGCACGGATATGTTCAAAATGCTCGACGCCGAGTTTGCGCTCATCATCTATGACGGCAAGGCGAAAAAGTACATTGCCGCGAGAGACCCGATAGGCATCCGCCCGCTCTACTACGGCTATGACGAAAAGGGCGTTATCATGTTCGCAAGCGAGGCGAAAAACCTCGTCGGGATGTGCAGGCGCGTTATGCCCTTCCCACCCGGACATTATTACAAAGACGGCAAATTTGTGCAGTACTGCGACATAGCGGCGGTCGACGAGGTCTGCCATGACGACCTCGAGACGGTTTGCAAAAACATCCGCGAAAAGCTCATAGCGGGCGTTGACAAAAGGCTCGTTGCGGACGCCAAGGTCGGCTTCCTGCTCTCCGGCGGACTCGACTCCTCCCTCGTCTGCGCAATAGCGGCGAGAAAGAGCGAAAAGCCGATACGCACCTTTGCAATAGGCATGAGCGAGGACGCCATAGACCTCAAATATGCAAAAGAAGTCGCCGACTATATCGGCAGCGACCACACCGAGGTTATCATGACAAAGGAGCAGGTTTTGGACTCGCTCGAGAGCGTCATACGTATGCTCGGCACATTCGATATCACCACTATCCGCGCGAGCATGGGTATGTATCTGCTGTGCAAGTGGATACACGAGAACACCGACATAAGAGTTCTTCTGACGGGCGAAATCTCCGACGAGCTGTTCGGCTACAAATACACCGACTTTGCGCCGAGCGCGGAGGAATTCCAAAAGGAATCGCAGAAGAGAATCAGGGAGCTTCATATGTACGACGTTCTGCGTGCCGACCGCTGCATATCCATAAACTCGCTCGAAGCGCGTGTGCCGTTCGGCGACCTCGACTTTGTGAAATATGTTATGTCCGTCGACCCCGAGAAAAAGCTGAACACCTACGGCAAGGGCAAATATCTGCTCCGCCACGCCTTTGAGGGCGACTACCTGCCCCACGACATTCTTTTCCGCGAAAAGGCTGCGTTCTCCGACGCGGTGGGTCACTCTATGGTGGACTACCTCAAGGAATACGCCGAGGGGCTCTACACCGAGGACGAGTTTAAAGAGAAGTGCGAAAAGTACACCCACGCGAAACCGTTTACAAAGGAATCCCTGCTCTACCGCGAGATATTCGAAAAGTACTATCCCGATAAATCCGAGATGATCGTCGGTTTCTGGATGCCCAACAAGACCTGGGCGGGCTGCGATGTCAACGACCCGTCCGCCCGCGTGCTCTCGAACTACGGCGAGAGCGGAAAATAAAAAATGTCCCCCGCGCGGAAATTTGCCGTGCGGGGGATTTTGCAAATTGACTGTAAATTGATTTGAATGAAGCGTTTGCCCCGCAAACATGAAACGGCAGCTTCGCTGCCGTGAAGCACTCGCTTACGCTCGTATGAAGTGACGCGCACGGCGGGCTTTCGGCGTGACGCCGCCAAACTTCATATGGCGAAGCCATACTTCATTTTTCATGCACCGCAGGTGCGCTTCATTGAAAAAAGCAGCCTGACGGCTGCTTTTTTCATGGCACCCCCTGGGGGAATCGAACCCTCAACTGCCCCTTAGGAGGGGGCTGTTATATCCATTTAACTAAGGAGGCATATGCACTTTTCAACGCACAATAGTTTATCAGATAAGCTTTATAAAGTCAAGAAAAACCGACTTCTTAAAGACAAGATAAAAATTTTGGGATAATTGAGCTTTTTGCGCGGTATCATACATACAAATACTTGAATTATTCACATTTATGTTATAAAATAATGAGTGGTGCAAGCGTAAAAAGCTGCAAATCCAACTTTTGAAAGGACGATCAAAATGAGCGCACTTAACAAAAAGTCAGTTAAGGATATCGACGTTTCCGGCAAGAGAGTGCTGGTACGCTGCGATTTCAACGTTCCGCTTCAGGACGGCAAAATCACCTCCGACAAGAGAATCGTTGCTTCCCTTCCCACTATCAAATATCTTATCGATCATCACGCAAAGGTCATCCTTTGCTCACATCTGGGCAGACCGAAGGGCGAGTTCAAGCCCGAGTTCTCCCTTGCTCCCGTAGCCGCAAGACTTTCCGAGCTTCTCGGTCAGGATGTCAAGATGGCTAAGGATGTTATCGGCGACAGCGCAAAAGAGCTTGCCGCAAACCTCAAGGACGGCGAAGTCATGCTCCTTGAAAACGTCCGCTTCCACGCGGAAGAGACCAAGAATGACCCCGCATTCTCGAAGGCTCTCGCCTCCCTTGCGGACATCTATGTAAATGACGCTTTCGGCTCGGCTCACAGAGCTCACTCCTCCACAACCGGCGTTGCCGACTATCTGCCGGCAGTCTGCGGCTTCCTCATTCAGAAGGAGATCGAGTTTATGGGCGGCGCTCTTGAGAATCCGAAGAGACCCCTCGTCGCTATCCTCGGCGGCGCAAAGGTATCCGATAAAATCGGCGTTATCAACAACCTTCTCGACAAGGTCGACGTGCTCATCGTCGGCGGCGGCATGGCCTATACTTTCTTCGTCGCCAAGGGCTATCATGTCGGCACCTCCCTGTTTGAGGCAGACAAGGTCGAGCTTGCCAAGGAAATGATGAAGAAGGCAGAGGATAAGGGCGTTAAGTTCCTTCTCCCCGTTGACAATGTTATCAGCAACGAGTTCGCAGAGAACGCCGAGTACAAGACCATTAACTCCGACGAGTTCCCGGACGGCTGGATGGGCATGGACATCGGTCCCAAGACCCGCGAGCTGTTCGCAAATGCCATAAAGGGCAGCGGAACCGTTATCTGGAACGGCCCGATGGGCGTCTCCGAGTGGGATCACTTCGCAGGCGGCACCATTGCCGTTGCAACCGCGGTTGCCGACAGCGGCGCTATCTCCATCATCGGCGGCGGCGACTCCGCTGCGGCTGTTCAGAAGCTCGGCTTCGCCGACAAGATGAGCCATATCTCCACCGGCGGCGGCGCGTCTCTCGAGTTCCTCGAGGGTAAGGAGCTGCCCGGCATCGCTGCGCTCAACGATAAATAATTATCCGCAATTTTCAGCCCGCGGGCGGCAAACCCGCGGGATTTTTCAGGAAGAAAGGAAGTTTCAGCATGAATAAGCAGCTCAGAAAACCCGTTATCGCGGGCAACTGGAAAATGAACAACACCCCCGCCGAGGCTACCGCTCTCATAGAGGCTCTCAAGCCCCTTGTCAAGGACGCCGACTGCGAGGTAGTCTGCTGTGTCCCCTACATCGATCTCTATGCGGCTCTTGAGGCCGCAAAGGGCAGCAACATACAGATAGGCGCGGAGAACTGCCACTGGGCGGAGAAGGGCGCTTTCACAGGCGAAGTCAGCGCGAAGATGCTCAAGGCCGCGGGCGTACCCTATGTTATCATCGGCCACAGCGAGCGCAGACAGTACTTCGGCGAGACCGACGTCACTGTCCGCAACCGCGTCAGAGCAGCTCTCAACGAGGGCCTCAAGGTCATCCTCTGCGTGGGCGAGGTTCTCTCCGAGCGCAAGGACGGCATAACCTCTCAGATAGTCTGCGCGCAGACCGAGATCGCTCTGGGCGGAGTATCCGCAGAGGAGCTCAAGAACATCGTCATCGCCTATGAGCCCGTCTGGGCTATCGGCACGGGCGAGACCGCAACTCCCGAGCAGGCCAACGAGGTCTGCGCCGTTATCCGCTCTCTTATCGAGAGACTTTACGGCAAGGACGCCGCGGACGCAGTTGTTGTCCAGTACGGCGGCTCGATGAACGACAAGAACGCCGCGGAGCTGCTCGCTCAGCCCGATGTTGACGGCGGCCTTATCGGCGGAGCTTCGCTCGTAGCCGAGAAGTTCACCGCTATAGTCAACGCCGCAAGCGCAAAATAAACAAGCTTTGCCGCCGGTCGGTCATACGCCGCACCGGCGGTAATTGAAAGGAAAGTTAAAATGAGTAAAAAGCCTGTGCTTCTTTGCATCATGGACGGCTTCGGCAATAACCCCGACTCCTACGGTAACGCCATAGCCGCGGCGAAGAAACCGAATCTTGACAGAATATTCGCGGAAAATCCGATGACATATATCGGCGCATCGGGTCTTGATGTCGGTCTGCCCGACGGACAGATGGGCAACAGCGAGGTCGGTCACACCAATATAGGCGCCGGCCGCGTTGTGTATCAGGAGCTCGTGCGCATAACCAAGGCTATAGAGGACGGCTCGTTCTTCAAGAATCCCGCTCTCGTCGACGCCATGGAGAACTGCAAAAAGAACGGCTCCGCGCTCCACCTTGCGGGTCTGCTCTCAAACGGCGGCGTGCACAGCCACAACACCCACCTCTATGCGCTGATTAAGATGGCCAAGGATTTCGGCATAGAGAAAGTTTTTGTCCACTGCCTTATGGACGGACGCGACGTCTCCACGACCTCCGGCAAGGGCTTCATCGAGGAGCTTGAGCAGAAGATGAAGGAGATAGGCGTAGGCAAAATAACTACCGTCGAGGGACGCTATTACGCCATGGACAGAGAGCGCAAGTATGACAGAGTCGAAAAGACCTTCCGCGCCATGACGAGCCTTGACGCTCCGAAATTCGACGACGCGGCAAAGATGATGGAGAAGTCCTATTCGGACGGCGTGACGGATGAGTTTATCGTCCCGTGCGTGAGCAAGGATGCCGAGCCCGTTAAGGACGGCGACAGCATAATCTTCTTCAACTTCCGCCCCGACAGAGCGCGAGAGATAACAAGAGCCTTTGTTGACCCCGCTTTCGACGGCTTCAAGCGCGAGAAGGAGCCGAAGGTATTTTATGTCTGCATGACCCAGTATGACGCGGATATGCCCAACGTCGAAGTGGCTTTCAAGCCCGAGAGAATAGACATGCCTCTGGGCGAGGTGTTCAGCAAGGCGGGACTTCGCCAACTGAGAATCGCCGAGTTCACAAAGTACGCCCATGTCACGTTCTTCTTCAACGGCGGCGAAGAGACAGTCTATAAAGGCGAGGACAGAATCCTCATCGACTCCCCCGACGTTGCGACCTATGACCTCAAGCCCGAGATGAGCGCATATGAAGTCACCGACACGCTCGTTGAGAAGATAAACGAGGACATCTACGACGCGATAATCCTCAACTTCGCAAACTGCGACATGGTCGGTCACACCGGCGTGTTCGACGCGGCCGTTAAGGCTGTTGAGGCTGTTGACGCCTGCGTGGGCAGACTTGTTGACCTTGTAGCGTCCAAGGGCGGCGTAACGCTCATCACAGCGGACCACGGCAACGCCGACCGCATGATAGGCGACGACGGCAAGCCCTTCACCCCGCACACGACGAACCCCGTTCCGTTCGTTGTTGTCGGCTATCCCTGCAAGCTCCGCGAGGGCGGCAAGCTCGGCGACATAGCGCCGACCATGCTCGAGATAATGCATCTCCCGCAGCCTCCGCAGATGACCGGCAAGAGCCTGATAGAGAAGTAAAAAAATATAACCCCGGAGTTTTCAAAAAGCTCCGGGGTTTTTTCACAGCTTTATCTGTCTGTAGGCGATATGCTCGCGGTCGTAGGTATAGGTTATGTGCAGGATTCCGTCCCGCTCGGTTATCGCGGGATAGGAGAACTCGCCGCCCTCTCTGTCCTCAAGGCGCAAGAGCCGGGTGAAAGTCTTTCCGCCATCCTCCGAGACTAATAAATCGAGCGGCGAACGGCTGCCCCAATTCTTCTTCACCGGATTGCACACGAGGTAAAGCTTCCCGTTTTCGACTCCGACAAGGTCGATGCCGCTGTTGTTATTGGGCAGTTTCGTGCGGTAAGCCATGCACCAGGTCTCGCCCTCATCGGAAGAATCGCTGCGGTATATCCTGCCGCGCGAGGTTCTTGTCAGCATATGCACGCCGCCGTCCTCGCTCTGCCACAGAGTCGGCTGAATCATCGGAACATAAAAGCCCCTCAGGGACTTTGTCGGCACGGTGCGCATCCGCTTCCAGGTGCGGCAGTCGTCATCCGAGATATCAACAAAGCAGACCCAGAGCGTGTTTCTCTCATCCGAGGCGGGCGCTATTACTCTGCCGCTTCTGAGTCTTATCGGCTTATTCTTGACGGGTCCTCTGCCTCCGCCGATGTCTTCGGGCACGAGCTCGGCGGGCTCAGTCCAATCGACTCCGTTATCGGAGAGCGAAAAATATGTTTTCCACATCGGTATCTTCTTGCCGACCTTGAAAAAGAGCATGATTTTTCCGTCCTCGCGCTCAAAGAGCACTGGGTTCCAGTGCGGAACCTTCACGTCCGCGCTGACCCTCACGGGCTCGCTCCAGCCGTTCTCGCCGCGCACGCTCGTCAATATGTCGACGTCGTCCGCGCTCTCCTTGGTACCGGCAAACCATGCGGCAACGACTCGGCCGTCGGCAAGCGGCAGGACAGTTGAGGCGTGGCAGCTCGCCGTCGGCTTGTTTTCAAATATAAATTCCCTGATATTCTCCAAAGCTTATCCCTTACCTTAACTTTTTTACTGCTATAATTATAGGTTCAAAAAGCCGGGAATGTCAACCGCCGACGGAAAAAACAAAGCTTTTAAAAACAATATTTTTCATTTATCGAACCGTTTTGCCTTTTTACGGCGATTTCTCTAAAACTTTATCTCAATCATTGACAGTATTGCCATTAAATGGTATAATATAGTCGAAATAGGGTTTAGAGTATTCGGGAGGTTAAAAAAATGGAATCATTGGGCATCGTCAGAAAAATCGACGAGACCGGGCGCATCGTGCTGCCGAAGGATTTCAGGCGCAGGCTGGCGCTTGAACCCAACGCAGACGCGGTGGAGCTCTTTGCGGACGGGGATCAGATAATCATCCGCAAATATGCCGCGCGCTGCATTTTCTGCGGCTCGTCAGACGACACCTTCGAGTTCGCGGGCAAGCGTGTTTGCAAGGACTGCTCGTCAAGGCTCAGCGAGGTTATCCGTCTGCAGAGCAAGTAAAAACGAAGCAAAAATCCGTTGACTGCAAAGCCGACGGATTTTTCTTTTTATATTATAAAAAGCGCTCATATATCAAATTACCGCGCCTCTTGCATATCGTCTTTTTGGCAAAAAGCCTTCAAATCTATTGACTTGATTCTATAATCATGATATATTGACCTTGAAGCTATATGGGTGTAGGGCTTAAAAAGGGGGATTTATTCCGCGGCAAAGGAATTTTGATGCAGCCGACAGTTTCAAATCGAAAAACATATAATCCGCAACGGTTTTGAAGGAGGTCACAATATGTCTGAAAATCCAAACAACGTAACCGCTCCCGTCAACAACACCGCTCCCGTTTCCCAGCTCAGAACAAACAGAGGGCTCGCAAAATTCATCATCCTGTCAATATTGACCCTCGGCATCTACTCGCTTGTCGTTTTTGCCCACATCTCCGAAGAGACGAACGTCGTATGCAGCCGCTATGACGGTCAGAAAACCATGAACTACTGGCTGTTGGTTTTCATCGTCGGCCCGCTTACCCTCAGCATAGCCTTCCTCGTTTGGCATCATAAGCTCTGCACAAGAATCGGCAACGAGCTTAAACGCCGCGGACTTGACTGCAAGTTCGGCGCAGGCGATTTCTGGGGCTGGGGCATACTCGGCTCACTCATCGTTGTCGGTCCGTTAGTGTTCACCTATAAGCTCTTCAAGGCAATGAACACTCTCAACGCGGACTTCAACGAAAAAGGCTGATATCACATTCTCAACTCCCCCCTTTAAAATTTTCAGCCGTTACACAAAAATATAAGTAAAAATCCGTCGACTGAAAAGCCGACGGATTTTTATGTCTCGCAAGCCCGCGTCCATATCATAAAGAGACGCCGACATTAGAGGAACATTTGAAAGACATAGAACCGACCTATGGCTCACAGGTCGGTTTTTTGTTATTGCAAGTTCTGTAAAAGTGCGTTTATCGACGCGATTGCCGTTCAGGCACTCGGCACAGCTATAGGCTCCGATGGGTTCCCGTGCAAAGCGACGGTTACTCCCAGTCCTTCCATATCTCCGGGCAATAGCCGACCGTCGCCTGCCTGCCGTTTCGGACTATCGGGGTCTTGAAAAGCTCCGGGTGCTCGAACAACTTTTCCTCTTTGTCCTCGTCGTGCGCGAGATATTTAATAAATTGCTGCTCATAGGCCTTGCTTTTCTCGTCGAACAATTTGTCCATGCCGCCGACGGCTTTTTTGACAGAGGCATATTCGCCGCGGCTCATGCCGTATTTTGCGACGTCGATGAGCTGATATTTTATTCTGCGCTCCTTGAACCAGCGCTCGGCTTTTTTCGTATCGAAGCATTTGGCTTTTCCGAATATCTGTATGTTCATATATAGACTCCTTTTTCTCTTGTATCCGAGGACAATTATATGATAAAATATATATGTTGTAAAGTATGCAAGGGAGATTTGGCTTTGAAGATGGATATGCCGAAAAATGTTGATACCGCGATAGGCCTGCTGCAGTCGGCGGGCTTTGAGGCATATGCCGTGGGCGGGTGCGTGCGCGATACGCTGCTCGGAAAAACGCCTAATGACTGGGATATAACATCCTCTGCGTCTCCCGAGGAAATAAAAGCGGTGTTCGCGGACTTTCACTGCATAGATACCGGAATAAAGCACGGCACCGTGACCGTCATAGCGGACGGAGAGCCGCTCGAAATAACGACCTTCCGGCTCGACGGCGAATATGAGGATAACCGCCACCCGAAGAGCGTCACTTTTACCTCCGTTCTCGGCGAGGACCTCGGCAGGCGGGACTTCACGGTAAACGCCATGGCCTACAGCCGAAAGACCGGCACGGTCGATCTTTTCGGCGGACGGGATGACCTCAAAAACGGAATAATCCGCTGCGTCGGCGACCCGGACAGGCGCTTCAACGAGGACGCGCTGCGAATCCTGCGCGCCCTGCGCTTTGCCTCGACGCTCGACTTTGAGATAGAGCCGTTGACCGCACAGAGCCTGATAAATAACCGCGCCCTGCTCGGCAACATCTCCGAGGAGAGGATAGCAAAGGAGCTGATAAAGCTCGTCTGCGGGAAAGGCGCGCGGCGTATACTCACGGATTTTGCCCCCGTGCTCTTTGAAATTTTGCCGGAGCTTCGCCCGATGTATAAGAACGGGCACGACAATCCGCACCACTGCTACGACATCTACGAGCATACGCTCATAGCGCTCGAGAATATCGACCCCGAGCCGACGCTGCGCTTTGCGATGCTCCTGCACGACTGCGGCAAGCCCGCCGTCAAGATTTTCGACGAAAACGGCGTAGCGCATTTCTACGGACATCAGCGGGTGAGCGCGGAGATATCGGCGCAGATATTGGCGCGGCTCAAGGTGTCGAACAGATTCAGAGACGAGGTGCTGTTCCTTGTCAGCAACCACGACCGCTGGGAGCTCTATGAAAACACTGACAAAATGCCGCGCTACCTCTCGAAATTCGGCTTTGACGGCGTGACCAAGCTGCTCAAGGTCATGCGCGCCGACGTGCTCGCGCAGTCACCCGAATACAGATACAGATTAGAGCAGATATCGGCTGCAAATGAGGCAGCAAAAGCCTTGGCGGCTCAGGAACCGTGCCTGTCGCTGCGCGAGCTTCAGATAAACGGGCGGACTCTCATGGATGTCGGTATTCCGCAGGGCAGGCAGCTCGGCGCGGTGCTCGCACAGCTGCTCGACGAGGTCATAGACGGAGTGACTAAAAACACGCAGGAGGCTCTCACGGCGCGCGCGAGGGAAATATACGGAGAGATGAAGTAAATAAAGCCGCTGCAGGGGGAGCCTTATTAGTCTGTTATGTGCTCTGCAAATTTCGATTTTCATTCTTTCGCCATTAAATAAATTAGAACCGACTGCAACAATATGTGCGGTCGGTTATCGATTTATGGCTTATAACGCGTTTGGGAGCTTTTCAATCTGTACAAGCGCGTCTGTCTGCCGATTTCATCCGCTTGCGGTCATAGACCTTTCGGCTGCGGACGACTCGGGTCACGGGTGAAATGCCGTTCCATGAACCGCGCTTGGACGAATAGAATTTACGTCTCTCTTTCTTGCTCTGCTTCGAGAGCGGAATAAGCTTTTCCATTTTTTCTTTTCCCCTTTCCCTTTTGCTTAAAAATTTTTGCCCGATATTTAAAGTTTTTCTTGCATTTTTTCACGCTTTCTGTTATTCTCTAATATCACTCTTTAAGGAGGTACCGATATGAGTGCAAAATGCTTTCCCGTAATCGACCTCGTCGCTACGGGCAACAACATCCGCCGCCTGCGCATTGAGCGCGGACTGACCGTTCGGGATATTCAGAGCTATTTCGGCTTTGAAGAGCCCAGAGCCGTCTATAAATGGCAAAACGGCGAGAGCCTGCCGACCGTAGATAACCTCTACGCGCTCGGAAATCTCCTCGATGTGCCGATGGACGGGATACTGGTCCCCGTCGGAAAAACCGATAATTTCAGCGAGCAGCAGGATGAGCCCTGCTGCTCAAGTCATTTTTATGCCCGGCTGCCGCAGATGCGCCGAAACGCGGAGGCTGCCTGATCAATTTTGCGACACGCCGACGAGCGCCGAAGCGCCGTGAGCGAGCCGCGAAAAAGCCTGCGGCTTTGTCCGTCGAAACGGTAAAATCAAAATATTCATTATGGCGTAAGAGAGAATGACGGCGGGAGAGTTGCGGCAGCGCGAAAAATGCAAGAGCAAAAAGCGCGGCTCGAAACGTATTATATTAAATAATATATGTCGGGTTTTTCCGGATATCCGGAAATCAAAACGTGCAGCGTTACAGTTCATCTGCACCTGAACCGATCGGCATTCCCCCGTTCCGACACACCCGCGGCAGCCGGGCATAAATCAGCTTCTGCTTTTGAGATAAGTCTCGAAAGCGTCGGCAAAGTCCGCGTTCACATCGAACGGCGGTGCATAGTCAACCGCGGCGGTGACCGTGCAGAGGTCGAGCTTTGCAGACGTCTCGTCCGCGGCTCTGTCGAGCTTTCCGAGCTCTGCGCGAATCACGTTGCGGTCAAAATTTATGCTTGTAACACGGCGCACGTCGCAGCGGTATGTGACCTGATTCCCGTCGGCATTGAAGCGGTAGCCCGTGCCGCCGTTTGCAATCGTCTGCTCCGAGGCACGAAGGCTGTTCATCGTGCGAAAAATCCCGGCTATCCTCTGCCTTGCGGAGTTGAGCCCCGTCTCGCTGTCCATATCTATGTCGAGCTGATCCTTGGACTTGCGTATCGCGGCGGCGAGCGCCGTTTTTTCCTCAAGCAAAAAGACAAGAAAAAGCGCGACATCGGTTATCCGTCCGGAGTATTCGCTCTCCGGGATTTCGACAACCGTCTCGTCGGTCATCTCCGGCATCACCTTGTGGCGCAGGTTAGTGCTGGTGACTTTAGTTATGTTTGCCCTGTTGCGGAGTATTTCCTCGGCATCGTACATGAGCGACTGAAGTTTGTTTTGGCAGCGGAACGCTTCTTTAAGATTCATGACTTTCACCTCACTGTTTGTTGTGCTGTTATTCTACCGCACGGCGAGGGGTTTGTCATTGAACCCGCAGTTCAAAAAGTCGAACGGATTATCTTTATTTTATTGACATTAAAATCGGTTTGTGCTATAAGTTGTATGATTTCAAGCGGCACTAAAGCGCGCGAGTTAAGGAGAACCGAAATGTATTCGTTTTTGCTTGCACTTATCTATCTTGCCTTTATCAGCCTCGGACTGCCCGATTCGCTTCTCGGCTCGGGCTGGCCCGTCATGCACCTCGAGCTCGGAGTGCCGATTTCTTATATGGGCATCGTCTCCATGGTCATATCCGGCGGAACGATAGCTTCGAGTCTGATGTCCGACAGGATGAACAGAAGGCTCGGGACGCGGATAGTCACGGTGCTCAGCGTATTTCTGACCGTTATTGCGCTGTTCGGCTTCTCTTTTTCGAACAGGTTTTGGCTGCTCCTTGTTTTTGCCGTGCCCTACGGTCTCGGCGCGGGCGCGATAGACGCGGCGCTCAATAACTACGTCGCCCTGCACTACAAGGCCAAGCACATGAGCTGGCTGCACAGCTTCTGGGGCGTCGGGACGATAGTCAGCCCGTTTATCATGGGCTATGCGCTGACAAACAAGACCTGGAACAGCGGCTGCCGCATAGTCGGCGCGCTGCAGCTCGTGATAGCGATTCTCCTGCTCGTGACCCTGCCCGTGTGGAAGGTCAACAAGGTGACAGAAGAGACGGAGAAAAAGAGCGTCGGACTCGTCGGTGCGCTGAAAATAAAGGGCGTGCCGTTCCTGCTCACAGGCTTTTTTGCCTACTGCGCCGCAGAAACGACCGCCATGCAGTGGGCGAGCACATATTTCGTTGAAGTAAAGGGCATATCCGCAGAGCGCGCGGCTACATTCGCGTCGCTTTTCTACATAGGCATCACAGTCGGGCGGTTTATAAGCGGCTTTATCACGGATAAGCTCGGCGACCGCAGGATGATAATAACGGGAACGGCAATTCTCCTTTGCGGCATATGCTGCCTGTTCGTACCGATGAATTCTTATTTCCTCGCCGCCGCGGCTTTTGTCATAATCGGGCTCGGCTGCGCGCCGATATATCCGTGCATAATACACTCCACGCCGAACAACTTCGGGGCGGAAAACTCGGGCGCTATAATCGGAATACAGATGGCGAGCGCCTATGTCGGCTCGACCTTTATTCCCCCGCTGTTCGGGCTGCTCGGCAACGCTGTAAGCTTTAAGATAATGCCATTCTACCTCATCTTTTTCTTCGTTCTGATGATAACGATGACAGAGCTCACGTTCAGAATAACCGCGAAAAACAAAGCAAAATAAAATCGGGGCTTCGCATTCGGCGCAGACCGAAGAGCAAAATATAAAGGTCATAATTCACGTCTGCCGGCGCGGATTATGACCTTCTTTTATTTGGTTTTTGCTCTTTTAAGCGCCCTTTGTTAAGCGCAAAAATATATCGGTGCCGGAGGACAAGACCGCCGCGGCGTTTTTATAAAGGTGATGCCGTTCCGACGATTCGCAGCAGCTATTGCTGTATTCTTCCGTTAACTTTTTCTATTGTATACAATGTGTCGCCGAAAGCGTTCTTAGTCTCTTTTATTGTAATTTTCGCACCCGTTTCCGGCACAGATTCATCATCAAACCACATTTGTTTATAGACATAAACCGTCTGCAAATTTCCGTCTTTATCATAAAATTTAACGGTTGTCCGCGGCGATTTGGGTTCGGAACAGCACTCCTCAATTACCGTATCGTATTGAATGCCTTGACTATCCGCCCCGAGCCGCGCCAATCCGAACATAAAAAGACAGCTTGCCGCAACCAATAAAACAGTAATAAAAATAAACGGCTCAAGCATTTTCTTTGATTTTATATATTCTTTCCCTTTTATAAACAAAATGCTCAATAACGACAGCAGCGCATTTATCGGTATAACAATAAGCCAATGCTTAACCGTAAAAACTCCGCCCATTGTAAAGCCGATAATACAGTCAAGAATGATTATAAGCACTGAAAGCGAAACAACCGTAATTATTGTCCTGCCTCGTCTGTTTAGCATATATAACCGCTCCTTCGCTTGCAATTATCAGTAGATTAATATTAGCACTCGTATATAAAAAAGAGCTTTAGAAATACTGCTGTCGTCTGACGCCGCGCCTCGCCGGCGCTATTCGGAATAGCGTTCCGACAAAGCCTTATACTCACCCTTGAAATGCAGAGAGTTACCGTTTTTGCTCTCTCCGACGACCGACAGACCGAGATGCTCTAAAATTCCCTGAGACTTCAGATTTTCTTTTCGTGCGAATGCCTCAACATATCTTGTCCCGGCGGGGATCACTGTTGTTAAGTAATGATACAGTTCGGCGAATAATCCGCACCCCTGATATTCTTTTTTAAACTGTATTTCATCCATTCTGAAGGTCGTATCGTTTACGAAATATTGAAAGAATCCGCACAGCTTATCTTCGCAAAAAATCAGAATTACACTGCGCTTTCCTTCGCGTCATGCAGGTACTGCGCTTTCCGACCAGGTTTTGTAATCCTCGTCATAGGAATTCCCCGTCGGAGCAACAGCACTCATGTTGCTTGCTAAAATCTCAAACATCTCATTAATAAATACGGAAATATCTTCGTTTTTCATTTGCCTGAAACCGAAACGCATAATATCCTCCCGCAAATCACGATTTACCTCAATCACTATATCATTAAAATTTTCATCTGTAAAGAGATAGTTATATGCCGAGCCATGCTCGGCGTTATATTTTTAGCCATAATCAAAAGTGATATTATATTCACCCTCACACTTGCGAAGCAAATATCACTCGGCAAAAAGCTGAATATCACTGCGTAGCAATATCACTCGCCGCAAGGCGAATATAACTGAAAAAAGCAATTGCTAAGAGCAATTGCTTTTTCTGTCTTTGTACAGCATATTTGATACAATGTGACCACCTGTCCAAAAATGTGACCCTGCACTTGAAAATGTGACCACCTATTAAAATTTATAAATGCTACCTTTTTTTACATAAAATAAGGTGCTATAATATTATCAGTAAAAACACTATTATAAAGAAAGTGAATTCAAGCAATGGCAGGAAATGTAAAAAAGCAACATTATGTACCAAGAATGTACTTAAAGAGATTCTCCGGTGACAACAATAGACTTTGTGTATGGAATTTAAGTAATGATTCTATTATGACTCGTCAAAGACCTGAGAATTTTGCTGCAAATAGATATTACTATGACACAAATAAAAATGAACTAAAAAAGGCACTTTCTGAGCTTATTAAAATATATCCAAAAGCAGAATCGATTGTAGATTTTAATGATGAGCAATTTGTCGAAAAAGCACTATCACGAATGGAAACAGATGTTTCCAAAGTGTTAGATGAGGTGACATCTGATTATGAGGCTTTTTACGATGAAACTAATATGCGAAAAATTATTATTTTTCTTCATGATTTATCAGTTCGTTCTGAAAAATATCGTATGCAATTAGAAAATGTTAGAGTGCAAGAACTTTCACATTTAGAAAAGATGGGCATCGATCCAAGCAGAGTTGAAGGTATGGATAACACTTCAAAAGACAGCCAACTTTATGGGCTACTTGCTTTTTCTCCTTTAATAAGAACTACAATGCAGTTAATTGACAATTACGATTGGTATATAGGGGTTGCATGTGGGAAAATGAAATTTATCATTTCTGATGATCCTGCACAAGGAGTTAGATTAGGTTTCAATGATATTTGCATACCACTAAATGGTGATGTCGCCATGGTTTTTAAAGTAAATAAACCTGATACACCTCTTATTTCTAAAGAAAAGCCCACAGATCACACTATTCAACTTTCTGACAAAAGCGTGATTTCATATAATGCCATTCAATTATCATATGCTAATAGGTATATGTTTGGTGATAAGGAAACTTTAACACTTTTACAAAGATTTATAAATAGGCAAGGTGGTTATAAAAATATTTTTGGTGATGCCCCGATGAAAATTTATCCTTTCGATTAAGTTTAAATATTGATATCATATATCTTTAATTTTCTTCTATTATAATGTTCATCGCATAAAGTTTTCATCCAAGGCAAATCAGCTCTTAAAGAACCTTGTCTGCCGCATATTTCACATATTGTAGAAGATTTGTTTTCGGCTTCGTCTATGGCGAGGTCGATTTTTTTATGTAATTCTATATTTTTAGTATAATCGGTAAACACATGCGTTCCTCTTCACGGCAAGGTCGGCAGAACTTGTTAAACCTAATTTATTTTCAAGTGCCATATTGCACCTCCGAAATTTGATTATTTATCCGCTGCAATACCGGATTTCATCCAAGCGTCAATTTCGCTGACTTTGAATTTCCAAAGACGTCCGATTTTTGCTGCGGGCATACTTCTTCTTTCTATCCAATCAAGTACGGTATCACGGCTGACGCCAAGATATTCGCATATTTCTTTCATTGAGTACCAGCGCTCGATGTTAGAATCCATAGTGAAATCCTCCGTTTCAATAAAATCCGTATTAGTTTCTCTGCAAGTAATCTAACAGCTTTTTTAATTTGTTTGCAGTTATAGTTTCATTATAATGCGTTCCCTCATATGTAGGATGCAAAACAGGATTCATAGGGCGTAGCAATTATACGGAGTTCATTAAAGCATTCATCTCCGTAAGGGACTAAACCTTCTACAAAAGCAAGACAGTCATTGGTTGATACTGCCATTTCCAATTCTGACAAAGTATAAATTTTATTTCTTATACCTTTTTCATATAAAATTTTTTCAATTTGCTTAAAATCATCACAGGTATTTATGATAAAACAATCGCCAGTCAATTTTTCTAAATAATTTTGAGGACTTAAAACCTTATTTGATAATATGCAACTCATTTTTTATCACCTAACTATTTTTATATTTTCTGTTGATTTCTATAAGTATTTTGGCTTTTAACTTTTTGTATGTTTTTTCATCAATAGCATTTTCCTTGTAAAGAGCATTGGCAAAATGCTCAAGCCACAATTCATCATTTATTCGATTATTTATTTTGTCCTTCATTTTTAGTTCCACCCCGTCTCTTTTTACCCTTAATTAAAATCTTTCGTAATACTTCAGGCTGTTTTTTTAGCCAAGCATCATAATCAAGTTCATACTCAATAGCAGACAAATAATCAAAATTATAACTACCACAACTGATTTCTTGTAATTTTCCATTCTTATCAAGATATTGATAAAAATATTGTTGGCCATAATCATCAAGAAAAACATTGACTAAGAAACCATTACAAATTACGCTTTCGACATATGCTTTGGGGTCATTTTTTATTTTTTCCATAACTTACTCCTAAAAATTAAAAATGTTTTTTAAAGCAATCATAGGTTGTGTATCTGTTAATATTTCACGATGATTTTCATTAAAGTTTTCTTCGACAAAATAATCATATAGTTTTTCGTAAGTATCCAAAAGGTACTTTTTTTCTTTTTTGTTTCCGTTTTCATCTTTGTATGAATAAGTGATTATTTTATCACTGTTATCTTTCAAATCATAAATCCACCATGATATTGTTTCGATGTCATCATTCATGATGATTTCAAGTATATCAATATAACTTTTAGATAAACCATCACCGATTTTTACAACCGGCAAGCCATCACAAAAAGCATCTAATGCTTCTGATGCTTTGTGTTTCTCTTCAATAAAATTTTCGAGGTCAGCCATATATTTGCAAAATTGCTCTTTGGTAATAATTGGTTGCATTTTAATCAACTCCTATTTAGCAAATTTTAACCTGTACACTATATTCTTTTAAATCTTCAAGTCGAAGACATAATAATCGAGCTTGCTTAAACATAGGATATGCTGCACCGCCATCAATAAAGAGAATTTGGCCATCATTGTTCTTTATAATTTTAGCGACAGTATCATCTTCTAAATATCTTATAACAGGAGTATGTCCAACAATATAAGTTTTGTTGTCTTCTTCATCATTGACTTCGTATTCCGGTGATATTCTGTTCCAAACAATGTCTTCAGAATATACTGCAAATGGGTCTGCATGGCATATTACATATACTTTTTCACCCACTTCGATTTCGATTGAGTAGGATAGTGTTTTTATCCAAGAAATTATATCGTTTATTTCATCATCGGAACATTCTTCTATTTGGCTATATGTACTTTTACCGCCATTTGAAAACCAAATGTTAAAATTATCTAATGAACCATGCTTATAGCAATTCAACATCATGTATTCATGATTTCCCATAATCATTGATATGTTGTCCTTATGATTCATAACATATTTGATCATTTCTAATGATTTAGGGCCTCTGTCAACAATGTCACCGGCTATTATCATTTCGTCTTCATCAGTAAAGTTGATTTTTGAGAGCATTTCTTGAAATTCATCATAATGCCCGTGTATATCAGAGATTACATATGTACTCATATATTTTTCCTTTCTTCATAAGCCCATTGATGAGCAAATTCTTCATCATATCCAATACTTATTAACTCGTTATAGTATTCCTTTCGATAATATTGAAGATAAAACGAAAAATGCAGCCCATCTATATTTGCCTTATTTCCGTATTCTTTGACCCGTTTGATTATTTCTCTTCTGACTTTTTCTTCATTTGTAAAAGAGTAATTGAAAATCTTTTTATATACATCGTCAATAACGAATTCTTCCTTTTTTCTTTTACATCGGCGGTATTCTTTTTTTACCCATTCCATTTCTATCTTGAGGTTGCGTTTCTCCTCGATATTAAACCATGCATCGTTTGTAAGCTTAATATAACTATGGTCATTAGATGCACAAGACATTGATATGATGTTTGGGTAATATAATGCACATTCTTTGAGCGATTTTAACTGTATATGTTTATTACCAATCTCAATATCTGCATTGAGAACTGAATCAATACCACATACTTCAATCTGGTCATAGAAGTCACATTTCCCTGTAAATTTACTCATTGTCTTCTTCTAACTCCTCTTGATCGTACTCATCCAATGCATCATTTTCTAAGTCATCGAGCATTTCATTGATTGCGTACATATTATTTCTTTTTTTAGTTTTCTTAGTATAGAGAACAGATCTTTGAAGTTTAGATTTAGTACGCTTGTTATATTCACCGAGTATAGCTTCAGCGTATCCTAATGCACCGCCACCGCGCTCTTTGGCGCTTCTTACTAAATCTTTGATAGGAGTTCTTCCAAGTCTTTCCATAAAGGCTTCGTCTGATATTTTATCTTGATAAGCATCACACAATAAAGCAACACCCTTTAGTATTGTACCACCCAATGAGCCGTTTGTACCTTCCCACGCTCCTACAACAAGCATTATGGTTCTATCCAAAATACTTAAACCATAATTTTCGTATATGTATTCGAGTGCCGATACTGCAAAGATACTCCTCGGAGATTTTTGATTTACAATTTCCAAATCGTATGATTCTATGAGTTCTTTGATAAGTAACTGTTCTTCATTTCCTGCTTCAATATTTGCCATGAATATTTCAACCGGGCGAAGTGATTTTTTATATTTCATTTGGTTTGCAAATATATCAGCTTCAGCTTCATATATAAGGTCATCGTAAATCATACACCACACAGGTATATCTCTTGTGCCTGCTGCAAGTGCGATTATTTCAATGGTGTGCTGTCCATCAAAAACATAATTTATTCCGTCTCGTCTACTAACCTTGACGGGATTTATTTGATATATGTTAAATTCGTTAGCTACTTTTTTAATATGCTGTTCCGATATGTTTCGTTGATAGTTTTGATTTGATACCAACGATGACATTGGCAGTAATTCAAAATGCACATTCGGAACGAAGTGTGTCATTAAATAATCGTGATAATCCATACCTTCATTTTCGTTATTGATATCGCTCATTTTATTCATCCCTCAAACTTTCTAATAAATAATTACAAGTGTTTATTAAGTCATTTAAAGAGCCAATCAAACGCTCTCTTGCTTTTAATGATGCTTCACCGACATTAGTAGTGAGTACTCTTTCAATACTTTGTTTCCAATTAGGAACTGTATAAAATAGAGTGTTCACTTCAACATCCGGATCATATTCAGGTTGATTTTTGATTTGAACAACCGGTTCTATTTCTTCAATGTTGTGAATGGCATATTTTGCTCTTTTGTTATCTTTTAATGTTTGCTTACGTTCTATATCGTGAATTAAACTTTGTGTTATGCGTTCAATCGTTAATTTACTTGATTTTGATAATTTTTCTAAATTTTCATGTGATAGTTTTATGTCACCAGAAAGAATTTTGTCCACAAAAGTGGGTACAAGTTTATCTAAATTATCAAGGGACTCGGTATATCTACCATATTTTTCAACAGTAGAATAGGACATATAGTATTTTTTACCTATTTCTTCCGTTAACTGTCTATATGATTTTTTTACTTTGTGCATTGTGTTTTGATTAGTTCCCGGTTTATATTTTACTGCTCCTTTTTTTAGGACATTAAATATTTTACCAATGCAATACTTTTTATTCTGTTCAAGTAATGGTTTATATTCTGTTAGCACTTTGTCGCAAAGCCATTCTATTAATTCATCTTTGTTGATGAAAAAACGAAATTCTACATTGTAATCAAATCCGTACTCTTTACATAACTCATACTCATTCAGCCCATAACAAATTTTATTGCCGGAAACAATAACAGAAGGTATTAAACCATTAGCGAATTGCTTTTTAAATCTTTCTTTTTGACAGGCTGTTAACACGGGTATTATTCGTCTGATTTCTTTATCTATTACCAATTCTTCCACTATTTATCACCTTAACTTTCTCTGCTTTAGCATCATCAAAATCAAACTTAATAACACCCTCATTTTTGTAATAGTCTCCGTAAATTCTATATACTGTTTGATTATTAAAATCATTATTAAATTTGAATAACTCCTCAAGAAGTTTTTGACTGTGTAGTTGATATGATTTACTTTTGGATAATTCATGCCACCTAACATGATGAGCGAGATAATCGTCTTTATTACTTGCTTTGATTGCGATTTGCATAGACAAGGGGTTAACAAGCAATTGAATATAATCGGGTTTACCAATAAGAAGCAAAGTTGATTTATGTATTCTTATTACATTCTTTATAGGGTCAATGGCGATTGCTGGTTTTGATTGTCTTGGCATTCTTGGTTTACCTCCTCGTTTCTTTTTTCTTTATCTGTCACATCAAACACAGCATAGCCATCGAAAATGTTTATTTGCAGTTGTCTTCTGTGTTCTTCAACAGACAAACCAAACTGATTCTTCCATTCGGCAGGAAATATAGGTGTTCGAGAATGCTTTGCTTTTTCACCATCTTTATTGATTCTCTCAAAGGTTTCTGCAGAGCTTAAGTCAAATACAAAAAGAAATTCACCACCGGATTTTATTAATTTCCCAAGCAGTTTATATCGATTATTTGCATTCCAATTCATTAGTTCTACAATCTTTGCGAAAAACACTCTGCATGTTATATATTTAGGTGCAAAGCCTTCTTTATCCTTTCTTGCTTTTCTCCATAGAAATGAGTCTTTATCGTCCTCATTACAAGGCTTTATAACAATTTTTTTCGTTTCAGAGTTTACTAATATCTGTACATATTCGGCATCTTGCAGTTTATTAACACAAGCAGTATTAGCATATATGCGAGAGTTACAAAAAGTTATTGCTGGTTCTCGCAAATGCGAAAAGAACTCACCTCTAACAACTTGAAAGCCATCAAAAGAGAATTGAGCACTTAAATCATCATCTACTTCTTCAAGTAAGAATTCTTCATTATTCATCGTATTCAGCATAATCATTGTCCTCCTCTAATTCTTCATCTTGTGTTTTTGCTGTGTTTCGTTCTCTTAATTCAACCATCAAGTCATGAATATTGCTTTCGATTTTTTCTTTAGGAGTAATATCTAATTCAGGATGTGTATTGTAAACAGTTGTTTCGTCAGCAACACTTCCATCGTATTGTGTTTTTACCTTTTGGTTATAATAATCATCACCGAATTCATCACTCCAATCGGGAGGATATGCTTTGACTGAATTCCCGTACTTATTTAGGTCATTCATGGCAACTTGCATTTGTGGAGACATCTTTTTAGAAGGTATAAATATCTCCGTTTCGTTTAAATCGAAAATCAAAATTGCATTGTTTCCATTTTGCCGTCTTATACCTGATATTTTATATCTGAAATTTTCATCCCACTCAAACATTTCAAACATTGTAGGGAAGAAAGCAGAAGAACATATAGGTTGTAGTTTATATTTTGTGCCCAGCTTTTTTGCCCACTTTACTGCATGTCTGTTTTCTTCAAATTTTGTAGGGCGAACTACCATCAATTTTTCAACAGGGTTTATCAACACCTCGACATATTCTGTAGGAGGTAATTTTGAGATTGCTGCACTTGAAAAATACATATCTTTTTTTGAAATAGTACAAGAAACGGTATTATTTGTGTTAAAAAATTGTGTTCTTGCCACTTCAAAGCCACGTAAATCAAAGTCACCTTCTTGTACTTCAAAATAATTTATGCGTTCATAAGCAGGTACACTTTTACAAGCATTAATATAATCTTCCTTATTAAAGCCGGCCCATCTAAAATTAATTATCACAAAACCGGATAGTTCACCGGAGCATACTACCTCTAATTCAGGAAGGACACCCCTTGATTTGAATTTCGCATTTGCAATCATGTGTTGAACAGCGATAAAGTCGGCTCTCGAAATGATAGCTTCATGGTCATCTCTTTTCCTATACTGATTTCTGTCTTTATTGTTTTTCTTTGATTTGTGATTTAAATAGTTTGGCGTAAATGTTTTTCTTGCAAGAACATCACCACAATGTCTTTCATTTTTTAGAACTGCAATGATTGTACCCGGATGCCATTCATCTTTTCCTGTTTTTGTGGGAACTTTGAGTTCGGTTAATGTTTCGGCAATCTGTGTGGCCGAATAACCATATAGGTACAAAAAGAAAATCAAACGAACGATTTTTGCTTCCTCTTCATTTATTATCAAATTGCCATCTTCATCGACTTTATATCCCAATAACTCAGGTTTAAGAAATATACCCATTCTAAATCGCATTTCGATGGAACTATTCATAATCTCGCTTTTGGTGTGACTTTCCTCTTGTGCCAAAGTCGAAATGAACGATAAACTCATCTCACTATCGGGATTAAGGGTATAGATGTTCTCGGTTTCAAAGAACACACCGATAGGTGGGTTTAACTCTTTTAATTGCCTTACTGTACTTATTGAATCAACAATATTTCTTGCAAAACGGGATACGGATTTTGTAACGATCATATCAACTTTTCCAGCTTTACAATCTGCAATCATTCTGTTGAATGCATCTCTATGTAGAAGTGATGTTCCGGAGATACCTTCGTCAGCATATATTTCTTGCAAATTCCAATTTTCGTGTCTCGTCACAAGATTTTGATAATGGTTCTTTTGCAGTTCGTATGATGATGTTTGTCTTGGGTCATCAGTTGATACTCTTGCATAAACTGCTACTCGTTTTTCTTTTTTGTCTTCGTAAAAGTTTTCTTGAACAATAGCCGGTATGACGTCTAACTCATCTGGGTCAATTCCTTTATATCGGTTCCTGATTCGCTCCTTCTTTTCTGCGTTGGTTTCAATATGTGTTTCACTTTCTTTCAATACAATGCCTCCTTTGTTATCACAATAAAAATATTTTAATATCTGAATATAACAAAGAGAACCGACCGAAAGTCAAGTCATTGACTAATAGTGGTTAATAATTATTTATTTTCACTTTTGTTTATTGTTTGTATCAATTTCAATAAGATAAAGCTGTTTTTTGTTTAGTAATGTGAATGGATATATATCACCTTCTGTGGCAATATGATGCTACTTTAAAATGTTAGGAGGTGAAACGATAACGATGGAGATTGATTATCGCCAATTTGGACGGCAGATTAAATCATGCAGGAAAGCGAAACACTTATCACAAGAAGAACTTGCTGAAATGAGTGGTTTGTCTGTATCAAACTTGAGCTACATAGAAAACGGAGAGCGCCGAGGAAGTCTTGATTCGATTTTCGCTATATCGAGTGTTCTTGAAGTCCCTATTGACACTTTCCTTTTAGGTCAAGGCACAAACAGTGCATTGCAGTACAGTAATGCATATCAATCCTTGTTTGAAGGATGCACCAAATTCGAGGCTCAAGTTATCTACGAAATGGGAGAATCACTTAAAACTTCATTTAAGCGTAATTCCCGTTTATTTAATGATAGCAAAAGAAATCGATAATTCTACTTATGAATTCGGATAAAACTTGACATTTTCGTTAAAGCCGAGATTTTTTGATTTGGGCTTGCTATAATGACCTTGCGAGGTGATTATATGGCTAAAAGAATTGCATCACACATGTACACTGTTTATAAATCAAGAGGGCTATCTGTTGTCAAGAATGATGAAGGTTGCCTTTATTCAAACGGCAGATATACAACTAAATTAAAAAAAGATGATTTGCCGGAATGGTTTGTGTTTGGTTATATGTATGGTCAATATGGATTTCTTGATACAAAAAGCATTGTCGATTTGTTTTATAGCCCTAACTACACATTTGAAAATCATTACTTGAAATATGATAAGTTGTATATTTCATACAATAAACCAATTATTGTAAAGAGCAATAATGGTTGGAATGATTGCGAGGATTTTGATGAAGTAATAAGTGGGCCTATGATTTTGGATTTTGTTGAGGGAGCAAAGAAATATTCAAATTTTGATGTGAGCGAAATTGAAAAGCAACTTGACGCAAAAGAAAAGTTTTTTAGAGAAAAGAATTGTAAATAGAATTATCACAAAGAAGTAAGGCCACTCCTTAACAGGAATGGCCCGAAACTTATTATAATTCGATTTCAACTTCTCTGCCATCTTTAAATTGATAAATAATTGATTTTTCTTTCACTGTTGCTTTGTCTAAAAGTGAAAACCACAACTCATCATCAAATTGTTTAATTGGTTCTGTTAATTCTTTTAAGTGATTTGCGTATCGAAGTATATTTTGATACTTGGCTTTTCGTTTATCTTTTTCTTCAATAACTTTAGCCACTTTTAATGAAGCATTTTCATATTCCTTGACTAAATTATCATATCGACTTCTGTATTTATTAATGTCAGTAGCCTTTGAACTTTCTTCAACCAAGTTTTGTATTTCGTGTTCAATAATATTTCTTTTATCTATCAATACGGAAATCTCATCATCTATTGTTTCGGTTGGTTTAAACAATTGAGCAATCTCAAATATATCGGATACAATATTATCTGTTTGAATTAACTCATTAACAGCCTGTATGTAGGTTTCTTGAATTTGCTTTTCTTTGAGTCTTGCACATTTTATATGATCTCTTGAGTATTCATCATTACAGCGATATATTGTAGTTCTGTATTTATCGTTACTGTGATGAACCTTTCGACCATAAAGTTTTCCACATTCACAATACAGTTTTCTTGAGTACATATCACCGCAGTTTTTCTTTTCGGTTGAATTTTTTATCATTTCTTGTACCGTTTCATAAACTTCATGTGACACTATTCCTTCATGGTCATCAGTAACATAGTACGAAGCAACTTGACCTTCATTCTTAACAGCTTTATGATCAAGAAAATTTGCTGTAAATTTCTTTTGCAGCCTTGCGTCACCACAATATTTTTCATTAGTAAGAATTGAGCGTATTGTACTTTGACTCCATTCATTTTTTCCTCTTGGTGTTAATACACCTGTTTCGGTAAGTTCTTTTGCTATTGAGTTAATTGAATAACCATACAAGAACATTTTATATATTTTTCTGACAATAACGGCTTGCTCTTCATCAATGACCATTTTCCCGTTGTCTCCTTTTTTGTAGCCGAGAAATGAAGAATATGGCATGTGATAAATGCCTTTTTCATAATTCTTATGAATTGTCCATTTGACATTTTCGGATATTGAACGGCTTTCTTCTTGGGCAAGAGAAGCAAAAATTGTAAGCATAAGTTCACCCGAAGCAGATAACAGTTCAAGATTTTCTTTTTCAAAAATCACATTTACCCCTTTGTTTTTAAGTTCCCTGCAAATGCACAATGAATCAACAGTGTTTCTTGCAAATCTTGAAACTGACTTAACATATATGATATCAATTTTGCCTTCCAGTGCATCACTTATCATTTGATTAAAAGAGTCACGATTTTTGAGCATCGTACCCGTTAAACCCTCATCGGCATACATATCAACAAATATATAATTAGGATTGCTTCTTATCAAATCTGTAAAATACCTTATTTGTGTTTCGTAGCTGTTTTCCTGCTCATCTTTTTCTGTTGAAACACGGGCATAAGCTGCTACCTTTAATTTTCTCGTTTTGTTTTCAAGAATGGCTGTGTGATTTTTGGTGGCTTTAATTATTTGAACACTTGGCATATTGTCTTTCCCTCGCTTTTTCTCTCATTTCGTCTGTCCAGCTTTCTGAACGACTTTTGTCTTTCCAATAGGTCTCTTGCTTCGTTCCATCTTCAAAGTTGAAAATGAGCCTGTTGCCATTATATACAGTTATGAAAGAAACCATATCGTTAAATATATCAGTATCAAATTCGTCAATACCCAATATATTAGCTGAAACCTTCATAAGTATTTCTTCTGGTATTCTTTTTGAAGGGCACATTGATTTTCCTTTTCGGTCATAAGTTGTGCAAATCAAAACAGGCTTGCCGTGAACAATCTTTCTTCTATACGACTTTCCACAAATACCACATTTTAATTTCTTGGTAAATGGGTATTCTCGGCACTTACATTCGTGAGCATATTTCATTGCTCTTTTTGACATCTCAATTTGTACCTTCTCGAAGGTTTCTTTGTCAATAATTGCCTGATGACTTTCTTCAACGAAATATGCATCTTTTTCCCCGTTGTTCGCTACTTTCTCTTTTGTTAAGTGGTCTTTTGAATACCATTTTTGAAGAAGCGCATTCCCACAATATTTTTCATTTATTAAAATTACGTGTATTGCTTTTGGGGTAAATTCACAACCGAGTTTTGTTTTAATTCCTCGTTGATTTAATTCATTTGCAATATAATTTGTGCCCTTTCCGTCAAGGTACAAATTAAATATTTCTTTAACTATGAGTGCTTCTTTTTCATTTACCTTAAGTGAACCATTTTCAAAGTCATAACCGAGGATTTTAATTGGTGTTAGTATACCTTCTTGAAATGCCTTTTGAATTCTCCACTTGCAGTTTTCACTCACTGATAAACTTTCAGCTTGTGCAATAGCAGCATATAGACTTAAGAACAATTCACCATTGCTTGAAATAGTGTGAATATTCTCACTTTCAAAATAAATGTCAATTCCACGCTGACGAAGTTCTCTCGACCACTTTAATGTTGTAACTGTGTTTCTCGCAAACCTTGATATGGTTTTGGTAATTATCATATCGATTTTACCTTCTTCGCACAGTTTAAGCATTTTTGAAAATTCAGGTCTATCTTCTTTAGTGCCGGTGGTAGGCTTATCATGAAACACACCTACAAAGTTCCAATCCGGATGAGAAAGTATTTCTTCTTTATAAAATAAAATTTGATTGTTAAGAGAATGAAGCATTCCATCATCGTTCATTGAAACTCTTGCATATGCACATACATTTTTCTTTTTTGCTATTGATTTGTTTTCAAAAACAACTGGTTCAATTTGCACGATTATCCCTCCTTTAGTAGTCACATATTACCGTTATAGTACCTATATATCAACATAATATAGGGCTATAAACTACCCAAAAACGGCTGATATTTTTCTTTCATATTTGTATCAATTATTGTGTAGTCTGCTTCATCTATAAGGCCCTCTTCAAGCATTTTTCTAACTACTGACATAACAGATTGATACTTTAATTCGGAGGTAAACTGATTATTGTTCATGATTATCCTCCTTATGATATCTGTCATTGATATAGCAAGAGTGGGAGCAATACTTAGGATGGTCATTTCTTGAACGATAGAATGCCTTATTACAACATTTGCAAGTAAATGAATAATGGTTTTTATATACTTCTTTTTTATGCTTATTCCACCATGATTTTCTGCAAATCGAAGAACAAAACTTTTTGTTCTTTTTTGGAATAGGCATTCCGCATTCTATGCAAGCCACATAATCCGGGCACACATTGTTTCGTTGACAAAACATTTTTACACTACTGACACCAAGTCCTGTTGCTTGTGAAATGCTTTTGAAACTTTCATTGTTTTTTCTCATTTTGAGTATAGTGTTTCGTTGTTCAATAGTCATAAAAACAACTCCTTTCACTATACACAGATTTAAAGGGGTAAAATTCACGCTTTTATATAAAAAATTTTTGGAGGAATTAAAATGACATACATTACAGGAGATACACACGGCGGTACATCAAATATATTGAAGATGATAAATAGATTAAATTTGTCTGAAAATGACATTATTGTCATTCTTGGTGATGCCGGATATAACTATTATCTTGACGAAAGAGATTACATAGCAAAAAACAAATTCAAAAAAAATAAACCTACGATCTTTTGCATACAAGGCAATCACGAGTGCCGTCCTGAGCATATAGAAACATATAAAACTAAAGAATGGCATGGTGGTACTGTTTGGTATGAAGAAAAATATCCCAAATTACTTTTTGCAAAAGATGGAGATGTTTATGAATTTGATGGTTTAAAATGTCTTGTTATCGGTGGAGCATACAGCATTGATAAAATGTGGCGAATAATTCGCAATGTGAATTGGTGGTCAGATGAGCAACCAAGTGATGAAATCAAAAATAGATGTGAAGAAACAATAAAGAAAAAGCATATAGATATTGTGTTGTCACATACCTGCCCATTTAGATATGAGCCTAAAGATACATTTATTCCGGGTATAGATCAGTCAAAAGTAGATAAAAGTACAGAGATATGGCTCGATAGTATTGAGGGGAAGATTGATTATAAAGCGTGGTATTGTGGTCATTTTCATATAAATAGAGACATCGATAAAATACACTTCTTATATCACGACATAAAAACATTTGATGAGATAAAACAAAAATAGCCCTCAACTCCGAAGAGCCGAGGGCGTGTGTTATGAAATATATGTCTTTTTATTGTAATATGCTGCAACCCATCCGCTTGGTATTTCAAGCCAAATATTGCCGTTCTCGGTTTTAATCGATTTTACGGTTACCTTTGTGCCTTTTCTTAAGGTTGCCATTGTTTGACCCACAGCATGTTTTCTGCCATCAGCTGTAAGTTCACTTCTTTTCTTTTGAGCGAATTTTGTGCCTGCACCTTTGCGAACATTCAAATCAACATTAAGTGTGTAAGTTGAACCAACTTTGTACTTTGGTTGATTGGTTGTTGTAGCGTTATTGTTGCCGGACGGCTTCACAGTCGGTTTTGTAACGTTTTCATAAGTTATCCAAGGACATTTACCCCAAGACTTCCAACCTCTACCGGCAAGCCTCGTTTTGACAACACCATAGGCATGTCCTTTTGCTTCAATAACATATCCGTCACCAATATAAACACCGACATGACCGGGAAGAAAAACAAGAATGCCGGGTACATCAGGCATAGATGAAATAGACCCCTTTGAAGTACACTTTTCAAGCATACCATTAGCAGAAACATCCTGCGATGCGTTATATTTCGGAGTAGATGAGGCTGTGTCGCTCCAAAGATAACCTTTGATAAGACCGATGCAATCATGTACCCTAACATTAAGTTGGTTTTTAGGACACGACCATTGATATTGTGTAGGATACTGTCTTTTCTTTGATGAATAAAGAGCAGTTGTTGATACCTGACCGAAACAGCCGTACCAGTATGGTTTGCCAAGTTGAGCCTTTGCGTATGCAACAAGACCTGTGTTAGTTTTGCTCATCTTGATCATCCTCCTTTTCCGCTTTTTCAAGGTTCATCACTGCCGCCATACCGGCTGATACACCGGCAATGATAAAACCGATAATGGTATTTTTGAGTGTTGCCTTATCTCCGCTGAAACTTATGTAAACTATGTTTACCGAAAAGTAGCCGAGAGCAGCTTGAAGAAAAGTCCTAATCATTCGATACCATGTTTCTTTTGTAAATTTCATTTGCTTTCATCCTTTCTTTCAGTTGGCAAAGCCATAATCTGATTGTAATAAATTGTGATTGCTCCATTGCCTCCAAGATTATGGTAAGCGGAATAAGCCTTTTCAATGACTTCTTTTTCATTAAGCGGGCAGTATTCTTGCTCTACATACTTGTCGTGGCTTTGGATAATCATCAAGCGTAAAAGCGACAAAACACCATCTTTAAGTGACTTTGATGCAGATGCAAGTGTTCTGCTGTAAGTAAATAAAGCAGTTATTGTTGCCGTCACGATAACAGTGATTACGGTATTAAGAATTACTTGTGTCATTCTCTTTTCCCTCCAACAATGAATTTAATGCTTGTTCAGCACCAAGCAAGGCATTAAGTTGTGCCAAGGCTTGCTCCTTTTGTTTTGCGATTTCCTCAAGTTTCGCTTTGATTTGCTGTTCCATTAGAGTCCTCCTTTAACTCATTTATTTGGGTTTCTATATTTTCAATTTTGGAGAGCAATTCCTGAACAGCCTTCCAAGTGATAGAAACCATTGAATATAAATCAATGTGTTTTTTATCTTCTGAAATAACTTCTTTTGGAGTTTCTCTGCCAATAACAAAGCCAACACTGGTCTTTTTCTCAAGTTTTGAGAAAGTTTCAGAGTTGGCTAATGCGTCCTTAATTTTATCTTTAACATCCTGCGTTGCCTCTTTGAGGTTGCTTAATTTATCTTTATCGATTTTATCATTTATAGAATCTTTCAGTTGTAAACTTGATTCAGCATCGTCATCAATAAGTTTGTAGTTATAGATTTTGGAGGTCTTAAAAAGATTAAGAACACTCGTTTGCTCCTTTATATCCTCTTTAATATCCTCAGTTGATGAAATATCATAACGAGTGGCATTCATAATACCGCCCCACCAAAGTTGTGAGCCAAGTTCAAGAAATTTACTTGTCATTCCACAAGAAAAGCCTTGAAGAATAACATACGCTTCACCATAACTTTGCATTACATCAAGTCTTGCAAGCACATCACTACTGCCATAATTACGGCATTCTATTGCGGCAGAAGGTCTTGACCTTGGGTTGCCACAACCGAAGGTAGCTTGTGCGGTATAATCACCATTACCACTAAAACTCGTTGTACGATAATGAGTTAAGGCAGCATAAAGATTTATTGCTTTTCTATTGGTATAAATATTACTGTAAAATTGTGTTGATGTTTTAAGAAAATCCACAATAGATTCAAAAGTACCCGATGCGGTTCTTTGCAATATCGATACACCTTTAACTAATGATTGATTATGACAATAAATACCAAGGTTATAGTTTGAGCCATTACCGATAGGAACAATGCCTCCGATTTCATTAGTGTATGACTGAAGATATTGTTTGAGAGCACCATCCGCAATAACTGTGCGATAAGTACCTGAACCTATTGAAATATAGCCACCGGTTATGTTAGCTTGGCTCGTTGAAAGATAACCGTTTTCCAAATTGAAATATGATGAATAATCGGTTGACGCAAGAGTTCCTGCTCGTATGATGTTTGCAGTGAGTGTGCCTGTAGTGATAAAATCTGCATTTATTTTTCCGTCCATAGTTATGGCAGTTTTATATCTGCCGGTATATCCGTTCGAGGAATAACCAAGACCGGAAAGATTAAACCTCCACACTTTCGTGGCGAGGTCAATATCCGGCATATTCATAATAAGAAGTTCTTGAGGATTTGACGGAGGAGTTAAAACTACATAACCGCCTTTATTTCCTGTTATCTTTTTTGTTGCATCGTCTATTGCATCAAGGTATTCTTTTGTGATTTGTGAATATGACGGAGTATCTTTCTTTATAGTTTCTATTTCCTTTTCGGTTTGCTTGATAGTATCGGCAAAGTTTGATTTTGTGTTGCCGATTTCAATCTTTTCATATTTTTCACCGAGCACATCATATACAGTTTTTATGACCTTGGCTTTGATATCGACACCGAGTTGCTCGTGATAAACATGAACAGTATCACAAAGGCTTACTTTTTCAAGTGCTGTTAAATGTGAATATTCCGGTGATTGCCATAAATGTTCAAATGAAATTGTAAGATTGATTGACGGCTTTACTTCCTCGCTTTCAATGAAATAACCATAAGCATAGGAGCGAAGATTGTCTTCATTTATTTCTTCATTTTCGCCGAATCTTTCAGTAAAATCTTTCATCAACACCTTTGTTGAAAAGCCTTCACCAAGTTCTAAAACCTTTTCTGATAAGGTTACGAGTATTTTGTTGCCGTCGCTGTCTTTTCTGTAGGCATACGGAAAGAAATGAGTATAGGTTGATTCAATATTTGTAACCATAGTGCAATCGGTTAAATTTTTGCCGTATGCAATAGTTACGCCATTGTCTGCTCCTCTTGATTTATGGAGGTAAATTGTGTAGTTATCAAACTCATATTCTCCTCCAAAAATATCAAGAACCGAGCCTTCGATACCGCCAAGTCCTGAACGAACTGTGCAAGCCTCTACGCTGAATTTACCGGTATAGGTAATGTCACTGTTACACGAAAAGCGGCTTGAAAGCGTAGTGTTTGAAATCAAAGACTGAATTGCTCCTTGGGCAGTTGTCGATGCAAGGTCAATCTTGGTAACAGGATAATGTGCCAAGCAATATGAAATGTGTTCCGCCATTACGGTTATAATGCCACTAATTGGCTTGCTCACTTCATACACCCTAAACATCTGCTCTGTTGAAGTTTCATTAGGTTTGGCAAGAATAATACAGTCAACAGTAATGTCGTAGGCATTTACACCCGTAATAGGGTAGGTTAATTCAAGTTCATACGCACCGTTTCTTTCTTCTGTAGCAGTACAAGATAAAGCATCAACAAGAAATGCTATCGTTTCTTCATTGCTGTTTTTGAGAATTGGTATCATAGCGTACACCACCTTGGAGTAATTTCGATTGATGTACAGTTATTTCCGAGGGCTACGGCATTGTCACCAACTTTCAAGATAGGAAACTCGGTAAATTTAACATTCTTATTCATTAATGTTGTATCTTTATATGCCATCATCAGTTCACAATCGACATACACAAATGAATTAACATTTTCGATTAAATAAGAATTATTATTTATAAAAAATGTAACATTGCCGTTGCCGTACACTTTAAGGAGTGGTTGAGATGTAAACGGCTCCGGATTTGATATAACTGTGTCACTTGTTACAGCTATTGCGTTTTGACCTTCATAAGAATACATAAACGGCTTGCACGAAAATGATATAACGGCTTTGCCTACATTAATCAAAAGTTCGGTAACATCAAGTGAAGAATTGAAGCAAGCAATTCGGAAGTATTCGGGGTTATATGTATCTCTCAAAACAAAATACCCCGGTGTTAAAAGCCACGCTTTCAGCATTTTTATATTATCATTAATGTTCTTTATTCCGACTGTGTATGAAACAGTGACATTGGTATATCTGTTATTATCAATAATAACATCACCATTTCTGCCTGAAACAGACACTAAAGACATATCCCTTTTAGGAGAAGAGTATATTTCCTTTGAATCAATTATCAAGCCAAAGTCGGCAGATGATTTGCCGTTAAATGTAAAACTGTTCATTAAAAAGCCTCTCCTTTTCTTCGAATTTGTGTGGCAATAATTGTTGATATTTCATCAGCGAGTTTCTTTATGTCTTGTGTACCGTTATTTGTAAACTTCTCAATAGTAAGGTTTATCACTATATCATTGTTAGATTTTTTCTCACTTGGAATTTGTTGTAAGGCAAAGTTTTTAACACCATTAAGATTAGCTTGGACATCAAAAGAGGTAGGAACTGATCCTTGCATTTCTTTCTTAACTTTACCCATAGTTTTTTCAAAGCCTTCACCCAAACCAAGAGCAAGGTTTTTACCGATTTGATCTCTAAATACAGTAGATGGTGAATGGATGCCGAGTACCTCTTTAAGTGCTGCGGTGACTGTCGAACCAAGGCTTCTGATTCTGTTAACAAGCCACTCTTTCATATTGGCTATACCATTCCACAAACCTTTAAGAAGATTACCGCCAACATCATACATTCTGCTAAGTCCGTCTTTGATACCATTAACAACGGCTGAAACTATCCTCGGTACTTTTTCGGCTAATGCAGGTATTGCATCTATAATACCGCTTGTGATATTTTTCAATATTTTTCCACCGGCACTGAACACTTTTTGAAGCCCGTCCGTTATGCCGGATATAACGGAAGATATAACCCTTCCTGCCGATGAAACGACCTTTGAAAGATTATCAATAATTCCGTTTTTGATGTTTTCAAGTATCTTGCCACCAGCTTGAAGTATTTTACCAAGTCCATTCACTATGCCCTCAACGACTGCACCTATAACTTGAGGAATAGCAGCAATAAGTGTAGGTAATGCTTGTACTATTCCTGCTATAAGCTGAACTATAAGTTCAACACCCATTGCTATAATTTGTGGTAGATTTTCGGTTATAAATGTGACGATTGTTTCTATGAGTTGTGGCAAAGCCTCTACGAGTGCAGGAAGAGCATCAAGTATACCTTTTATTAAGCCTTGCACCAATTCAAATGCTGCATTAAGAATTAAATCAAGATTGTCTATTATCGTTTCACAAATCAAAACGACAGCATTTATAATTGCAGGAATTAAGTCGGGTAATGCTTCACCGATACCTTGAGCGAGTGCCGCCACTGTTTGAAGTGCCGCTTCAACGAGTTTTGGAAGGTTGTCAAGTATACCGGTAACAAGAGTTAAAACGAGTTGCAACGCACCTTGTGTGATTTGGGGTAAAGCAGATATAAGGCTTGAAAGAAAAGACACAATTATATTTGATGCACTCGATACTATTTGCGGCAGATTACTTGATATACCTTGCACCAATGCGTCAATAACCGTAGGTGCTATTTCTGCAACAGCACCTATAAGACTCATAATAATGTCAACAATGTTAGGTAATATTTCACCTAATTTATTAACGAGTTCTTGAGCACCGGTTTGTATCTTTTCTTTTGCGTCTTTTTGACCGGCTAAAAGACCGGAAAGTCCATCCATGATTGATGTAATTCCCGGTAATAATTCTGATACTATTCTGTTTTTTACTCCACTGAACGTACCTTGTAATGTTGCAAGACTGTCTTGAAATTTTGCAGAAGCAGTTACAGCCTCATTAGACATCACCAAACCGTATTGCTCTGCTTGGTTCATCATATCTTCAATGCCTTTACTTCCTTGATTAAGCATAGGAAGTAACTCCTGTGCTGTCTTTGCGCCGAAAAGTTCGGTGGCTTTTGCAGCAACATCGGAAGAGTCGGCACATTCTTTCAAAGCGTCAACTAAATCAAGTTTTGAACCTGACGATAAAAGCGACTTTTGTGCCTTTTGCATTGTTTTCATATTGGTGCCTGAAAGGTCGGCAGCATAAGCGAGTTTTTGATAATCTTCAGCCGACATAGACATTTTTTGACTTTGCTTATCAACAACATCACCGGCACTTGCAGTTTCTTCGGCAAGGTCAAATATCTTTTTCCCTGCCGCAACAGTAGCTGTACCTATGGCGGCAAGAGCAGCACCCATTGCCTTTGCCATACCTTTAACTGTTGATGCCACTTTACTGAATTTATTTTCAGCTTTATCTGCATCATTACCTGTGTCTTTTAACTCGTCACCAAAATCGTCAGCTTTCTTTTCTGCATCTTTAAATTCATCAGCAGTATCATCAAGAGCCTTCTCATTTTCATCAAGTTCTTTGTTAAGGTTATTTAAGTCCGCTTTGGCATTGTTAAGTTGTGTTGCCCAAGCCTGTGTTCTTTTATCATTTTCACCGAAAGACTCCTCGGAGTTCTTCAGTGCCTTTTCTAAAAGTTCAACCTTTTCTTTTTGTGTTTCAATCTCTTTGTTTAAGACCTTTGAACGAGCAGTTACGGCTTCTTCACTTTTGTCGGTCTTATCAAATTGTGATGAAACAAGTTTCATTTCAGAACCCAGCACTTTGAACGATGAGTTAATATCTTTAAGAGCATTTTTAAACGCTTTCTCACCATCAATGCCAAGTTTAAGACCGAAGTTATCAGCCATAATCATCTCTCCTAAAAATGGGCATAAAAATAGCACCTACTGAAAATCAGTAAGTGCTGTGAAATTTATATTGCATACGGAATAACATCGTCAACAGTCAAATCTGCTTTTGGTTTTGATATGCCGTTCATCTGTTTGTATATTTCAATTTGGTCGAGCAGTTCACCGAAAGGCATCAGCCAACCGGTGTACTCATCCCTATGCAAAAGAGTAACAGCGAAATAAAGAAGACGAGCAAATGTTTCTTCATCACTTACTCGTCCTCCTTGTTTTTTAGGCTATTATCCTCACTCTCAACATATCGTTTTGTACCTTTATACATACATTCCATAATAGCATCCTTGTAATTTGCAAGGTCAAATGGTGTGGTTAAAAGTTCAACCTCTTCTTCTGTGAGAACCGGTTTAGGCTCATCCTTGTGCCAGAGGTTATAAATTGCGATTGACTGATTTGCAAGCAAGGTAATAAGCCATAAAATTTCATCAATGGCATCTTCAAAATGCTCTGCACTCATAAGTTCTTCACCAAGATGCTCAAGACCACCGTATTTCTTTGCAATAATCTTTGTTGCACGGGTTGTAAGGATAAGTTCATATTCCTCTCCTGCAAGTTTAATGATAGCCTTTCTATCTGTTGACACTTCTGTTTTTGGTATAATTGCGTTCATCGTGTTACCTCCGTATTACTTCTTTTTTGCAAAAGTCGGCTCATATACCGATGTGAACCAAGATGTGATTGTTTCATCAGTTACATTTTTACCACCTTCGGTGACTTCTGTTTTCCAAGGATGATTGCCTTGACCGTCAACCTTGTTTCTTCTCATAATAGTTCCCTCAATTGAAGGTGTCTGAAAAGCAATGCTGTCACCTTTAGTTGCAAGGCTCGTTGACGGAGTAGAAAACTTAACACGATAAAGCCAGAAATATCTGTATTTTCCATTTGCTCTCAATGCTCTGAAACCTACTGCAACATAAGGTGCAAGGTCATCGGAAGTTGAAACAAGAACACCATTATCATCTGTTGATGCTCCGGTTAAATCTTCGGCAGCTTCAACACCGATGTCATCAACACCGAGTGAGAGTTTACCACTCTTAAAAGCCTTGATGCTTTCTGCTTCAGCATCATCAGCAAAAAGTGAGGCTTCATTAAGTTCTACACTAATATCTGCAGAAATGGCCTTTGCAAGTTTAACGGGTGTGCCGTATGTTTCGTTGCCGTTTTCGTCTTCAGTAATTTTTGAATAAAAAAGATTGTCAAGTCCTATCGTTGCCATCTTCAAATTCCTCCTTAGTAGAAATATCTGCTACATCAATAGCATAATTGTGATAGCCGGTTTCTGTATCAAAACCGACATATAGTCTGTTGGTTATGGTAAGGTTATTTTCAATTATAGCCTCGCATAGATTATTTTTTATCTCTGTGTAATTGCCAAAATTAAACAATGATACTCTAACCTCGCTTGTTTCTGCAAGAGGTTTGTTGTCACCGAATAACTCATAATTATCATTAAGAGGTGTTAAAACAACATAAGCAGGAGGTATATTTCCGTTAAAAACACCGGTTTCAACCGGAATATTTAATTCTTCGATTAAAGTATTTAACCTTTCAAGAATACTCATAATTTGCTTATTTCCTCCTCAAGTGTGCTTTTTATTTTTTCAAGTGCCGGCTTTTTTGATTTGCTTTTTGTTGGCTTCATAAAAGGTTTAGGCGGTTGCCCGACTTTACCATATTCAAGAATATTTGCAAGCATTGTATTAGATAAACCGTCACTTCTGTTTTCATCAACACCGATTTTAATATTGTAATTGCCGTTTTTATCAACAAGAACGGGTGTAATACCTATTGCATTTTGCAGTTGTCCGGTAGAACGACTGTCGTATTTGAGGTCTTTTCCTATTACGCTGTCAAGGTTGTTTTTAAGTTGCTTTTCAACAACCTCTGCTCCGGCTTTTAATGCTTTTTCACATATTTCATCAGTTTTATCACCGAGTGTTGAAATGCGTTTTATTAAATCATCCGGCAGTTTCAAATTAACCTTTGGCATAATCACACCTTCTTCTTTGCGAGGATTTGAAGATACATATTTCTGCCTTTGATGTTTTCAACAGATTTTATATCGTATGTACCGTCAAAGCACTCAATTTGCATATCTGTAGTGATTTTTGTATTAGGCAAATATCGTATTTGAAAGAGAGTCGTTACATCTTCAAGCAAGGCCTTATTTGCCCACTTTTCAGTAGTGTTTTTATCCTCTTTGTATGCTCTCACACACGCAATAGGGTGGGATACCATATTAGAAAATCCCTCTTCGTCTTTTTCTTTTGACAAAAGTGTAAAAGTTATAGGCATATCAAGTCTGCCAAGAGCCATAGTTAAACCTCCCAATTCTTATCAAGTCGAAGCAGTAAATTGACAGTATTCCACACTTGCTGTGCAGCACCGGTGTTGTCACCAAAAAAGCCACCGGTCGAACCATCTCGACTTTCATATAAATGAGTTACAAGCATAACTATGGCTTGCTTGGTTGTCAATGACATCTCATTTTCTTTATAATACCCGTCAGGGTTATGTTGATATTTTTCGGCATAGGAAACGGCCGCTGAAATGAAAGACATTAACAACTCGTCATCTTCACTATGCTCAAGGATTAAGTTTTTCTTGACTATTATCAATAGTTCTTCCATTTCAGCCGTTCCTTTCATTACTTACTTGATGTTGATTTTGCCTTGCCTGTAATCTTAAGCACCTGTACTGCTTCAGGGAGGATAAGTTTACCGTCAACACGCTCTTTAGCAAGGAAACCTACAAGACCATTGCCGGCAAAGAGTTCCTTAAGTTCAGCGAATGAACGAGTACCTCTGTCACCGATGTTGTAGTATTTGTAGTCACCAAATGCGATAGCATCTTCAGGGCAATATGCCGAAGTGTTAATAGCATAACCGAGAAGTCTGTCAGGCTCACCGGCTTGGTATGATGGTTGCCAGATATATGCACCGTTGTTGTCCTTAAGAGTACGGATAGTTGCGATTGTTTTATCGTTAATAATAAAAGACGCATTCTTTCTGTAAGGTCTTTTAAGTGCATAAATAAGGTTGATGATGTCATCGGCTTTGATGCTTTCTGTTGAAAGAGCAACAGTAGCCTTCTTGAACAAGCCTTCAGGCTTACCGACACCATCACCATTAAGGAACGCATCCTCTTCGGCATTTGCAAGTGCCTTACCAAATTCGGTGGTGATGTATGATTCCAAATTGAACTTGTTATCATAGAGAAGTTCCTCGGTAACCTTGATTGCAACATGAAGTTTGTGTGCATCCATAAAGATTTGGTCAAATGTTGCGTCACCAAAGCTGATTGCTTCGCCTTCTTCAATCCAAGCTGCAGCAGGCTTTGTTCCGGCAATGTTGATTTTATGCTCACCTGAAGTTGTGATTTTTGTGGCAAGTCTACGCATAATGTTTTCTTCTTCGAGAACATCAATAAGTCGGCTGTCATACTCTTCCGGTACAAGATAACCGCCTTCGCTGTCAGTTCCTTCGGTCAAAATGTTTTCAACCATTCTGAAATTACTACGAATAGCTTTAACCATTGCATCCTTATATGAATTCGATGCAGTGCCTTTCTTTTCTTCTTTTACCTCACCTGTTGAAGGACGAGAAGTAATAGGAGTTGAAAGCGGTCTTGAAAGTTCCTTATCAAGAGCCTCTTGACGCTGGCATCTTTCAATCTCTTTACCAAGGTCATAGATTGCCTTTTCCATTTTTTCGTATTTGGCATTGTTCTCTTCTGAAACAGTGCCGTCATCATTTCGAGAAGCCTCAAGGAATGCCTTAGCTGATTCCCAAAGTTTGGCTCTCTTTTCGATTAATTCTTGAAGTGCTGTCATTTGTTTTTCCTCCTTAATGACTGAGTAAATTTAATCTTTTCATAAGTTGGTCGGCAGAAACACCACCGACAGGGTTTGTATGCGAATTTGCCTTTGCCATTCTCGAAAGAAGGCTTGCGCAAGATTTCTTTTCGCTAAAAGAAAAAGACGATGCTTTGAGATTTTTCTTCTCATCGTCATCATCTTTGTCAGTATCATCTTGCTTTTCTTTCGACTCATCCGGTTCATCTTCGGTTATTTCAACATCTTCATCATCGTCTTCCTCATTCTCCTTTGAATAAAGAATGCCGTCAATAAATCCAAGTTGTAAGGCTTTGCCGGCATTAAGCCAAGTTTCATCATCCATAAGGTGAGAAATTTTAGCCCTGCTCAAACCGGATTTGAGTTCGTAGGCATTAATAATGCTTTCTTTAACCTCATTAAGCATATCGATTGCTTTTTGAAATTCTTTAGCATCACCTTCGGCAACTGTAAATGGGTTATGAATCATCATAATTGATGTTGGTGACATAAGTGTCTTATTGCCCGCCATTGCAATTACCGATGCGGCAGAAGCTGCCAAGCCGTCAATCTTGACTGTTACGTTACCTTTGTACTCGTTGAGCATTGTGTAAATTTGTGATGCTGCAACACAATCACCGCCGGGAGAGTTAATGAACACCTCAATGTCGCCTGATGCAGACATCAAGTCCTCCATAAACATTCTTGGAGTTATGTCATCATCAAACCAGCTTTCTCCGGCAATTACACCATCAAGAGTTAAGGTTCGTATTTCAAGACCGTCTTCTTGGTTTTTTGTTTTCCAATTCCAAAACTTCCTGTTCTTCATTTGAAGAGTTGTCCTCCTTTCCGTCAGAATCGGCAAATGCCCCGGCATCTTTAAGCTGTAGCATTGAACCGTTTATTAAATATAAGTCGCCACCTTGCTCTGCAGGAATGCGATCCATATTTTCAAGTTCTCTAATCTCATTTACCGACATCCAGCCATTATTAAGTGCAGTTGAATAACCGGACATTCTGCTTGCATAGTCGCCACGAAGAAGTCCGTCAACATTGAATTTTGCAAAATATGTGCCTTTTTCATCATCGGTAAATAGGCGTCTGCTTATTGTTTGCTCCCATCGTATGAGCCACGGATTAAGTGTATATGTTACAAACTCTAATGACTGTTGCTCAATATTTGAGTATGTTGCACCGCTTAAATCACCAATCATATGGAGTGGAACACGATAAAGTCTTGCAATTTCTTCAACTTGAAATCTTCTCAAATCAAGATATTGTGCTTCTTGGTTACTCATGGAAATAGGAGTGAATTTCATACCTTCTTCAAGCACTGCAACCTTGTTTGAATTTGAAGAACCACCATAAGCAGCGTTCCAACTGTCTTTTAATTTTTGTGGGTCTTTGAGAGTTCCCGGGTGTTCCAACACACCGCTTGGTGCTGCGGAGTTGGCAAAGAACTTTGCTCCGTATTCTTCTGCCGCCACAGCCATTCCTACGGCGTTTTTAGCCATTGCTATGGGTGAGTAACCTATAACTCCGTCAAATCCTAAACCGGGAATGTGAAACACATCTTCAGGTTTTAAATATACTGTTTCATTTTTCATCGTTCCGCTTTCATCGGTTTGATGTTGATAGGCATAGTAGAGGTTACCTTTTTCATCTCTGTCAACAGTCATTCTGTTTGGCATTAAAGGATAAAGACCCAAAACTTCGCCTTTGCCGTTTCTGATAATTTGTGCGTAAGCATTGCCCCAAAGAAGCAGATGACTCATCATAGTTTCACGGAAGACGAAACTCGACATTTCAGGATTAGGTTCATCGTGCAGTATTCTGTAGAGTGGGTGGTCAGTGGCTTTTTCTTTACTGCCGTCGGCTTTATATCTATATAGATGAAGAGGCAACCCTGCGATTGCCTCACCCAAAACTCGAACGCAAGAATAAACAGCAGTCATCTGCATTGCAGAGCGTTCATTTACCATTTTGCCTGATGTGGATTGTCCGAGGTAAAAACGATAATTGTTACCACTCAAGCTGTCTTTTGGCTGTCCTCTTGATTTATTTTTTCTGCTAAAGATTTTCATATATCCTCCTAAATATAGGCATAAAAAAAGCACCCACAAAGTGAGTGCAAAAAGTGATTAAATTGAAATTCTCAATTTATGAGAAATATTAGCGTATAAAGTACACTTTACATAATCAAATGATGTCTACATATTCACCAATGATTGTGAGTGCCTTATGGTAACTGTCACATGCAAAAACTCGTTTACACATTTCGCTTGACTCTTCGTCTTGCCCTACTTTTTTAAGCGTTTTTGAGGCAATGCCTAAAAGGTTGAATATGTTTCCGTCTTCGCCTATAAGTTTGCATTGTGGTTTACTCATTTTTATTTGACTCCTTTCCTTAATGTGTCTGTATATTACCGTACTATTCGACATATATCCAGACAATTACGGACTTAAAAGTACACAAATATTATAGTGTATTTTTAAGATTATATGACAAACAGTCCACGCTCATCATATACGGAGTCACCGACACCGGTATGTTTTACTGCTCGGTCAAGAGCCATTATTGTTGCAATAACGCCGTCTATCTTTTCGGTTGATTTTTCTTTATCGGGTTTAATGTTTCCTGCTGGATCTTTACGCACAAAAATGTTATCCATCATCCAACGAAGAACAGGATTACCATCGTGTGCAAGATTGCCGGATAAAACAAGTCGCATAAGTTCGTTTGATGCAGGGCTCATATCCTTAAAGCCTTGACCGAAAGGAACTACAGTAAATCCTAAATCTTCAAGGTTTTGTACCATTTGAGTTGCACCCCAACGGTCAAATGCGATTTCCTTGATATTATATTTTTTACCGAGTTCTTCAATGAATTTTTCAATAAAGCCGTAATGAACAACATTGCCTTCGGTGGTTTGTATGTAGCCTTGCTGACACCAAAAATCATAATTTACATGATCTCTTCTTACTCTTAAATCGACACTGTCTTCAGGTATCCAAAAAAATGGCAAAACATAGTATTTTTCTTCTTCATCTTCCGGCGGGAACACCAAAACAAAAGCTGTAATATCCGTTGTTGATGAAAGGTCAAGACCGCCATAGCATTCTCTTCCTTCAAGTTGCTTTGCGGTAAAATCGCATTGGCATTTGTCATACTCAATCATAGGAAGCCACCTTATAGACTGCTTAACCCATTGATTAAGGCGAAGTTGTCTGAATGCATTTTCTTCTGCAGGGTTTTGCTTTGCAGACTCACAAGCTGCACGAACCTTATCAATGCCAACTGTTATATCAAGACTTGGATTTGCCTTGTACCACACTTTTTCGTCAGTCCAATCATCATCTTGGTCTGCACCGAAAATAACCGGATAGAAGGTGCTGTCGTGCTTTCTGCTTTCCATAATATCAAGAGCCTTTTGATGTACTTCCCAACAGATTGATGTTTGGTCATCACCGGCTGTGGTAATTAGGAAATAAAGTGGTTGGTTTCTTGCGTCGCCCGAACCTTTGGTCATAACATCAAAAAGTTTTCTGTTTGGTTGAGTGTGTAACTCATCAAACACAACACCGTGCGTGTTAAAGCCATGCTTATTACCGACATCGGCTGAAAGCACTTGATATACGCTTTTAGTGGGTGTATATATAATTCGTTTTTGTGACTCTATAATTTTAACTCTGCTGTTTAAGGCAGGACAAAGTCTAACCATATCGGCTGCAACATTAAAAACGATACTTGCTTGGTTTCTGTCAGCAGCACAAGAATAAACCTCTGCTCTTTCTTCGTGGTCACCACAAGTCAAGAGCAGTGCAACGGCAGCCGCCAATTCCGATTTACCCATCTTTTTAGGTATCTCAATGTATGCGGTGTTAAATTGTCTGTAGCCGTTTTCTTTTATAATACCAAAAAGGTCACGGATAATTTGTTCCTGCCAATCTATAAGTTCAAAAGGCAAACCATACCATTTACCTTTTGTATGCTTTAAGCAATTTATAAAGGAAACAGCGTAGTCTGCCTTTTTCTTATCATAGTGGGAAGTGTCAGCCATAAATCTTGTAGGCACAAAATTTTGATTAGACATAGTATATTGATACCTTTCCGCCCGTCGGAATTATATCGTCAAACGAAACGGCTATAAGACTGTATTTATTTGTTTGAACGATTTTTGCAAATGTGGTTTTATCAGTCCAGAAGTTATCATTCCTTGCAGCCATAAAGTCACCGAAGCGCTCAATGGTAAACAAACCACTACGCTTTGAGCCGGATTTACCGATTTGTTCATTACCGGCAACGGCAATACCTTTACTTCCTAAAACCGAAAAATATATATTTGCCGGTTGCGATGCCTGAGAAGTCAAATCTTCACATACAGCATATATTTTTTGAAATGGTTTATTAAATTCAAAGTCATATTCTTTGTCTGTTTGAGTACCATCAAATACGATTTCACCGACAAAATTAAGTTGTTCATTCTTTTTTACACAATTTTCAAGTGCCGTTTCAATAATGCCGAGTTTGTCTGAAAGGTCGGTGTTTGCCGAAAGAAGAAGTGTATCATTTGCTGAAATGAAATATAAGCCTTTGAATTTGGCATCATCTTTAGGCTTGGTTACTTTTATATCAATACTCATAATCTGAGTATCTTTTGTAACCCATTTCATAGTTAAACCGGAACGCTCATATTTTTGGAATAACACATCACAAAAGACGATGCATTCATTACTGTCAACAGTCTGCTTTAAATGAATTGCATACGATTTATTTTCGGATGTTTTGTCACCCAAAAGACAATCACCCTTCATTTCATTACCTTTGGTATCATCCCAATCGGATATAATTTCATAACCATCCGACACTTGAGGCTTACCAAACAGAATACGATAACTGCTTGTACCGCCATAGTTGAAATCTTCGTTATTAGTGTAAAAAGTCAAATCAACTTCACCATTATCATCAAGTAGGATTTCGGTGCTGTTTACGGCAATGCCTGACAAGTACATAAGTACATATTCATTTTCTTCACCGGTTTTTTTGACTTTACCGGCTTTCCTATATCTGTTTGTATGTTGGGTAGATACCTCATTAGGAAAGTAGGCTAAATAAAAATTTGAACCGGTGAGAAGTTTATGTTTTCTGCCGTTTTCCGAAACATAGGAATTTGCAGTCGATTCATCATTTATTTGAACATACTCTTTAAAATCGGTATCGTTATATAACTTCGATAAAACCCTTGGCACTTCTGTTTTGAGAGCCTTAAAGTTAAGTTCGTTGATTACATCATCGGCAAGTTTTGAAAGTGATACAGCTTTTGGTTCAATTTTATCATTGGTAACAGAATAATCATCAAGTTTGGCAGTGGTTACAGAACCGTCTGCAAGTTTGGTTCTTGTGATAGCTTTGTCGCTAATTTTAGCGCCCACAACCGCACCTGTGGCGATTTTTTCGCTTGTGACGGCGGAATCAGCCAACTTTTCATTAGTAACCGAACCATCGCCAATAACGGCAGATTGCAAAAGAGAGCGAATTTCATCAACGCATTTTTCAAACTCAGTAGGAGTAGGGGCGAGTTGGTTAGAAACTCTATCGGTATATGAACCTTTCTTGACATACACATCAACGGGCATAGGTGAATAACGGAGGTTGAGTTTATCTTTTCCTTCGTAGCCGTAAACACCGATTTTACAAATTCCTGCATTCAGTGTAGGAGATTTAACTTTGCCGTCAATAACGGGAACGCTTGTATTACCAAAGGTTACATAATTATTAAGTTCTTTATATTCATCGGAAAGTTCAACATCAATTACTAAATCGTTATATCCACCCGATGTGAAATCTTCTTTGTTTTCAAGTCGAACACGCCTTGTGTTTGCATATATTTTCATAATAAATCACCCCATAAGAAAAGCACCCACATTTGTGAGTGCTCAAAATTTGATTTGTTTAGTTAAATTGCTTTAAAACTTTATTGTAAACTGCTATGGTTTCTTTGTCGGTCGGTTTTATATCCCAACCTCTGTCGTAATTTAATAAGCATTTATTGTTCTTTCTAATATCAAGTTTTGAAATTCTGCCACCGTTAATTCCGTATTCCGATGGCTCTTCAAAATGCTTTAATGTTACCTTAAATCCGTTAATTATAAGTTGTGTCCACATGGTGTTTAACCCCTTTCCTTAATGTATCTGTATATTACCGTACTATAGGAATTATATCCAGACAATTAAGCACAATAAAGTACACAAAGATAAGAGTGTATTTTTGTGTGCATTTGTGCATAAAAAAGCAGACTGCACATTAAAGGAAAGAGGTCGTGCAGTCTGCCATATATGTACAGTTCAAAATGAACCGCTTTTAACTGATTTCGTCACTGACTGTTTCTTTGTCAGTGTATAACAAATCGAAGAGTATGGATTGATACCTTTCTCTTTCAGAGCCTTCGCAGGAGGCAACGGCTAATTTGAATTCGTTTATCGCATCCTGTCTGCTCTCATACATTGTTTCCTGATTATAGCAAATAACCTTTACCATTATGCTCTCCTTAAGGTTTCACTTAAGGCTTCTTCTAAAGCGAGAGTGTCAATTTTGCAGTCACAGTAGCCTTCTTCAATTACATTGTAGTAGTAAAGGCTCGGTGCATTTAATGGTTTGCCTTCGTTCATAATGTAAACCATCACTTCCTGCTTTTTGCCATTGACTTTTACCTTAACACTTTCTTTTCGGTAAAGGTGTGGGTAACCCTCATAAATGTCAAGAGCCTTTTCATCTCTGTCGGCAATTTCCCAAATTCCAACAGGCACACTGCTGTCTTTTTTAGGTTCAATATTTGCGACTGCACCGCCGTGACCACCTCTGAAAAGAAGTTCATATCCTTCAAGAACGCTTGTGCATATGAATTTTGCAGTTGGGCAACGATGAGCCATCTGCCTTTTATTTAAGTTTGAACCATAAGCTAAATATAACATTTGATTTTCCTCCGTAATTCAAGTTTTAGCCCCTTTCCTTAAGGTGTTGTCATATTACCGTACATTAAGGGATATATCCAGATAATTTAAGGGCAAATACTACACAAAGATGATTTCTCATCCTTGTGCATTGTTTGTGCCGTATCTCCAAGCTGCACTTCCGTTTAAATGCTTGCAAAGGTGCATTCTGCAATTTTTGAAATCGTCACCGATTAAGCCTATTCTGTTAAGGTAGGTTCGCATTGCAAACTTTTCATTTTCAACTTGTGGCTTTTTGGTGCTTGCTTTTGTTTGTGTTAAGGCTTGGTTATTTAATGCCAAGGCTAAAACTATGTAACTTCTTATCTCTCCTGCGTGTAAGGTTGAATTAAAACCCCTTAATTCAACTGTGTGGTTGCCGTTGAAAAAGCTGTGAAGGTTTAAAAAATGGTATCTGGTTTTGTTATAATGTGTTGTTCTTGAAGAATAATATCCTCCGTACCAAATTCTCTCAAGTTTTTCCATTGTCTGTGGTCGTCTTGTTTTGATTTGATCTACCAGTACTTCATCCATTTTCTTACACCAATGTTGGCGTTCAGGTTTTATTTGAAGTGCCGAATAAAGAAGGTCATTTTTTGAATAAATAATGTTTATGAAATTCTTTAGTGTTTTTACTGTGTGATTTGCTCCGTCAAGATGAATATGAATGCCACAACTTTGGTTTACAAATGCTCCCGCTTTTCTCAATTCTCTTACGATTTGCTGTAAGGTTTCAATGTCTTCATTGTAAGTTAAAATGGGTGAAACAATTTCGCAACTGTAGTTTCCGTTACGAACATTAACTGTTCTTCCGTCTGTTTTTCGTTGGGTGTTTATGCTTCCGTCTGACATTACTGTCCATTTCCTGCCGTCGCTCATTTCAACAAGTTTTTTGTCGTAATAAGTTCCGCCTTCTTGAACTTCGCTGTTTAAGTATTTTGCTATAACTTTAGCAGCCTTGTTTCTTGTAATGCCTGTGAATTCAATTTCAATGCCGAATTTTGTAGTAAACATAATTAATACCTCTTTCCTTTGGTAGTGTCATATTACCGTAGGTAAGGGGTTATAGCCAGACAATTATAGGCCATAAAGTACACAATCTTTAATCATAAAAATTGTGTACTTTTGGTGCGTATTATGTATTAAATAATATAAAAAACACTACAACGAATTTAATCATTGTAGTGTTAAAAAAGATGATGTTAAGCAACGATTATGTTGCATTTTGCAAGCATTGATGGATCGGCTTGTAAGACACTGAGAAATCTTCGTGCAGAACCAATCGGCTTATTTGTGCCGGCTTCCCAAGCTTCAACCGTTTTTGGAGATACACCGACAACCTCGGCAAATGTTGACTGTGTCATTCCGAGAGAAAGTCTTAATTCCTTTATTTGAGCAGGTTCATAATTCGGAGCAGGGTTGACTGTACACTTTGTTACCTTTGCAGTTCCTTGACCCTTTTCATAATCAATAGCCTCATTCAGGCCTTTAATAATGCTTTCATAAACGCTCATATAATCAACTCCTATCAATAGTTTTCTTAAGTAATTCGACTAATTGTTTAACCTCGTTTCTTTCTTCCTTGGTTAAATTATCTTTGTCGTTTTTAGTATATGCAGTAATTAAATATATTTTCTCGTAAACAGCGAAATCAACATAACAGGCTCTTGCACTTCCGCTTTTACCTCGACCGTCAAATGCAACTCGTATTTTTCTAAGTCCGCCTGTGCCTTGCATTAAATCACCTTTGTTAGGATTTATTGTTAATTCCTCTTGCAATGATTTAAGTTCTTTGTCTGTTAAACCTATACTCTTCCATTGCTTATCAAATTCAGGAAGCATAATAAACTCTCGGGTCATAACATCCCTCTTTTCATTTACCATTATACCCTATTAAATAGGGTAAGTCAACAGTTATATTATTATATTGATTAGTTTTTTTACATAAATATATTTAATTATAGAAGTTGATTCCTGCTAAAACAAATGCTGCACAAGGCAAGGCAATACCATTGCCCCACATTTTATATTCTGCACTATCGCTTTCAGGCTTTTTGAGCCATTTAATAATTTGCTTTTCGGTTTTAATCTTTTTGTTAGGTGATGTAACAAGGCGATATTCTTCAAATACTTCTTTCCAAAATGAAACATCTTCATCAGTAGGCTCAACAATACCAAGGTCTTTTGCCCACCACCAAGGGAAACCTTGTAGCTTGGCACACTCGCTCGGTGTAAGTCTGCGTACAGCATAGTTACATTCAACAATGCCGTTTTGATAACCGGGGTTAGTACCATTCACAAGTGTATTTGATATGCCTTTTATGAATGATTGGCTTTCGGCTTTCATTTGTGGATAAAACGATGAAGGCTCTGCAACTGCTGATGGGCCTCTTGCTACAAGAGTTGAATTTATGCCGTCATCTGTTATACTTCCACCACCAAATGCACAGCCACAATTAAATGCCGGTCTGTCGATGGCGTAAACGACTGCGTGCTTATCAACTGTGTTAAGTGTAAATGCTTTGTTTTCATTTATGCCATTTCCGTTTGGACCATTGCCATCGGCTCTTCCGATAACTGAACCTTGAACGCAAACAGTGGGTTCAAACACAGTTTGGTCATTAACAGTCGATAATGTTGCAGATTTATTATTCTGCATCAAAGCGCCTTTGCCACCACCTTCACAACCACTGCGAATTTTCATGGTGATGGGCGCTTTTTCATTAAGTACAAGAGGAGCATTGCTTGGACTTTCCATATTTGCTGATAAAGTTTGTGATATGCCATCGTCTTTAACTTTATATCGTGAGTCTTGACCATGGTTTTCAATAGCAACAGCCATTCTATTGTCACCACTGTTTGCTGTGATAGTGTCGGTTAGTTCCTCTTTGGGTACTCTTCCAAGCCGTTTTAATGCTCCCGGTTGAAATGATATTACACCATTTCTTCCTGTGCTGATACCACAGTTTGTGCCGATTGTGGATGAAACATCATTTGTTAATACTCCATTGTATCCGTCAAAGCCTGTCGCTCTAATGCTGTCTTTAGCATCGTTGGGAGTTCTTTCCCACGAGCAGAGGCTCTGCGGAGAATACCCAGACATGCTCTCGAAGTTAAATAGTATTTCTCCGGCACATTCTTTTCTAAAATCTGCGACAAGGTAGATACGACGCCTACGCTGGGCGACTCCGAAGTATTGAGCATCGAGTGTTCGCCAAGCGACGGAGAAATCATCTCCCACGATGCAACCGGACGGCATCCATTTTCCATTTTGAGGGAAAGGAATTGTGTAGGTTTCATCTTTAACTTTGACGATTTCTTCGAGTACGGCTCTGAAATCTTGCCCTTTTTGACTTGAGAATGCTCCGGGGACATTTTCCCATATAATGTATCTTGGATACTTTCCATTGGTGGCACTCCTCATTTCTTTAATAATTCTTATTGCTTCATAAAACAGTCCGGAGCGTTTGCCGTCAAGACCGGCTCTTTTTCCGGCTAAACTCATATCTTGACAAGGACTGCCGAAGGTGATTATATCGACAGCCTCAACTTTACTGCCGTCAATTTTTGATACATCACCATAATGCTTTATGAACGGCATTCGTTTGGTTGTCACCCTTATAGGAAATGGCTCAATCTCACTACTCCAAACAGGAGTTATGCCATTCATCATGGCGGCAAGAGGAAATCCACCACTTCCGTCAAATAGTGATGCCATAGTAAGGTTACTCATTGATTGCCACCTCACTGTAGGCTGACCTTATGCCATCACGCTCAACGAATACATTATCACTTGAACCGACTTGTTCAATGTATCTTTTTACGATTACATCAGCATATTTTTCATCAAGTTCAATGGTGTAGCAAATTCGATTTGTTTGCTCACAGGCAATAAGTGTACTTCCACTGCCACCGAACATATCAAGCACAATACAGTTAGAAAGGCTTGAATTCATAATAGGGTAGGCAAGGAGCGGTATAGGCTTCATAGTCGGATGATCTGTATTTTTCTTTGGCTTATCATATTTCCATATAGTCGTTTCTTTTCTTGAAGCATACCATTGGTGTTTGCCTTTTTTCTTCCAACCATAAAGCACCGGTTCATGTTGCCATTGATAAGGTGACCTACCGAGCACAAGACTCGGCTTTTCCCAAATGCAACAACCGGATAAATAAAAGCCGGCATCATTGAAAGCCTTTCTGAAATTAAGACCTTCGGTGTCGGCGTGAAAAACATATATACTTGCATCGTCTGCCATTACAGATTCAGCACATTTAAAGGCATCAAGTAGGAATTGATAAAATTTGCTGTCTTCAAGATTGTCATTTTTGATTTTTCCGGCTGTTCCTTCATAATTAACATTGTATGGAGGGTCGGTTACAACAAGATTTGCTTTTTTACCATCCATCAACTTGTTGTAGGTTTCGGCTTTTGTGCTGTCACCGACGGCTAATCTATGATTACCCAAATACCAAATATCGCCTTGCTTTGATATTGTAGGCTTTGAAAGTTCTTCATCAACATCAAAATTGTTATCTTTGATGTCCTCTTCTGGTATAGAGAAAAGTTCATCAATTTCTGCAGGGTCAAAGCCTGTTAAAAGCACATCGTAATCTTCAGCTTGCAACGCTTCAATTTCAACCCTTAACAAATCTTCATCCCATCCGGCATCAAGTGCAAAACGGTTGTCGGCAAGTATGTAGGCTTTCTTCTGTGCTTCGGTGAGATAATCTACAAGCACACAAGGTATCTCTGTTATACCTTCTTCTCTTGCAGCTAAAATTCTGCCGTGTCCGGCAATAACATTATATTTTGAGTCAATAATTACGGGATTGATAAAACCAAATTCACGAAGAGATGAACGGAGTTTATTGATTTGCTCTTTTGAATGTGTCCTTGCATTGTTTACATAAGGGATAAGTTTGTCAATATTTACGCTTTCCCATTTAGTTTTTCTTTCGTCAGACATTATTCAAAGCCTCCTTTAATTCATCTGTTTTATCACATCTTTCATACGGAAGTTCATCTTTTCCAAAATGTCCATAACAAGTAGTTAAGATATATATTGGGTTTCTCAATTCAAGTTGTTTAATGATATCCTTTGGTCTAAAATCAAAAACGCTTAATACAGTTTTTTGTATTTTTTCGTCATCAATAATACCTGTGCCGAATGTATCAATTTGAACTGATACCGGATTTTCTTCGCCGATTGCATAAGTGATACAAACTTCACATCTTTTTGCAATGCCTCCGGCTACAATGTTTTTAGCTACATAGCGAGCATAATATGCTGCCGAACGATCTATTTTTGTTGCGTCCTTTCCAGAGAAAGCACCGCCGCCGTGATGAGCAATACCTCCGTATGTATCGCACATGAGTTTTCTTCCAGTCAAACCCGTGTCGCCTTCAGGACCACCGATAACAAATCGACCGCTTGGGTTAATGAGTATTTTTGTATCCCTGTCAGGTCTAAATTCATTAAAGACATTAGGAATGATATCAAAGTCAAAGAAACTCTTAAGATTATATGCAGTTACATTTTCATCGTGTTGCATTGAAATAACGATACTGTCAATTCGTATAGGCTTGCCATTTTTATACTCAACACCTACAAGGCATTTACCATCCGGTTTCAGTCCTTGAAACTTTCCGTATTTACGAATGGAATCAATGTATTTTGTAACATTGTTTGCAAGCACAACCGGAAGTGGCAGCATCTCTTTTGTTTCATCGCAAGCATAACCATAAACTACACCTTGGTCACCTGCACCGATTTCATCATTTTCCTTAGTAACTCCGCCATCAATGTCCTTACTCTGTTCGTGAATAAGTATTTCAACAGCATATTTGTCGATGTCATAACCGACATTTTTAATGGCATTACGAATTACGCTCTCATAGTCGATATTTTCTTTACAAGTGATTTCACCGGCAACGATGATTTTTCCTTCGGTTGCCATAACCTCACAAGCACACCTTGTTTGAGGGTCGACCTCTAAGCAAGCATCTAAAATTTCATCTGCAATTATGTCGCAGAGTTTATCGGGATGACCTTGGCATACGCTCTCAGCTGTTACAATGTTTTTCAATTCAAATTTCCTCCTGCTAACAATGACTCCATTAAATCTTGATGAGGACTGCCTTCATAATCAGTTGAGCAGTTTTCTCTGACGATAGAATAAATGGTGTTCCATAATTGGTTGGTTTGTTTCATATACATATTTGCAATATTTACATAAGGTGAAGTTACGGCAGCTCCTGTAGTAGGATGCTTTGACAAGAAACCATACTTTGAAAGTGCGTGCTCGGTCTGAATAAGTCTTGCAAAAGATAAAGCATATCTTTCAAGCGTAGCCGGTGACACTAATGTTTCGCATTTTCTTTCTTTAAGCCATTGCCAAGTTTCTTCATAAATTTTCTTTGCTTGAAACTCGTGCCCATCCTTTTGTTCTTCCGATAAAAATTCTTTAGGCTGAGGCATTTCTACGCCCTCAAGCGTTGGTACTTCCAAAACTTGAATTTTTCTTTTACTTGGATTACCTTCAAGAATTTTATCTTGAAGAGCTTTTCTCGGTCTGCCACCTGTACCGGGAGCAGGGCCTCTCTTTCCCATAACTTTTCACCTCCAAAAAACTTTTTAGAAACTTTTTCATCAAATAAGTTTCTGAAACAAAATAAAAAAGCCTTGAAAAATCAAGACTTTTAAGTGTTTTTTAATCTGCCTATTCATATAAAAACTTATGCGAAAATTAACACGAAGCCCCAGCCCGTTGCACAATCAAAAACTTTTTTGTGATTTTATACCCCCACCGGTCAGTCATTTTTTCTGCCGATAGAATTATGAATTTTATTGTGACAAGCATTGCAAAGGCTCATAAGGTTATCAAAATCGTTTGAGCCTCCTTCGGCTATAGATTTCTTATGGTGTACCAACACAGCAGGAGTAACTCTGCCGTCAGCGTTACACATCTCACACAGTGGGTGTGCATTGATGTATTGCTGTCGAACCTTTCGCCAAGTGTAATCGTAGCGTTCGCTTCCTTTGTAACCACGATGAAAATGCTCGTAATCTTTAGCCGCAACCTTTTTGTGCTTTTCGCAGTAGCTTTCGCCACATTCGACAAGGTTAGGACAGCCTTGGTATTTGCACGGGTGTTTAGGTTTCCTTGGCATTGGTACAACTCCTTTCAAGGCATTAAAAAAGCCTTTGCAAGTCGTAAGACCCACAAAGGCTATCTCTATATTGCTTTCGCTGATTATATCATATCACAAACGACTAACTATTTCAATCTATAACGCAACTGTATTGAACTATATTGAACTATATTGAACTATATTGAACTATAAATTTTTCAAACCATCGCTATGAATTTTATAAACAAGGCTTTCGGAACAACAAAGAACACCGGCAATATTACTCCAAGAATAGTAATCAAGGTAACGAAGCTGAAGAACCAAGCGTTGTTTAATATCTGTAATTTTATTTATTTCAGTGGTTATTTCATCTCTAACCACCTTTAGTTCCTGCTCTTGTTTATTAACACTGTTTTCAAGTTCAACAATCATTTCTACGAATGTCGACATTCGGCTACCAGTTGGTGCTGATGTTTGAACACGCTCGTCGCTAACATTAGCAGAGGTATTCATTGCTGCATCTTTTAAGTTTGCGATTATTTCTTTATCCTTTGTGATTTTTTTGTTGAGCACATAGGCTCTGTTTAAGTATTCTTTAGTCGTCATTTGCTCCTCCTATCTCTGCTTTTACAGCTTCAATCAAAGCGTTTTGTGTATTTCCTTTGTGATTTAATACTTTTATGATTCTTTCGTCAATTGTTTTGGTTGCAACAATATGTTCCACAACAACCGTTTCATTCGATTGACCTTGACGGTACAAGCGACCTATTGTTTGCTCATAAAGTTCCAAACTCCAAGTTAAACTGTACCAAACAAGAGTTGAACCTCCTGCTTGAAGATTTAAACCGTGTCCTGCCGATGCCGGATGAATTAAACCTACGGTTAGCTGTTTTTCATTCCAAGCCTTAATATGCTTTTTGTTATCAAGCCTTGCAAAATTGACTTTGAGGTCATTAAGCCTTCGCTCTATTTTTTCGAGGTCATGTTTGTACCAATAGGCAACTAAAAGAGGCTTACCATTCATTGCTTCAATAATATCCTCAAGGGTATCAAGCTTTTTATCGTGTATTTGAATTACTCCTTTTTCGTTGTCATAAATAGCACCATTTGCAAGTTGAACAAGTTTTCCTGTGAGAACAGCAGCATTAGCAGCAGTTATTTCGTCATTCTTTATTTTGGCGGCATAATCACACTCGAATTTACAGATGAGATTGTAATCCTCATCATCTAATTGAACAGGATAATATCTCTTTATGAGTTCCGGCATTTTTATATGCTCGATTGCTTTCATAGACATCGTGATGTCGGAAATTTGCTTATATATTTCCTTATCAGCACCTTCTAAAAGCCTATATGAATAAACAATTGAGCCGTTGCGTTTTTCAGGAACGAAATATTTTTGTCGATATCGTGTAATATATCTACCAAGTCTTTTACCCATATCAAGAAGTTTAAACTCTGCAAACAGATCCATTAGACTGTTAGGTGATGGTGTTGCTGTTAAACCTACAATGCGTTTCACCTTCGGTCGTACTTTAAGCAAGGCCTTAAATCGTTTTGACTGATGACTTTTGAAACTCGACAACTCATCAATAACAATCATATCGAAGTCAAAAGGTACACCACTCTTTTCAACAAGCCACTGTACATTTTCACGATTGATTATGTAAATATCAGCATCAGCTTTTAATGCACTTAACCTTTCATCCTGTGAACCGCACACAACAGAATATTTAAGGTCTTTAAGATGATCCCATTTGTTTATCTCATCGGGCCACGATACCTTTGCAACTCTAATCGGTGCAATGACGAGTACCTTGTTAATTTCAAGATAATCCCACATAAGGCTCTTTATCGCCGTAAGAGTGATAACCGTCTTGCCGAGACCCATATCAAGAAATACAGCACTGATACGATGTTTAATGATGTAATTTATAGCATACTGCTGATAATCATGAGGTTTGAATTTCATCTAAAATCACCTCCGTGTCTTTTTTATCATCAAGGACATACGCTTTGAAACCTAACGACTGTAACATTTGCATTCTTGTTATTTGCAATGCTCTCGGCTTTTTACCCGGAGCCTTAACCTCTACAAAACCAATCTTTGAGTTTGGCAAAAGTACCAACCTATCAGGAACACCATCATAACTGGGAGAGGTAAATTTCAAAGCAATGCCACCTCGCTTTTTTGCCTTTTTTACAAGGTCGTTTTCTATCTCTTTTTCTCTCATAAATCTCCTTTATGACAGTCAATGACGGTCATTTCTATAACTTTATATATAACAAAAATCATTATCAATTTTTCATATATGAGAAGTTTATGATATGACCGTCATTGACCGACATTTTCAGTTATTCAAAGTCGTTTTTTAACTTTATTCCGGCTACAAAACGACCTTTGCTCACTCGTTTTCTTTCATATCCTGCATCTTCAAGTGCTTTATAAAAGCTGGAGGTGCTACGAGCATATTCACCGGTTCTTGCACAATAATTGCGATACTCTTGAAACAAATCACCTGACTTCTCGGTAAACGATTTATCAATGTCACAACAATCATCAATAAAATGTTTAAGCCAATCGTTCTGCTCTCTGTATGCAGAAATAGCGTCAACGACCTTTTTAGGTTTAACGATTTTGAAGTCATTGTCAATTACCTTTTTAGCACCTTCAATAATCCACTGCAGGGCTGATTCACCGGCATTATCGTAAAGATAGTCGGCATAATTTTTAACATCTTTATTTGAAGAAATTTCTGCCTCAAAAGGAATCACTATAAGCCTTCGCCATGTGCCTTTGTCATTTTCCGACACTTTGGGAAGATGGTTAGTGTATAAGACAAGACTGTGTGAAGGTGTAAATGAGAAAGGGTCTTTATATTTCTTCTCTGCATACACCTCATCTGTAGAGCATAACTGTTTTATTGATGAAGTTGAGAGTCGCTGACCGTCTTCTGTTTCAGATGCAATTACAAGCCTTTTTCCTCTTAATTCTGCCATTTCAGGTTTGATGTTACGCTTACAGCTTGTAGTTAAAGCATCGGCACTCATATTGCCCGAGTACGATCCGAGGACTTTTGCTATAGTGTTCCAAAATGTAGACTTGCCGTTTTTACCTACACCATAGGCAATAATTATCGCTTCAACATAAACTTTGCCTATTGCTGCCAAGCCTACGATTTGTTGGACATAGTCTTGAAGTTCAATATCACCACAGAAAAATGTACTTAAAGCATCTTCCCATATATCCTTGCCTTTATCAGACGGTGAAACCGATGTCTGTTTTGTAATGAAATCAAGCGGAGTGGGTGCTTTCATTGTGCTTGAGCGAAGGTCGTATGTACCTTTAGGTGTATTAAGTAAAAATTCATCTGTGTCGAGCTGTTTTTGGTCGATTTCTACGAGCACACTTGCTTCTTTGAGGGTAGAGGTGATGAAGTTTGAATTACGGCGTTTAAGCACATAATTTCTATAATCGTTTGCGTATTCAAACTGTTTATAAACATCCTTTTGCTCATCATCAAGCAGTGACTCAAATTTCTTTTTACTAACAGTCGACATAATGTCAAATAAGCCATTATCCTTCATTTGCTTTATATTTGAAAGAAGTTGTGCTTCTGCTTCTTTCATCTGCAAATCAGTGAGTTCTTGAGCAATCTTGCGAGCCTTGGTTTTCGACTCCTCCCAATATGCTCCGTTATACACTAAGAAATCAGTTGAAGGGCTATATGAAAGTCTGTCTTTATATACCTCGGCAAGAACAATGGCTTGTCCTAAATCGGTATAATCGGTAGGCTTATATGTAACGCCGTCGATGTCGAAGTCATCATTATATCTTTCGGGTGGAACATATCCATCCTGCTTTGCTATCTTTTTTCCAAAGTTTTGTGCCGAACGCCATATTGTCGAGAGTTCCTCATCATCAAGTGGCGGAGTGCATTTTGAGGCCTTTTGCAAAAACAATTCATAGGCTTTTTCATTGTCACCGAAACGCTTTATAACCTTACCGGCAAAATGCGAAAGCGTACTGTTTCTTGAGCCTTCGGTGATTTCGTCTGTGGTGTTTTCGGAAACAAGATAATCTGTAATATTACAATTACCCGTGTGCCACACACATTCGGCTTTGTTGCCGAAAATAAAGCGGGCAGCATCAGTAGCATTTGCATCAAAAAACGGATATTGCCTTTGAATGGCTCTTTTGATATTTGCATAAGTTACTGCGTTCGTGATTTCATCGATGGGAAAGTAAACATGAAATCTTGGTCGAGGTGAGAGTTCACCTTTAGGCCTATTGTTGCTTTTACTCGGTACAACCACGTAATTTATATCCGGGAAATATGCATCTAAAAGTTCAATGGTGACCCATTCGGAAGCATTATTTGTATGGTCGTTGTCGCAATCCATTACGGCAACATTTGAAGATATAAAATTATCAATATTGCGTTGAGATTTTTTGAAAACGGCACAAGTGTGGTCATAAGACACAACTTCTTCAAAATCGAAAGGGTTATCAATTTCGACCTTATTGGGATAAAACTTGTTTTTAGCGTTGCCTTTATAAATAGAAGTGCAAATAGTAAATTTCATCTTATATCTCCTTTATGTATTTTATAGGCATATTTTTATACTCCGCCATTGCTATTTCAGCTGTCATACCGGCTGAAATTTTCTCTCCGAACACCCATATTTCACTACAAAGGTTGAGAAGTTCAATACCGATGTTTAAGCCGTCGGCACGCTCATCAACATTTGTATCATCAAGGAACTGTGGGTAAAGCAAATGAGGAGTAATCGGAATACATCCTCGCTCATATACACAACGAGAATATTTACAAGCGTTTTCAACATTTTTATCGACATCTCCTGCATAGGGAGAGCATACATAAACGAGTTTTTTAGCCACTTACAACACCTCCGTATTTTTTCTTGTACTTATCATATTTGCCGATTGATAACAATCGGGCTTTTGATTTTTCTCTTTCAAGAGAGATTTGTTCTTGCGTTTTATAAAAAGGGCAGGCATACTTGCATTTAACATTGCTTAAAGCAAGACATCTACCACTTGAATATGCAAAACAACTTGTATTTTCACATCTACCCATTTGAGCGTTTGCCATAATATTCCTCCTAATCTTTTTGATAAAATTTGCATTCATATCCATCTGCACGCAATAACAAGCCTTTTGCCCAGAGTGGGGTGTAAGCCATTTTTTCACAGATGGTTTCAAGTTTGGTTTCTTTTGAACATTCTATGATTAGCTCATCATGGACATGAGCAACTATGTCATAATCACATAGTGTTTTCATCGCATAGCACAATAAATCACGAGCAATACCTTGAGTGATATTTTCTACAAATTTCGGGCCGTAAGACTCTATTTCAACCCATTTTTTGTTTTGACCTATACCCATATATACAACGGACTCTGTACCATATTGGTTCTTTTTTATCGTTGGCTGTTGATAACATAAACACCGACCCGATGGTAAACGAACTAAAAGCGAGTTGAATTTATATTCAAAGGTCAATCCACACACTTCAGTAGTGAGTCTTTCTTTGACAGCCCTTTTTGTCGCGTTGTCGACTTCCCACCAAAACTCAGTTATTTTGGGGTTACTCTTTCGCCAAGCATCAACGAGAGGCTTGAGTTCTTCTTCCTTGAGTCCCATTTTTATAGCACCCATAGCTGTCAATGCACCAACCGAGCCACCATAACCGAGAGCCAATTCAGCAATCTTGCCTTTTTGACGCAGTTCACCATTTATGCCGTGCTTTTCAACGGGCACACCGAACATCTGTGAGGCTGATGCACAGTAAATGTCTTTACCTTCTGCAAATGCATTCATCCTCCATTTTTCACCGGAAAGCCAAGCAAGAACTCTCGCTTCAATGGCAGAATAGTCTGCAACGATAAATTTGCACCCGTCTTTTGGTACAAAGGCGGTTCGTATAAGTTGCGACAGGGTGTCGGCAACAGACTCGTAATTTTCTTTAATGGCAGTTATATCACCGGTTAAAACTCGCTGTCTTGCCAATTCCAAATTATCAATATGATTTTGTGGTAAATTTTGAAGTTGAACAATACGACCTGCAAACCTGCCACTTCTGTTTGCGCCGTAAAATTGGAACATTCCATGCTCACGATTATCGTTACAAGCAGAGCATTTCATGGCTTCGTATTTTTTAATTGATGATTTTGCAAGTTGTTGCCTTATTTTCAAAACCTCTTGAATTTCCGGTGGTGCAACCTCAATTAACTCTGTAACTTTTGCTTTTGAAAGAGTATCCGTTGTTATATTATTTTGTGACAACCATTCCTTCATTTGTACTACAGAATTGGGGTTATCGAGTCCCGTGAGATTTTGTATTTTGATCATTAAATCATCATGGTCTTTGATATTGACATTTATAGCAGCGTTAACAAAATTCATGTCGACTTTTATGCCTCTGTCATTTATGCACTGATCGATAATATACTCGTTCCATACAAAATCGGGAACGGGAAATTCTGACAGTTTATTATGTATCTGCATCTCTACTTCAACATCTCGTTTGTTATATTTTTTAAACAGTTCCCATTTATCCGGTGCATCCGTCGGTAGGTTTCTTGTTCGATTACCATTGCCTTTTGTTGGCTTACAAGGTGAGCAAAAATACTTGATAAGGTCTTTGCCTTCTTCCATCTTTTGTATATCAAGATTTAATACTTCTCCGACACTTTTAAGTGATAATGGCAAGCCTGCATAAGCACTCCAAACGAGCGTACATCTCCACGAAATAGGGAGGAGTCGCTTATTGAGATAACGGGATAAGCATGTGCGTTCAAAGTTGGCATTAAAAGCATATTTGATTACTTTAATGTCACTCAACGCAGATATGATTTCTTCCGGTATCTTTTCGCCTTGAGCGATGTCAACAACCGTAATACTGCCATCGTCAACAGCGTAGGCAAAAAGCAAAATTTCAAAATCGGGTGATTCCGAGTATTTATAAACACCGCACTTGACTAAATCAACGCTACTATATGTTTCAATATCTATTGATAAAGTTTTCATAAACACCTCATAGGTGGCAGAGAAAACTCCGCCACCCACATAAATTATTTAGTTAAGGAAGTCGTCATCGTCTTCCAAATCTTCAACTTCGACATCGAAGTCATCCTTAGTATTGCCTCTGCCTCCAAGTGGTTCGCCATTCTTAAGTTTTTGAATAGCGTTCAAACCACAAGCAATACCTTTGTTACCTTGGGCATTGTAAGCGTAGAATGAAATTGAAGCTCTGCCGTAACAACCGGAATAGACCTCTTCTTCATTAGTGATTTCGTTCTTGAGTCCGTCAAAAACTCCAGGCCTCTGTGTCGCGTTAGCATTTACAAAATATGAGTTTGCATAGGCTTCATCGTCAGGTCTTTCGAGGTCGCCGTCTCGCAAAGGGGTTCTAAGTGCTTTGAGCGATGGTACAGATTTACCTGTGCCCTTGAGTTTGCTTTCACCTTCCTCATAAGCTGTTTTAATTGCAGCCTTGATTTTGTTGATGGTTTCGGTATCACTTTTTGGGATAATAAGAGAAACACTGTACTTCTCTTTTGAACCGTTAATCGACTTCGCTTCGAAAAGATTGCAATACGAAAACCTTGTATTTCTTCCTGTAACTACTTTTGTGTTTGACATAATATATAATCTCCTTAAAAATCATTTTTTGATGAGAGTTCAGGACGCTTGTCCGACTCTTTAACTAAAGTTGGTTTGCCGATAGGTTTATCAACATATTTACCGACAAGTTCATTGAATTTTTGTTTGCCGAGCATTTTCTCAAGAGTAGTAATGCCTTTGAGTTTATTCTCAAATGGTTCATAACCGGCTTGAGTGATGATATCGGCTACTTCTTGTTCGTTGGTAATTTTGCGATTCGCTCTGCCTTCAACAATTTTGTAGCCGTTAATCTTGACACCCTTTAATGCTCTACCGAATGCATACTCTTTAATATCGTTGACCCAAGCACTTAATGTTTCTGCCTTATCTAACACCTCTGCAATTTCATCATTTGATAAAAGTTCAGGCTCTTTAAAGTCCATTGATAATAACTTGGTGTGATGTTCTGCTCTTGCACGGCATGTGAACTTAACTTTACAGAATTGACAGTGCGAACCGGGGTTAAATTCACCTTCGCCGTTATATGCAAGTTTGGCGGCAGGGGCTAATGTGTTTTTACCCCAACCTAAAAGTTCTGCAACCGAAAGTTCATAGGTGCTTAAATTCTCTCGGCGAGGCTGAAATATAGTCATAACTATGTTTTTGATTTCATAAATATCTTTTAGAGCTTCATAAGCACCGAGGGCATAACAAAGCATTTGGCTGTTTCCTTCAGCACTTACCAACACACCTACACCATATTTGAAATCAATAACATATAAGGTTGAACCGGAAACAATTACACAGTCTCCTGTTCCAAACCCGTCCGGGACATACTTGCTAAAATCAAGTTGCTGTTCTATAAGAATGATTGGGATATTGCCTTCAGCTTTTTCGCCACTAATAATTTCAGAAATATATGTGGCATAGTCGTTGGAACATCTTTCCATTTCATCGTTATAAAACTCAAGACTTGAAGTGGGGTCATTTGCCTTTTCACCAAGAACAGCAGTACGCAATTTATACTCACAGAGTTCGTGTGCCTCCGAGCCTTCTCTTGCAAATGAGGTTGAAGCCTCCTTCACTCTTTCACAGAGTCTTGCTGAAGGAGGACATTCAATCCACCGATGACTGCTTGATGCTGAAAGCAAAGCATGTTTACTTGGAGGCATTTGCGATCGCCTCCGCTTCTTTGATAAGTGCATCAACATCCTTTTGCTGAATATCAGAAAGTTTTTTGTAACCGAAATTGGTTATAAGGTTCTTGACCTCTTTCTTGAAACCACATGTTGCGAGAGAAGTGAGGAGCGTTATTGCATTTTCAACGCTGTACTCGACTTTTTCGTCACCAGTGATAATTTCGACATCAGTGTCAAAATCGACATACTCTAACAAGTCGGCAAGTTCTCTCAACTTAGTTGCAATCGAATGACAAACTTCTTTTGGTAACATTGCATTTTCCTCCTTTCTCTGCGATATTGATTTCCGATACAGTGTCGTATGGTGTGATGACAAGAACCTTTGCCTTTTTACCGAAGAGAGAAGAGAGAATCTTTTCTCTTATACACATCTCATTAGCTTTAACAATGTTTTTCTTGACTTCATTTTCATTAACACTGACTGTTACACTGTGTTTCATCTGTTTTTCATCTCCTTGAAGGGCTTAATATTGTTTTCCCCCTTCACCTTTACGCAGATTTTCAATAGTAAAACTCACGTTTTTTGCAAAAATTTTTTAATTTTTTTTCGCAACGGCGTAAACGATTAGATATTGCACTCGCAACGACACCTTTAGTTGCGGCATAATCTTTGACTGAAATACCTTCAAAATATATTGCTTCTATCAGTTCTCGCTCTTTAGGCTTTAGCATTTCTATAGCCGTAAGTAATTGCTCTTTATATGATGGCTCTTTGAAGAGTTCATCTATGTTTGAAACTCCGGCATATTGGAAACCGTTTTCTTCACCACATTCCAAGGAGTAGCAATGAGTTCTGTGTCGCTCATTAGAAGCGTGTATGTATTTATCATTATTGGTTAAGAAGTCTTCAATCTCCGTTGACACTTCAATGTTAATTTCGGTGTTACCACCTTTGAGAAATTGATATTTGATTTTCATTTCGTATCCTCCTGCCCGGGCAGCAGGATACTCAGTTAAAAAATAGGCGCACTTAAGAAAGGCCTACTAAAAATCGATTTGAAAAAATATATAAATTATGATTATCGATTTTGAGTATCCTAATTCAAATGCGCATATTGAATTCCCGGAATATTATGTAAATATTTATTTTCTCAAGAATTCTTGATAAAACACATTTGACCATATTTAATCAAATATGCTTTACTAAAAATTCTTACATCTATGGATGGATTTTTTCCTTTCACAGGTATATAGTAATTTTTTTGAAAAAACACACCGCCAGATTTCATATTTTAAATTTTCGACATAATTTGATAGGTTACACCCCCTCTGCAAATACAGTTATATATGAAGCAAAATGAAATCCACATCATTATTTGTCGAACACTCCAAAATTATTTCATTTGTGTCGAAGTTTGTAGAAATGGGCAAAAAAATAAGCCGACACAAGAGATAAACCTTAAAATATAAGGTTAATGCTCTCATGCCGGCTATTTGAGAATAGCTCAGTTAAATGAGTTATTGCAGTAAAATCTAATGAAAATCTACATCTTGTGATTCTCTATTCTTAATGATCTTACTTGCCTTTTCATAAGCCATTGAATTCATTTCGTCTAAAGAAAGTTTACAATGATTTTTACCATGTTTGAATTCAAGAAAGATTTGATTGTTTTCATAAATAACTTTACAAATCTTAAACTTATTTGAAACTTTTAAATATTCATCATTTGTTTTAATAATAATCACCTCGAAGCAAAATATTTTTGCATAAAAAAACGATCCAACTATATTAGCTGAATCGGAATGATTTATACAAAAACAAGGTCAATGAACCAAAGCCTTATCGAGTTATCGAAAAAGCCTAAATCTTCATTCATTTTTCAACTAATATGTGATAAAAGTTTTAAATATGCGAAGGCTTTTCTTATAAGTGGTCAAGGGCTTAATTCGTCAAATTTTGCGAAAGAAAGCAGCCGTCCTCGATAATGCGATTATTAAATTTATGAGGTTATAACGAAATAAAATGATTTCTTCCTCGTTAATACTGATTCATTTTACTTGTCCTCCTATTCTATATATTTTGGCATTCGTCTAAAACATGTACTTTAAGGCTAACCCTTTAATAACTAATTTAACATACACGCTTTAAGCATCTTCTCCTCTTTATGGGCGGGTCAACCTAATATAAATACACTTTACTACTTTTTTCGATATAAATCAACTGACCACACATACAAATATTGGTAATCATTACAGCCATTAAATTAGCTATATTTCATAAACTTTCACCATATAAAAAATAATTCTTGCAAACATTTTGTGAAAAGTATATAATATTACAGTCGCAGGAGAATAGTAATGTCAGACAATGTCAACTTGTGTTTTATTTTTCATCAACTAACCATACTTTGTTGTCGTAATAAAGTGTGGTTTTTTTATTATTTACGATGATTTTATATAAAATTTTATTTGCACCTTTTGGTTTTATATCCATAAATTTATCTATTTTATAAATACATCCACTTTTCCATTTTATAAACAGTGGAGTCATTTTACCTGAAATGTTACAAGTTAAAACAACCTCAACAGGTGTTTTTTGCTTTTTCTCAATATTTTTTATATCAACAAAGTTCATATAATCTGTTTCCATTTGAGTACCTTCTTTCCTTGTCGGTAATTCTTATTATAGAACATATGTTCTACTTGTCAATAGAAATCTCAAACAAATCAGTAAAATTTATTTTAAAAGTACAAGAAATCGTACATCAGTAAAATAAAAAAAGGATGAACACATTCAAGCGTTCATCCCATAAATTAAGGTTATAAATTATAATTTTTATTTGCATGTTTTTCTGTTTGATTATGTAAATTTCGCTCAAACTCAATGCCCTTAGCAAAGGCATCTAAAGCATATTCATCCATAGCATCGGAGATTTTGCAAAAAATCTTATCTTCATAATCATATTCGCTAAATTCCGGATTGTATTTTTGTATTTCTTTTATTATCGTATCTTTGACTATATGCTCTTTTTCCACATATAATTTATATCTCGGATTTGTGTAAGTAGGGGCACTTGCTACTACAATATGATAAATCTTTTCTAATTCATAATCTTTATTTTTTAACATATTTGTCCTCCTTTCATTTTGTGCCATATTAACTCTTTATAAAACACTAATCAACGTGTTAATTAAACAAATATTATTATAAATTTTCTGCTATGTTTATAACTTTTAATCCATTTTTGATTGCATAATCAACGGTGTAAGCTGTACCACCTTCATCTTTTGTTTTAAAGCATATACAGTAACCACTACAATCAACAAGGTGTCTGTTACGCTTTTGCATACATCCATTATAATAAGTCGATGAAAGTATTTTTACTTTGTCGGCTTTTTCTTTTATTTCATTATAAATTTTTATGTCTTTTTCTTTCCAATATTTCGTTTGGTTTTCGCAAGGCAAAACGAGAATTAGTTTTATTTCCGGATGTTCGTTTCTTACTGATAAAACGGCTTCGGCAGCGACTGTGTCAAAGCCTAAAGCACCGCCTGTGCCAAAATATATGATGCCTTTATCAAATAGGCGAGAGATTACATTCCTTGTTTCATTAAAGACTTCTTTACGTGCGTAAGGAGACAATTCACGATGACCGGTAAAACAACAGGTTTTATTTTTGATATCCATAATTTTCCTCGCAGAAAACAAAAAGAGCGTAGCCGAAGCTACGCTCAAAAAACACTTGCTTCAAACTTTCTGCGACGAAAATTTCATAGTCTGGAAAACC
>OIYO01000055.1_pt1 | contig 115667 bp, 102 predicted proteins | sample 1588191 | NCBI WGS metagenome assembly OIYO01 (sample SAMN03283275) | human gut metagenome | biome: human-associated habitat; material: feces | host: Homo sapiens | place: Peru | collected 2012 | reverse complement strand
ATGACAGTGGATTTTTCTATCGGTGCACTTATCGGAATGCTTGTACCCGGGGCTGCGGCGAGAAAAGTTATAAGAGATGCAGAAAGAAATAGGATAAAGAGTGCGGGGAAAATCAGTAGTGAGGCTATAAAGAGTGGTAGTAAGACAATTGATGATATAATTGACGACTTGCCAGAAACTACTAACGGAAAAGGCGTTGCTAGGAACTTTGAATCAACAGGTGATTTTGAACAGACAATTAGGGATTTTGATGCCCCCAATCCTATCGACGTGAAAGAAATTCAAACAAAATATGGATCAGGAAAAGTCGGTAAGTTGAGTGATGGAACAACAGTTGTTGCTCGTCCAGGTAGTACAACAGGAGGAGCGACTCTTGAAATAAGGGTGTCCAATAGGAAAGTGTATAAAATTCGATATTAGGAGAGATAAAAGATATGGAAAAATGGAAAGAAGTATTTATTGGGACAATTCCAAATGCAGTTTACCAAGTGCAACTAATAAATGGTGAGAAACAAGGATTAACTATAAAACTGTTAAGTAGTCAAACATGCGTAATGATTAATTTTGGTATGGTTCAAGCAGTACGTATGCTAGATGAAGGAATTGTGCAAAGTAACCTTTATTCTGAAAATGAAATACGGAAATATAAGGATAATGATTTTCAGAATATAATTTATGAAGTACAAGATGGTAAATTTTTAGAGCAAATAAATCAAATTTCTGATGGTTATGGAGAGGCTTTAAATTTAAAACATTATGTAGTGATTACTCAGAATTACAATATTGATATTGCAACTGAATGGGAACCAACAATAGAAATTTTAAAGATGTAATAATTCGGGACATTTTTCTTGACGATTCCAAACACCCATGTTACAAGCGGCATTCAGTAATCCACAATTGAATGGATAGAGGAATATGCAACAGATGGTAGAATAATATCAGGAGGATAATAGAAATGATTGGAATTGATTTAAATGAACAACTTATTATTTATGTCATATATAAAGGATGTGGTAAATGGTATATTTCAGATAAGGAAATTTGGTATTTGGATTATCAAAAAAGAATAGAAGAATATCGAAAAATAGGATGTGAAATCAAGGAAGAATATATTGATGAAAAAAGAAAGGATTTGTTATGTATAGACGAAAATAATGTTTTACTCTTTTTAAAGAGAATTGAAGAAGATGAATGTTCAACAGGAGATTTAAAAAATTTATTTTTACAAAATCAAGAAGAGGATGATTTTAAGCCAAGTTTGTATGTTGATTTTGATAAAAAACTACTTTATTCTATGTATATAGAACCTGCGTCATATGAAGATTATGTACCGGTAGGTTGGAATGCAAAGTATAAAAGTTTTCTTGACATTATTCCGGCAGAGAAGTGTTATTGGGAAAAACAAAATTACATGGAGGATTGGTTTAATGAAAAAAACTATTTCAATAATGACAGAAGAATTTGAAAATGAAAAAACTGGAGAAAGAGTTGAGGGTATAACTATTATGGTGGATGGTGTTATAAAAGAACTTTTTGACATAATTAAGCGAGAAAAAAAGAATATAGTAACAATGTAAGTATAGTGCAAGATGCATTGATGAAAGGTTTAGAAGAAATTAGAAATACTATATAGTGGATACTCATTACTCATCCTGAATTATTGTAAACGCTCCATAGTCCATATATAGAATACTAACAACAAATTTGAGAAAATAGACTAAAATATTAAGACGGTCAAAAAAGTGTAGTCCAAAAAGTTTAGGATATACTTTTGAGACAGATGGAGGAAGTCTATGAAATCTCAAACAGCATTGGTTGCACGTAGTTGTCGACTTAAGGAGTGGATCCAAATGATTCACGATTGTAAGAATCGCCCTGCTGGCATGTCCGTTGATGAATGGTGCAAACTTAATTCTATCACAAAGGCCAACTATTATTATCGAATGAGGCAGGTCAGAATTGCCTGCCTTGATGCATTATCAGCAGAGACGCTAGAGCATGCAGTGGTTCCTGTTCCGTTAGCATTAATGGAAGAGCCGTCAGGTATTTCGCCTGTATCTTCGAATAATAATTCTTGTCTTGAGTTATATGCCCATGGAGTGACGCTTCGCGTAACGGAAGCAACTTCAGAGATGCTGCTGACTAAGGTGCTTGGGGTGCTTGCCCATGTTGAATGATGCTACATGCTTCAAACAAGTTTACATTGTTTGTGGATACACGGATCTAAGATCTGGAATAGCTACTCTGGCATCAATCATTGATGCGAAGACAGATAACAGCCCCTTTGTCCCAGATACACTCTATCTTTTCTGTGGCCGCAAGTCGGATCGCATCAAAGGCCTGGTCTGGGAGAAAGATGGTTTTCTGCTTTTATACAAACGCCTTGAGCAGGGGAAATTTGTATGGCCCAGAAATGAAGCAGAAGTCCGGGCTATAACCATTCAACAATTCCGCTGGCTGATGGAAGGCTTGACCATTGCCCCCAAGAAAGCAGTTCGGGAAGTCAAGCCTCCAGAACATATGGCATGATGATTGTGCAAAAGGTAGAATTTTTTGCTATGAAAAATGGTCGTGTAATTACCGTTTTTTCATCATCCGCAAGCCCCCAAAACAGTATTGTAAGCGGGTTATTGTGCTTTTAAGTGGTTGTAATTTATATCCAGCATTTCAAAAAGGATCCGATATCATGCTGGGTCTAAGCCTCTTGTAGGGTCAAACAACCATAGGCATTATGACGAACTCTAAAATGAGAGATATTCGCTATTTAAGACCATATGCGCTATAATGGATCTCGTAGAAAAGAGGTTCGTTATGGCGATGGAATACACAGAAGAACAACTGAATAATTTCGATAAGGCTACGCTTGTTCAGCTGTTTCTTGCCCAGCAGTCACAGCTTCGCGATATTGATCAGAAGCTTCAGCTATTGCTGGAACAGGTCGCTGTTTTGAGCCACAACTGTTTTGACAGATCCTCCGAAAAACTGGAAACTGAAAACCAGATCAGTTTCTTAGAGGTGGATGGCAATATCGTTTACTTCAATGAGGCAGAGGCAGTTGAAAGCCTTGCCGAGTATGAAGAAAATGAAACAACAAAACCCAGAGGCAGGAAAGCCAAAGGAAAGCGGGCTGCCGATATCCAAGGACTTCCGGTTATTCCTGTAGAACACCGGATGACAGAGGCAGAACTTATCTGTGAATTCGGCGAAGGCGGCTGGTATCAGCTTGAAGATGAGATCTACAATCGCTATCGATTCACTCCTATGAAAGTTGAAATCGAGGAGCACCATGTAGGTGTTTACAAATCCAAGAAAGATAACCACTTCAAGAAAGCAGACCATCCGGCTTATTTACTGAGAAACAGTCTGGTATCCCCCACTCTTCTTGCGGGCATCTGGAATGCCAAGTATGTAAATGCCGAGCCGCTTTATCGTCAGGAACAGGAATTCCGGCGGATGGGGCTGAACATTGACCGTGCCGACATGGCACACTGGACCATACTTTGTGCCGAACGATATCTTTCCGTCTTTTACGACTATCTGCATGAAAGAATATATGATTATCATGTACTTCAGGCAGATGAAACCCCGGTTTTGGTTTCAAAAGAGAACCGAACGGAGGGAAATAAGCATTACATGTGGGTGTACCGGACCGGCAAAATGTATCCGGATAAGCAGATCGTTTTGTACGAGTACCAACCATCTCGCAATGCAAGCCATCCAAGAGCATTTCTAAAAGATTTCAAAGGTGTCTGCGTAACGGATGGATATCAGGTCTATCACACCATTGAAAAAGAGCGTGAAGACCTACGGATTGCCGGCTGCTGGAGCCATGCAAGACGCCGATTTGACGAAGCTGTTAAGGCTTTGCCAAAGGACCGGAAAAAAAGTTCGCTCGCATATCTGGCATTAAAGCAGATCCAGGCAATCTATCGCGAGGAAAACAAACTTGCATCAATGACTACAGAAGAACGTCTAAAACATCGCCAGCTAACAGTAAAACCGCTGGTTGATGCTTATTTCATGTGGGCAAAACAGAATCTATTGTCTGTAACACCTAAGAGCAAGACTGCCAAAGGACTTACCTACTCTCTGAATCAGGAAAAGTATCTAAAAACATTCCTTGAAGATGGAGAAGTACCGATGGATAATAATTCTGCGGAACAGGCAATCCGCCCTTTCTGTGTTGGAAAGAAAAACTGGGTTATGATCGACACCATAGCTGGTGCAGAAGCCAGCGCTATCATCTACAGCATTGCAGAAACAGCAAAGGCAAACAACCTAAAGCCCTACAATTACTTCGAATATCTTTTAACAGAGATACCAAAGCACATGGAAGACCATGATGTAAGTTTCTGTGAAGATCTGCTCCCTTGGTCAGGCAAGCTGCCGACAGAATGCAGAAAGTAATTCGTTGACTAACGCCGATCTTCGGAGCGGCTAATCAAAAGGTCGCACCCACTATGGTGCGTTTACGAATTATTCACGAACATATAAAAATGTTTAAAAATTAAAAAAAATTGTGCCAGTTCTTCTGAAAGCAATCGAATTACCCATTATGTGGATATAGAGGATACGTTGGGGTGCATATATATAAAGAATAGAACTTATCTTGTCAGGTCAGGAAGAAGAATGGGAGCAGCTTATGGCAGAAGGATTACAAAGGGAAATTGAATATGCTGATTTAAAATTGATCAGTTCCTTTGCCATGGAAAAAATCCTTGTAATACCAGCATTTTCAAGTTTGTTTTTTATGACAAAATAGTGCGTGTATAGTGCGAGTATTGTCGTTTAATAATTGAAAAATTTCTTATGTAGTGTTAAACTAAATAAGGCAATGGGCACGAGAATAAAGCCTGGGAATGAGAAAGCAGTAGTAAATAGGAACAGGGAGTTATGATACATGATTAGGATCGGGATTTGTGATGACGTAATAGAAGAGCTTCAGATACAGAGAGAAATAGTGCAGACTGTGACAAAACAGAGAGCCTGGAATGTGGAAATAGGCTGTTTTCAGAGTGGAGAGGAATTATTGTGTGAGATCGATCAAACGGGCAGTATGGATATTATACTGATGGATATTGAAATGGGAGGGATCAATGGCATTGAAACGGCAAGGAGGATCCGGGAAAAAGACATACGGACGATCTTTATTTTTATTTCTTTTCACGATCAGTATTGTAAACAAGTGATAAATGTACAGCCATTTGCATATATAGATAAGCCTGTTTCGAAAACTGAGTTGGAAACCGTTTTGGATCGGGCATTAAAGGTGTTGGGAGAAAAAGAAGAAGTATTTGAGTATACATACAAAAAAGTCAGCCATAAGATTTTGGTGAGAAAGATCCATTATTTTGAGAGCGACAGGAGAGAAGTAAGGATCTACAGTACGGATGGGATAGATTCTTTTTATAAAAAACTGGATGAAGTAGAAGAGCAGTTAGAAAATAGGAATGTTAAGTTTTTGAGAGTCAGTAAATCTTATTTGGTCAATATGAATTATATTAAAGAATTTCGATTTGAAAAGGTGACTATGGATGATGGCAGGGAATTGAGGATTGGTCCAAGATATAAAGATGGGATCAGGAAAAACTATATTGATTTAATGAGTTTACAAGGATCATGATAAAAATGAATTTGGAAGATATTGGAACTTAGATGCGGCGGAAGCGGCATCTTTTTTCTACCCTAAAAAAATTCACATGCGTAAATAAAAAAGTTAAAGATAATAATGTCATTTATTACATTTAGTGTCTTTGCTGTCGAAAGTAAACGTCAAATCCTGCGCCTTGGCTAATCAACTTTTTTATGCCACACTCTAAATGACACGAAAAAACTATTAGTTTTTTAGAGGAGGCTAAAACGCATGGATCAATTAACTCACACTATCCGCAGGTCGAACTGGATAAACATCATTCAGCAATGTCAGACCAGACCGGCAGGTACTACGGCAAAGCAGTGGCTTGCCGAAAATGGTATTTCTGAAAAATCTTACTATTACTGGCTCCGAAAGATCCGCCGGGAAGTCTGTGAACAGGAGGGACTCTTGGAAGCCACCAGTCCGTCTGAAGTCTCTTTTGTAGAAATCCCGGTAAAAACTGCTCTGGACAAGGCACCGGTGCCAACTGTCGCTGCCGCAATGACTCCGGTTGCTGTGATCAGATCCGGCAGATTGACCCTGGAATTAGGAAACGATGTTTCGGATTCCCTGCTTTGCAGGCTATTGCAGGAGGTGCTTCATGCTTGAAGATGCTGCCGGTATCCGCAGAGTCGTGATCGCCTGTGGATATGTGGATCTGCGTAAAGGAATTGATGGGCTGTCCATGATCATCGGAGACAGATACCATCAGAACCCTTTTGAGAAGGGAACTTTATTTCTCTTTTGTGGCAGACGATCCGACCGTATCAAGGGACTTCTATGGATGGGAGATGGTTTCCTTCAACTCTACAAGCGGCTGGAGGCAGGTTCCCTGTCCTGGCCAAGGACCAGTGAAGAAGCCGCAGATCTTACAGAAGAGCAGTTCCGTTATCTTATGATGGGGCTGAATCCTCTAAAACCTAAAGTTAGAGAAGTAACACCTCAAAAGCCCACCTGATTTTTGTGCAAAACATAGATTTTTTATGTCTGATATCAGACCAGATCCCTTCCTGGTATCACAGTCCTTCTGGACGCTGCTGGATAGCCTTTCTCCCGTCCACAGGAGAATCTGAATAAATTTTCAGCGCTTTGAAAACTTTATATTTCCTTAGGTCTATGATCATCACACCGCCATACAGGCATAGGCAGAATGACGGAACCCGCATGGCTGCAGGTTCGCAATCCTTTGTGTTTTCTGGTATAATGAAAACAGTTTAAGGAGCAGGACAATGGCAGACAGACATACACTGGAAGAACTGAATAACTGCAGCAGGGAAGAACTGATCACCATCGTTCTTATGATGCAGGGACAGCTGGATACCCTGAATGAGAACATCGAGCGGCTGATCGAACAGGTGCGCATAGCGAACAACTATCGTTTCGGAAAACACACAGAAACGATGGATTCCATAGATGGCCAGCTGTCCTTTTTTGATGAGGCAGAACGTTGCAGTGATCTGTCTGCCCCGGAACCTGCTGCGGAGGAAATGCTTCCTTCCCGACATAACCATAAGAAAAAAGGGCAACGGGCAATGGATCTGAAAGATTTTCCGGAAGAGATTCTTCCTCCTTATCAGGTATCCACAGAAGAACTGGATATGTTTTATGGTGCGGGCAACTGGCGCAGAATGAAGGATGAAACCTACAAAAGACTGCGTCATGAACCGGAATCCTGGACAGTGGAAGTCCATACCGTAGAAGTCTATGTAGGCACCGGTGGAGATCATCAGGACGAATTCTTACGGGGAAAACGTCCCAAGGATCTTCTCCGGGGAAGCATCGTTACTCCTTCCCTGCTTGCTTCCATTCTGAATGTAAAATATGTGAACTCCTCCGCATTGCATAGAGTCGAGCAGGAGTTTCAGCGTAATGGTGTAAATATCTCCAGACAGACCATGTCGAACTGGATCATTCGGTGTGCTGAGAAATATTTCACACCGTTTGTGGAACGCATGAAGCAGGAGCTGCTGTCCCTGCCGGTGACACAGTCGGACGAAACCCCTACACAGGTGATCGGTGACAGTGACCGTCCGAACAGTAAATGCTATATGTGGGTGCACCGTTCCGGGGAGTTCTATCAGGAACGTCCTGTGGTGATCTACGAATACCAGAAAGGCAGGGATCATGAAAAGCCGATGGAGTTTTACCGGAACTACAAAGGAGTTCTGGTCACGGACAGTCTGGAGCAGTATCATCTACTGGATAAAAAACTGCCGGGAGTGACAAACGCAAACTGCTGGGCACATGCAAGAAGAGCTTTTGCAGATGCCGTAAAGGCATCGGATAAAAAGGATCCCCGGGCAGTAAAAAATTCCGTGGCATACCAGGCATTACAAAAGATCGCGGAATTCTACCGGATCGATACCGAACTGAAAGAACTTCCTGCAGCGGATCGCCTTATACAGCGGCAGACAAGGATAAAGCCGCTGGTTGAGGATTTCTTTGCGTGGGCAAAACAACAGACTGCAGAGTGCGCGGTACCACCGAAATCCAAGACCGGACAGGGACTAAATTTCGTCATTCATCAGGAAAAATATTTAAAGGTATTTCTGACAGATGGAGATATCCCAATCGATAACTCCGCTTCCGAGCGGGCTATCCGAACTTTCTGTATTGGCAAGAAGAACTGGATGTTCCATAACACAGCAAAAGGAGCCGGAGCCAGTGCTCTTGTTTACAGCATTTCGGAAACAGCAAAGCTGAACAATCTGCGCCCGTACTACTACTTCAGGCATATCCTCACAGAGCTGCCTAAGTATTGTGACGAAAAAGGAAATATAGATCCGACAAAACTGGACCAGCTGATGCCTTGGGCAGAGGAGCTCCCAGAGGAATGCCGAAAACCACGCCGCTCATAAAAGCGGTGTTAAATTTAACAGCAGGCGCGGGTTTTGACGTTTACTGTCGAAAAATGGTATTACTTTATATAAAAGATGGAAATAGAAGACATGGAGATAATATTCCGAAACTACATAGTTATCTCTATAGGGAATACTGTCAAAGATGAAAATTAGTAGAAAGAGAAAATTATATGCAATAATAGTGATTGCATTTTTAATGATCTTGTTGCTTCAAATAAAGAAAGAATGGAGTAAGCAAGTAAATCAGGAAAATTTTCAAATCACAGAAGAACCAGATCTGGTTCTTCTGGATAGTGAAGAAGTAGAAGATAGCAGAAAAAATTATAATTTTCAACGTATTATGGAGAAGGATTATTCGTGCTTAGATTGTGATGAGATTGCAGAATTAAAAGCTTTGATAAGAAATGGTTATTATGAATGGAAGTTCAGCGATGTAAATGGGGATAACAAAGAAGAATTGATATTGTGTGAAAAGCAGGAAGATCCGGGAAAAGATATACGTTGTATTATCGATATTTTTACTCAGACTTCTGATGGCGTGAAGTGTGTTTTCTGGCATACGGGGGATGGAAGTGGGGATAACATGAATATTATAGATAAAAAAAGTCATAACGAGTTAATAAGAATTTTAAATGAGTTAATAACCACAATTGAATTAATGAGAACTGAAAAAAAAGACTACTTATTGGATCAGAATCAAGAAGAAGCTATAGAATGGTTGAAATTTTTATGCGAGCATACCGATAAAGAGGAATTAAAAACCCTAGAGGATGAAATTGCTGATCGGTTTGTTGCTAAATTTGATGTTGAGATTGATACCGGAGAATTGGATGGTAGAAGAGTCTCCCTAATGAAAGAGTATTTGATAAAGTCAAATGAATTTCTGATATTTAAAAATCCAGAATTTTGAGATTCAAACAATCAAATGAAAATGGGGGATAAGCGAAATGGAACTATTTAATGTTCAGGAAATATATCAGGGGTATTGTTATCCGAAAGAGTTCCTTAAAATCGCAGAATTAAATTTAGTGGATTTTGATTTATGGTATCTGATGACAAAGGAACAGGCAGAAAACAGAATAACAGGTTTGAAAAACAGATATCCGGAAAGAAAATTAGTGCCTTTTGCGAGAAGGGATGATTGTGATGACATCGCCTGTTTTGAGATCGGAAAAGGAAATAAAGTAGAAATTATTCATGATTTTGCTGATGCAGGGTATGAGCAAAGAAAAGAATATGATTGCTTCTGGGATTGGTTTAGGGCTGCTGTTGAGGAAATGATAAAAGAGGATGAAAGTAAGTGATACAAATCGCATATGAAATGGAAGGAATTACAAATATATATTTTGTATATAAAATTTATACATTTTATGGTAAAATGAATAATGTAGAAACAGACTGAAAGAAGAAACAAGTGGATCTCTGGAGAATACCGGAAAGCAAGACGCCTGGTGTACATGAGAAAACTTGAGGCAGGAGAGAAACATGACAATCATTTTAGTACTGGTAGAAATATTTACAGTGATCATGCAGAGAAATGTATGCGAAAAAGCATTTGACAGAAGACCTGTAGGAACGGCGGTACAAGTCATTGCATGGACAGCCTTTTATATCATATCAAATGTGGCTACCTACTTTCTGGAACTGCCGTCATGGTTAAACCTGGCAATTTTTTCGGTGTTGTTTTTTGGAGTGATATCATGGCTGTATGAAGGGGCTGTCAGGATCAAACTTGTTTTAGTTATATTTCTGTGTCTGATCGGTATGCTGTCAGAGGTGATCGTATACTTTATTGGGATTTTGTGTGGCATAGATATCATACATATGGCGGAAAACACAGAAGTGCTGATCATGTATACGATTTTATCTAAATTAGTCTGGTTTGTTGAAGTCAAGATTACGCTGCTGTTTTTGAAAAAGAATAAAAATATAGAGATCAGAAATATGGACTGGCTGGAGGTATTTATTGTGCCGGTGAGCAGCCTGTTTGTTGTTATGGCGATGTTTATGCCATTTACAGACGAATATGTGTGGATGAAACTGATCTCGTCTATACTGATATTGATGGTAAATCTTTTCACCTTTTATAATTACAATGAACTACAGGAAAAAACATTGTATCAGGCAGAACGGCAATTTTTAACGCAGCAGATAGAAAATTATGCGCTCCAGCTTCAGGAAATGAGCAAAACATGGCAGCAGGCGAGAGAGTACCGCCATGATATGAAGCAAAGATATCTTTTGATTGCGTCCTATTTGGATCGGGGTGAATATGAAAAGATAAGGGAACTATATCAGCGGAGTGTAGAGACTTTAGAGGAAGAGGATAATCTTTCAAATACAGGAAATGTAAGCTTTGATACGATCGTTAATTATAAAGCGGCAGTTGCCCGGAAAAACAATATAAAAGTAAAAATAGATACGATGATCCCATATGATATGAAATTGGAGGATGTCGATCTGTATAGTCTGCTTGGAAATCTGTTTGACAATGCGATCGAAGCAGCAGGGAGGGCAGACATGGAAGAGCGTGAGATAAAATTACGGGCAAAAATGTCTGGAAATAATCTGTATTTGGAAATGGAGAATCCATATGCAGGGGAGCTGAGAAAACAGGGTCGAAACTATCTTACAACAAAAGAAAACAAAAATGAGCATGGACTGGGACTGCGGATCGTAGAAAATATTATCAATCGTCATAACGGTCAAATGATCATAGATGATAAGGATAATTATTTTAAAATAAAAGTTCTTCTGTATGAGATCGGAAAATAGTTTTATAAAACAGAAAAAGAAGCAGGTGTTGAAATCAGATAGATTTTGACACCTGCTTCTTTCATTCCCACAATCACGAGTACGCCGCTTCCTTCGTATAGTACTGTGCCTGTGCATGCCACAGTTCATAGTATTTTCCATCCCGGTCTGCCACAAGTGCCTCGTGTGTGCCCTGCTGGATGACGGAGCCCTCATGGAATACCACGATCTCATCGCAGAACTTGCAGGAGGACAGCCGGTGGCTGATGTAGACTGCGGTTTTGTCGCCTGCAATGTCATTGAACTTCTCGTAGATCTCGGCTTCGGCGATCGGATCTAAGGCGGCAGTCGGTTCGTCTAAGATGATAAACGGAGCGTCTTTATAGAGAGCCCGCGCGATCGCGATCTTCTGTGCTTCTCCACCGGAAACATTGACACCGTCTTTGTCACAGTCTTTGTAGAGACAGGTGTCCATACCGTGTTTTAATTTGGCGAGATTTTCTGTAAAACCGGCTTTTTCCAGACACTGTCTTACCAGAGTGGCATCATAGGTGGAGCTTGCCGCCACATTTTCTCCGAGTTTTAGGGAAAAGAGTTTGAAATCCTGAAAGACAACGGAGAAGATCATCATGTATTCCAGATAATTGTATTTGCGGATGTCGATACCATTAAGCCGGATGACACCTTCGGTCGGATCATACAGCCGGCAGAGCAGCTTGATAAACGTTGATTTTCCACTGCCGTTCCTACCGACCACGGCGAGGCGGCTGCCGATCTTAAATTTCAGATTGACATTGCGGAGCGCGTAGGTGTCACTGCCCGGATATTTGAAAGAAACATTGCAAAACTCGATCTCATAGTTGCGGTCACTTCGTTTCTCCACGGTCAGGCTGCCCTGATACATCGTATTTGGCATGTCGAGGAAGGAGAAGATCTGTGCCAGAAACGGAGCATTGTTGCGCATATCGCCAAGGGAGGCAAGAAAATCGGAAACACCACCGGATACCTTGGTAATGGATGCAATGTACTGCGTGACGGAACCGGGACCGAATGCGCCAGCCCACGCTTTTAAGCAGACAAAAAGGTAGACGATACCGGTAAACAGTACAGATACCGCGGCAGAGGCGGCGCGGTAAAGTCCGACCGGACCTCTGCAGTATCGGGCAAACATTCCTTTGGAGTTAAACGTTGCTTCTTTATCGAGCGTGTATTTATCGCATATTTTATCCTGCCGGTACATGCGGATATCAGCGGCAAGTTCCCGGTGTGTGCCAAGCAGACCGAAATATCCCCAGATCCGGTTGGCAAGGTTGTGTGAACCGATATTGCGCGACATATAGCTGCCTGCCTTGTTAAGAAGAGCCGGTGCGAGGTAGGTAATGAAAAGCATGACTGCGATCAAAAGCAAAAGAAACAGGGGATTGTTTAACAGGGTATAGCTCCCGGCACTTTCCGGAACGCGGCTGGTAAAAAGTGAGACCGTTAAGGAAATGCCACCGAGAAACGTCAGGATGGCAGAGCATAATTTCTCAAAATCCTCGAAGACCCGGTAAAATCCCCAGCCACCGCTGTTCTGATTTTGCATGATGGTGGAATAGAGTTCTGCCGTTTCCGTTTCATCCAGATGAATGTAATCCATATCCAGATATTTTTCGGAAAAGATATGGGTCACTTTGAAATAAATGCCGGCATTTTGTGTTTCCTTCCATTTGGTAAGCCATGCGGACACAAAAGAGATCACAGCGGCAGAAAAGAGTGTGATGGCAACAAGATACCGTAAGCGCGCCGGATCCTTGCCTCCTGCAAGCTCGTCAATGACCAGGGCAGAAAGATAAATGCCAACGTAAGGGGTCAGCGAGAGCCAGAGGATGGAAAAAAAGCGGGAGAGGATAAGTTTTGGATAATACTGATAAAACAGTTTTAATGCGCGGGCATTTAATCTTAAAGTTTCACGCCAGGGCGTCTGCTTGTTGTTCTTCATGTTCGGATACTCCTTCCCTGTAATATCTGCTCTGTACTTCATAGAGCTTTGCATAAGTGCCGCCATCTGCCATCAGTTCTTCATGGGTGCCCTCTTCGCAGATCTTTGCCTGATCGATCAGGAGGATGCGGTCGCAGAAGCGGGTGGAGGCGAGGCGGTGTGAGATATAGACAGAAGATCTGCCATCTGTGATATCGTTGTATTTCTGGTACAGTTCGGATTCTGCGATCGGGTCTAATGCCGCAGTCGGTTCGTCGAGGACGATAAACGGGGCATCTTTATAGAGCGCGCGTGCGAGCATCAGCCGCTGGGTCTCGCCACCCGAAAATAATATGGCATCTTCGTATACCTTGCGGTTTAAGCAGGTTTCGTAATTCTCTGGGAGCCGCTCGATCCTGTCACGGAGTCCGGCTTTTTCCACACAGGTCTTTACACGATCAAGAGTAATGTGATCCTCCGTCTGTGCAACGTTGGCGGCAATGGTACCCGCAAGCAGTGAAAAATCCTGAAAGACCGCGGAAAACATCGTGTAGTAGTCGGCACGGTTTAATTCCCGGATATCGGTGCCGTTTAGCAGCACGCGTCCTTCGGTCGGGTCAAGGAAACCGCAGATTAATTTGACCAGGGTTGTCTTACCGGCACCGTTGGAACCCACGATGGCAAGTTTTTCACCGGGATGCAGGGTCAGATCGATGTCGGTCAGGGTATTTTTATCGGCACCCGGATAACGGAACGAGACATGTTCCAACCGGATCTCATAAGCCATGCCAGGATCTGGTTTTAAAGAGATGCCGTTTTCAAACCGGAACGGTTCCGGATAGTGCAGAAATTCCAAAACGTTGGAAAGGTCAAGGGACTGTTTGTAGAGCGTGTTGCAGTTTGTCAAAATCCCGGTCACCCATTCGGTAAATCCGCCTACGGCACTGAAAAATAAAAGAAAGTCAGCAATCCCAAGTCCGTTTTGCAGCACTTCGTGGATGAGAAAGGTGTAGGCAAGGGCATTGCGCAAAAAGGTCAGGATAAGGTCAGCAATCTTTGCCCAGATGTAGACACTTTCTGCTTTCTGGTGGAATGCCGTGTAGGCATCCATCGCTTTGTCATATAGCGACTCAAGCCAGGGGCGCATGCCAAAAATGCGGATATCTTTGGCAGCTCCCAGATCTTTGGCACAATCGGAGAAATATTTCATGTGTTTTTCATATTCGGCTTCCTCATCGCGGTGACGGTAGCCATAACTGTTTAACCGGTTCCCGATAAAATAGCTGATCCCTGTTGTCACCAGAACCGCGAGAAACAGGAGAGGCTCTACCGTGGTAAGCAGACTGACATAGATCGCAAAGCCGATCAGGTTTTTGGTCAGTTCGGTCAGGGTTTTCCAGATGGCTTCCCCGGAAGAGGCGTTCGAGAAAACACATTCATTTGCCTTGGTAAACAGTGTCTGAAACCGCTCGTCATCCAGGTTGGAGTAGGAAGTGGTATTCGCTTTCCGGTTCAAAAGAGTAACGATCTCAGAGCGGACCGTGACTCTGCCAAATAAGACGTTCGAATCCACATACATGGATGCCGCGGACAGGACCATCATGCCAAGGATACTGCTCACAATGATGGCAAGCAGTTCTGTAATGGGAGCGTGCCGCTCGATGGCACTCAAGATGACAGGCAGGACATATAGATTCAGAAGGTTTAAGGAGACGGCAAGCACCGCAGAAAGAAAGCCGAGGATCAGTACTTTTTTTTCGGCAGTCGTCCATGCGAGTTTTACCATAAACCAGACACTGGAAATGATCGTATGGTCCGGTTTTTTCGAATTTTCTTTTTTCACAAAAACACCATCCTTTCACGGATACTTTACGATAAAAAATCATCCCCGTGGCAGTTCGGGGATGAAATGTTAGTTTACGGGGATGAATTGCAGGTCAGATCTGGGGGAGCAGGATCTCCGTTGTGAACGCGCCTTCCTCGCTGTTGCGGCTGATATAGCCGTCCAGACGTTCCACGATGGCATCGATGCGTACCAGACCAAACCCGTGCCCGTCTCCTTTGGTACTGCGGAAGAGATTGCCCTGTTTTTTTAACTTCCCGGTGGCAGTAAAATTGGTAAAAGAGATATAAAGCTGTGTGTTTTTCATATCCATATATACGCGGATCATGCGTTCTTCCTCCGGCAGTTTTAAGCTGGCTTCGATCGCATTGTCAAACAGATTTCCGAGGATGCAGCACAGATCAAGTTCGGAGGATTTGAGTTTCAGTGGGATATGTGCATCGGCAACGACCGGGATGTTTTTGGATCTTGCCAGTGAGATCTTGGAATTTAGGATGGCATCCGTCATCGGGTTTCCGGTCTTGATGACGGTATCGACGGTCGTTAAATCCTCATCTAACAGATCCAGATATTGCCGGATGGCATCCCAGTCTCCCGATGCGGCATAGGCTTTCATGGTCTGGATGTGATTGCGGTAGTCATGCCGCCAGCCACGCATCTGCTGATACATGTTGTCGACTTCCTGATAATGTGTCTCTATGAGCTCCTGCTGGTAGGAAGCAAGCTGTTTGTCTATTTTTCTGGAAAGAAATTTCATGTAGATCTCCATTCCTGTTTCTCTTTAAATTGTGCGGAAGCATTTTATTTCATATTGATGATCGCCCGGTTGACATTTTCATAAGCCCCTCTGGGAAGCGGGATGGATGAGCCGTCGGATAAGCGGATCTCGGTTTTGGTCACACGGGTGATCCGGGTCAGATTGACGATGACAGACCGGCCGATGCGAAGAAATCGCGAATCGAGTTCTTTTTCCAGAGTTCCAAGGGTCATTTTTAAGGTCAGATCCTCTGTGGCGTGGATCGTGACATAATTGCCAAGCACGTCGGCATAACGGATCTGATAGATAGGAACGCGAAACAGTTCCCCGTGCTGCTCAAACGTCAGCATTTTTTCGTTTTTCGAGAGTTTCTCTGCGGCACGGTCAAGGACCGAATCTAATTTATCTTCTTTGATGGGTTTCATTAAATAGTGGAGTGCGGCAACCTCATAGCCTTCTGCGATGTAATCGGAGTAGCCGGTCACAAAAATGATCTGAACGTTGTCATTATCCTGCCGCAGCTTTTTTGCCATTGTGACACCATCCATGGCACCCATTTCAATATCGAGGAGCAGAATGTCGTAGTCGCATTTTTCTGCGTAGTGGAACAGAAAATCTTCTGCCGAAACAAAAGGGAAGATCTGCACCGTATGTTCCATTTTAGCCGCCCATGTCTGGACGAGATCCGTGAGATATCCGCGGTCTGCGGCAGAATCGTCACAGATAGCAATATTGTAATCCATGTTTTATCCATCCTTTATGTATTGGTAGATCCTGTTTAGTTATAGCATGAAACAGGATAACATGCCAGTGAAACGGAAAATGATTTTCGAAAACAGAGAAACCTGTGTTATAATGAAAGCATCGTTTTTATTTAGGAGGTTTTCATGGGACACGTTTATTTTACCAGACATGGACAGACCATCTGGAATGTGGAAAATAAGATATGTGGTGCAACGGATATCGCACTGACCGGACTGGGGTGCGAGCAGGCGAGGGAGCTCGGAAAAAAGATAAAAGAGCAGGGGCTTGTCATTGATGAGATCTTATATTCCCCACTGATCCGTGCGGCGGAAACGGCGCGCTATATTTCCGAAGAGACCGGCATTCAAAGGCGGATGGAGGAACGCTTAAAGGAACAGAATTTTGGAAAATACGAATCGACTCCGAGAGACGGAGCAGAATTTCAGGTGGCAAAGACACGCTTTATCAATCATTTTGAGAGTGGTGAGACGATGCTGCATTTAGCACAGAGGATCTATAATCTGTTGGATGAGATCAGGCAGGAGTCAGAGGAAAAGACCTATCTGCTGGTCGCACATAACGGGATCGCAAGGATCGTTAATTCCTATTTTTATGATATGGGAAATGAAGAATTTGCGCGGTTTGGGATCAAAAACTGTGAGATCCGCTGTTATGAGTTTAAGTAAAAAGATCCGGAAGCCTTTTCTGTGAAAGACTCCCGGATTTTTGTTTTTGAAAACATCATATCACATGAAAATGGTGGCAGAAAAACTAACGTGCCATCACATCAATGATCTCAGCAACATACATGGTGTGCATATCGCCGTCTGCATACCATTTGTCCTTTAACTCAGAAACCAGGAAAGAATCTTCGGTAATCTTTGTTGCTGCCATTTTTTTGCAGAGCAGGACAAAATTTCCCTCGTCGATGTAAGGGATGCTGTGGCGGAATGCCACGTTTAAACCGGCATTTTTGATCTTATCTTCTTTGCGGCCGGAGTGGGAACCACAGTAATTTAAGGCTTCCCGATAAGATCCTCCTAAAAATGAGATGGAGAAGAATTCGCCGGCATCTAATAACTCTTTGGTATATCTGGAATCACGGATAAAAATAAAAGCAACATTTTTTCCCCAGAGAACACCGACTCCGCCCCAGCTTACGGTCATTGCGTTGGATTTCAGTTTCGTTCCTGCGGTTACTAATGCCCAGTCCTTTCCAATCTTGGTAAAGGGATTAAACTCTAATGATTCCATTGGGATTGGTTGAAATGTGTGCATATAGAATCTCCTTTATATGAAAAAAACTTCTTATTTCCTATATTATAGTATTCGTTACAAAAAATAACAAGAAAAAGAAGAAATATAACATTTTCTTATAGACCAATGAGAAATATATAACTATAAGGAATGTGCCTTATAAGCGATAGGAATAATCTTGACACCCAAAAAAGAAAGTATCATAATGGGGTTCAGTAAAAAATAACAGATGCGGAGGAAAGCGTTATGGATATCAGATTTGTGAAAAGAGACGTATTAAAAGAGAAACCAGATCAGAAGCATCTTGGCTTTGGAAAATACATGACAGACTATATGTTTGTGATGGATTGGACCAAAGAAGATGGCTGGAAAGATGCAAGAATTGTTCCGGAAGGACCAATCGAGCTTGAGCCTTCCTGCGTGACACTTCATTATGCACAGGAGACATTCGAAGGTATGAAAGCATACCGTACAGCAGAGGGCAAGATCCAGCTGTTCCGTCCTGAGATGAATGCAAAGAGAATGATCAATTCAAATGCAAGACTTTGTATGCCGGAATTCCCGGTAGATATGTTTGTCGAGGCAGTAAAAGCCCTGGTTAAAGTGGAAGAGGACTGGGTACCATCCGAGCCGGAGACATCCCTTTACATCCGTCCGTTCATGTTTGCAACAGAAGCAGCACTGGGCGTACATATGGCATCTGCCTATAAATTCATGATTATCTGCTGCCCGGTTGGAGCTTATTACGCAGAGGGTATCAACCCGGTTAAGATTTTAGTAGAAGATGAGTTAGTACGTGCAGTTAAAGGTGGTACCGGATTTACAAAATGCGGTGGTAACTACGCAGGTTCTATCTTAGGCCAGGTAAAAGCAGAGAAGATGGGATATTCCCAGGTATTATGGTTAGACGGAGAACATCGTAAATATGTTGAGGAAGTTGGAACTATGAACATTATGTTCAAGATCGCAGGTGAAATCTATACCGCACCGATCGAGGGAACTGTGCTTCCGGGTGTAACCAGAGATTCCATGATTCATCTGTTAAGAGACTGGGGGTACAAAGTAAACGAGACAAGACTTTCTGTTGACGATCTGATGAAGGCAGGACATGATGGTACATTAGAGGAAGTATTCGGAACAGGTACTGCAGCTGTTATTTCCCCGGTAGGCGAGCTTCGTTACAAGGATGATGTGGTAACGATCAATGACTTCAAAATCGGTGAACTGACACAGAAATTATATGACACCTTGACCGGTATCCAGTGGGGCAAATTACCAGATAAATATAACTGGACGGTTGAAGTAAAATAACTTATAATAGGAAGAGCTGAGAGACTCCGGTGCTGAATTATTTCAGCACCGGTTTTTGTTGTATAAGAAATGATAAATGAGGGATGAAAATGAAGCGTGGTTTAAAAATGGCAGTGGTATTGTCTGCCCTGTTGTGTCTGACAGGATGCGGCACAAAGGTAACTACAGCAGAGGAGCCGGTGATCGCTACAGAGCATCAGGAGGAAGTGAGACAGGAAGAAACAGAGCAGGTCTCTGTCACCGAGGAAGATGCCCTTGCAGATAAGAAGATCGGCATCAGTATTTTCCGATATGATGATAATTTTATGAATATGTTCCGCAGAGAACTGGAAAGTTATCTGGTGAATCAGGGATTTCAGAAAGAAAATATCAATATGGTAGATGCGCGGAATGATTTTGACAGACAGCTGGATCAGGTCAATACCTTTATCAGACAGGGGACAGATCTTCTGATCATCAATCCGGTGGATGCAACACAGGCAGATGTTATTACGGATCTGGCAGTTGCAGCAGACATACCGTTGATTTATATCAACAGTGCACCGGCACAAAGTGAACAGCACCGCTGGAAGCAGAATGGGTGGAGGGTTACCTATTGCGGTACGGATCTCTATGAGGCAGGACGTTATCAGGGGGAAATGATAGCGGATCTTGGATCTGATACTCTGGATAAAAATCATAACGGACAGATTGATTACATTATGTTAGAAGGAACCATGGGACATGCTGATACAGAATATCGGACTAAATATTCTGTAAAGACTCTAAGAAATGCCGGATATTCCCTAAACTGCCTGATGCAGGAAAGTGGCGAGTGGTCAAAAGAAAAGGGATATGATCTGACCATACAGGCACTCGAAACTTATGGGGATGATGTGGAGGTCATCTTAAGTAATAATGATGCGATGGCGCTTGGTGCAATAAAAGCAATCGAAGAATCGGGCAGGATCCCGGGAGAGGATATCTATCTTGTTGGCGTGGATGCCTTGCCGGAGGCAGTGGAAGATGTGATCTTAGGCAAAATGACAGGAACGGTTTTTAATGACTACTTTTCCCAGTCACACAATACAGTGGATGCGGCAATCCGCTATCTGACCGGAGAAGAAAATGATTATTTCATTGGATGCCATTACCTTAAGGTAACACAGGAAAATGCCATGGATGTGTTGGATATGGTCAATTAGTGGTGCATTTTGACAAGGAACTGCTAGACTTTTTTCACATATCATAGTATAGTAAACACGTTGAACATTGAAAACAAAATATTGATTCTATTTTCAGATACGCGGTTTTACCAGACGTATGACAGATAGCTCCATACAAGCGCCATGCACCAGATTGCTTTGAAATTCTGGTTGACGAGGAGAAGAGTGATCGAAAATTCGGCGGATGCTCTTCCGCACCCCTTCCTGTGCGAGATATACCGGCAAATATGCAGGTAACTGCAAAACAAATACGGTATAAAGGAAGACTGCAAAACAAAAATAAGACTCAGAGAAAGTAATGAGGAAAATAGATATGTGTGGAATTATAGGTTATACAGGAAGTGAAAACGTAAAAGAGGTATTACTGGATGCCTTGGAACTGTTAGAGTATCGTGGCTATGACAGTGCAGGAATCGCAGTCATGGAAGCACATGAGATCCAGGTGTATAAACGTGCAGGACGTGTCAGAGATCTGCGTGAAAAATGTAAGGATCAGGCAGAAAAAGCAATCTGCGGAATCGGCCATACGAGATGGGCAACCCATGGTGGCGTAAATGATACCAATGCACATCCACATCAGGTAGGAAAAGTTACGCTTGTGCATAATGGTATCATTGAAAATTACAGAGAACTGATCGCAGACTATGATCTGGCAGATCAGTTAAGATCCGAGACGGACAGTGAAGTGGTAGCTGCACTGCTCAACCATTTTTATCAGGGCAATCCAGAAGAAGCGATCAAAAAGACCGTTCGTAAATTAAAGGGAACTTTTGCACTTGTGATCATGTTTGCAGACCGGGAAGGTGTGATTTATTCCACCAGAAATGTCAGCCCGATCGTAGCAACTTACTGTAAAGAGGGTGCGATGCTGGCATCCGATCTGACCGCACTGTGCCGTTTTACCAACCAGTACTTTGTTGTACCGGAGTATCACATCTTAGAGCTGAGAAACGATGGCATCAGTCTTAAGGATTTTGAAGGAAACAAAAAAGAACCGGAATATCTGACCGCGGACTGGGAATTAAACAGTGCGGGAAAAAACGGATATCCGTTCTATATGGAAAAAGAGATCATGGAGCAGCCGGATGCGGTAAAACGTACCATCGAATCGCGGATCGTGAGCGGATTGCCGGACTTTACAGCAGATGGGATTCCGGATTCTTTATTTACCGGGTGTGAGAGAGTCAATATCATTGCATGCGGTACTGCAATGCACGCTGGATTAGTGGCACAGGCACTGGTAAAATCCATCCTGCATATGCACATTGATGTGGATATGGCATCAGAATTTATGTATTCGGATCCGGTCATTGATGAGAAATCACTGGTGATCGCAGTATCACAGTCAGGAGAGACTATTGATACACTTGAGGCAGTAAAATATGCAAAACGCCGTGGTGCAAAATGTCTTTCCATCATCAACGTCAAAGGATCTTCTATTGCAAGAGAGAGCGATTATGTACTTTATACCAATGCAGGACCTGAGATCGCGGTTGCAAGTACCAAGGCATATACGACACAGTTGTCCATCTTTTACCTGATCGTGGCAAAAATGGCACAGCTTCGTGGTATTTACGATACGGCACAGACACAGAGTTTTATCCGGGAATTACAGAGAACACCGGATGTGATGAAAAAAGTGCTCGAAAAGCGCAGGGATATCCATGTGGTAGCCGGAAAAGTACTGTCAGCAAAAGATCTGTTTATGATCGGACGGGGACTGGATTATTCGATCTTATTAGAGGGTTCTCTCAAATTAAAGGAGGTTTCCTATATTCACTCTGAAGCATATGCGTCAGGAGAATTAAAACATGGTCCGATCGCGCTGATCACACAGGATACTCCGGTTGTTGCAGCAGTGACACAGGAGAAATTAATGTCAAAAGAGCTCTCAAACATCAAGGAAGTAAAATCCCGTGGAGCAGATATCGTGCTCTTCATCAAAGAGGGACTTGCCGCAGATGTAAAGGGCTTATATGATACCTTCTTACTGCCGGATATGCAGGATGAATTTATGGTAATGCCGGCATCGGTTGCATTACAGTTACTTGCGTATTATGTATCATCCGATAAGGGATTTGATGTAGATAAGCCAAGAAACCTGGCAAAAGTAGTAACGGTGGAGTAAAAAGTTGTTATGCGGTGGGAAAACCGCGTATCTGAGGATAGAAAGTTGTGAACTTATGTTACGGGCGTGCATAAACTATACCAATGAAATTATGAGGTTGTTTATGTCAGATAATACCGTAACACCGAAGGATCAGATCGATGAGGGAGCGCTAAAAGTGCAGGTGGTAGCACGTGGAAGCAATGTGCCGATCCAGAATGCAACCATAACCATTTCCTATTCCGGGGACCCGGAAAGCAGTGTAGAGGAGGTGACAACGGATGATTCTGGGATGTCCGAACAGATTGCGCTTGCTGCGCCTCCACTCGAGTACTCTATGGAACCGGGAGAAAACCAGCCATTTTCGCAATACACCGTGTCAGTTACTGCGGAGGGATTTCGTACGGTCAATGTCTCAGGAATTGAAGTGTTTTCGAATGAAGTGTCGCTTCAGGAGATCCGGATGGAAGAGGTAGGATCGCCAACGAGATCAATAGATAACATTGTGATACCGGTCAACACACTGTGGGGAGATTTCCCGCCAAAGATCGCTGAATCCGAGATAAAACCGGTCACGGAAACCGGTGAGATTGTACTAAGCAGGGTGGTGATACCGGAGTATGTGATCGTTCATGACGGACCGCCGACGGATACGGCAGCAAGGGATTACTATGTCCGTTACAAAGACTACATCAAAAACGTTGCATCCAGCGAGATCTATTCGACCTGGCCGGAAAACACGATTCGCGCCAATATACTTGCAATCATGTCTTTTACATTAAACCGGGTGTATACGGAATGGTATCGTAATAAAGGTTATAATTTCACGATCACCACATCAACAGCATTTGATCAGAAATTCGTATATGGCAGGAATATCTTCCGCAACATATCCGACATCGTGGATGAGATGTTCCAGAATTATCTGTCGAGACCGAATGTCAGACAGCCGATCTTAACCCAGTACTGTGATGGTGAGCGGGTGATCTGCAGCAACTGGCTGAGTCAGTGGGGCAGCAAATTCTTAGGGGATCAGAATTACAGTACGATCGAGATCATACGTTATTATTATGGAAACAGCATGTTTATCAATACGGCGGAAGAAGTTTCCGGTATTCCGGCTTCCTGGCCGGGAGTCGATCTTTCGGTGGGAGCGACCGGAGAGAAAGTGCGGCAGATACAGGAAGAACTGGCACGTATTTCCCGTTCCTATCCGGCGATACCGACGATCACACCGGACGGTATTTATGGTTCTGCCACAAGAGAAGCAGTAGAAACGTTCCAGAGGATCTTCGGACTGCCGGTAACGGGAGTCATTGATTACAGGACCTGGTACCGGATCTCGGAGATCTATGTAGCGGTTGCAAGGCTGGCAGAATTGGTGTAACCCTTCTTGGATTTTCCGGCTTTTTGTGTTATGATAAAGCGAATGATTACATTTTTTGTGATCATGGAAAAAGAAATGAGGAACATATGAATTATAAACTTACCATTCAGTATGATGGAACCAGATATAAGGGATGGCAGGGACAGCATACGACGGATCTGACCATACAGGGCAAGATCGAGGATGTGCTGACAAAAATGACAGGATGTGAGATTGACCTCATTGGTTCCGGGAGGACGGATGCAGGCGTGCACGCATGCGGGCAGGTAGCAAATTTCCACTGGGACGGAACTAAGACGGAAGAAGAGATCCTCTCCTATGTCAATCAGTATCTGCCGGAAGATATTGCGGTGGTGTCAGTAGAATCAGTAGACGAACGGTTTCACAGCAGGTATCAGGCGGTGAAAAAGACCTACTGTTACCGGATTCATACTAGTGCGATCCCAAATGTGTTTGAGCGCAGATATGTTTATGATTATCCGCAGATATTAGACATTGGCAGGATGCAGCAGGCGGCCTCCTATCTCACTGGGACACATGATTTCCGTTCATTCTGCGGTAACCGGAAAATGAAAAAGTCTACGGTGCGCACAATTTATGAGATACGGTTCGAACAACAGGAGGGAGAGCTTCGCATCTATTATACCGGAAACGGATTTTTACAGAACATGGTGCGCATCTTAACCGGAACACTGATCGAGATCGGAGACGGAAGAAGGGCACCGGAAGAAATTGCAGACATGTTAGAACAGAAAGACCGGATGGCAGCGGGCTATACGGCACCGGCATGCGGTCTTATACTATATCAGGTAACATATTAAGAAAGAACTTACAAAATGGAAAAATGGGTTATCATACAAAAAGGGGCAGACTTTGAACAGATTGCCAGACGGTTTTGCATTCATCCGGTGACGGCGCGTGTGATACGCAATCGGAATGTCATCGGAGAAGATGCAATCCAGAAATATCTGCATGGCGGACCGGACGAACTATATGATCCGCATCTGTTAAAGGATGCAGACCTGCTTACGGATCTGCTTGCTGAGAAGATCAGACAGAAGGAAAAGATAAGGATCATCGGGGATTATGATATTGATGGTGTGATGTCAACTTATATCTTACATCAGGGCATCAGGCGGTGTGGGGGAGATGCGGACACGCAGATCCCGGATCGCATGAAAGATGGGTATGGTATCAATGAGAGACTGATCACCTGTGCAAAGGAAGCGGGTGTGGACACGATCGTTACCTGTGACAACGGGATCGCGGCGATGGATGAGATCGCCTATGCAAAATCGTGCGGTATGACAGTTCTGGTGACGGATCATCATGAGATCCCTTATGTGGAAGAAAATGGGACACGTACCTATAAAAGAAGCGTGGCGGATGCCATCGTAGATCCAAAACAGGCAGAGTGCAGATATCCGTATCAAGAGCTCTGCGGTGCGGCAGTTGCGTGGAAGATCATACAGCTGTTGTATGAAAAATGTAATGTGCCGGTGGTGGAGGCAGATGTATTTCTGGAAAATGTCGCCTTTGCCACGGTAGGAGATGTGATGGATCTGACGGATGAAAACCGTATTTTGGTAAAAGAGGGGCTGAAACGGATCCAGAACACGAAAAATGTCGGGATGCGTGCGCTGATCTTACAGAACCATCTGGAATTTGGACAGATCAATGCCTATCATTTCGGATTTGTGTTAGGTCCCTGCATCAATGCGAGCGGCAGACTTGAAACCGCAAAGATCGCACTTCAGTTATTTCTGGAGCAGGATGTGAAACGGGCGGCAGAGATTGCGGCAGAACTGGTGGAATTAAACGCACAGAGAAAGGACATGACTGCAGAGGGCGTGGAACTTGCGATAGAAGAAGTGGAAAAGGGAAAGGTCGGAGAAAAAGTTCTTGTCATTTACCTTCCTGAAGTCCATGAGAGTCTTGCCGGGATTATTGCAGGGCGGATCCGGGAACAATATCATAAACCGGTATTTGTCCTGACAAGGAGCGAGGACATGGTTAAAGGTTCCGGGCGTTCCATTGAGACATATTCCATGTATGAGGAACTGTGCAAATGTCAGGAACTGTTTGCCCGGTTTGGCGGACATCCGATGGCGGCAGGACTGTCGCTTCCTGAGGAAAATGTAGCGTTGTTCCGGGAAAAAATAAATATGTGCTGTGAATTGACAGAAGAGGATTTTATTCCTAAGATAAAAATAGATGTTCCGATGCCGGCAGACTATCCGGATCTTTCCCTGATCCGGGAAATGGATCTGTTAGAACCATTTGGAAAGGGTAACATCAAACCCCAGTTTGCAGATAAGAACATCGCGATCGAACAGATGACACTGGTTGGAAAAAACAAAAATGTGTTAAAGCTGACGTTACGGACGGCACAGGGAAACAGGGTGCAGGCGGTGTATTTTGGAAATACGGAGGCATTTGTGGAGTATTACAGCAAAAAATATGGCGCATCCGAAGTGGAGCGTGCTTTTTCGGGCAGGCAGAATGCAGTCCGCATGTCGCTCATCTATTACCCGGAGATCAACAGCTATCAGGGCAATGAGACCGTACAGCTTATCATAAAAAACTATCAGTAATTCGAAACGGAATGTGAGGAAAACAATGGTATTTGGTGGAAAAAAACAGTTATTAGAAGATGAAATCGCAGAGTTAAAAGAACAGAACCGGAAAAAAGATAATGTAATGAAAGAACTGCGCAGTGCCAAAGCAAATGTGGATGAGCAGTTTGCAGACATTGCAGCCGGGCGTGCGCAGATCTTACAGCATATGGAAGAAACTACAAAGAGCATCACAGAAGCAAAAGAGCTGGTTGAAAATAACAATGAGGCGGCAGAGAGTGTGCATAGATCAATGATGAAGGTAAATAATGCAGTAGAATCCTTCGATGCGACACATTCTGTTTTCCTGGGACAGTTAAAACAGCAGAATGAGACAATGTCTGCACTGCTCGAGCAGCACAGAGGCTATGCACCGGTTGCAGAGGAAGCGGTGAAGATCAAAGAAACAATGCAGCAGTCACAGGAAGAAGAAAAAGAGATGATCGCGCAGATGAGAGAATTTTCCAAGAATATGGGAGTTCTGGCACTGGATGCAGCGATCGAGGCAGGAAGAATGGGAGAGTCCGGACTGAAATTCGTCGAGGCGGCAGAGGAAGTACGGTCATTTTCCGAGAAATATGAGGCAGCAGCAGCTGGGTTAGCGGAAAAGAAACAGGAGACAGATGCCCTGTTAAAGCAGTTTGAGGAACAGATACAGAATTTAAACACACAGTTTAAAGAGTGCACCAAGGTGATCGGCAAATTATACAGCGGTGCCGTGCAGACCTTATCTGCCTATGAGGGAGGACAGATCAATCTGCATGAGACCGTGGCTGCGGATATGGTAGGCGGAAGTGATGTGTTAAAAGTGGCAGGAGAGGAATTTTTAAAACTGCAGGGGGAGATCAGTGCGCAGCTTCATGCTGTACAGGAAGAATTAGAAGAACAGAAGAAAAATACGGATGAGCTGGAGACCATTTTTATGGATTTACAGCAGGCGGCAGACCAGATCTGAGAACAAATAAGGGACAGGAGAGTATAAATATGGCAAAAGAGGAACAGTTTCGTTTTTTATCAGCAAACGGAGAAACAATGATCCATGCGGTCAAATGGATCCCGGAGGATGGAAATTACTGTGCGATCTTACAGATCACGCATGGAATGATCGAGTATATTGAGCGGTACCGTCCGTTTGCGGAGTATCTTACCGGGCAGGGTATTTTAGTCGTAGGGCACGATCATCTGGGTCATGGTGCATCCGTGCGCAGTGAAAATGAGTGGGGATATTTTGCAAAAAATCCAAGTGATACACTGATCGAGGATATGCACAAGCTGCGTGAACTGGTGCAGAAAGAAAATCCGGGCGTTCCGTATTTTATGATGGGACACAGCATGGGTTCTTATATGCTGCGTAAATATCTTTGCATCCACAATGAAGATCTGGCAGGAGCGATCATCATGGGTACCGGATGTGAATCCGATTTCATGATGAAATTTGGTATGTTCTTGTGTAAGACGATTGCAGCAGTGCGAGGCTGGAATTACAGAAGTAAATTTATCCAGAGCCTTTCCTATGGAAAGCCGTATAAAAAGTATGACGTATATGGAAAAGACCATACCAACAGCTGGCTGACTAAAGATGTGGCACATGTGGACCGCTATTATGCAGATCCGCGTTGTACGTTTTTATTTACGGTAAATGGCTACTATGGATTGATGGAAGCGGTTTATTATGATAACCAGCCTGAGCATATCGCAAAGATGCCAAAAGATCTGCCGGTATTTTTAGTTTCCGGTGCGGATGATCCGGTAGGAAACTGCGGAGAGGGTGTAAAACAGGTATACCATAAGATGAAAGATGTGGGGATCGAAGACATTACATACAAATTATATGAAGATGACAGGCATGAAATCTTAAATGAGACAGACAGAGATAAGGTATTTGCAGATATCTATGCATGGCTGAATGTTCATCTGGCATAGGAAAGAGGATTATCATGAAAAGAAGAGCAGTAAAAATTTTAAGTGTGTTATTGACAGCGGCTATTCTGACCACATCCGCTGTCCCGGTTTATGCGACCGAGACGACGGATACGATCACCGGAAATGTAACGGTCATCGAGGACGAAAATAAGGATGATGTGACGATCACAAAAGAGGATAAGCCATATCTGGCACTTGGAGCAGACCTTTCGGATGCACAGAAGGCAGCCGTGCTTTCTATCATGGGAATCTCGGCAGATGATCTTACAGATTATGATGTTGTCTATGTGACCAATGCAGAGGAACATCAGTATCTGGATGCTTATATTTCAAGTTCACAGATTGGCAGCAAGGCATTGTCCTCCATTCTGATCGCGGAAGGGGAAAAGGGCAGCGGCATCAATATTTCCACCACCAACATCAATTACTGCACGGTCGGAATGTATAAAAACGCTCTGACAACAGCGGGTGTGACAGATGCCAATATCATCATTGCAGGGCCGAGCAGTATTTCCGGTACCGCTGCACTGGTGGGCGTGTTAAAAGCATATCAGGAGATGACCGGAAAAACGATGGAAGATAATGTCGTGGATGCGGCATTAAATGAACTTGTTATCACAGGTCAGCTCGAGCAGTCAATTGATGGACTCTCCGATGAGGAAGTTGAGGAATTTATCGCCTATGTGAAATCTGTCATTGCAGAAAATGACCTCTCCAGTGAGGAGGACATCAATGCGGCGATCGATGATGCCTGTCAGAAATATAATGTTACCCTGTCTGATTCAGAACGCCAGCAGATCGTGAGTCTGCTGCTTAAGATCACATCCCTTGGGATCAATCTGGACGGACTTGTTGATTATGCAAAGAACCTGTATGATTCTTATAAGGATGGAAACGGAATAGATTTATCCGGTATTTCGGAAAAAGGATTTTTCTCTGGACTGCTTTCCGGAATTAAAGATTTCATGAAGAATCTGTTTTCATAGGAGGAAAAAATATGCCAGAAAAAATTCAGATAATCACGGATGGTTCCTGTGATCTGCCAAAAGAACTGACGAAAGAAAAGGATATCAAAGTCGTTCCGTTTTATGTTTCGTTTGACGGAGAAACCTATCTAAAAGAGATGGAAGAGCTGGATATCCGGGAGTTTTACCAGAAGATGGTAGATCATCCCAATGTATTTCCCAAAACATCAATGCCATCGGTAGATGATTACTATCAGGTATTCGAGCCATTGGCAAAAGAGGGCGTACCGATGATCTGTATCTGCATCACAACGAAGTTCAGCGGTTCTATGCAGTCGGCAACGACCGCGCGTGACATGATCTTAGAGCAGTACCCGGATGCCAGAATTGAAGTGATCGATGCAACCGTTAATACCGTTTTACAGGGCTTATATGTCTTAGAGGCATGCCGCCTGCGCGACCTGGGATGGGAGTACGACAGACTGGTGAAACGTATTCTCGAGATCCGGGAGAGCGGACGCATCTTCTTTACAATCGGAAGCATTGACTATTTAAAACACGGCGGACGGATCGGAAAGCTGGCCGGGATCGCGGGCAGTGCTTTAAAGATCAAACCGCTGATCACGTTAAAAGCAGGAGAGATCTTTAATTCCGGGATATCCAGAAACCGTGAAAAATCCATGTTAAAAGTTATTGATATGTTAAAGGAATATTTAGATGAAGTACACGCAAAACCGGGTGAATACAGTTTTGCAGTCGGATTTGGATATGACTATGAGGAAGCATGCCGGTTTAAGGAGAAGCTTCGAGACCTGGTAAAAGAAAGACTGGGGATCGATGAGATAACAATCTATCAGATCGGAGCGACGATCGGTGTGCACACCGGACCTTACCCGATCGGAGTCGGCATCATCCACAGAGCGGATGTAGAATAAAAAGGGTACGATACGAAAGAGGGAGAGCCTTGGAAAGGGTTCTCTTTTTTTTGTATAATACTATTGACAATAATATATTATATGATATATAGTATTGATAACAAAATAATATTATAAAAAGAAAAGAGGGGATGGATGCATGGTATTTAACACAGGTGCCGCGCTATTAGACGCGATCGTTCTTGCGGTTGTATCCAAAGACGAAGAGGGTACATATGGGTACAAGATCACGCAGGATGTGCGGGAAGCCATTGAGGTGTCCGAGTCTACATTATATCCCGTACTGCGAAGGCTGCAAAAGGACAAATGCCTTGAGGTATACGACAGGGAATGTGGCGGCAGAAACCGGCGATATTATAAGATCACGGAAGCCGGAAGAGAAAAGCTGAAAGAGTACCGGGAAGAATGGAAAGACTATTCGAGCAAAATTACAATGCTGTTCGCAGAGTAACATCGTGCGAGGCAGAAAGGAAATGGTTGTGTAAATGAAAAAAGAAGAATTTTTAAAACAACTGGAACAGTTGTTATCGGGCATATCAGAAGAAGAAAGAGCCGATGCGTTGTCTTACTACCGAAGCTATTTCGAAGACGCAGGAGAAGAAAATGAGGAGGCGATCATCGCGGAGCTGGAGTCACCACAGAAAGTGGCAGACAGTATCCGGAAGAACCTTGGTATCGAGGGAAACGGAAGCTATTATAACAGCAACGCGAACCGGGATGCAGAATATTACCGGAATGTAAACAATACGATACAAAACATGCAGGGACAGGCAAAAGCCAAAAACGGCGGAAATTATTCTGCACTGACCATTACCCTGCTGATCATCACTTCACCGATCTGGCTGACGGCACTGATCGTATTTGCAAGTATCATCTTAGCTTTACTCTGTGCCCTGCTTGGTATTGCGATTGGTGTTGTCGCAGTGATGGGAGCACTTGTCATTGCAGGTGTGGTCGTGACGGTGATCGGATTTCAGAGCTGCATTACCATCGCACCTCCGGTCGGTATCGCATTGATCGGATGCGGACTTTTGATCCTGGCACTGGGGCTTTTAGCAGTTTTATTTGTGGTTTGGATCTTTGGAGGGTTCCTTCCGTGGGCATGGAAAGGAATCGTGAAACTGTGCAAGATGCCGTTTGAAAAGAGAAGAGAGCGCAAAGCGCTCCAGAATGGAGATTAGTATGAAAAAGTTTACAAAAATAATGTTGATCATTGTGGCGGTTTTAGTTGTCCTTGGTCTGCTGTTCTGTGGAGTGGCAGCGGGACTTGGAGCTGGAAGGTCAGAGGTAATACAGGAAATCGAAAAAGAGGGCGAACTTTCCTATGGAAACTGGCACATTGGAAAATATGGTATTTATTATGGTCACAGTGGTTCTTACTATACAGATGATGATATCGATGATATCAATGACGACAATGATGACATGGATGATGACAATGATGATATGAGTGATTTTGAAAGCCTTGCGACGATCGGAAGCGGGGAAGCAGCTTTGTCTGAAGTGAAAAATATCAAAATGAATATCGATGCTGCAGAGGTCAAGATCGTCACTGCAGAGGATAGCGATAAGATCACAGTGGAACTGAAAAAGGGCAATGAAAACTATCTCACATGCAAAATGGAGGATGCCACATTTTCGATCAATTATAATGAAAAGAAAAAGGTAGGTGTGGGATACAAAGGTGCCAAAATACTGGTTTACGTTCCAGAGCAGGCAGTATTTAGTGATGTGACCATGAAGGTTGGTGCGGCTGCTGTGGAAATGGATGTTGCGGATCTTACCTGTGAGAACCTTACCTTAGATGTCGGAGCAGGAAATTTCGAGGCAGACGGATTTACGGTAAATCAGACATTAAACGCATCGATCGGGGCAGGAAATCTTGAGATCGCCGATGGGACCTATCAGAATGTAGAAATGAACTGTGGGGTTGGAAACCTTGAATTTGCCGGAACGGTAAATGGAAATCTTACCGGTGAATGTGGTATGGGAAATGTAACATTAGATTTAAAAGGAACGGAAACCGATTATGATTATAAACTCGCCTGTGGTATGGGGCAGATCGTAATTAACGGAACAACCTATTCTGCGATCAGCGGCAATAAAACGATCACAAACGAGAATATAATCGGAACCATCGATTTAGATTGTGGAATGGGACAGATCACCTGTGATATCCAGTAAAACCGGAATTATTTTGTGATCCATTCCCGGATATCAGAGATCTTCATTAAGATCGGAAGCAGGAGAACACTGATGATGATACCAGCGATACCCTGTACGATATTAAATGGGATACCGGTCGCAGAAGATACGATACCGGCTGCGAGGGCGGCGGAAGTAAAACCGCCGCTTCCGAATGCAGCGATACCGGCTTCGTATAAGAAGTAACCGATGACCATGATTGCTTCTCCGATGATGCCACCGATCACGATCGCAGCATAGCGGCTCTTGTCCGATTTGATGGCATGCTGTAAACGGTGGAATAAGAAACCTGCGATCGCGGCAGTAAGTGCTTTGATGATAAAAGTAGCAGGTGCCCAGGACACGTAGCCGGAAAAAATATCCGAGAACATAGAGCCGATGCCGGCTGCAAGTCCACCGGTAACCGGTCCTAAGATGACACCACATAACAGAACAAAACCGTCTCCGAGGTGGATGTAACCCATCGTAGGAGTCGGCACTTTAATGATCATAGTTGCAATACAGGTCATAGCGGCAAGCAAAGCTGCTGTGACTATTTTTTTTAGACTTTTGTTTTCCATAAATCAAATCCTCTTTTCGTGTATATAGTTTGAAAGAGATTATAACAGAAAATGGATTACTAAAAACAGCCAGTTAAGCGAAAAATAACCAGTCCAGTTGACATTTTAAAAGAGGGCATTTATAGTATTGAAGAAATAGTACAGAAAAAGAATGGGGGAACTATGAATAAGACAATCCGAATGGTACTTTATGTATTATCAATTTTAACGGTGGCAGGTGTTTTTGTGGCATTTGTTTTAGCAGGGAAAAGCCAGCAGACTTCATCTGCGGGAAATAGGGCACCGGGCAGCGCACAGGAAGTGACAACAGAGTCAGAGACAGAGGATACCGGTGTGGCAGAAGAGCCTGCTGTGGAAGCAAAAACAGAAGAAGTCCAGTCAACCGAAGAAGCTATCCTGCCGGAAGAAAATCTGGAAACGGAAACCGGAGAGAAACAGACCGGGGAAGCCGTGACACTGATGTTTACCGGGGATGTCCTGTTTGCAAACGCATTTCAGGCGGGCTATGATGCAAACGGGATCGACGGCGTGATTTCAGAGAAACTGCGGGAGCGGTTAAAGGCGGCAGATATTTTAATGATAAACAATGAGTTCCCGTTCAGTGACAGAGGAACGCCGATCGCGGACAAGCAGTTTGTATTCCGGTGCAGTCCTTCCTATCGTAACGCGTTGACGGAACTTGGGGTGGATGTGGTCTCTCTGGCAAACAATCATACCTTAGATTATGGGAAAGAGGCGTTGGAAGATACCTTTCAGACACTCGATGCCGAAGGAATCCTCTACGGAGGTGCAGGAGATACCGTAGAACGCGCAAAGCAGGTCCAGATCATCGAAGTCAATGGAAAGAAATTCGGTTTTCTGGCAGTTTCCCGTGTCATTCCATCGGTAGACTGGAAAGTGGAGAACAGCACACCCGGCATTTTCTCCTGTTATGACACAACGGAACTGATCGCACAGATCAAAGCAGGAAAAGAGGAGTGTGATTTCTTAACCGTGTTCCCACACTGGGGAACGGAGTACAGCGAGACACCGGATGCAAACCAGACAAGTATTGCAAAACAGTGTATGGATGCAGGTGCCGATCTGGTCGTAGGTGCGCATACCCATTGCCTCGAAGGGATCGAGTACATCAATGGGAAACCGGTCTTTTACAGTCTGGGTAATTTTATCTTTGGACAGAGCATTGACCGTTCCATGGCAGTGGAAGTGACGGTAGCACAGGACGGAGAAACCTCTTACCGTGTGATCCCGGTGTATGCCACAGGCGGTGTAACACAGCAGATGCCAGAGGCAGCTTCGGAGAAACTGTATGCGTATCTGCAGCAGATCTCCGTCAATGCAGCCATTGATAAAGAAGGAAAAATAACAGAAATACAATAAGTAGAAGAATAAAATAAATGCTTAAAATTAGTTTACATTTAACTTAAATTAGGTTATAATCGGTACAGCAGAACAAATTGCAGGAAGAAAAGGAGAAGCAGACATGGATTATATGGATATTTACAAACAGTGGTGCAGTGACCCGTATTTTGATGCAGATACAAAGGCAGAATTAGAGGCGATCAAAGACGATAAAGCGGAGATCGAAGACCGTTTTTACCGTCAGCTTGAGTTTGGAACCGGTGGCTTAAGAGGGGTGATCGGAGCCGGAACAAACCGTATGAATATCTATACCGTTCGCCAGGCAACACAGGGACTGGCAAACTATATCATTTCCCAGAACGGACAGGAAAAGGGAGTAGCGATCGCGCACGATTCCCGTATCATGTCAACTGAATTTGCAGATGAGGCAGCACTCTGCCTGAACGCAAACGGCATTAAGGCATATGTATTTGACAGCCTTCGTCCGACACCGGAACTTTCCTTTGCAGTCCGTGAGTTAGGCTGTGTTTCCGGTATCGTTATCACAGCAAGCCATAATCCAAGGGAATATAACGGATATAAAGTATACTGGGAGGATGGTGCCCAGATCACACCGCCACATGATAAAAATATCCTTGCAGAAGTTGCAAAAGTAACCTCTTTTGACCAGGTTAAGACCATGGACTTAGAGGAAGCGAAAAAAGCAGGACTTTATCAGACCATTGGCAAAGAAATCGATGACCGTTACATGGAAGAACTCAAAAAACAGTCCATTCATCCGGAAATCATCAAAGAGATGGCAAAAGACATCAAGATCGTATACACACCGCTTCACGGAACCGGTAATCTTCCGGTGCGCCGTGTATTAAAAGAGCTTGGCTTTGAGCATGTTTATGTGGTAAAAGAGCAGGAACTTCCGGATGGCAATTTCCCGACCGTAGCTTACCCGAACCCGGAGTCACCAAAGGCATTTGAGCTCGCCTTGAAACTGGCAAAAGAAGTGGATGCAGATATCGTGCTTGCAACCGACCCGGATGCAGACCGTCTTGGTGTATACTGCAAAGACACCAAAAGCGGAGAGTATGTTACCTTTACCGGAAATATGTCCGGTATGCTGATCGCAGAATACATCTTAAGAGAGAAAACCGCAATGGGAACTATGCCAGAAAATCCGGCGCTTGTTGAGACCATCGTGACCACCGATATGGCAAAAGCGATCGCCAAAGCATATGGTGTGGCACTGATCGAAGTACTGACCGGTTTCAAATATATTGGAGAGCAGATCAAATTCTTCGAGGAGCAGCATACTTACAACTATGTATTCGGTTTAGAGGAGAGTTATGGCTGTCTGGCAGGAACCTACGCAAGAGACAAGGATGCCTGCGTGGCAGTGATGATGCTCTGTGAAGTGGCTTCCTGGTGCAAAAAGAACGGAAAAACACTCTGGGATGAGATGCTTTCCATGTATGAACAGTACGGCTATTACAGAGAAGGACTGGAGACAAAGACATTAAAAGGAATTGACGGTGCGGCACAGATCCAGGAGATGATGAGCAGCTCCAGAAAGAATCCTCCAAAGAAATTAGGCGGATTTGATGTACTTGCAGTCCGTGATTATAAAGAGGACACCAGAAAAGATCTGCTGACCGGTGCGGTAGAAAAGACCGGGCTTCCGACCTCAAACGTACTTTATTATGAGCTGTCCGACCAGGCATGGTGCTGCGTGCGCCCATCCGGTACAGAGCCAAAGATTAAATATTACTTTGGAGTAAAGGGAAACTCCTTAGAGGATGCGGAGACAAAACTGGCAGCATTAAAAGAAGACCTTTTGAAATAAAAATGTCATGAGGAGAAGGTAAGGCATGGGAATGATCGCTTATTACGAAAACGAGCGCATCTTTAAACTGGATACGCCAAATTCAAGCTATGTCATCGGAATTGTCGATGAAGAAAATTTTGTGGGACATATATATTACGGAAGAAAACTGCGGGATCATAAGATCGGCTATCTGCTCCGGACAGAGGAAAATCCGTTTGTCCCATCAAAAAATAACAGAGACCGTACATCATTTTTAGACTCCTTTCCGATGGAATATCCGGGAAACGGAGTGGGGGATTACCGCAGAAGTGCAATTTCTGTGAAGACGGCACAGGGCCATGTGGCAGTGACTCCGGTCTATGTCTCTCATGAGATCTACGCGGGCAAACCAAAGCTTTCCGGGCTTCCGGCAACCTTTGGAACAGAAAACGAATGTGAGACCTTAGAGCTCCACTGCGAGGATAAGACACTGGGCTTACAGATCATTTTATCCTACACCGCATTTGCTGACGTGGATGTGATCGCAAGAAGTGTGCGGATCGTCAACCAGGGAGAGGCACTCTATCTGACCAAAGCACTGTCTGCAACACTTGATATGGATAATAAAGACTTTGAACTTCTGACACTCCATGGCTCCTGGGCAAGAGAGCGTATGATGGAATGGCGCAGGGTTGGAAAAGGCTTCTGCGGTGTCGAATCCATCCGCGGGGAGTCTTCCCATCAGGATCATCCGTTTCTGGCACTCCGTGCGGCTGGGGCAACACAGGAGACGGGAGAAGTGTATGGAATGCATTTTGTATATTCCGGTAATTTTATCGGACAGGTGGAGTTAAACCAACATGACATGGTGCGTGCATCCATGGGCATCCATCCGGATGATTTCTGCTGGAAATTAGAGACGGGTGAGGAATTTCAGACACCGGAAGTCGTACTGGTATACAGTGCAGACGGCATGGACGGAATGACACACCAGTTTCATGAACTCTATCGCAATCATCTGATCCGCAGTGAATATAAGAATAAAAAACGTCCGATCCTGATCAATAACTGGGAAGCAACCTATTTTGATTTTGATACGGAAAAACTCTTATCCATTGCAAAAAAAGCATCGGAGCTTGGCATTGAGATGCTTGTCATGGATGACGGCTGGTTTGGACACAGAAATGATGACAATACCAGTCTGGGCGACTGGCAGGTCAATGAAAGCAAGATAAAAGGCGGATTAAAATATCTGGTCGACGAGGTCAATCGTCTTGGCATGAAGTTTGGCATCTGGTTTGAGCCGGAGATGATCTCACCGGATTCCGAACTGTACCGCGAGCATCCGGACTGGGCAATAAAGATCCCGGGAAGAGAACCGTCTCTCTGCAGAAATCAGTATGTGCTTGATCTGACGAGAAAAGAGATCCGCGATTATGCCTATGAATGTGTGGCAAAGATCTTGCACAGTGCCAACATCGAGTATGTGAAATGGGATATGAACCGCCAGCTTTCCGATATCGGAAGTGTGGCACTTCCTGTGGACCGGCAGGGTGAACTCTATCATCGTTATGTGCTGGGGCTTTACGAGATGCAGGAACGTTTGATCCGTGAGTTCCCGCATCTGTTACTGGAAAACTGCTCCGGCGGCGGAGCCAGATTTGATCCGGGTATGCTCTACTACAGCCCACAGATCTGGTGTTCGGATGACACCGATGCGATCGAACGGTTGAAGATCCAGGAGGGAACGGCACTGATCTATCCGCTGTCTACGATGGGAGCACATGTTTCCGACTGTCCGAACCACACAGTCGGACGTGTCACACCGTTTGAGACAAGAGGACATGTGGCACTGGCGGGAACGTTTGGCTATGAGCTGGATATCACAAAGATACCGCAGGAAGACAGAGAGATGATACCGAAGCAGGTGGCAATGTATCACAAGTACAACGACCTTGTACGCGAGGGAGATTATTACCGCATTGCCTCTTATCAGGAAAATCATTATTATGACTGCTACGAAGTAGTGTCCAAAGATAAAAAAGAAGCACTGGTAACATTTGTGCAGGTTTTGAACCGTCCGAATTATCATAGCAGGAGAATTTTCTTAAAAGGACTTGACCCGGAGAAAAATTACCGGATCGAGGGCGAGGATAAAGTCTATGCAGGAGATTCCCTGATGTATGCAGGACTTCAGATCCCAAATCCATGGGGAGATTTTCAGTCAAAACTGTTACATCTGACAGCCTGTGAATGAAAGGAAAAAGGGTGAGTAGGAAATGGCAAAGGCAGTAAAACTGGCAGACATTGCAGAGCAGCTGGGCGTTAGCACTGTCACAGTCTCAAAGGCACTTTCCGGACAGAAAGGTGTCAGCGAGGCGATGCGTGAAAAAATAAAAGATCTGGCAGAGGAGATGGGCTACAAACAGCCCTCTGCCATAAAAAAGGAAAAAGTACAGAGAAGCTACAACATAGGTGTACTGGTGTCAGAGCGTTACCTGGGAGAATACGATTCTTTCTACTGGAAAATGTATCAGAGCGTGGCGACCAAAGCAGTGCAGAAAGAATGTTTTACACTGCTTGAGATCATTCCTCTGGCAGGAGAGAGAGAACTTGCACTGCCCAAAATGGTGGTGGAAGAAAAGGTCGACGGATTGATCATCGTTGGAAGACTTCAGACAGAGTATCTTGCTGCACTCAACAAAAACATACAGATCCCGATGGTGTATCTCGATTTTTACGATGAGCAGCAGATGAATGATGCTGTGATCTCAAACAGCTATTACGGTTCCTATACATTGACCAATTATCTGTTCAATATGGGACATAAGGACATCGCTTATGTGGGTACGCTTTTATGCACCGCGAGTATCACGGACCGTTATTTTGGCTATGCACGTTCGATGATGGAACATGGAATAAAAATTCCGGCAGAATGGATCATTCCGGATCGTGATATGCAGTCGGGGATTGTTAAAGTTGACATCGATTATAACCGGATGGAGCAGAAACCAACCGCGTTTGTCTGTAACTGTGATCTGACCGCAAGCGAAGTGATCAACTGCCTGGAAGAGCAGGGATACCGGGTGCCGGAGGATGCTTCTGTGATCGGTTTTGACAATTACCTGTATCCGGGACTTTGCGATGTGGATATCACGACGTACGAGGTAGATGTAAAGGAAATGTCAAGAAGGGCAGTCCACGTGCTGCTCAAAAAGATTGAGGACAGCCGTTACAAACAGGGGATCACGATCGTGGATGGTCATGTTGTATATAAGAACAGTGTGAAAGCAATTTAAAAAAGAGTTGCCGCTTCAAATGATCTGGAACAGATATCTGAAGTGACAACTTTTTTTCATTAGAAATTTTATTTTTGCTGCCGGTATAAATTTGGGGTTATATTATCAGTCTCGCGCTTGAACAGGTTGATAAAATGATTGGTGTTATCAAAACCGACCATGCTTCCAATCTCATGCACGGTGAGAGTACTGCTTCGCAAAAGCTGTTTGGAGGCTTCGATACGCCTCCTGTTCAGATATTGCAGGGGTGAAATGCCAAAGATATTGGTAAATTCACGGCAGAGCCGGTATTTGCTGATGTCGAGTTCTTCTTCAAACTGTTTGAGGGAATAATGGGAAGCATAAGAGTAGTCAAAACATTTTTTCATGTAAAGCAGATAGGAGGGAATCCCCTCGTGATCCGGGACTTCATCTGCAATGGCAAGATCACTGAAAAGACCGGAGAAACATTTGATATCAAGAAACGGATTTCAATGAAAAAAGTCACGGTTATTGCTGTCTAACATATGCAGATAGTGAAGCAGTTCAGGCGAACTGCCTAATTCCCAGAACATGCCGGATTTCTTCTGATAAAAGGCATCAAGAAGTGAGCCGGTGCAAAAATAGATCTTGAATTTCCAGAAATTACCGGATATGGAAAGGGAAAAAGGCTGCCTGCCGTCAAAGAGCATCAGAGTCTCTTCGGAAAGAGAAAACGAGGACTCGGCCGTTTTAAGTGTACCGATACCTTTCTGCGTATAGATCAGAAGATAACAGGGGAAAGAATGGAACTGGTAAATAAAAGGAGCGGACACGGAATGAGCACCATATGCCTGCACACAGAGCAGGGAGGAAACTGGCGCGTCCTGCAGATCTGTATAAATATGTTCTGGCAGCATATCCTCGGTAAAACCGGAGGGCAGTACCGGGGCTTTCGCAAAAGAAGCCAAAAAAGAGGATAAAAAGTCCATAAGACATCTCCTTTATCAAGCAAAACCTTCGTAGCAACTATATTTTGTCCATTATATCCCAGGTGTTGTAAAAAAACAAGGACGATAAAAAGAAAAATAAATAAGTTACTTAAATTACTTAATAAAACTAAAAATGATAGCTAAAAAACAAGAATAAGATAGAGACAGAGAGCAAAAATAAACAAAAAACAGGATAAGAAATTGTAGATAATGTGGAAAAACACTATAATAGCAATAATGATAAATAAGTAACAAGAAAAAGTGATGACTAAAAAAGAGGGAAATATATAATTAAATTAAATCAAATAACAAATTGATTTCAGATTAAAAAAGGGAGGAATTTTATTATGAAATTCAAAAAAGTGTTGGCAGTCACAATGATCGCTGCAATGACCATGAGCATGGCAGCATGTGGTAGTTCCAATGGTGGAAATACGACACAGACAGGCAATGCTGGTGGGGCAGCAGAAAATGTAGCGGGAACCGAAAGCCAGGATGCAGGAAGTACAGCAGATGGCTTCATCAGTTACCAGGACTTAAAATTAGGCGAAGATCTTACTGGTTTATCTGCCGAGATCACATTTTATAACAACAGAACCGATATGGCTGGTTCTGATTATGCCGGAAAAAACTGGGATCAGTACATTGCAGATTTTAATGCGGTTTATCCAAATATCAAAGTAAATGTTGAGACCATTACCGATTATGCAGAAACAGCACTTCTTTATTTACAGAGCAATGACTGGGGCGACATCATGCTGATCCCACAGGTAGACAAGGGAGACCTTCCAACCTATTTTCTGTCGTATGGTGATTTAAGTACGATGGACGGTCTGATCCGTTTTGCCAGCAAAGATGCTTATGACGGACAATGCTATGGTGTTCCGACAACCGGTGATGCACAGGGTATTGTATACAACAAGAAAGTATTTGAGGAGGCAGGCATTGAGGAACTTCCAAAGACACCGGAAGAGTTTATGGCTGACTTAAAGGCGATCAAAGAAAATACCGATGCGATCCCACTTTACACAAACTATGCAGCAGGCTGGACAATGGGAGCATGGGATGCTTACATCAACGGAACTGCAACCGGCGATTCTGCTTATATGAACCAGAAGATCTTACATACCAGCAATCCATTCAGTGATCCGGGTGATGGAACACATGCTTACAATGTATACAAGATCTTATATGATGCAGTTGCAGATGATCTGACAGAGGATGACTACATGACAACGGACTGGGAAGGCTGCAAAGGTATGATCAATGCAGGCCAGATCGGATGTATGGTACTTGGTTCCTGGGCATATCCACAGATGAGAGATGCAGGGGACAACGGAGATGATATCGGTTATATGCCATTCCCGATCACAGTAGATGGAAAACAGTATGCAACCGCAGGTGGAAACTATTCTTATGGTATTAATGTAAATGCTTCTGAAACCAACAGACAGGCATCTGTTATCTTCGTAAAATGGATGACAGAGCAGTCTGAATTCGCATACAACGAGGGTGGTATGCCGATTGCATTAGACGATGAGGAATGGCCGGAAGTATACAAAGCATTCGACGGTGTTGAGTTTGTGGCAGATGATCCTGCTGTAGCTGGAGAGGAAGATTTATTAAATACATTAAACTCTGACTCAGAGCTGAACTTAAACGCTGGTGGCGATACCAAGATCCAGGATCTGATCGTTTATGCTGACAATGGTGACAAGAGCTTTGATGACATCATGAACGAGTGGAACGAGGCATGGACCTCTGCGCAGGAGTCAAACGGCGTAGAGATCACAGAGTAAGGATCAAAAAAACTTCATAAATCCTATCCTACTATAATATAGAAAATACCGGGGCTATTAGCTCCGGTATTTTTGCGTGATGAGAAAGAAAATGCAAAACGCATGCCGGACCGCGGTTGCAAGTATGGGAATGCAATGTTAAAATAAGGGAAAAAGAGGGAAAGTAGGAAAACGGATGGTAAAAATTGACCTGATCACAGGTTTTCTTGGGTCTGGAAAGACGACATTTCTGAAAAAATATGCTGCTTATCTGATGGAAAAGGGAAAGCAGATTGGAATATTGGAAAACGATTTTGGCGCAGTCAACGTGGATATGATGCTCTTACAGGATATGATGGGAGATCAGTGCGATCTGGAGATGATCGCCGGCGGCTGTGATGCGGACTGTCACAGAAGACGGTTTAAGACAAAGCTGATCGCGATGGGCATGTGCGGCTACGACCGGGTATTGATGGAGCCGTCCGGCATCTATGATGTGGATGAATTTTTTGATGTGCTAAGAGAAGAGCCACTCGACCGCTGGTATCAGATCGGAAGCGTGATCGCGATCGTGGATGCCAATTTAGAGGAAACTTTATCCGAGGAAGCGGAATATCTGTTGGCAACGCAGCTTTCCAATGCCGGGCTGATCGTACTGAGTAAGACAAATGGCGTATCCGCAGAGCGGATCGGGCAGACAATCGCACATTTAAACCGCGCACTGGCACGATTTGGCTGCAAGCGCACGCTGGAGGAAAAAGAGATCGTCTGTAAGGACTGGGAGAATTTTACGGACGAGGATTATGCGAAAGTGGAGCAGGCAGGATATGTACTCGAAGATTACCAGAAACTCTGGTTTGAAAAGGAGAGGACATTTACTTCTCTTTATTTTATGAATGTACGCATGGAGACAGAAAAACTGCGTGAGACTGTAAAAAATCTGATGAATGATAAAGCATGTGGAAATGTGTTCCGGATCAAAGGCTTTATGCGGACCGGAGACGACACCTGGGTCGAATTAAATGCGACACAGAAAAATATCACGATACAGCCGATCGAAAAGGGACAGGAAGTCTTTATCGTGATCGGAGAAGATTTAGTAGAGGAAAAGATCGCAGAATACTGGGAATCGGAAAAGGAGCAGAACTAAGATGACGATTTACGAAAAAATGCACCAGACAAAACTTTACAATGCGGGAGAAGCTGACCTGGTAGAAGAGCAGACGGGCTATCTGGACAAACTATATGATTTTAACCAGACAAGACCGACCGAGGGCGAAAAGAGAACGAAGATGTTAAAGGAGATGTTTGCAGAGATCGGAGAAAACTGCTACATCGAGCCACCGTTCCATGCCAACTTTGGCGGACATCATGTGCACTTTGGAACAGGGGTCTATGCTAACTTCAATCTCACACTGGTCGATGATACCCATATCTATGTCGGGGACTATACGATGTTTGGACCCAATGTCGTGCTTGCGACAGCGGGACATCCGATCACACCGGAACTGCGGAAGAGAGGCTATCAGTACAATGCACCGATCCATATCGGAAAGAACTGCTGGCTTGGTGCAGGCGTGCTTGTGATGCCGGGCATTACGATCGGTGATAATGTCATCATCGGTGCGGGAAGCGTTGTGACAAAGGATATTCCATCCAATGTGATCGCGGTAGGAAATCCGTGCCACATCCTGCGCGAAGTAAATGAGCATGACAGGGAATATTATTTTAAAGACAATAAGATCGACTGGGACGAGATGAAACGGGAGATCGGGGATCTGTGATCCATATCAGAGGAATGAAAAGAGGATGCTGCTTGTAAAGTGACATCCTCTTTTTTTAATCATAATATGCTTGCGAAACGTGGTTCTTATCATTTATAAGAAAACTAAAATAAAGTAATTAAATTAACTTAAAAACAAAAAATGAACGAAATATAATGGTCAAACTGCATAAAAATAGCAATGCAATTTTGTATAAATAGTGAAAAAACGCAATAAATACAAGAATGGTAAATACAAAACAAAAATAAGCGATGATTAAAAAAGAAAATAATATATAATTAAATTAACTTAATAAATAAAGCAATCATCCCATGAAACAGATGGGAACAAAAAAGGCATATGGAGGAAAAGTTATGGTTGCGAAAACGGAAAAAGCAAAGCAAAAATTTAATCTTGTAAAGTGGGCGAAGAGCAGAAAAGGACAGCAGACAATTATCATCATCGCATTCATGATAATTCCTCTGTTGCTGTTATTCTTATTTACCTATCTGCCATTTGCCGAGATGGTGAAATTCAGTTTCTACAAAATGAAGTACAGTACACCGATTGAAAAAAGACAGTTTGTCGGCTTTGACAATTACATTGATGTATTTAAGCGTGACGACTGTTTCCGTGCACTGAAATTAAGTCTTTATTATATGGGCGGTTCTCTGGTGCAGCTGGCACTGGCACTGTATCTGGCAACCATTTTAAGTTTTAAGACCAAAGCAGGAAACTTATTTAAAGGCGTGATGTTCTTCCCATATCTGGTAAGTGGTATCGCGATCGGATTTATTTTCAAATTCTTCTACACCAGAGGGTTTGTATTCGATACTGTATTACAGTGGTGTGGCTTCCAGCTTGATCACCTTCCGTACTGGTTAAAAGATCAGCGTGTCAACAATGTATCTCTGGTGGCAACATCCGTGTGGAGATATTTTGGACAGAATATGGTTCTTTTCATCGGTGCGATCATGTCGGTAGATAAAGAGATGTATGAAGCAGCAGAACTTGATGGAGCAAACAAATTCCAGCAGTTCCGTCATATTATCCTCCCGAGTATCAAAACCATTGTAACATTAAATGTCATCTTATCCATCACAGGTTCTTTAAGTGCATTCGAGCCGCCATACGTTATCACAAGCGGTGGAAACGGAACCGGTACCTACTTCGTGATCATGAACGAGATCGCACATGTCAGCCAGAAGGTTGGTCTTGCATCTGCAATGGCAGTGGTACTGCTTTTGATCATATTTGCAGCAACCATCTTACAGCAGCTGTTTTTCAAATATGTATTCCGGAATGCAGATGCTGAGGATGAAGTAAGAAGTAAGAAGAGAAAAAGAGCGTAGGAGGGCGTAGCGATATGAAAAACGATAAAAGAAATCACAGAATCAAACACAGAAGTCTGGGTGGCTGGGTATGGCTGATCGTGAAATATTTTTCACTGATTTTCTTCTCCTTCTGCGCAGTACTTCCAATCTGGTCATGCGTGGTAACCGCGTTCAAGACAGAGGAAGAATATAACACCACGAACGTAATGACACTGCCAAAGAGCTGGTTGAATTTCGACAACTTCAAAACCGCATTTGAGACAGCAGACATGGGAAGAGCGTTTATCAATTCCGGCATCGTTCTTGTGTGCGTACTGATCGGAGCGATCCTGATCGGAACCCAGTTAGCGTATGTATTAAACCGTTTTAAATTCCCCGGAAACGGACTGATCCGTAATTTATTCCTGTTTGCATCCTTATTACCGGGTGTTGCAATGCAGGTAACGATCTACAAGATCATGGGAACTCTTGGATTTATCAACCATCTGTATGGTTACATCATCATGATGATGGGAACGGATGTTATCTCAATCTACATTTTCATCCAGTACATGGAAAACATTCCGGTATCGTTGGATGAATCAGCCATCATCGATGGAGCATCTTACTTTAAAATCTACTGGAAGATCATGTTACCGCTCTTAAAACCGGCGATCGTGACCTCCATGGTGTTAAAAGGTGTCAGCACATACAACGAATACTATGCAGCAAGCCTTTACTTACAGAGCCAGAAAATAAGGACCGTTGCAATGTCTTTATATACCTTTACCGGACCACTTGGAAGCAAATACAACCTGATCTGTGCAGGCGTTATCATCTCCATGCTTCCGGCACTGATCGTATTTTTACTCTGCCAGAAACAGATCTACAGTGGAATTACAGCCGGTGCGGTAAAAGGCTAGGGAAAGAGAGGAAAAACGATGGAGCATTTGTTGACTTTGAGAGAAGAAGTAAAAGAAGAATTGCTGCGGCACATTATCCCATTCTGGAAAAACCTGCGGGATGATGAGTGGGGAGGATATTACGGATGGCTTTCCTATGACCTCTCTTTGGATAAAAAGAGTGAAAAGGGATGTATCTTAAACAGCCGTATCACCTGGTTTTTCTCCAATGCGTATACATTGTTAAAAGAGGAGAGCCTGCTGGATGAGGCAAAACACGGCTATGCGTTTTTAAAACAGCATTGTGTCGATAGGGAAAACGGAGGTGTCTACTGGTCACTCAATTACGATGGAACACCGCTTGATACGACCAAGCACACCTACAATCAGGCATTCAGTATTTACGCACTTTCTTCTTATTATGAAGCTGCAAAAGAAAAGGAAGCGTTAGAGCTGGCATATGCACTGTACCGGCTGATCGAAACAAAATGCCGGGATGAAGTGGGATATTTAGAGGCGTTTACCAAAGATTTTAAACCGGAGTCTAATGAAAAGCTTTCTGAAAATGGTGTGATGGCAGACAAGACGATGAATACGTTGTTACATGTCTTTGAAGCCTACACAGAGCTTTACCGGGTATGTAAGGCAAATGAAACACTGGATCTGCAGGCGGAAAACGGAAGCGTGGTATCTGCAGGATATGTGGCAGAACAGGTAAAGCAGAGACTGCACTGGATCTTAGACCTGATCGCAGAGAAGATATACAATCCAAAGAAACAGAGACAGGAAGTCTTTTTCGATAAAAATTACCATACGATCTTAGATTTACATTCCTACGGACACGACATTGAAACCGCATGGCTGGTTGACCGTGGTGTGGAGCTGCTTGGAGAGGAAACTTACCGGGAAAAGATGACACCGATCACACAGGCACTGACCGCACAGGTTTATCAGGTGGCATTTGACGGACATTCGCTTGCCAATGAGTGTGACCGCGGTGTGGTAAATGAAAACCGCGTCTGGTGGGTACAGGCGGAAACACTGGTTGGATTTTTGAATGCGTATCAGAAAGACCCATCACACAGTGAATACCGGGATGCCGCACTCGCGGAATGGGAATTTATCAAAGAGCATGTGGTCGACAGACGAAACGGTTCCGAGTGGTACTGGGAAGTGCAAAAAGACGGAAGGCCGATCACGACCAGACCGATCGTGGAGCCATGGAAATGCCCGTATCACAACGGCAGAATGTGTTTTGAAGTAATGAAGCGGATCAAAGCGTAGACAGAAAGGAAAAGAAACATGTTGCATGAAAGATATTATATAGAAAAAGAAAAGCAGGATAAGATCCTTGCAAGAACAAATGTAAAATCAGATTTCTATAATGGTGTGTTTGACCGTTATGAATACCCGGTACTGACAAGAGAACATATCCCGCTTACCTGGAGATATGATCTGGATGTGGATGCCAATCCGTATTTTATGGAGCGTCTCGGTATCAATGCAGTAATGAACTCCGGAGCGATCGAATTAAACGGAAAGTATTATCTGGTTGCCCGCATCGAGGGAAACGACAGAAAATCCTTTTTCGGAGTGGCAGAGAGTGACAATGGGATCGACCATTTCCATTTCTGGGATTACCCGATCTTACTGGATGATATCTGTCCGGAAGAGACGAATGTCTATGATATGCGTCTGACCAAACATGAGGATGGCTATATCTACGGAGTGTTCTGTTCCGAGAGCAAAGACACCTCTGTTTCTGACTTATCCGCAGCCGTTGCAGCAGCGGGAATTGTCCGCACCAAAGACCTAAAGATCTGGGAGAGACTGCCGAATCTGGTTACGTTAAACTCCCCACAGCAGAGAAATGTGGTACTCCATCCGGAGTTTGTCAATGGAAAATATGCGTTCTACACCAGACCGATGGATGATTTTATCGAGACAGGTTCCGGCGGTGGTATCGGCTTTGGCTTATGTGACGACATTACCCATGCAGTCATTGATGAAGAGAAAATGACGAGCCTGCGCAAATATCACACGATCACAGAGGCAAAAAACGGAGCCGGTGCAACACCGATCAAAACAGAAAAAGGATGGATCCATATTGCACATGGTGTGCGCAATACGGCAGCAGGACTCCGCTATGTCATTTACGCATTTGCAACCGACTTAAACGATCCGTCCAAAGTGATCGCAGAGCCATCCGGTCTTTTGATCGGACCGAGAGGCGAAGAGCGCGTCGGGGATGTCAGCAATGTCGTATTTACTAACGGTGCGATCGCAAACGAAAAAGGAGAAGTATTCATTTACTATGCTTCCTCCGACACCAGGATGCACGTTGCAACCACAACGATCGACAAATTAGTGGATTATGTATTCCATACGCCACAGGATCCGGGACGTTCCGTTTTATGTGTGGCACAGAGATGTGATCTGATCCGGAAAAACTTAGAGATCTTAAAGGGGGAAGAAAAATAATGAGCAAATATAAAATGTTAAGTCCAAAAGTTCCAAATGTACCATGGCAGGAGCGTCCAGCCGAATTTATGGGTGCGCCGGTATGGCGTTACAACGAAAACCCGATCATCGGAAGAAATCCGGTCAAAGGTGTGGCAAGGATCTTTAACAGTGCAGTCATTCCATATGAAGACGGATTTATCGGAGTATTCCGTGGCGAGCAGACAAACGGCATCCCATATATTTATCTGGGAAGAAGTGAGGACGCTATTCACTGGAATTTTGAGGAAAATAAAATTGCTTTTGTCGATGAAGATGGCAAACCATTTATGCCGGTTTATGCGTATGATCCAAGACTGGTAAAAGTAGAAGATATTTACTACATCATCTGGTGCCAGGATTTCTACGGAGCAGCGATCGGTATGGCAAAGACAACGGATTTTAAGACCTTTACCAGAATTGAAAACCCATTCCTTCCATTTAACCGGAATGCAGTACTGTTCCCGAGAAAGATCAATGGAAACTTTATGTTACTGTCACGTCCTTCTGACAGCGGACACACACCATTTGGCGATATCTTTATCAGCGAGAGCCCGGATCTGACCTGCTGGGGCAGACACAGACATGTGATGGGAAAAGGCTCTGAGTGGTGGGAGTCCTTAAAGATTGGAGGCGGGGCAGCACCGATCGAGACTTCCGAGGGATGGCTGTTGTTCTACCATGGTGTAAGCGGCACCTGCAATGGTTATGTGTATTCCATCGGTGGGGCGATCTTAGACATCGACAATCCGTCCATCGTAAAATACCGCTGTGAAAACTTCCTGCTGACACCGGAAGAATGGTATGAGGAGCGCGGATTTGTACCGAATGTCTGCTTCCCATGTGCGACCATCCATGACTCCGAGAGCGGAAAGATCGCTATTTATTACGGCGCAGCAGACAGTTACGTTGGTCTGGCATTTACAGAGTTAGACGACATTATCGACTACATCAAAGAACACAGCGTGGTAACAACCACCGATACCGAGATCGGCAGACGTTAGGAGCAAACATGTGGATTTCACCGGAAACCAGAGAATTACAATATAGCGGAAGAATTGATTTTGACGACAAAAAGGCGCCGGTACTCGTCTATGCGTGCAGTTCCATAAGACTTGTGTTTTGTGGGACTGCCATAGAGGTGGAACTGGAAAATCACAGATCCTGCTGGAAAAATGAGATGGGCTATTTTCTCGATGGAAAACAGGGAAAATTTGCACTGACCGATGAGGCAGGACGGCGCAGCTACCGGATCGCAGAGGGATTAAAAAATGAAAAACATGAGCTTCTTTTATTCAAGCGGATGGATAGCTGCCATACGGTGACGTTCTATGGATTTGGGATAGAGGGAGAGAATGTAACCCTCTATGAACCACCCGAAAAACCGGCGCGAAGAATAGAATTTTTTGGAGACAGTGTTTCCTGCGGAGAAGTTTCCGAAGCACTGGATTACATTGGAAAAGAAGATCCCGTCCATCATGGGCAGTACTCAAACAGCTGGTATTCCTATGCCTGGATGACAGCGCGCAGACTGAATGCAGAAATCCATGATACCTCGCAGGGAGGCATCGCGCTTTTAGACGGGACCGGCTGGTTTGCGGCACCGGATTATAAAGGGATGGAGTCCTGTTATGACAAGATCGAGTATCATCCCGACTTGGGGGAGGTAAAGCAGTGGGACTTTTCGAAATTCCGTCCGCAGGTTGTTGTGATCGCAATCGGGCAGAATGATAGTCATCCTTATGACTATATAGCGGTGGAACCGGAAGGAAAAGAAGCCACACACTGGAAGGAACATTATTTTTCTTTTGTAAAAAAGATCGCAGAGCAATACCCTAAGGCACAGATCATATTAACAACGACCATATTGTGTCACGATAAAAACTGGGATCTGGCGATCGGGGAGGTAGCAAAACGCATCGGAGAAAAAAGGATCCATCATTTTCTGTATACGAAAAACGGATGCGGCACCCCCGGTCATATCAGGATTCCGGAAGCAGAGGAAATGGCAGAGGAGCTTAGTACTTATATAGAGAGTCTTGGGGAAGAAATCTGGAAGGCAGAGGAATAGAACATGAAATTTGCACTTGATTATGAAAATGCGATCGCAAACCGTGGAAATCTGTTTCAGTTAAAACGCGTGATGGAACGTGCTATGGCAGGTGGGACGGTCACACTGGGATTTCTGGGAGGTTCGATCACACAGGGAAGCCTTGCAACAAAACCGGAAAACTGCTACGCATATCGTGTCTATGAGTGGTGGAGCAGACAGTTTCCGGATGCAAAGACCATGTATGTGAATGCCGGTATCGGTGCAACGACATCGGAGTATGGTGTGGCGAGGGTAGAAGCCGATTTATTAAAACACCAGCCGGATGTCGTATTTGTGGAATTTTCCGTGAATGATGAATCAACCGAACATTTTAAAGAAACGTATGAGGGGCTGGTGCGAAAAATCCTGCGGGAGGAAACAGCCCCTGCTCTATTATTAGTGCACAATGTCTACTATCACAACGGTGCCAATGCACAGGTGATGCATGCGCAGATCGGAAGGTATTATGACCTGCCGGAGATCAGCATGCAGAGCTGTATTTATCCGGAAGTAGTCAAAGGACATATTACAAACAGAGAGATCACACCGGATGATCTTCATCCGAATGACCTTGGACATGAAATGGTTGCGTCGGTCATCACTTATTTTTTGGCACAGGTTAGGGAAGAATTGACGCAGAAAGAGGAGGCACCGGAAAAAAAGATGCCGGAACCACTGACAGAAAATGCGTTTGAAAACTCTTACCGGTTGCAAAATGATAACTGCAGACCTGAAATGTCCGGTTTTGTGGCAGATGAGACTGTCCAGAATGGAGTGGCAGACTGCTTTAAACATGGATGGACGGCAGAAAAAGCAGGAGATGCCATTTCTTTTCCGGTCAAAGGAAGCTGCATTACGGCATGTTACCGCAGATCGGTAAAACATCCTGCTCCGGTGGCAGAGGCAGTGGTCGATGGCGACAGGGAACACGCTGTGCGGCTGGATGCAAACTTTGATGAGACCTGGGGCGATAAATTAGAGCTGACACCCCTGCTTTTACATGGAGAAAACAAAGAACATACCGTAGAGATCCGCCTATTGGATGGAACAGAAGACTGTGTGGTGCCATTTTATCTGGTGGCGGTATTAGGCAGTTGAAAATTTGGCAGAAATATTGCAAAATAACGGTAGCACAATATTTTTGAGTGAGAAGTGGGAGGAAAGGTATGTTTCGAGATGATTTTGTGTGGGGAGTTGCAAGCAGTGCCTATCAGGTGGAGGGAACCGACCCGCAGGATGGAAGAGGAAAGACTGTCTGGGATACATTTACCGAAGAGGGACGGGTTTTTGAGGGACAGGATGCGTATACGACCTGTGACCAGATGCACTTATACAAAAAAGATTACGCACTGATGAAAAATCTGGGGATCCATGCGTATCGTTTTTCATTAAACTGGGCAAGAATTTTACCGGAGGGAACCGGCAAGGTAAATCAGAAAGCGATCGATCTGTACCGCGATATGATCCTTACGATGAAACAGAATGGCATTACGCCTTATATTACCTTGTTTCACTGGGAATTTCCGGCGGCACTCTATGAAAAAGGTGGCTGGCTGAATCCGGATGTGGTCGACTGGTTCGGGGAATATGCAAAAGTTGTGGCAGAGAATTTCTCCGACCTGTGCGAATATTTTATTACCATCAATGAGCCGCAGTGTGTTGTCGGACTGGGGCATTTAAGCGGTGTGCACGCGCCGGGCGTGAAGTGCACGGTCAAAGAAACATTTCAGATCGCGCACAACCTGTTGAAGGCACATGGAAGAGCCGTCATCGAACTGAGAAAACACGCCGGAAGAGAGATCAAAGTCGGGTTTGCGCCGACCGGAGGCGTTGCCTATCCATATACGGACAGTGAGGCGGATATTGCGGCGGCAAAAAAAGTTTACTTTGGTTTTTATAATCCGATGGATAACTGGACCTGGAATGTCTCGTGGTTTTCCGACCCGGTCTTTTTGGGGCATTATCCAAAAGATGGACTGGAAAAATTTAAGGAATATCTGCCAGAAATCACAGAAGAAGATATGCAGCTGATCCATCAGCCACTGGATTTTATGGGACAAAACATATATAATGGCTATTACGTCAGGGCAGGTGCAGACGGAGAACCTGAATTTGTCAACCGTGCACCGGGATTTCCAAAGACGGCGGCAGACTGGCCGGTAACACCGGAAGCGTTCTATTATGGCATTAAATTTTTAACCGAGCGTTATCCGCTGCCACTTTACATCACAGAAAACGGCATGTCCTGTCATGATATCGTAAGCAAAGATGGCAGGGTGCATGATCCGAACCGCATTACGTTTTTGGATTCCTATTTAAGTGCCATGCAGAAAGCTTATGATGAGGGTGCCGATGTCCGGGGATATTTCCTGTGGACATTTCTGGATAACTTTGAGTGGGCAGACGGCTATAAACAGAGATTTGGTATCGTCTATGTGGACTTTACCACCCAGCAGCGCATCGTGAAAGATTCCGCGCTCTGGTATCAGAAAGTGATCAAAACGAATGGAGCAATATTGAGTATGAATCAGTCAGAAAAAGAAATCTTATTTTTAGATCCGGTATGTACGCATAACCTCTGGGGTGGAACCAGACTGCGGGAGGAATTTGGTTATGCGGCAGAAGGAGATGACATTGGAGAGTGCTGGGGCATTTCCGCACATCCAAACGGAGATGGAACCATTAAAAACGGAGCTTTTGCCGGAATGAAATTATCACAGGTATGGGACGAGCACAAAGAGGTATTTGGAAACCTTCCGTATGACCGTTTCCCGCTGCTGACCAAGATCATTGATGCAAGAGATGACTTAAGCATCCAGGTGCATCCGGATGATGCCTATGCAAAAGAGCATGAAAACGGCTCCTATGGGAAGACCGAATGCTGGTACATCATGGATGCACCGGAGCATGCTTCCCTTGTGATCGGACACAATGCAAAGACAAAAGAAGAGTTAAGATCCATGATAGGAGAGGGCAGATGGAATGATTTTATCCGGGAGATCCCGGTGAAAAAAGGTGACTTTATCCAGATCGACCCGGGCACCGTGCATGCAATTAAGGGAGGGCTTTTGATCTTAGAGACCCAGCAGAACAGCGACATTACATACCGTGTCTATGATTATGACCGCCTTTCCGATGGAAAGCCGAGAGAGCTTCATGTGGAAAAGAGCATTGATGTCATCACTGTTCCGGCAAAACCGGTGGAGGAGAGTGTGAGATCGGTACTGGATCTGCCGAAAAACACATTGAATGAACTGTATGCCTGCGATTATTATCATATCTTCAAACTGGATGTGGAAGGAGAGGCAGCTTTTGAACAGAGCTATCCGTTCCTGCTTGGCTCCGTACTGGAAGGAGACGGTATTATAAATGGCAATCCGGTGGGAAAAGGCGACCATTTCATTCTTCCAAATGGATTTGGCAGGGTAGAATGTACGGGAACGATGAGTCTGATCGTCTCCACACCCGGTTTAACCCTTTAAAGTGACGCGGCTGTGTCGTATCGCTCCATCGGCTTGCTAAGAGTTGGAAACTATGATACTTTTTCTAGCATAAGCGAAGAAGCAGGAATGGATGGAGAAGACAGATGAAGATAACAGCTTATGAAGTCAGAGATGATGAAAAGGATTATTTGAAACAGGAAGCAGAAAAATATGGGATTGAGATTACGCTTGTGCCGGGACCTTTGACCGAAGATACGATCAATCTGGCAAATGGTGCGGACGGGATCACGATCTTAGGCGAGACGAAGTTAAAAGAAGATCTGATGCAGGAAGTGGCAAAACGACAGATCAAAGTTGTGGCAACGCGAACGATCGGTTACGACCATATTGATTTAAACGCGGCAAAAAAGAACGGGGTGCATATCTGTAAGGGATATTATGACCCGGATGGCGTCGCAGAGTATACGATCATGCTGATGCTCATGGCATTGCGCAATTACAAACAGGCATTATACCGGGCAAACGCGAACGATTATTCACTGAGCGGACTCATGGGGAACGAGTTGAGAAATCTTACAGTCGGGATCATCGGAACCGGAAAGATCGGGTTAAAAGTGGCAGAATATCTAAGCGGGTTCGGCTGCCGTGTGATCGCATACAGCAGGAGAGAAAATGCCACAGAAAACAGCAACATCACCTACTGTTCGTTGGAGGAAGTCTACCGCGACAGTGATGTCATCACGCTGCATGTACCGCTTTCCAATCAGACACGTTATATGGTAAACAAAGATACGATCGCGCAGATGAAAGACGGCGTTGTGATCATCAACTGTGCCAGAGGAGAGCTGATGTGCATGGACGATGTGATCGCCGGGATCGAAAGCCAGAAGATCGGAGCACTGGGACTGGATGTCATCGAGGAAGAGGAAGGTATCTATCACAGGGATCTGCGGTCGGATATCTTAAGCAACCGCAATATGGCATACATCCGCCAGTTCCCGAATGTGACGATGACACAGCATATGGCATTTTACACAAAAGAGGCAGTGCGCAGCATGGCACAGAGCGGTGTGGTCAATATCTTAAAATGCCTGCAAAAAGAAGAAAACCCCAATATGCTTTGTTAGTAAATAAAATATGGAAACGTAAAAAAGAGTGCCGGAAACCGACACTCTTTTTTAAATCCATTGTTTACAATATCTTAATCTAGCAAATAAAAACGGGTTTATTTAAAAAGAAAAAGGTACATGTGAAACCTGTGGAATACCGCGTGTAGTAAAATTATTTTACTACTGTTACGTTAGTTGCCTGAGGACCTTTTGCTCCTTCTACAACTTCGAACTCTACTGCAGCACCTTCTTCAAGGGATTTGAAACCATCCATGTTCAGTCCTGAGTAGTGTACGAATACGTCATTTCCAGACTCGTCAGAAATGAATCCGTAACCTTTTTGGTTGTTAAACCATTTTACTGTACCTTTATTCATTGAAAAGTACCTCCAAAAAAATATTACTGACTGTAACTACAGTCAATAAAAGCATATCATAACGTTTCCTAAAAGTAAAGGAAAAATCATAACTCTTCAAAAGGAATTTGATGATTTTTAAAAAAAAGTTTTATCATGCGGTCCCACTCCTGTTCAAAACTTTTGTCGGGAGAAAAAATCCGGTAGGAAACTCCTGTAGTTAAGAGTAGTTCACCGTTTTGAAATTTAAGATTCAGAAAACATCCGGAGATGTCTGTGGCGGTAAAACCGGTCTGGCTCTGCGCGATCGTGCGGATAAGATTTTCCGGCGAGAGCAGGAATACAAATTTAAAATAAGCCGGTGTGCGTTTTCCTTTGATCAGGTCAAAACAGTGCGTGCGCAGATGGGAAAACGGAAGATGGGAAAGCCCGGTAAGAGAGAGCTCTTCGAGTTCTTCTGCACTGTAGTAGTCCGGATTTAGCCTGCCGTCTATGGTATAGGTGGCGTCCTTTTGGATCGTTGCATCCTGTAACAGGAAATGGTCAAACGTTTCGGTGCACAAAAGCTGGTTCATAAAAAGTTTTATTTCAGAAATACGCAGTGCGATCATAAAAACCCCCATAAAAAAATCTTTCTTTATTATAAGTAAAAAGAATACATTTCACAATATGATTTTTGGGAAAAGAGATGTAAAATTTAGAATTTCGTAGTAAAATGAGTTTCGAAATGATAAAAGAAAAATCAGAATTTGGAGGAAAACATGAACGAGACAGAACTTTTATTTGATCTATTAAAGGAAGGGGTTTCTCCGGTACATGCGGTAGCTTCCTGCGAAAAGAGATTACAGGATGCCGGATTTACCAGCATAAATTACGAAGATGACTGGAAACTTCAGGCAGGAGGACGTTATGTGATCAATCATCATGATACCACATTGTTTGCATTCACACTGCCAGACGATCACGATACATTAGAAGGAACAAAGAAAAAACCGGCAGTCCGCATTGCAGCGGCACATACAGATTTCCCATGCCTGCGCATCAAACCATCCGCAGATATCCGTATGAACAGCTATGCACAGGTTAATGTGGAAGTATACGGCGGAGCCATTTTAAACACCTGGCTTGACCGTCCGCTGGGGATCGCAGGACGGGTTGCGTTAAAGAGCAAAGATCCGTTTACACCGGAAGTACGCACGTTTTGTTCTGGAAAAAATCTGCTGACTATTCCAAACCTTGCGATCCATATGAACCGTGAGGTCAATAAAGGTGTGGAACTAAATAAGCAGATCGACCTGATCCCTGTCATGGGATTATTGGAGGGAGAAGAGGGAAAGGCAGACTATTTCCTTACTTTCCTGGCAAAAGAATTGCAAGTTGCCAAAGAGGATATCCTGGATTTTGAACTGACGGTATACTGCAGGGAGCAGCCGGAATATATCGGAGCAGAAGATGAATTTATCTCAAGCCCGCGATTAGATAACCTGACATCCTGCGCGGCACTTGTTTCTGCTATCATAGATGCAGAACGTAAAGATGGCATTAACCTGATCGCACTTTTTGACCATGAGGAGATCGGAAGCAGAAGCAAACAGGGAGCCGGAGCGATCCTGCTACATGATATGCTGCTCCGTATCTTAAATGAAGTCGGATGTGGCAGCACGGCACAGCAGATCTTATACCAGAGCATGTTCTTATCGGTGGATGTGGCACATGGACTGCATCCAAACCAGGCGGGAAAAATGGATGTCACAAATAAGCCGCAGCTTGGCAGGGGCTTCTGCATCAAAGAAGCAAGTTCACAGTCCTATGCAACAGACTGTGAGGCGATCGCAGCAATTGAGCAGATCTGTCAGGCAAAGGAGATCCCGTACCAGAAATTTGTCAACCGTTCCGATATGGCAGGCGGTGGAACCTTAGGCTCGATCGCATCTGCACTGTTACCGGTGAAGACGGTTGATATCGGTATCCCACTGCTTGCAATGCACTCTGCAAGAGAACTGATGGGGGCGAAAGACCAACAGGCATTAAAGGATGTTGTAACAGCCTTTTTTGCACTGTAAACAGCCCATTTTATAAAGAAATTGTAAAAAAATAGAAAAACCTCTATACAAAACGCTGTTTTTATGCTACTATCACATAGTAATGAAAACTACTTGTAATGGAAAACTAAAACATATAAAAAGTTTATGAATAACAAATGAAATGTTTTCAAAAAATAAATGTAGCGTTGGTTATGGAGGAAGAGAGATGTATAAGATTGTCATTGATAGTTGTGGAGAACTTCCAGAGGAGTTAAAAACAGATCCACATTTTGTATCCGTTGCGTTAGAACTTGAAGTAGATGGCTGCAGGATAAAAGACGATTCCACGTTTAACCAGCTTGACTTTTTAAAAAGAGTAAAGGAAAGCCTGACCGGACCGAAGTCATCCTGTCCATCACCGGATCAGTATATGCAGGCATATGAAGGCGATGCAGACCATATCTATGTGGTGACGCTTTCCGGTGAACTGAGTGGTTCCTATAACAGTGCAGTACTCGGCAAGAATTTATTTGAAGAAGAATATGGTGAAGAAAAGAAAATTTATGTCTTCAATTCGAAATCTGCTTCTGTTGGAGAGACTCTGATCGGTTTAAAGGTGCAGGAATTCGAGGAAGCAGGATGCACTTTTGAGGAAGTTGTTGAGAAAACGGAAGAGTACATCAGCACAATGAACACCTACTTCGTACTTGAGACATTAGATACGCTTCAGAAAGCCGGAAGACTCAGCAATATCAAGGCATTGATCGCAAATACATTAAATATCAAACCAGTCATGGGTGCGACCAAAGAGGGCACGATCTGTCAGTTAGATCAGGCAAGGGGCATGAATAAGGCTCTGGAGAAGATGATCCAGGCTATGATCGCAAAGACAAAGGATTGTGAAAATAAAGTGCTCGCCATTTCACATTGCAACTGTCCGGAGCGTGCAAAAGCGTTAAAGGAAAAGATTGAAAAGGCAGCAAAATTTAAAAAGATCATTATCATCAATACCGCTGGAGTCAGCAGTATGTATGCAAATGATGGTGGAGTCATCATGGCGGTTTAGAAAGACGGCAAACATGAAAGTATTCACATATGAAGAGGTATTAGATACCATAGAACATCAGAGAAGATTTGGAAGGCATCCGGGTGTGGAAGTGTCCGGGCAGATGTTACATCTGCTCGGCGATCCGCAGGAGGGGATGCCTTTTATCCATATAGCAGGGACAAACGGCAAAGGTTCTGTTGCTGCTTTTTTGTGTGCCATGTTACAGCAGGCAGGGTTAAAAACAGGGATGTTTACCTCGCCCCATCTGGTCGCATTTGAAGAGAGGATCCGCGTGGATGGCAGAATGATCGAAAAAGCAGACGTGACAAGACTTGGAAACCGTCTGTTGCAGGAAACATACGAAAATACGCCAACCATGTTTGACTATTGTCTTGGCATGGCGATGTTATATTTTAAGGAACAAAACTGTGATGTCGTGATCCTGGAGACCGGGCTTGGAGGACGACTGGACTCGACAAATGCAGTCGGAATACCGGAGGTGTCTGTGATCACAAAGATCGGCTATGACCATATGGAACAGCTTGGACATACATTGCCACAGATCGCAGCAGAAAAGGCGGGCATTTTAAAAAAAGGAACCTGCTTTGTGATGGAAAGTCAGGAACCGGAAGTGTTGCAGGTTCTTTTCAATGCGGCAAAAGAAGCGGAGGTGGACTATGTAAGAACTGTCCGCACCGAGGAGATTACAGACCGGTCGTTTTCGCAGGGAAAGCAGACCTTTTCTTTCGAGAGAGAGGACTGGGAGATCACACTATGTGGAAACCATCAGTACGAAAACGCAGCCGCAGCGATCCTTAGCGCGGAACTTTTCTTAAAAAAGAGAAAGATCCCTTATGAGAGGGCGCTGTTAAAAGAAGGATTAAAGAACACATGCTGGCCCGGCAGGATGGAAGTATTATCGGAGCAGCCTTATTTTCTGGTGGATGGGGCACACAACAGCAATGGCGTGCGTGCACTTTCCGAAAGTTTAAGACAGATGTTTCCGGGTGAGAAGTTTCATTTTAAGATGGGCGTGATGGCAGACAAAGATTATGAAGAAATGATTACCTGCCTGCTTCCACTTGCACTGGATTTCGAAACGGTTACAGTAGATTCGGAGCGCGCACTGCAGGCAGACGTACTGGCAGCTTTTATCAGAGAAAAGAAAGTTCCGGCGGTAAGTTTAAAAGACTGGCGCGATTGTGTGAAAAAACTGCAGATAGAAGGCAGAACGGTTGCATTTGGTTCACTGTATTTTATAGGAGAGATCAAAAAACAGTGGAATGAGTACTTGTCATGAGACAAAATTTACAAAAAAATTACAAAACCAATGCTTTGTGACGAAAATAATACATTTTCACTAAATGTACTTAATAGACGTTTTTTTTGCGGAATATTGATTATAATAATACCGATAACAAGTATTTTCTGTAAGGAAAGAGGATATCAGGCAATGGTATTTAGTAGTTTTGAGTTTTTATTTCGTTTTTTGCCGGTTTTTTTACTGATATATTATCTGACACCACAGAGGTGGAAAAATCATATTTTATTTTTGGGCAGCATCGTATTTTATACCATAGGGGAGGCAGAATATGTGCTGCTTTTGCTTGCATCTGTAACAGTAAATTATATTCTTGCGAGATGGATGTACCGCAGACCGGAAGAAGGGCGGGGGAAAAAGCAGCTTGGTTTGCTTTTGCTTGCATTAGGCTATGATTTTGGCATGCTCTTTTTTTATAAATATAGTGGATATGCGAAAGCATTGCCGCTGGGGATCAGCTTTTATACGTTCCAGATCGCAGCATACATCATAGATGTATACAAAGGGAAGATCCCACCGGAAAAGTCTTATGTCAGTCTGGGGACATACCTTACGATGTTCCCACAGCTGATCGCAGGACCGATCATCAATTATTCCGAGGTAAGACTCCGCTTAAAGGAGCGTGTAGTCACGACAGAACAGTTTGAGGACGGATTAAAGCTGCTGATTATCGGACTTGGTGCCAAGGTGGTCGTGGCAGACCGGATCGGGATGCTGTGGAACAATATCCAGGGAATCGGCTTTAAGAGTATTTCCACGCCGCTTGCGTGGATGGGTGTTTATGCCTACACGATCCAGCTTTATTTTGATTTTTCCGGGTATTCAATGATGGCAATGGGACTTGGCAAAATGTTAGGGTTCGAATTTCCACGCAATTTTGCCCATCCCTACCTTGCAAAATCGGTATCAGAATTCTGGCGCAGATGGCATATTACACTTGGAAGATGGTTTCGCGAATATGTTTATATCCCGCTTGGAGGAAACCGGGGCGGAAAAGCGCGCATGTTTTTGAATTTATTTATTGTGTGGAGTCTTACGGCACTCTGGCATGGAGCGGCGCCAAACTACCTGATCTGGGGAGCTTCTCTGCTTATTTTATTATTGGTCGAAAAGCTGTTTTTATTACGGTATCTGGAAAAGAGCCATATCTTATGCCATGTGTACCTGTTACTTGTGGTGCCGTTGACCTGGGTTGCATTTGCAATTACAGATATAAAAGAACTGGGAATTTACTATACCAGACTGTTTCCTTTCTGGGGTGCGGCAGCATATGTGAACCAGACAGATTATCTGCGTTATCTGAAAGATTTTATGCCATTGTTTGTGCTGGGAGCGGTGTTTTCGTCGCCTTATCCGGCAGCACTTTACCGGGTTGCACAGAAAAAGAAACTGGATTTTATCCCCGTGATCGTTGTTCTGATCATAAGTCTTTATCAGCTTGCGGTCTCAGTGAACAATCCATTTTTATATTTTAATTTTTAGTGTGATCGTTACGGATAGAAAAGAGGGAGCCTGTGAAAAAGATACGGAACTGCAAAGTGACGATTTTTCTTCTGACCGGATGGATCTGCTTATCAGCAGCCGGTTACTTGGGGAAGGATGGAATTTATAAAAAATATACGATAGATACAGCAAAAACACCTTATTTTGTGCTGGTGTTACAGGGATTGCGTGACCATGTTTATCCATGGAAGCAGAATTCGAGTGATTATCCACCAAATGATCCGGATACATTGCCGGATCAGGTGATTGGAAAAGAGGAAACGGAAACAGCAACTGAAATGGAAGGCACGACGGAAAACGGATCTGGGACAGAGACAAACCAACAGGAAACAGCAAAGCAGTTTGTGACGGTGGATGAGAGCTATTTTGATGATGCTGCTTTTATAGGAGATTCGAGAACTGTGGGGCTGCACGATTACGGCGGTCTGGATGGAGCGGATTTTTTTGCTACGGTGGGAATGGATGTGTACCATTTATGGACGGATAAATTCTGCGAGGTAAATGGGGAAAAAGTGACATTGGAAGATGCATTGTGTGCAAAACAATATGGAAAGGTCTATTTCCAGATTGGCATCAATGAGATGGGAAGAGGAACGATTGACACGTTTATGAGAGAATATGAAGATACCGTGAAAAAAATACAACAGCTGCAGCCCGATGCAATCATTTATGTGCAGGGGATCATGAAAGTGACAAAAGAAAAATCAGACTCCGATCCGATTTTTAATAATGAGGGAATCACTGCAAGAAATGAAAGGATCGCATCTCTTGCCGATGGAAAAAAGATTTTTTATATTGATGTCAATGAGGTTGTATGTGATGAGAATGGGGGCTTGAAAGAAAGCCTTACTTTTGATAATCTACATTTATATGGTTCCAAATATGACATCTGGGTCGATTTTTTGAAATCAAAAGGAATAGAAATGTAGTGCGAAAAACGCTCTGGAATGAGGAATAAAATGAGCATGGAAGAACTGTATGGCGAGTTGCTTGACGAAAGTGGAACAGCAATTTACGTCAAAGATATGGATACGCATGAAGTATATTATGTCAATCGGAAAGCAAAAGAAATTTTCCAGATTGATGCTGATATCATCGGGAGAAAATGCTATCAGGTTCTGCACCATAATCCCGAAAGCTGTGAGAATTGTCCCATGATGGGAGAATGTCCACCTGAGGAATGGAAGCAGGAGATCTATTATCACAAGAGATACTATGAAGTAGAAGGCAAAAAAATAGACTGGTGTGGAAAACGCGCATGTGCGGTCTATCATACGGATATTACGGAGAAAAAAGCGGTACAGGCACAGATCAGGCAATCCAGGGAAGAAGTCAGAAAACGATATCAGGACGAGTTAAGTTACCGGGAGAAAAATTTAAGGGAGAACCTGCTTACAATGAGCCGTCTGAATCTGACCTACTGGGTTGTCGAGGAGATGCAGGTTGGAACCAAAGGCGGGTACGAAAAAGAGTATCGCCAGAAGATGGATTTTGAGGAACGCGCAAAGGCATATGCGCCGAAGATCTGGCTGACGGAAGAACAGAAACAGAAACTTTCCCCATGGGGGCTGTTGCGCCTTTTCAGAGAGGGTGTGGAGAGTTTTTCCGAGGAGTACATTGCAGAAACTTATGAAGGTCGTCATCTGTGGGTAAAAGTAGAAGTGAATCTGTTAAAGCGACCGGATACCGCGGAGGTAGTTGCCTTTTTATACAGCCACGACGTCACGATGGAGAGCAAATTAAAACAGATCTTAGAGCATGTTATGGCATTTGAATATGATGAGATCTATACGGTAGATGGTGAGACGGGAACCTTTGATGTGGTGCTGACCGGTCAGTATGCACTTGACCAGCAGATCTCACAGGGAAATTATGAAGAGGGGATCCGTTTTCTGATGAAACGTACGGATGTGCCGGAGGATAAGGAGCGGATAAATAGAGAACTGTCTTTGGATAATCTAAGAGAGCACCTGCAATCTGAAAATGCTTATGAGATGGAAGTGTCACTGATTTCAAAAAATGGAAAGAAACGTTTAAAACAGATCCGCTGTATGTATCTGAACAGGCAGATTGAAACGTTATTGCTCACACTTTCTGATATCGAAGATGTCGTGAAGGAAGAAAAAGCAAAACAGCAGAGGCTTGGGGAAGCACTAAAGATGGCAGAGATCGCAAACCAGGCAAAAACGAATTTCCTTGCCAGCATGAGTCATGAGATCCGGACTCCGATGAATGCGATCATCGGATTGAACTCTATTATCCGGGAGGAGATCGATAACAGGGAGCAGGTTTTGGACTGCACAGAAAAACTTGAATCGGCATCAGGATATCTGCTTGCACTGCTAAACGATATTTTGGATATGTCGCGTATCGAGAGTGGAAATGTCGTATTGATGCACCAGACTTTTGATGCCAGAAAATTCTGGGATAGTGTCAATATGATCGCAAAGGCGCAGGCAATACCGGCTATGGTGGATTACCAGTTTGAGCGGAGTGGGAAAAAAGTGGAAATCTACATTGGAGATGCGACCAGACTGGAACAGATCATGATCAACCTGATCAATAATGCCATTAAATTTACTTCAAAAGGCGGTTATGTCCATGTTAATGTGCAGGAAGAAGTGACAGAGCAAAAAGTGCATCTGAAGGTGAGCGTTTCCGATAACGGGATCGGGATTGCCAAAGAATTTATCCCGAAGATATTTGATGCGTTTACGCAGCAGCACGAGGGCAATACAACGGAATATGGTGGAAGCGGTCTGGGACTTTCCATTGCGCGCAGTTATGCAAGGCTGATGGGAGGTGACATTGTCGTGGCGAGTGAGGAAGGAAAAGGCACGACATTTACAGCAGACATGCAGCTTGACTTAGCACAGGAAGATACATCAAAAGGAAAGGAAAGTGTGCCGCAAAAAGAAGTCAATTTTGCAGGAAAACGGGTACTTCTTGTGGAGGATCATCCACTAAATACAATGGTGGCAACCAGATTGCTGGAAAAACGAGGCATGAAAGTCATCCATGCCGAAAACGGAAAAGAGGCACTTGAGGTTTTTGAAAACAGCGAGGACAATTATTTCGATGCGATCCTGATGGATATCCGCATGCCGGTCATGGACGGCGTGGAGGCGACCAGAAGGATAAGAAAATTAAACCGCATGGATGCAAAATTTGTCCCGGTCATCGCAATGACGGCGAATGCCTATGAGGAAGACCGCAGACAGACCAAAGAGGCAGGAATGGTCGCACATCTGGCAAAACCGATCGACCCGAAACTGCTCTATGAAACACTGGATCATTTTTTATAAGGTGTATAAGAATCCCCTTTTTACAGATACTAAACAGAAAAGAAAGGGGATTTTTTTATGTCATTAATGGTTCAGATCACGGAGATACATGCAAGACAGATTTTGGATTCGAGAGGAAATCCAACGGTTGAGGTCGAAGTTACGGCACAGACCGAGACGACCGGAAGAAAGATCACAGCAAGAGAGAGCGTTCCGTCGGGTGCGAGCACAGGCAGGTTTGAAGCTGTGGAATTAAGGGATGGAGATAACAGTTATTTCGGGCTGGGTGTACAAAAAGTGGTAACGCATGTCAATACAAAAATAAACGATGCACTGGTTGGAAAAAATGTGTTAAAGCAGGGCGAACTGGATCGTACGATGGTGGAACTGGATGGAACAGATAACAAAGGAAATCTTGGAGCAAATGCGATCCTGGGCGTTTCTTTAGCATGCGCTAAAACAGCGGCAAAAGCACTGGATATGCCGTTGTATCAGTATCTGGGCGGCTGCAATGCAAAGCGGCTTCCGGTTCCGATGATGAATGTGATAAATGGGGGCGTCCATGCGGGAAATTCACTGGATTTCCAGGAATTTATGATCGTGCCGGTCGGGGCGGAGACGTTTTCGGATGGGCTGAAAATGGGGGCGGAAGTCTATCATTTCCTGCGCCAGATCCTGGACAAAGAAGGAAAAAGTACAGCAGTCGGGGATGAAGGCGGATTCGCGCCGGATTTTGCCAACACAAAAGAGGTGTTTTCCTATTTGTCAAAAGCGGTAAAACTGGCAGGATATCATGTGGGTGAGGATATTGTATATGCCATGGATGCGGCGGCAAGTGAGCTGTATGATGAGGAGAGAGGTGTCTATGTTTTCCCGGGAGAGGATGGATGCGAGCGTGACACGGAGGAAATGATCGCGCTATACGAGGAGCTGATCACAGAGTTTCCGATCATATCCATTGAGGACGGCCTGTCGGAGGATGACTGGGACGGATGGCAGAAGATGACCGGGCGGCTTGGCGATAAGATCCAGTTAGTGGGAGATGACCTGTTTGTAACCAATCCAAAGCGGATCAAGTGCGGGATCGATCTGAAAGCCGGAAATGCCGTTTTGATCAAGTTAAACCAGATTGGAACCGTAACGGAGGCGATGGATGCCATCGAGATGGCAAAATGTGCCGGAATGAATACGATCATCTCACACCGCTCCGGGGAGACGGAGGATGCTTTTTTAGCGGACCTTGCGGTCGCAGTCAATGCAGGACAGGTCAAGACAGGAGCTCCGGCGCGTTCCGAGCGTACGGCAAAATACAATCAGCTTTTGCGCATTGAAGAGGAACTTGCAGAACAGGCAAGATTCAATTAGATGAAACTGTAGATAAAAAATGGTTGAAATCTTTGACAACCTGTGGTATGATTAACAGAGTTGTGAATTAGTGACCGTAGGAGGAAACAATTTTGGAAATCTTAAAGACGATCTTAACCGTTATTTTTATCATAGTAAGTTTAATATTGACAGTTGTTATTCTTATGCAGGAAGGAAAATCCGCAGGACTGGGAGCGATTGCAGGTGCGGCTGATACCTATTGGGGCAAGAACAAAGGACGTTCCATGGAGGGTATCTTAGTGAAGATCACAACACTTTGTGTTGTATTATTCATTGTTCTTGCAGCAGTATTAAATATGGGTATATTTTAGGAGTGAAAAGGCTGTCGTTCTTGCGACAGCCTTTTTTGATCTATTAGGAAATTAAGGATGAATTTATGGAAAAAGAACTATTACAGCAAAGAAAAGAGACGATCTATCAGTTTATCTGTGATGAACTGTATGTGCCGATGAAAGCAAAAGAGATCGCAGCAGTCCTCTCTGTTCCAAAAGAGATGAGAAAAGAGTTGCAGGAAGTGCTCGACGAACTGCTTGCGGAGGGCAGGATCGAAGTCAGTGCAAAAGGAAAATACAAAAAGAGCGAAGGAAAATATCTGGTCGGAACCTTTACGGCACATCCGAGAGGGTTCGGATTTGTCAGCATAGAGGGTGAGGATGCGGATATCTTTATCCCGGAAAAGGCGGTAAACGGTGCGTTTCATATGGATACCGTACAGGTGGAGGTTGTCTCAGAGACGAGCGGAAAACGCCGTGAGGGAAAGATCATAAAGATCCTCGAGCGTGGAGTGGTGCAGATCGTCTGTACTTATGAAAAGAGCAAGACCTTTGGATTTGCAGTGCCGGATAATCCAAAGTTTGGTTCGGATATCTTTATCCCGCAGGAACGTTCCAAGGGCGCAGTTTCCGGACATAAGGTAGTCGTTGAGATCACTGATTACGGAAAAGAGGGGAAAAAACCGGAGGGAAAAGTCGTTGAGATCCTGGGGCATATCAATGATCCGGGAACGGATATCTTATCCATTGTCAGAGCCTATAACCTGTCGGTCGAATTTTCAGAGCGCATTTTAAAACAGGTCGAAAATGTTTCCAACGAGGTCTCTACCGCGGATATGGCAGGCAGAATGGATTTGCGCGACTGGCAGACTGTTACCATTGACGGCGAAGATGCCAAAGATCTGGACGATGCGATCACGTTGACGCGGGAAGGCGAGTACTATCAGCTTGGTGTGCATATCGCGGATGTGACCAACTATGTGCAGGAACACAGTGCATTGGACGTGGAGGCATTGAAACGCGGGACTTCCGTATATTTGGTAGACCGTGTGATCCCGATGCTGCCACATAAATTATCGAATGGGATTTGTTCTTTGAATGCCGGGGAAAACAGACTTGCGTTAAGCTGCATTATGACGATCGATAAAAAGGGAAATGTGATTGACCATAACATTGCAGAGACGGTCATTAAAGTAGACCGCCGGATGAGTTACACCAGTGTGAAAAAAATCTTAGAGGATCAGGATGAGGCAGAGATCCGGGAATACGAAGAGCTCGTTCCGATGTTTGAGCGGATGGAGGAACTGGCAGCGATCCTGCGCAAAAAGCGGATGAGCCGTGGCTCGATCGATTTTGATTTCCCTGAGACCAAGATCATTCTGGATAAGCAGGGCAGACCGGTTGAAATCAAACCATACGAGAGAAATGTTGCCACCAAGATCATCGAGGATTTCATGCTGATCGCCAATGAGACGGTAGCACAGGATTATTTCTGGCAGGAACTTCCGTTTGTATACAGAACACATGAGAACCCGGACACGGAGAAGATCAAGAAGTTAAGCACATTTATCAACAATTTTGGCTATACGATGAAGATCGGGCAGGACGAGATCCATCCGAAAGAACTGCAGAAACTGCTTACAAAGATTGATGGAACACCAGAGGAGGCATTGATCAGCCGCCTGACACTCCGCTCCATGAAACAGGCAAAATATGCCACAGTCAGCACCGGGCATTTTGGTCTGGCAACCCCATATTACTGTCATTTTACCTCTCCGATCCGCAGATACCCGGATCTGCAGATCCACCGTATCATCAAAGATAATCTGCGGGGCAGGATGAATGCAAAGCGGATCGCGCATTACGAAAAAATCCTGCCGGAGGTTGCAAAACATTCCAGTGAGACGGAGCGTGTCGCAGATGAGGCAGAACGCGAGACAGAAAAACTGAAAAAAGTGGAGTACATGTCCGGACACATCGGAGAGATCTTTACCGGTGTGATCTCGGGTGTGACCGAATACGGTTTTTATGTAGAGCTGCCAAACACGATCGAGGGTATGGTGCATGTGACAACGCTGACCGATGACTATTTCCACTACAGCGCAGATGCCTATGAGCTGGTGGGAGAGGTCACGAACATCCATTATAAACTGGGGCAGAAAGTTTCTGTGATGGTAATGGAGACGGATAAGATTATGCGAACGATCGATTTCAGACTGGTGCAGGTCGAAAAAGACGAGAATATGTAACAAAAAGTGGCTTGCGAAAACGGCAGTTTCGGGGTATACTATACAGGCTGGAGAAAAAACTTTTTTCTTCCTGCAGGAGATTTGAGAAGAGGAGCGTGGTAGACGATGGCAAAAACAGAAAAAAAACTGATCGCAAACAATAAAAAAGCCTACCATGATTTTTTTCTGGAGGAATATTTTGAAGCAGGTATTGAACTTCACGGAACAGAGGTAAAATCTCTGCGCCTTGGAAAATGCAGCATCAAAGAAGCATTCATCCGTATTGAAAACGGAGAGGTTATCATTTATGGAATGCACATTTCTCCCTATGAAAAGGGAAATATCTTCAACAAAGATCCGCTGCGCCCTAAGAAACTGCTGATGCATAAGTCTGAGATCCGTAAACTGGTCGGAAAGATCGCGGAAAAGGGTTATACGCTTGTGCCGGTTGAAGTATATTTTAAGGGCAGCTATGTGAAAGTAGAGATCGCACTTGCAAGAGGTAAGAAATTATATGACAAGCGGCAGGATATTGCGAAGAAAGACATGCGCCGCGAGGCTGAGCGTGATTTCAAGGTAAAAAATCTCTACTAAATAATAGGATGTACGTTTCACGAACATGCTATTATCATGAATTACAATTTTATGGGCTTGTAATGGTTTCGACAGGGATCATGAAGCTGGAGAAGCGAGTCGCACGGGATGCGTCAAATTCCAAACTTAAAATTAAACGCTGAAGATAATTTAGCGGTTGCAGCCTAACAGCTGTAACTTGCAGCCCTTATTGGCTGCAGTCTGACCTAGAGTACCTACACTTTAGGACCCAGGCTTCGACTATGTAGGAAACGATGCAGGCAAAGCTTTGAACCTGCAGGCGTATGATGAAGCTACTAAACCCGGAACTGTGCTTATGCAGGCCCGGCAGAGGGAATGTGTTATCCATCCGGATAGCAGAAATCATAAGATACGCTCGTAGAAGGACAGGGGATTGGTTTTTGGACACGGGTTCGACTCCCGTCAGGTCCACTGGAAAGAAAATGCCTGAGATCTTGGAAAGAAGTGATTTTTCCAGGGTTTCAGGCATTTTTATGTGGTTGTTTTATAGTCTGGAATTATGTGTGATCTGTGAGATAAATAATATTTTTTGTCATGAATTTTGTCATGACAAATTTTGATGTTGTATAAATAAAGTTGACACCTTATTCTCAAGGAATTCATGTATAATAAAAGAGAATAAGGAGAAACTCTCAATGTCACGAACCCAACGTAAATACGACCAGGAATATAAGATCCAGGCTGTCAAACTTGCCAAAGAAATCGGCGGTGCTAAGGCAGCCAAAGAATTAGGTATCCCAGAAGGGACCATCCATACATGGCTGAAAGCAGTTAGAGCAGGCACATTGGATATTGGCGACGGTGCACATACTCCGGAAAGCGCGATGAGTCTTGCTGAGGAGCTTGCCATGCTCCACAAACGCGTTAAAGATCAGGACAAAGAAATCCGGCGTCTGAAAGAGGAAAATGAATTTCTCGAGGAAGCAAGCGCTTTTTTCGCAGCCAGCCGTTGGAAGTCAGCAAGAACCAAAGAATGATGTTCATTGCCATAAAAACGAAAGACGGCGTGATTAAGGGAAAACTCTCATTCTATTGCCGGATGCTTGGCGTCAGCCGCCAGGGGTTCTACAAATATCTTGCTATTAAAGATCGCCCTTGGAAATATCAGAATCTTGCTGATGCCATGAGAGCGATCCATGCTGAGGATGAATGCAATGATACCTATGGACGTATTCGCATGTACCAAGCACTGCTCCTTAAGAATCCGACGGGAATCAAGATCCCCAGTGAACGAACCGTTTACAGGGTTATGGATGAAATAGGACTTGTCCATCGGCCAAAGCGCAAGTCCAATGGCATTACCAAGGCTGATCGGGAAGCACGTAAGTCAGATGATCTTCTGAAGCGAGAGTTCAAGGCTGATAAGCCACTTGAAAAATGCGTAACTGATATCACAGAAATCAAGGCGAAAGATGGAAAACTGTATGTTTCAGCCATCTTCGACTGCTTTGATTCCAGCGTTCTGGGACTGGCAATGGAAACAAACATGAAGGCAACTCTGTGTGAGCATACACTGGATAATGCCTATCTGGCGCATCCTGATCTGCGAGGTGCCATTGTACACTCCGACAGAGGAACACAATATACCAGTGAAACCTACCGTCAGGCGCTTTCTAAATATGGCATTATACAAAGCATGAACAGTGCTGGTGGCAGGTGCCACGATAATGCTCGATGTGAAAGCATGTGGGCCAGAATGAAAAGCGAGCTTCTCTATGACCGCTACAATACGGAAAGCCTGACCACGGATGAACTGAAAGTTCTTATTTGGAGATATTTCATCAGTTACTGGAACAACAGGAGGATCTGCTCTGCCAACGGTGGGCTTCCTCCTATGCAGCCAGGCCCAGAGATACTACCAATCTCTGGGCCTGGCTGCATAGGAAATGATATCTTTGAGATAAATGTGTCAACCAATATTGACAATATCAAACCTTACAATGTATAAGTTCAAAGGCTACCCAGCCATTAGGTTGGATAGCCTTTTTCTGTACTCTTTTATTATTGTAGATAGATAAAAAATGGTATACAATAGGGATTGCTAAGTATTCGTCAATTTATATATTTATGAAGCATTAGTTTGTTCTAATAGCATTAGGTACAAATAAACGAATTGGGAGTTATAGGATTTAAGGAGTCTGTGAAGAAATCAACTTCACGGATTCAGGTAACAAAGAAGAAAAGATAAACAAGAATTTGTAGGGGTGATTTAATTATGAATCCATGGGAAAGAATCAGCCTGTCTGATTATGAAAATCACATGAGCCTTGAGTCTGTAAAACAGCTTCAGGCGATGAATGAAATGATGAAGAAACAGTTTGCGGCTTATCCGATAACAACTGCTATGGTATTTGGAATTGCAGGTGGAAACGGTCTGGAACATGTGAATCAAGGAAAGTATAAGAAAATTTACGGGATTGATATTAACAAAGCGTATCTTGCTGCGGTAAAAGAGCGATATTCTGAGTTGGGGGACACTCTCGAATGCCGCAGGATTGATATTATTGGCGAATCAGACAGACTACCAGAGGCGGAACTGGTTATCGCAAATCTGTTCATTGAATATGTCGGATACGAGGCGTTTAAGAAAGCTGTTTTGAAATCCGGAGCTAAATATGTGTCCTGTATTATTCAGATAAATACAGACGAAGAAACTTGGGTTTCTGATTCCCAATATCTTCATGCCTTTGATGGTTTGGATGCAGTACATCACCAGATGGAGGAAAAAGCTCTTACCAAGGCGATGAACGAAATCGGATACAGGTCATTAAAAACGGACGAGTACCCGCTGCCAAACGGAAAGAAACTCGTTATGCTAGATTTTGAACGCTAAATTTTAGTTTATAGAATTAAATAATATTGTAAAGGCTACCCACTCAAGATTGTGGATAACCTTTCTTTATGCTTTCGGCCAGAAAATAAATTTCAGCAGTATTCAAGCAGATAGTGCTTAATGGTTTAAATGAATAGCAAATCGCTTGAAGTGTATATTCAGTTGCGAAATGACTAAATATTCATCAAATTCTCTGATAATAGCACTAGGCACACTTTTCCGAAAAGGGAGATTTTTTTTTGAAAATGGTGATTTTTACGTAACTGGGTCTAGCCGTCGCACTGGCGACTTGGTACAATAATAACAACAACGCGTTATCTACTCCCGTTAACCTAAGGAGGTCTGTACATGGAATTTTATATCTTTTTATTTCTATGCAACCTGTTAATTCCCCTGATCATGCTGATAGCAGGCTACAGTATGTATAAGAACCCACCGAAAGAAATAAACGGACTTGTAGGTTACCGGACTGCCATGTCAAGGAAAAATAAGGACACCTGGGCATTCGCACATAATTATTGTGGAAAACTGTGGATGAAATCAGGGGGAATCTTACTGATCCCAACCGTTATTGCTCAAATTCCTTTTATGAGATCAGGGGAAAATGTAGTAGGAACAGTCTCCATCATTATTGATGTAATACAACTTGCGGTTTTGATCGGGTCCATTGTGCCTGTGGAAAAAGCGTTAAAGCGCACTTTTGACGAAAATGGGAACAGGCGTTAAAGGTATCCAGGCTGTTGTCTCATCCGCAATCATACGGTTACTACATAAAAATCTGTCTATCTACCCTTCTAAAAACCTCTCTATCTGGGTATTCACCCCCTGGAACCAATCACAGAAGAGATACATACAATGTCTATGATGATTGTCGTAAAAATTGACAGGAGAAAATGATATGTTAAAGAATTGTGCATTAAAACCAAGTGTAAACACACAGAAATGGGCAAAGGCGGCAGCAGTCAGGGCAGTAAAGACCATGGCACAAACTGCAGTGGCGGTGATCGGTACCGGGGCTGTCGTATCAGAGGTAAACTGGCCATATTATGAAAAAGCTTTTTAAAACCTTAGCGTGGGTGGAAGGACTACAGATTGACTGTGGCTGGAATTGTTGGTAAGATGAGTTGGAAAACAGGACGAAAAGCGTTATAATAGAGAAAAGGAACCACAGGGAAAGCACGCCAAAGAGGGTGGGATGAACATGGGGACAGAAGCACTGAAAAAAGATCTCAGAGAGAAAATAATATCCTGTCAGTATCACAAAAGAATACAGGGGATTGGAAATCTGCTGGATGCGTATGACAGCCAGCTGGCGGAAAATAGTACAGGAGAAGAACTTGCAGAGGCAGCTTTTTTCCGGGGGGAGGCATCCTTTTGGATGGGACGTTATACGGATACGGTAGAATTTCTGACCAAGAGTATTGGAATGAAGAAAAACAGAGAGTACGAGTATCTGGATATACAGGCATACAATGTGCTTGGTATGGTGTTTTCTTTCGTGGGATATGAAACCGTTGCGCTGACCAATTATTTACAGGCAGCGAAAACGGCAGAGAAGAATCAGGATATAGAGGATGAAGTGGTCGTGCTTTTAAATGCAGGACTTTTGTATGCCGGACTTGGTGATTATCGAAAGGCGATAGAGTATGTGCAGAAAGCATATCAGATTGCAGGAGGTGATTATGTCAAGCCCAATATAGAACTTCTGGTTTTGTGTATGGTACAAAAGGCGCAGTTTCTGTGCAGAATGGAACGTTATGAGGAGGCGCTTCGGGTACAAAAGGAGATCGCTTCCTATTCTTATCTTGTCTCGGAGGATGATTTCTGGCTGCCCAGAGCCGTCCTGGATACCTATCTGGCAGAACACGCAGGTGAAACAGAGCGGGCGGATAAAAGGATCGCGCAGATCAGGGAATTTTTCAGGCAGGATAACAGCTATTTGGAACAGATCGATGCCTATACGGATTTTTGCGGCTATCTGATCCAGAAAAACAGAAAAGAGGCAGCAAGAGACTTTTTAAATCAGCTCCATGAGAAATTACAGCCGACTGAATTTATCCAGCTTCAGATGAGACTGGAAGGACTGGAAGTGCAGTACCAGAAGAAATATGCCGATGAGCAGGAGTATCTGGAGTCGTGTGGCAGATTTGTAAAAGAACAGCAGGAATATGAACGCACATTAAAATTGTTCCGGAAACAGAATCTTGCGCATATTGAGAGCTTACAGGAGATCGAAGAGGAACGGCAGGAGTTCGAGATCAAGAGCAGATGTGATCTTGCAACCGGACTGTTAAACAAACAGACTTTTGAATATGAAGTGGAACACTATCTGGAGGCACGCAACCGAAATGTAACGGATGTATTTGTGCTGATCGACATTGATGATTTCAAACTGGTAAATGACCGGTATGGGCATCTGGTCGGGGATGAGGTGATCGTCCGCCTTGCGGGGATCATGAAAGAACGTTTCCATGAAAACTGTTTCTGTGGCAGATTTGGCGGAGACGAATTTGTCATATTGATGAAAGAAATTTCAGATATGGAAGAGGTAGAGCAGAGAGTCGAACAGCTCAGGGAGGATTTTTCCGGGATCGGGTTTGGAAAGAAGCAGAATGCCTACTGCACAGTGAGTGTTGGCGTTTCTTATAACAGAGGGATCGATACCTCTTTTAAAACCATGTTTTCCTGTGCAGATGAAGCAATGCTAAAGGCAAAAGAATACGGTAAGAACAGAGTCGCATTTTATGAAATAAAACGAGGATTGTTAAGGTATGTTGAGTAAAAACAAGATAGTAGTCGGCGGATTTGTATTTGAAAACGAGGAGGAGGCAGCGCAGGCACAAAAAGAGGTAAAAGGGATCCAGTACATAAAGTCAAAGACCAATATGGACGACCCGCAGATGGTGTTGCAGATCTATAATAAGATCATCCAGCAGCAGCTGTTTGAAACGGCAGTAGGATTTGCTTATTTAAAGGATCTGCAGGAATACCTGATCACGGTACCTTATGTGGCAAAAGAGGATGTGCTGCCGATCCCGGTCCATCATAAAGCATTGGAGAGGAGTCTGAAAAAAAAGAAAAAGACACCTGCCAAAGCGGAGAAATCTGTGGCAAAACCTGAGAAAAAAGAGTTGAGCCGTGTAGAGAACCAATACAAAAACAGATTTCATGTGACACTTTTTCTGGCAGTTGTTATGGCAATCAGCATGGCGGGGATGCTCCTTATCACATTAAACAGTAATAACTTAAATATTTTAAATTACGAAAATGAACTCATCAACCGCTACGAAAATTGGGAGAAAGAACTGGATGACAGGGAAGCAGTGATCAAACAGCGGGAAGAAGAACTTGGCGTGCATAATGAATAAATTTCAAAAGGAGGACAAGCTGTCACAGATAATTCATAAAAAGCTGATATGATACAACTGGAAAAGAAAGGATGAGACTTGAGATGGATAAATTAAAAATTCTGGTAGTAGATGATGAGAGCAGAATGAGGAAACTGGTAAAAGATTTCCTGGTTCGTGAAAATTATGAAGTATTGGAGGCAGGAGACGGAGAAGAGGCCTTGGATGTCTTCTATAAAGAAAAAGATATTGCATTGATATTGCTGGATGTGATGATGCCGAAATTAAACGGTTGGGATGTCTGCAGGGAGATCAGGGAGACCTCGAAAGTGCCGATCATCATGTTGACGGCAAAGGGAGAGGAAGAGGACGAATTAAACGGATTTGGACTGGGCGTAGATGAATACATTTCCAAGCCGTTCTCACCGAAGATCCTTGTGGCGCGGATTGGTGCGATCCTGCGGAGAACCGGAAAACAGGAAGAGGAAAAATTGTTGTCGGCAGGCGGCATTGTCATTGACCAGACTGCACACATGGTAACCGTGGATGGCAGAGGCATTGATTTAAGCTTCAAAGAATTTGAACTGCTCACGTATTTTATTGAGAATCAGGGCGTTGCGTTATCCAGAGAAAAAATCCTCAATCATGTCTGGAATTATGACTATTTCGGAGATGCCAGAACAATCGATACACATGTAAAAAAACTCCGTGCAAAAATTGGGGAAAAGGGCGATTATATTAAGACAATCTGGGGAATGGGATATAAGTTCGAGGTGGACAATAACTAGTACTAAAATCCTAAAAGATATTGACAATGGAAAAGACAAAGAATAAACTTTTATTATATAACAAAACAAAAGAGAGAAGAGCCTATCCGGGATCTCTGACCAGCAAGATCGTGGCAATCATCATCGGACTTGTGGCAGGAACAATCTTACTGTGCTGGATCTTAAACAATGCTTTTCTGGAAAAGTATTATGTGATGAATCAGCAGAATACGTTGTGGAATGGTTTTGAACGGATGAATGAGGCGAGCGGAGAAGGAACATTATACAGCAGCGATTTCGATGTCGAGTTCGATAACCTGTGTGCCAACGGCAATATCACAGTGATGATCATCAGTTCCGACCGGTCAATCATGCGTTCTTCGGTCAACAACACGCAGAAGATGCTGATCGAATTTACCGATATCCTGTTCGGGGAGCGCAATAACGAGACTACGATACTGGCGCAGAGTGACAATTATGTGATCCAGCGTCAGAGAGATACCAGACTCGACTCCGAGTATCTGGTGTTATATGGTACACTTTCCGATGGTAATCTGATTCTGATGCGCTCTGCATTAGAGAGTATCCGGGAAAGCGTTAAGATCAGTAACCGTTTCTTAATGTTAGTCGGAGTGTTGTCGGTGATCATCAGTACGGTCGTGATCGTATTTGTGTCCAGAGGCATCACAATGCCGCTGTTAGAGCTCACCAATATCTCAAAGCGCATGACAGAGCTTGATTTTGAAGCAAAGTACACGCCGAAAGCCAGACGGAAAAATGAGATTGATGAACTGGGTGAGCACATGAATGAACTGTCCATGGCGTTAGAGCGGACGATATCCGAATTAAAAAGTGCCAACAATCAGTTACAGATCGATATTGATAAAAAGACACAGATCGATGAGATGCGAAAAGAGTTCTTATCAAATGTATCACACGAATTGAAAACACCACTGGCACTGATACAGGGCTATGCGGAGGGATTAAGGGAATGCATCAATGATGATGAGCAGAGCCGTGATTTTTACTGCGAGGTCATCATGGATGAGGCGGATAAAATGAACCGCATGGTAAAGAAGCTTCTGACATTAAATCAACTTGAGTTTGGCAATGAGACGATAACGATGGAACGTTTTGATCTGGCAGAACTGATCCGCGGTGTGGTAAATTCTTCCGGGATTCTTTTAAATCAAAACGGAATCACTCTTACTTTTTTGGAAAATGAGCCGATATTTGTATGGGCAGATGAATTTAAAGTAGAAGAAGTTGTGACAAACTACCTGAGCAATGCGATACATCATGCAGATGGAGAAAAACGCATTTCCATTACCTGTGAGACTATGGAAAACAAAGTGCGTGTCAGTGTATTTAATACTGGAAAACCAATCCCGGACGAAGACATCGACAATATCTGGATCAAGTTTTATAAAGTAGATAAAGCGAGAACCAGAGAATACGGCGGCAGCGGAATCGGACTTTCTATTGTAAAAGCAATCATGGATTCGTTCCATCAGCAGTGTGGTGTCATCAACCACGAGGATGGGGTGGAGTTCTGGTTTGAACTGGAAACAGGAAAACCGTCGTGTTGCTGAAATTCTAGTTGCTATATTTTTACAAAAATGCTAACATAAAGTATAGTATACAGACATATGTGAGGAAACCTATGAAAATATCAAAAATAAAAACAGTAGCAGCATTGACTGCAATGACAGTGCTGTTGTCAGGGTGCGATGCACCTTATGAATTGACGGAGACAGAAGAAGGCATTATTACCAACTATGCAGCGCATGTGGTTACAAAGTTCAATACCGATCAGGATCATGGACTTACCTATGTGGATCAAAGTACGTTAGAGGACACAGAAGAGCCAGAGGATGTGGCGGTTCCTGAAGATACAGAGAGTTCTACAGAAATGCAGATGGTACCAGGAGCCGGTGGACAGTCAGATGAAGGAAATGTGGCAGATGCTGGTGCAACAGGGCTCACTGATCTGTTTGGAACGGATGCTGTCAGCGTAGATTATGCCGGAGCAGAGCTTACACCGAGTTATGTAGAGGACACCTATTATGCAGTGGATGCAGATGCGGGTAAAACATATCTTGTTCTGAAGTTTAACTTAACAAACAACGGAACGGAAAATGCCGATGTAGATCTGCTTGCGGGAGCACCATCATTCCGTATTAAGCTTGCAGATGGTACATCAGCCAAGGCAGAACTTACCATGCTTTTGGAGGATTTCTCGACTTATCAGGGAACCATCTCTGCGGGTGAGACGAAACAGACGGTTTTATTATTCCAGGTACCGGATACAGTGACCGAGGTGTCGGACTTCACATTAGAAGCAACCATGAATGGAACGAGTTACCAAATTGTTTTGTAAAATAAGTACTTTTGTGCTATAATAAAATACAATAGAATTGAAAATATAATGTGTCAGATGCGCCATATGACACATGGGAGGAGAGATATCGATGGATACGAATATACTTTTAGAGTCAGGAACGAACGAGCTGGAGGTTTTGGAATTTACTCTGGGAAATAATCATTACGGGATCAATGTTGCAAAGATCAGAGAGATTTTAACATATCAGCCGATTACGCCGGTGCCAAATTCGCATCCGAGCGTAGAAGGTATCTTTATGCCACGTGATACCATGATCACTGTTGTTAATTTAAAGAGATGTCTTGGCATGGCAGAGACTGGTGATGGAGAGGGATTATTTATCATTACCAACTTCAACAAATTAAATATTGCATTTCATGTTGATGCGGTCATCGGAATCCATCGTGTGTCATGGGAGTCCATCATCAAACCGGACTCAACCATCAATACCGAGGAAAACAGCGCATCTACTGGTGTGATCAAATTAGATAATAAACTGATCATTATTCTGGATTTCGAGAAGATTGTAACCGATATCAGTCCGGAAACAGGTCTTAAAGTATCAGATATGGAAAATATGCCAAGCCGTGAGAGATGTGATTCACCAATTTTGATCGCAGAGGACTCGCCACTGCTCAGCAAGCTGATCACCGACTGTCTGAAAAAAGCAGGATATACCAACCTGATTGTTACCATGAATGGGCAGGAAGCATGGGACAAGTTAAACGAATTGAAAAAAGCAGGAAATGTGTGTGACAAGGTTCACTGCATTATTACAGATATTGAGATGCCTTTGATGGATGGTCATCGTCTTACCAAACTGGTTAAGACAGATGATGTGATGAAAAAGATCCCATTGATTATTTTCTCTTCTCTTGTAAATGAAGAGATGCGGATTAAAGGAGAACAATTAGGAGCAGATGCACAGTTGACAAAACCGGAAATCGGCAATCTTGTATCAGCAATTGATAGCTTGATTGATAAAAGCATTGACTAAGGCTGAAGGAAAGAAGGGGATGTGATAAACAATCACATCCCCCGATTAAGTTATGGGTAGCGGAGGTACAGAATGGGCGAATCAGAGGATTATTTAGACGGATTATTGAATTCTGTAGTAAAAGAAGCAAAGGAAAACGGGGAGAGTAAAGGAGATTCTATGCAGTCAGAAGAAGAATTTATGAAAGATTTTGAAAATGAGATAGCTTCGGATGGAAATGAAGATGATTTCTTAAAACAGTTTGAAAAAGAAATTGATTCAGATCCATCGGATAAAGGCAATGCAAATGATGATCTTTTCTTTGAAAATGTGAATGATATCGTAGATGGCGTAAAGCAGGAAATGCAGGACAAAGTGCAAACAGAGGATTCCACAGATGATCTGGATGCACTGGTTAAGGAGGCAGCCGCTAAGGAAGAAGCAGTGGCAGAGGAGGAAAAACAGGTGGATCATGACCAGGATCTGATGGATTTATTAAAATCAGAAGATGGACTTTCAGATATCGGAGATATGTTAAATGCAGATGAAGCAGGCGAAAGCATAGAAGATGATGGACTGAGTGGATTTGATGATATCTCAGAGGTATCAGAAGATGATGAAAAGCCAGAAGAAACAGAAGCGGAAACTGCGGCAGAAAAACCGAAAAAAGAGGGATTTTTTGCAAAATTAGGCAAAATTCTGTTTGGTGAGGATGAGGACGAAGAAGAAAAAACGGAAGAGAAAGTTTCCTTAGAGAGAACAGCAATGCCGGACATCGAGGATCTTACTGACGAGAACCTTCAAATCTTACAGTCCTTAGAGGGTACTCCTGAGGCTGCAGAGGAACCACAGGAAAAAGAGCCGACTCCGGAAGAAATCAAGGCAAAGAAAAAAGAAGAGAAGAAGAAAAAGAAAGAAGAAAAAGAGAAAAAGAAAAAAGAGAAGAAAGAACAGAAGGCGAAGAAACCGAAAAAGGAACGTCCGAAAAAAGAAAAACTGCCAAAAGAACCGGATCTGACACCGCCGCTTCCAAAGGTTCCGGTTATCCTGATCTTTATCATGGCAGCATCGTTCTTTGCACTGGTTATGATCGCTACCAATCTGCTTGGATATTCTAACAGCTTTACAGAGGCTGCGGATGCCTACAGCAAAGGAAATTATGAGGAGGCATATCAGCAGGTAGCAGGCGTAAATGTAAAAGAAGCCGATTCTGGAGAATATGAGAAATACAAGATCGTTGCAACCATCGATTCTGAATATAAAGCATATGAGAGCCTCATGCAGGGAGAGGTCTATGACATGGCATTGGATTCACTGATCCGTGCAATCGGAAGATGTGATAAATACGAGCAGGATGCTGCTACATACGGCTGTGCCGGAGAAGTGGAAAAGGTAAAAGCACAGGCGGTGGAAGCACTTGCAATCTTTGGGATCAGCGAAGAGGATGCCATGAACTTATACGGTATCGAAGATCGTAAGGAATATTCCAAAGGAATCTACAATGTATTAACGGCTGCAGGATTGGAAAAGGTGACAGAAGAATGATTGCAATTATAGACTATGATGCAGGAAATCTGAAAAGTGTGGAAAAAGCATTGCTTTCTCTTGGACAGGAATGTGTTGTCACGAGAGATTTCAAAGAGATCGAACAGGCGGATAAAGTGATTCTGCCGGGTGTCGGTTCCTTTGGACAGGCAATGGAGCAGCTAAAAAAATTCGAACTGGACAAGGTCTTAAAAGAGATCCCGGACAGTGGAAAACCATTCCTTGGGATTTGTCTTGGCTTACAGCTTTTGTTCGAGCGAAGCGAAGAGAGCGAGGGTGTGGAAGGTCTTGGCATACTAAAGGGAGAGATCTTACGCATCCCGGATAAAGAGGGATTGAAGATCCCACATATCGGATGGAACTCTCTCGACCTGCAGGGAAATGGAAGACTGTTTGCAGGATTAGAGGAACATCCGTATGTGTATTTTGTCCATTCTTATTATCTGAAAGCGGCAGAGGAGAGCATTGTAAAGGCAACAACGGATTACAGTGTGCGTATTCATGCTTCAGTAGAGCAGGGAAATATCTTTGCATGTCAGTTCCATCCGGAAAAGAGTGGAAGTGTAGGATTACAGATCCTGAAGAATTTTGCTGAAATATAAGGAGGAAGCGGGATGTTTACCAAAAGAATCATTCCCTGTCTGGATGTAAACAACGGACGTGTCGTAAAAGGAGTAAATTTTGTCAACCTGCGGGATGCAGGAGATCCGGTTGAGATCGCAGCGGCGTATGACAAAGCAGGTGCAGATGAACTGGTTTTTCTGGATATCACTGCAACTTCAGATGGACGAAATACCGTGGTAGATATGGTCCGCAGAGTGGCAGAAAAAGTGTTTATCCCATTTACAGTCGGAGGTGGGATCCGTACGGTAGAAGATTTTAAGGTATTGCTGCGGGAAGGTGCAGATAAGATCTCGATCAATTCTTCGGCGATCAACCGACCGGAACTGATTTCGGAGGCGGCAGATAAATTCGGCAGCCAGTGCGTAGTGGTTGCGATTGATGCCAGAAAACGGGAAGATGGCTCCGGATGGAATGTTTACAAAAATGGCGGCAGGATCGACGTTGGGATCGATGCTGTTGAATGGGCAAAAAAAGCAGACGAGCTTGGCGCAGGAGAGATTCTTTTGACCAGCATGGACTGTGATGGCACCAAGGCAGGCTACGATATTGAGCTGACACGCCAGATCGCACAGAATGTATCTATCCCGGTGATCGCATCCGGTGGAGCCGGAACAAAGGAGCATTTTTATGAGGCTCTGACCGAGGGCATGGCAGATGCGGCACTGGCAGCATCACTGTTCCACTATAAAGAACTGGAGATCAAAGAAGTAAAAGATTATTTGGCAGGACGGGGTGTTTCCGTCAGAAGGTAAGAACATGGCAATGATTACAAATGACTGGTTACCAGCCATACAGGGTGAATTTAAAAAGCCGTATTACAGACAATTATTTGAATTTGTAAAAGAAGAATATAGCAGGGCGGTTGTATATCCGCCGGCAGATGATATTTTTAATGCGATGCACTTTACACCGCTCAGCGAGGTAAAGGTGCTGATCTTGGGACAGGATCCGTACCATAATGTAAATCAGGCACATGGACTCAGCTTTTCCGTTTTGCCATCGCAAAAAGAGATACCGCCATCCCTGCAGAATATCTACAAAGAGTTGCAGGATGACTTAGGGTGTAAGATCCCAAACAACGGTTACCTTAAAAAATGGGCAGATCAGGGCGTGCTGCTGTTAAATACAGTGCTCACTGTCCGTGCACATCAGGCGAATTCCCATCAGGGAAGAGGCTGGGAACAGTTTACGGATGCGATCATTCAGGCAGTCAATGCACAGGATCGTCCGATCGTGTATATGTTGTGGGGGAGACCGGCACAGAGCAAGATCCCGATGCTGACGAATCCAAAACATCTGATCCTGACTGCACCACATCCAAGTCCGTTGTCTGCGTATCGAGGATTTTTCGGTTGCAAGCATTTCAGTCAGGCAAATGAATTTTTAAAAAGTCATGGGATAGAGCCGATTGACTGGCAGATAGAAGATATCTAAAAAATCCCTATAAATGAGGAGTGCCCGGACATCCTTTCGGATGATCCGGGCTATTATGAAAAAATCTATCAAATATATGATAACAAATGATCTGTTAATTTATTTGATAAATATACTATAACAGCTATATGTGAATAAACTATGAACAAGTGGTAAACAATTACATATTTTTTGTATATAATTACTGCATGGAAAAGAAATGCAAACCGTTTTTTGTAAAAAAGTAACAGAAAAGGAAAAGCTTGCAAAAGCTAAATGTTCGGGTTAAAATGACGATATATAGAGTAGAAGGAACAAGACATGGAAGTCGCATAGAAGCAAGGGAGTGATTTTTTATGGCAACGATCAATTCATTATTTTCAAGTATGACTACAGCTAACAACAGTTCATCCGGTTCGGCGGATTTTCTTGGTATCAGCTATACCGATTATGCAAGTATCAAGAACGGAAGCTATCGTAAGCTGGTTTCTTCTTATTATCAGAAAGAACTGGCAGAGTCAGGTGTTTCATCATCTTCTACATCAAAAGACAGTGAGCAGACCCTGACCTCCATCCAGAAGGCAGCGGATAATTTAAAAACATCTGCCCAGACGTTACTGGATAAGGGAAGCAAATCACTGTTTATGACCAAGACAGATGAAAAAGGCAACAGCTACACAGACTATGATACCGATGCAGTATACAAGGCAGTCAAGAGTTTTGTTGACAATTACAACGAGACAGTAGATGCAGCAACAGAATCCGATACGATGAGTATCCTGCGTACCGCAAAAAATATGGTTTCATTTACTTCTGCCAATGAAAGAGCATTGTCTGAGGTTGGCATCACAGTTGGTTCTGACAATAAACTTTCCATTGATGAGGATAAATTCAAGAGTGCGAGCAAAGCACGAGTGCAGTCTTTATTCCAGTCATCCGGCGGTTACGCATATCAGATCAGCGCAAAGGCAACCAGCTTAAAGAGTTATGCGGCAACGGAGGCAAAAAAAGCAGGAAGTACCGATAAGGCAACCAGCTATAAGGCAGGCATTACTTCAACTTCTACCTCCAAAGATACGTCTAAGACACTTGGAAGTATCCAGGAAGCAGCAGACGAGGCATCCAAATCATTGGAGAAACTCTTAAAGACCGGAAGCAGTTCTGTATTTGAGAAAGTGACAAAGACCAACGAAAATGGTCAGAAAGTGACCGATTACGATAAGGATGCGATCTACAAATCAGTCAAGAGTTTTGTAAAAGATTACAACAAGCTTGTGGATGAGACGGAAGATTCCGATACCAGAAGTATCCTTCAGGCGAGAAAGACCATGATAAATCAGACCAAGGCAAACAAGACAGCACTGGCAGCCGTTGGTATCACGATCGATTCGGACAACAATCTTTCCATCGACGAAGAGAAGTTTAAGAATGCGGACATGGCAAAGGTAAAAGATCTGTTCCAGGGAGTGAACAGCTTCGGTGACAAGACGAAGACACAGATCACAAAGATCGATACCTATGCAGAGAAAGAAGCGGCAAAGGCAAATACTTACAGCGACACAGGCTCTTACAGCAATAACTATACTTCCGGCGACTGGTACAATTCCTACATTTAAGAAACGGACTTGTCAAAATGAATAAAACATGCGATGATAAAGCATGTAATGATGAGGGTGTCTCCCAAGTTTTTGCGAGACACCCTGTTTTTGTTATTTGAGAAAAATCAGCAAAGCAATAGAGTGAGAGGAAAAATGGCAGCAAAAAAGGTTGTAGTAGGCATGTCCGGGGGCGTGGATTCCTCGGTAGCAGCTTATTTATTAAAAGAACAGGGATATGATGTAGTCGGCGTTACCATGCAGATCTGGCAGGATGAGGACGAATTTACACAGGAGCAGAATGGTGGCTGCTGTGGATTAAGTGCGGTAGATGATGCCAGAAGAGTGGCAGACCGTCTAGGGATCCCTTATTATGTAATGAATTTTAAACAGGAATTTAAGTGCAATGTCATGGATTATTTTGTGGCAGAATATCTGCAGGGAAGAACTCCAAATCCCTGTATCGCGTGCAACCGCTATGTAAAATGGGAGGCACTGTTAAATCGCAGCTTGGAGATCGGTGCAGACTATATCGCCACCGGACATTACGCGAGGATCGAACAGCTTGAAAATGGACGGTATGCGATCAAAAATTCTGTGACTGCGGCAAAAGATCAGACATACGCCTTATATAATCTGACCCAGAAACAGCTTTCCCATACATTGATGCCGGTCGGCGATTATTCCAAGGATGAGATCCGTAAGATCGCGGAAGAAATCGGACTGCTTGTGGCACATAAAAAAGACAGTCAGGAGATCTGTTTCATCCCGGACAATGATTATGCCGGATTTATCGACCGAGAGTGTGGCATGCAGGTACCGCCGCCGGGCAATTTTGTGTCAACGACAGGAGAAGTCCTCGGCAGACATAAGGGAATTACCCACTATACGATCGGACAGAGAAAAGGACTCGGGATTGCGTTAGGACGTCAGGTGTTCGTCACCGAGATCCGCAAAGACACCAACGAAGTTGTACTTGGCAGCAATGAAGAGGTTTTTACAAAGGAACTTTATGCCAACCATCTGAACTTTATGGCAGTGCCGGATTTTAAAGACGGTATGGTATTTAAGGCAAAGATCCGGTATTCCCATGAGGGAAGCATGTGTAAGGTGACCAGAACGGGCGAGGACGAGATCCGGTGCGACTTTTTAGAACCGGTACGTGCCGTGACACCGGGACAGGCAGTTGTACTTTATGATGGAGATTATGTAGCGGGTGGAGGAAGCATTATCCGCTGACAAATATTTGGGATAAGGCATCTTTTTAGCAGAATGGAGCAAAAAGCGATATGACAAGAGAGGAATTTCGGGCACTTACAGCGGAACGAATTGTATTATTGGACGGGGCAACAGGAACAAATCTGCAAAAGGCAGGAATGCCGGTTGGCGTATGCCCGGAACAGTGGATATTAGAAAATCCGGAAGTACTGGTAGAATTGCAAAAAGCCTACGTGGCGGCTGGAACGGATATCCTGTTTGCACCGACATTTACAGCAAACCGGATCAAGCTGGCAGAATATGGACTACAGGATCGTCTTGTGGAAATGAACCGCGAACTCGTGGCACTTTCCAAAAGGGCGGCCTCGGAGCATACCCTGATCGCAGGTGATCTGACGATGACAGGCGAACAGCTTTACCCATTGGGCGAGCTGCAGTTTGAAGAACTGGTCGAGGTATACAAAGAGCAGGTACAGGTGATCCTGGATGCTGGTGTAGATCTGTTTGTCGTAGAGACCATGATGAGTTTACAGGAGTGCAGGGCGGCTGTGATCGCCATCCGTGAGCTGTGTGATCTGCCGGTCATGGTACTGCTTACTTATAATGAAGACGGACGTACCTTATATGGAACAGACCCGGCAACCGCCGTTGTGGTATTGCAGAGTTTAGGCGCGGATGCCGTGGGAATGAACTGCTCGACAGGACCGGAGGCGATGGTGGAGCCGGTACAGCAGATGGCAGAGTATGCGACCATTCCGATCGTAGCAAAACCAAATGCCGGAATGCCGGAGCTTGTGGATGGAAGAACGGTATTTAATGTAGGTCCGGAGGAGTTTGCACTTGCAGGCAAAAAGCTGGCAGAAGAGGGTGCCGGCATCTTAGGTGGCTGCTGTGGTACGACACCGGAACATATCCGGGCATTGAAAGAGGCGGTAAGCGGATTACAGCCGAAAAAACCGCTCACACAGCACAGAAGAATCCTTACCTCAGAGCGAAAATCCGTAGAAATCAAACTGGATGGTAATTTTATGGTCATCGGGGAGCGGATCAATCCGACCGGAAAGAAAAAATTACAGGCAGAGTTAAAAGAGGGTTCCCTTAATCTGGTGCGCACGATGGCACTTGAACAGGAAGAAAATGGAGCACAGATCTTGGATATCAATATGGGTATGAACGGTATTGATGAAAAAGAAATGATGCTCCGCACCGTATATGAAGTGACCTCCACGGTGGACTGTCCGCTTTGTATTGATTCCAGCCATGTGGATATCATAGAGGCGGCACTGCGGATCTATCCGGGACGTGCCCTGATCAACTCCATTTCGCTTGAAAAAGAGAAATTTGAACATTTACTGCCAATCGCAAAAAAATATGGAGCAATGTTTATCCTGCTTCCGTTATCGGATGAGGGACTGCCCAAAGATTCCGACGAAAAACATGAGATCATCCGTGTGATCTTAAAAGAGGCATTGCGGATCGGCATGGCAAAAGAGGATATCATTGTTGATGGGCTTGTTGCGACGATCGGAGCCAATCCAAAGGCAGCACTGGAATGTTATGAAACATTTTTCTACTGTAAAGATGAGCTGGAGCTTCCTACTGCATGTGGACTTTCCAATATTTCGTTTGGATTGCCGGAACGTACCTATGTCAATACGGCATTTTTAACGATGGCGATCGCAAACGGACTGACAATGGCGATCGCAAATCCATCCCAGGAGCTTCTGATGAATGCAGCCTTTGCTTCGGATATGCTGCTTAATAAAGAGGAGAGCGATATCCGCTATATTGAGCGCATGAATTTTCTCTCCGAAAAATATGCGGGGATGGAGCGCGTAATGGTACCTTCCGGGAAAGCCGGGGCAGCTTCCGGAAGCGGAAGTACCGATACGGCATCCAAAGAGAGCAGAAGCGGAGTCTTTACCGCCGTTTTAAAAGGAAACAAAGAACATATCCTGGAAGAAGTAAAACAGATGCTAGAGCAGGGCGCAAAGCCGGATGATATTATCAACGGACATCTGATCCCGGCGATCAATGAGGTTGGCGTGCTGTTTGACAAGAAAAAATATTTCCTGCCGCAGCTGATCTCCTCGGCAAATACGATGAAGATCGCGATCGAATATCTCGAGCCGATGTTAGAGCGCACGGGCGGAGAAGAGATGGCAACAATCGTTGTGGCGACCGTGGAGGGAGATATCCATGACATCGGAAAAAATCTGGTAGTGCTGATGTTAAAAAATTACGGTTACCATGTCATCGACCTGGGCAAGGATGTGCCGGCTTCCGTGATCGTGGAGACAGCCATGAAAGAGGGCGCGAAGGTCATCGGTCTGTCTGCCCTTATGACAACGACCATGATGCGGATGAAAGACGTGGTGGAACTTGCCAAAGAAAAAGGCTGTACCTGCAAGATCGTCATCGGCGGAGCAGCGATCACCGAGAGCTTTTCAGACGAGATCGGAGCAGACGGATATTCCAAGGATGCGGCGGAATGTGTGAAGTTAGTCGAGCGTCTTTTGGCGGAAGAAAAAGAAAAATAAAAAAATATGAAAAAAAGTGTTGACATTTATTTTCCCAGGTAGTATACTTATCAAGTCGGTTGCGGTAAACGAACGACACAATGGGATCTTAGCTCAGCTGGGAGAGCATCTGCCTTACAAGCAGAGGGTCATAGGTTCGAGCCCTATAGGTCCCATTCAACAACAAGACTTAAGACAAGCTTGTTGTTTCTATGGCGGAATAGCTCAGTTGGCCAGAGCACACGGTTCATACCCGTGGTGTCGAGAGTTCGAATCTCCCTTCCGCTACGCTAAGACCTTGGAGTTGTTCCAAGGTCTTTTTTGCTGTATAGGAAAAGCAGGCGCATACTTTATTTCTATATCCGATGAAAAAAATTATCAGATGAAACCGGCGCGTGTGCTTGGCAGGGAACGATAAAATGTGTATAGTAGATAGCAGCAGAGGAAATGATATGGAGGTAGATATGAGAGTAGGAATGGGCTATGATGTGCATAGATTGGTAGAAGACAGAGATCTGATCATCGGAGGGGTAAAGATCCCGCATACATTGGGACTGCTTGGACATTCGGATGCAGATGTGTTACTGCATGCGATCATGGATGCCCTGCTTGGAGCAGCGGCACTTGGAGATATCGGCAAACATTTCCCGGATACGGACCCGCAGTACAAAGGGATCTCCAGCATCCGGCTGTTAGAGCATGTGGCAAAACTGTTAGAGGAAAAGGGATATATTGTGGAAAATATCGATGCCACGATCATTGCCCAGAAGCCAAAGATGCGTCCTTATATTGAACAGATGGAAGAAAATATCGCGAAAGCATTAAAGATTGCAACGGATCAGGTTAATGTAAAGGCAACGACCGAGGAAGGACTTGGCTTTACCGGAACCGAGGAAGGCATTTCCGCACAGGCAATCTGTGCACTGACGACCATCTATGAGAGCAGTGTGACCGTGGCAGATTCGGCAGCAGGAGGATGCGCCGGATGCAGTGGATGCAGAGCACAGTGAAAAATGATTGACAAATCAAAGAAAACTGCATAAACTATAGAAAGTAAATGAGTGCCGCACAGGATATGGCGGCGGTCATCAAAAAGGCTTAGATTGGAAAGAGTAGGAAGTCAGACATCCAACAGAGAGAAACTGTCATCGGCTGCAAGCAGTTTTGGGAAAGAGATTTTTGAAGTGCCTCCAGGAGCTGATCGGGTGAAAAGAGTAACCGGATACGTCTGGCATTCGTTACATGCCAAAAGGGAAAGCCAAAAGGCTTTTAGTAGAGTGGAACCGCGGATTACTTCGTCTCTAAAGAGGAGAAGTAATCCTTTTTTTATTGTGAAAGGGGTCTTTAAAAATGGGTATGATACGTCGTATCAAAGAAGAGTTTCAAGTGATAAAGGAGCGGGATCCTGCGATCAAATCTCCCATGGAAGTTTTGCTTTATCCCAGCTTTCGTGTTATGCTAAGTTACAGACGTGCACATAAACAGTATTTAAAAGGACACTATTTCAGAGCACGCTATATCTCACAGCGTGCAGCGAGAAAGACCGGGATCGAGATCCATCCGGGTGCGACCATCGGGAAGGGATTTTTTATTGACCATGGAAGCGGTGTTATCATTGGAGAGACCGCAATCGTGGGAGACAACGTTACCATGTATCAGGGTGTGACCCTGGGTGGAACCGGAAAAGAGACCGGAAAGCGTCATCCGACGATCGGAGACAATGTCATGATCAGTGCGGGAGCCAAGATCATCGGTTCTTTTACCGTGGGAGAGAATTCCAAGATCGGAGCCGGAAGTGTTGTGATCGAAGAAGTTCCGCCAAACTGTACGGTAGTCGGCGTTCCGGGCAGGATCGTAAAACGGGATAACATGAAGATCCCACGCAGTGACATGGATCAGTGCCACCTGCCAGATCCGGTCAAAGAGGACATCAGTGTGTTACAGAGAGAAAATACAGAACTTACCAACCGTGTACTGGATCTGGAAAAGGCATTGCGTGTGCTGACCTCGGGTAAAGGGGAAGAAGAACAATAAAAAGCTGTTAGAGCGGCAGAATGAGAGGATAACTATGGAAAACAATTTTAAATTTTACAATACTCTGACAAGAACGGTGGAGACGGTCATTCCACATGAAGACGGAAAAATTGCAATGTATACCTGTGGACCTACGGTATATCATTTTGCACACATCGGAAACCTCAGAAGTTATATCATGGAGGATGTGCTGGAAAAATCCCTGCGCTATGTCGGCTATGACGTGAAACGTGTTATGAATATCACAGACGTCGGACATTTATCTTCCGATGCGGATACCGGTGAAGATAAGATGTTAAAAGGTGCGAAACGTGAGCACAAGACCGTAATGGAGATTGCAAAATTTTATACGGATGCCTTTTTTGCAGACTGTGCAAAATTAAACATCAAGACACCGGATGTTGTTGAGCCTGCAACAAACTGTATTCCAGAGTTTATCCATATGATCGAGGTACTGCTGGAAAAAGGCTATGCGTATGTAGCCGGTGGCAACGTATATTTTGATACATCCAAATTAGATGATTACTATGTATTTTCATCCCAGAATGAAAAGGAGCTGCTCGTCGGCGTGCGTGATGATGTGGAAGAGGACGAAAACAAGAAAAACAAAAACGATTTCGTACTCTGGTTTACCAGATCCAAATTCGAGGATCAGGCATTAAAATGGGATAGCCCATGGGGCGTTGGATACCCGGGATGGCATATCGAGTGCTCCTGCATCAGTATGAAGCACTTAGGAGAATATATGGACATTCATTGTGGCGGTGTGGACAATATCTTTCCACACCACACCAATGAGATCGCACAGTCCGAGAGTTACCTGGGACATACCTGGTGTAAATACTGGTTCCATGTGCAGCACTTAAATGACAAATCCGGCAAGATGAGTAAATCCAAAGGCGATTTTCTGACTGTTTCCTTATTGCAGGAAAAAGGATACGACCCGATCGTATACCGTATGTTCTGCTTACAGTCCCATTACCGCAAACCGCTTGAGTTTTCCTATGAAGTACTTGACAATATGAGTGCGGCATACAAAAAACTGGTAAAAAGAATTGCAGATCTAAAAGACGAGGGAAACGTTGAAAAAGATGCCTTTGACGCATACAAGGCACGCTTTGTGGAGGCGATCAGCAACGATCTGAATACGTCCATGGCACTTACGATCGTTTATGATCTGTTAAAAGCAGAGATGAACGACAAGACGAAACTGGAACTGATCAAAGATTTTGACCGTGTCTTATCGTTGAACCTTACAACTGCAAAGACGGAAGAACCAAAAGAAGAGGTAGATTCTGAATTAGAGCAGTATGTATTAGAAAAGATTGAAGAGCGTAAGGCAGCCAAGAAAGCAAAAGATTTTGCAAAGGCAGATGCCATCCGTGATGAACTCTTAGCAAAAGGAATTGTGTTAAAAGACACCAGAGAAGGCGTGATCTGGCATAAAGCGTGAAGAAAGGAAGAGACGTGATGCAGGGTGGAATTGATTCTTATATCAAGGGACAGTTTGGAATACCGGATGTGGACATCCGGACATATTCGCCGCTTACACTGGCTTATATCGGAGATGGGATCTATGATCTTGTGATCCGGAGCATTGTGGTGGGAAAAGGAAATACCAGAGCGGGAGAACTGCATAAACGGACAAGCCAGATCGTAAAGGCACACACGCAGGCAGAAATGATGGAGGTGCTGCTTCCTTTACTTTCGGAGGAGGAGGCAGATATCTACCGCCGTGGGAGAAATGCAAAATCGCCTACCATGGCAAAAAATGCAACGATGTCAGATTACAGAAAAGCGACCGGATTTGAGGCTTTGATGGGATATCTTTATCTGACAGATCAGTTTGAACGTCTGGTTGAACTGGTAAAAGCAGGCGTAGATGGATTAAAACTCAGACTATAGGAGGAATTATGGGTTACGAGGAGTTAAAGATCGAAGGACGAAACGCGGTATTGGAGGCATTCCGTTCCGGAAAGACCATTGATAAATTATATGTACTGGATGGCTGTCAGGATGGACCTGTGCGCACCATCGTAAGAGAAGCAAGGAAACATGATACGATCTTAAATTTCGTAGAAAAAGAGCGGCTGGATCAGTTATCCGAGACGAAAAAACATCAGGGCGTGATCGCAGTTGCGGCTGCCTATGAGTATGCCGAAGTGGATGACATCTTAAAGATCGCAGAGGAAAAAGGGGAGCCGCCTTTTATTTTCCTGTTAGATAACATCGAAGATCCACATAACTTGGGTGCGATCATCCGTACCGCAAACCTCGCAGGTGCACACGGAGTCATCATTCCAAAGCGCAGGGCAGTCGGACTGACCGCAACGGTCGCAAAGACTTCTGCCGGTGCCATCAACTATACTCCGGTGGCAAAGGTAACAAACCTTTCCGCAACGATCAAGGAGTTAAAGGAAAAAGGCATGTGGTTTGTCTGCGCTGATATGGGCGGAACCACCATGTATGATCTGGACTTAAAAGGACCGATCGGTCTTGTCATCGGAAGCGAGGGCGAAGGCGTAGGAAAGCTTGTAAAAGAAAACTGTGATTTCATCGCATCGATCCCGATGAAGGGCGATATCGATTCGTTAAACGCATCGGTGGCAGCAGGCGTTCTTGCATACGAGATCGTAAGACAGCGCATGAATGGATAAGTGGGAAAACAGGAGGGGCATGTGGCAGATTATCAGGAGATGTCAGATGAACAACTGATCGGGCAGTTACGTTCCGGGGATTCCGGGGTAATGGATTATATACTGGATAAGTACAAACCGTTGGTGCGTAAAAAGGCAAATGCGGTCTTTTTGATCGGTGGAGAGACGGACGACCTGATCCAGGAGGGGATGATCGGGCTGTTTAAGGCAGTCCGGGATTATGACGGGGGAAGGGAAGCATCTTTTTTCTCATTTGCAGAGCTGTGCATTACAAGGCAGCTGTATAAGGCGGTGGAGGCATCCAACCGGAAAAAGCATGCACCGTTAAACACCTATATCTCATTCTACTCGGAGACAGGGGAAGAGGGACATTCCCTGGCGGAGACCCTCACGACCGGTGGGATGGGAGATCCGGAGCAGATGATCATCGACCAGGAGAACTTAAAACAGTTCTGGGACGGCTTAAGAGAGCATTTAAGTCCCATGGAACAGCAGGTGCTGGATGAATACCTGCAGGGGAACAACTATCAGCAGATCGCGGAACATATGAATAAACAGCCCAAGACCATTGATAATGCCTTACAGCGGATCAAAACAAAGGTACGTCAGGAAGTAATTCGATAAGAATTGTGCAAAATACACAAAAATCGAATTGATATTTTGTGAACTTTGTGAACACTTCTCGGGTGGGACGTGCTATTATAATACTTGTAAAAACCCCCCAATACATTATATATAATTTTTGCTATACCCCATAGTAAAAATACCTTCTCCTAAAGAGCAACCGGTTGATCGGTTGTTCTTTTTTTGCATGCCATGGCAGGAAAATAAACATACGTTCGAAAAAATGTGGATAAAATGACAGAAATGTGTTATGCTAGAAAAAGCAGAACGATAAGAGCGAGGACAGAAGATGGAGAAAAGGGAACCAATTTATATTGCAATCGATCTGAAATCATTTTACGCATCCGTGGAGTGCAGGGAGAGGGATTTAGACCCGCTGACGACCAATCTGGTCGTTGCAGATGAAAGCCGCACGGAAAAGACAATCTGTCTGGCGGTATCTCCGTCGTTAAAAGCATACGGGATACCGGGCAGGGCACGCCTGTTCGAAGTTGTAGAGCGGGTCAGACAGGTCAATGCAGAACGGGAGAGACGGACACCGGGAGGACGTTTGAACGGTTCTTCGACGGATGCGACGGTATTGGAGAGGGAACCGCAGCTGGCGGTCGGATATATTGCAGCACCGCCCAGGATGGCTTTGTATATGGATTACAGCACGCGGATCTATCAGATCTATTTAAAATATATTGCGCCCGAGGATATCCATGTTTACTCCATTGATGAGGTATTTTTGGACGTGTCACCTTATCTGGAGACCTATCATCTGACACCAAAGCAGTTTGCTTCTAAACTGGTGCAGGAGATCATGACGTTGACCGGGATCACGGCGACGGCAGGGATCGGAACCAATCTCTATCTCTGCAAGGTCGCACTGGATATCGAGGCAAAGCATGCAAAACCGGATGAATACGGCGTCAGGATCGCCGAACTGGATGAGATGTCTTACCGGAGAAATCTCTGGGAGCACCGTCCGATCACGGATTTCTGGCGTGTCGGAAGAGGATATGAGAAAAAATTAAACAAAGTCGGCATTTATACGATGGGAGATGTTGCGCGTTGCTCGATCGGAGGGAGCAGCGAATATTATAATGAAGAACTGCTTTACCGCCTGTTCGGGGTCAATGCAGAGCTTCTGATCGATCACGCATGGGGGTATGAGCCGTGTACAATCGCACAGATTAAGGCATACAAACCGGAGTCAAACAGCATCGGTTCCGGTCAGGTGCTGCACTGTCCGTATGATTTTACCAAGACCAGACTGGTGGTGCGCGAGATGGTCGACTTACTGGTGCTCGATCTGGTGGATAAGGGACTCGTGACCGATCAGATGGTACTGACCGTCGGCTATGACATCGACAATTTAAAAATACCGGAGATCCGTAAGAAATACAAAGGTGAGGTCACAACGGACCGCTACGGCAGACAGGTCCCAAAACACGCGCACGGTACGGCAAATTTAGCGAAGCGGACTTCCTCTACCAGACTGATCACGGAGGCAGTGTTAGAGCTCTACGATAAGATCGTAAATCAGGATCTTCTGGTGCGCAGGCTGAACCTGACCGCAAACCGGGTTGTGTCAGAAAAAGAAGCTGCAAGTGAGGAGACTTTTGAGCAGATGAGTCTTTTTGCAGAGCAGAGCGAAAAGGCGGAGAAACATCAGGAAGAAGAGCTTGCACGGGAGAAAAAGATGCAGCAGGCAATGCTTGACATTAAGAAAAAATATGGAAAAAATGCTATTTTAAAAGGTATGAATCTGGAAGAGGGCGCAACTGCCATGTCCAGAAATAGTCAGATCGGTGGGCATAAAGCATAATAGGATAGGAGTGAGACAAAGTGGGCAGATATGATGATATCATAACATTAGAGCATCCGGTATCAAAGGTACATCCGCGGATGTCCGTAATGGATCGCGCAGCACAGTTTTCAGCATTTGCAGCATTAAGCGGGTATGAAGATGCCATCGATGAGACAGAGCGGCTCACGGAAACCTATACGGAGCTTGACGAAGGGGAAAAAGAGATCTTAAATGAACAGCTTCTTAAGATAAAAGAAAATATCGCCAGCCATCCGGCAGCAACCTGCACCTATTTTGAACCGGATCCGAAAAAGGAGGGCGGCGCGTACCGCACATACAGCGGCAAAGTGCGCAAGATCGATGCGTATGAGAAAAAGCTGGTGTTTGAAGATGGAACCGGGATCTGGATCGGTTCTCTGCGGGATATCACGGTAGATCCTGCTTTACTGTAATGATACAAATCTGAAAATTATTTCTTGTCGGAACGGCGGTCGATGACTAAGACAAGATCGTAGATCATATTTCGCTGTTCCGGCGTCATCTGGCGCAGCTTGTCTATCAGCATAAATTCTTTGGAAGTAGGGGCATCTGGGGAGGTGTAGCCTAACAGGCAGTCTGTGGATACATGCAGGGCACCAGCCATGGCTTTTACAGTTTCAAAATCCGGTTCATGATTACTTTTGATGTAACCATTTAAAGTTGTCCTTGCAATGTTTAGCATGGAAGCAAAATCTTTCTGGGTAATGTCACGTTCTTCGAGTAAAAATTGTAGATTTTCTCCAAATGTCATTCTTATAAATCCCCTTGCTTTTATGAAATGATACAATAATTGATTATATTATATAGATTGATGGATTTATTTCGTTATCGATACCAAATTCTAGTACTTATATTATTTACAATACGAGAAAATAGTATTATAATTCGTATATAGAAAAATACTACGTAAGAAGAGAAAATAGGAGGATCGGGTTATGAAGCGGATAATGAAAAGACTGGGCGCAGCGATGCTGGCGATCATACTGTTAATTGGTATTGTTTTCGAGCCGGAAAGCTCAATGAAGGTGGAAGCTGCAAAAAAAGACAGGACAAAGCCATATGTTGTTCTGTACCTGAACAAGACAGGATATACAAGGGGAAGCGTGTTGATCCAGGTGCAGGCAAGGGATTCGTCCGGTATAAAAAGTATTTTGATCAAAAAGGGTAAAATTTCAAAAAGTAATGATCGTTATTGGAAAAAGGCGACGAATATAACAAAGTCGAAAAAGAAAAAAGTAACCGCAAATGCTATCTATTCTGTGAAAGTCACCGATAAAGCGGGAAATGTGACGATCAAACGTATTATGGTGACCAACATTGACAAGACAAAGCCGACGGTGAGCCTGAGCCAGTCAGTTGTGAGTGATGGAGTACAGATCTCTGTGTCCGCATCGGATGCAAGCGGGATCAGGAGTGTGAAATGGATCAAAGGAGCGATCGGTGACGCATCCAGTGCAAAGTTCAGGCAGGCAAGTAATATTACAAACAATCGTGAATTTACAGTGACACAGAATGGTTACTATACGGTGCAGGTGGTGGACAGGGCTGGCAATAAATCAGTGGCACAGATTTATGTAGTGGTAAGACAGGCACTGTATGATTTGGAAGAGTTTTATGGAAACGGTAAGAAATATGAAATGGTAACAGATAGTTTAAACAGAACCTATACGAATGCGTTAGTAGTAACACCATATTTTACACCAAAATTAACATATTTCTTGGATGGTAAATATCAGTGGCTGGAGGGTGATGTTGCATGTCAAGATTCTAACACTTATGATGCAGTGCTACAGATTTATGCAGACAATGTGCTGGTATATACCACACAAACGATCACACCGAAAGAAGAGGCGAAACATTTTAAAGCAGACATTGGCAATGCAAGATTTATAGAATTAAAAATAGTAGGTGGTGATTCTTCATTTTTTGATAAACCTTATTATATCTTAGGCAACTGCTACCTCTATAATTAACAACCAGAACTTCCTGTACCAATCGGTATCAGGCACAACGCGATGGGGGAAAATTTATGTATTGTATCAAATGCGGAAAAGAAATTGATGACACAGCAAAATATTGTAATGAATGTGGGCACAAAGTAGGCAACCATCTGGAGCAGACAGAAATACATCTGTCTGGGGAACAGATCGGAAGAACCATAGAAAACGGAAAAAACATTGGTCGGGGCATCTTAGGAGAAATATACAAAAAAATAAACTTATCATTAAGTGATATGATCTCACTGGTGATCGTGGTTGTTGCAATCTTCTTGTGCTTCATGCCATGGTTTACATTGCCGGGAATGGGCTCATATTCGCCTCTGGAGTGGAAAAATTTTATGGATACGGTTGGCTATAATATTGGAGACCGGGCATTAGAACATGCAAATAAAATACCGGGAATGATGGTATGGATGAATATGCCATTAGTATTTTATGTGATCGATGCGGTTTTTATTATTCGAAATAAGTGCAACCTTGTGCTATATGAAGTCATAGGAATCTTGTTTTCTATCCTGACTTTTATTTATGCCAAAACATTTTTTGTATTCTATGACAGTTATGAACTGGGAGGATATACACACTGCTCCATGGGATCAGCTTTTTACATTATGTTCGTAATCGTGATGATAGATATTATAAGAAAAAAATAATACAAAAAGCCGGGATCTGTGTGATCAGGTGCAGATCCAGATGGGGGAGATGCGGTGAAAAAGAAACAAATAATGATCATAGCTGTTGTATTGATCGGTGCATCGGTCATAGCATGGATGACAGAACCACAAAAGCCAGAAAATGAACAGAAAGCGGATGTGATCGCCGAGCAGGATACACAGAATGTGGATGCAGATGAAAAAGAAACGGAGAAGCAGACCACAGCTACAGAGGAAAACAGACCAGAGGACACAGAAGAAAATACAGAGGCAGAAACGGATGCCGGAGCACTGCAATGTATGGAAGAATATCTGGCAGACAAAGAAGAACAGGGTGGATATTTTGCATTAAAGGATGTAGATGCAGATGGCAGCGAAGAGCTGCTTTACCGTTATGATGAGATGGGGATCTCCTATTTAACAGTTCTGGACTATATAGAGGGACAACTGTATGGTGCTTTGGATCTTGAATATGCGGAAAATACGAGTGCGATTGCATTATGTAATGAAACGGATCTGACTTTGATAGAGACCATTAGTGACACAAAGGCGGTTTCCTATTATACGATGCGTGGACTGGAACATGATCAAAAAACGATAAGTATGGAAACAGTTTATGAAGAAGATATCTCATACAACTACTTTATCGATGGGGAAGCATGCAGCAAGGAGCAATTCGATTATTATAATGTAAATGCCAGTGATTGGCTTAATTATAATGGACGGTATCCCGAAGAGCGTTATATTAAGAGTGTTGAAAAACTGGTTTTTCATGAAAATACAGAAGCAGCAAGAAAATCTGTTTTTGAGGATCAGATCAGTTTTTCCGGGTATGACATGGCAGTGCTTAAGAATTTGATCGGAATTATCGGATACATGGAAAGGGAAGGAAAATACACGACAGGCACAGAAACATCACCGCAGGATTGGAGTGATGAAGCGAAGCTGGAGTTTATCGATGATCTGATCGCTTCCAATCTGATCGATGATGATATTGTTATTTCTTATGTCGATGATGAGCATGTAAAAGAAGTGGAATGGCGGTTATTACCATATGATAATGAAGAGATCAATGCAGTGGATCATTCTTATTTTGCGATACGTGAGGATGACATGAATCAGATTTTGGAAAATGTGCTGGGAGTGAGAGTAGACAGCCAGATTAACACAGAATTTGCAATCTATGATAATGGATATTATATTTTCAGGACCGGACAGTTTGTTGACTGGATACCATATGCTGAAATATATGATGAGCCGGTTTTGTCAGCCGATTTAAAGAGCGGTATGGTATACGCAGAGACAGGGATCGGAGTGTTTGATTATGATGAAAATACTAAAATACCAGGTACTATAGAGGGAGACGACGTACGCTATTTTAAGGATGTGTATCTACAGAAAAATAAAGAAAGCGTGTGCGCAGCTGTGAAAATAACAGGATGGAGTGAAGATGAAGTGTTTGAACAACCGTATTAATGGACAATAGCACCAATAAGAGAGGAGGCAGAAGAAAAGCAAAAATCAAAAGACAGGAAAACAATCATAAGAAAAAATAGGAGGAATGGGCTATGAAGAGGATATTGAAAAGAGCTGGTACAGAGATGCTGGTAATCATACTGTTAATTGGTATTATTTTCGAACCGGAAGGTCTCATGACGGTGGGAGCTGCCCAGGTAGATAAGGTAAGTTCAGATATTACGGTCAATGCAGAACCAGAAATATCGGAAATAGACTACAAAGGTGCTGCGGCACCAAACTGGTATGGCGGAGCATACAGCACGAATGATCCATTTGCATGGAGTAATCAGTATTACGGTCAATGCACTTGGTATGCGTGGGGGAGAGCCTACGAGCGGACAGGAGTTTCCTTAAATGAATGTACGGGAAATGCGGCAACATGGTACAATGCTGCCCAAAAAGCAGGGCGTTCCGTGGGAAGTACGCCGAAAGCAAATTCGATTGCAGTATTTGGAACAAGTGCAGGTTATGGACATGTCGGATATGTGGAAGCAGTAAATGGTAATACGGTAACATTATCTGAATCGAATAATGCTGCATATGGAAAAGTGACTACAGGTTATGTAAATTCCCTTGCAGAAGGAATTACATATTATTGTGGGGAACATAATTTCTCGGCGAGTCAGTTAAAAAACCGGTATAAAGGAGAATGGCTCATTGGATATATTTATCTTGTAAAAGATCCGGATCCAGGCAGTCTCTCAATTTATGCAAAAACAACTTATTACACAGATGAAGATGTAACAGTTTCATGGAATACTCCTGCAAACACCACCTCATATGGCTTTACGCTGCGCTACAACCCGAAGAGCGGAGCGGATCTGATCGATCACTATGTAACAGGAAACAGCTATAACATAGGAAAGCTGGGAACAGGAAACTATCGTCTCTGGATGAAGCCCTATAATGCCAACGGAACAGGGGGAACGGCAGTCTATGTTGACTTTAGTGTGACGAAACGTCCGGTTACTTATGTGACAGGAATCACATTAAACAAAAGTTCCCTGTCATTAAAGACAGGTCAGACAGCGACACTGACGGCATCTGTTTCTCCGGGAAATGCGACCAATAAAAATGTCACATGGACCTCTTCTAATACAGGAGTTGCGTCAGTATCGAATGGAACGGTAAAGGCTGTTTCGGCGGGAAGTGCGACCATAACGGCAAAAGCTGCAGACGGAAGCGGAAAGATGGCAACCTGCAGTGTGACGGTTACCAAAACACATACACATCAGTATACGGCGAAAGTGACGAGGGCTGCTACCTGTGCGAAGGAGGGTGTAAAAACATATACCTGTTCCTGTGGCAGTACTTATACAGAAAAAATTGCAAAGACGGCACATAAGGTAGTAAAAGATGCAGCAGTCAAAGCAACCTGTACCACAGCAGGGCGGACAGAGGGAAGCCATTGCTCCGTATGTGGGACAGTGATCACCCCGGTGGAAGAAGTGCCTGCAACAGGTCATTGGATTAACCGGACAGTAACCGTGAAAGCAACATCACAAAAAGACGGAAGCATTACAAAAACCTGCGGTACTTGTGGTGCGGTGGAAACGACTGTGATTTATCACCCGGCACAGATCGTACTGGAACAGAAGTCTTATACATACAATGGACAGGAGCAGAAACCGTCGGTTGTCTTACGGGACAGCAGGGGAAAACAGATCAAAACAACAGATTATACCGTATCGTATGGTAATAACAAAAATGCCGGAAACGCAAAGATTACGGTTACATTATCCGGAAATTACGTTGGCACAATGAGTACAACATTTAAGATCTGTCCTCCGGGAACACAGATTGTGAAACTGACACGGAAATCAAAAGGATTTCAGGTAAAATGGAAAAAACAGACTGGCCAGACAAGCGGCTATCAGATACAGTACTCGGACAGCAGTAAATTTCAGAAAAAGAGAACCAAAACAGTTGATATCTCTAAGAAAACATCAGTATCAAAAGGTGTGAAAAAGCTGAAATCAAAGAAAAAATATTATGTTCGTATCCGTACCTATAAAAATGTAAACGGAAATACGGCAAAGATATACTCCGGCTGGTCAGATGTAAAAACGGTTGTGACAAAATAAGAACCGGGCAGAACTGGCCTTTAAAATCTCTTGACAGCCTCGCATGCCTATTGTATTATTACAATAGGACAGATGGAGGAGGAAGAAAATGTTAGAGATTAAAAATTATACAAAGACCTATGGAGATAAAAAAGCGGTAGACCAGTTATCCCTTCATATTGCACCGGGGGAGATCTATGGCTTTATCGGACACAACGGAGCCGGAAAGACAACGACATTAAAAGCAGTGGCAGGGATCTTGCCATTTGAAGAAGGAGAGATCCGTATCAATGGGGTATCGGTAAAAGAAGACCCGATCGCCTGCAAAAAACAGACCGCATATATCCCGGATAATCCGGATCTGTACGAGTTTATGACAGGGATCAAGTATCTTAATTTTATCGCAGATATCTTTGAGGTGCCCGAGCAGGAACGCAAGGAGCGGATCCATAAATATGCAGAATTGTTTGAACTGACATCCGATCTGGCACAACCGATTTTGACCTATTCCCATGGTATGAAACAGAAGCTTGCGATCATCTCTGCCTGGGTACATGAGCCGAAACTCATTATCATGGATGAACCGTTTGTGGGACTGGACCCGAAAGCAGCACATCTGCTTAAGGAGATGATGCGTGAGTTTTGCGATAAAGGCGGTGCAATCTTTTTTTCAACGCATGTGCTTGAGGTGGCAGAAAAACTCTGCGATAAGATCGCAATCATTAAAAAGGGCGAATTGATAAAAGCCGGAACGATGGAAGAAGTAAAAGGTGACACTTCTCTGGAAGAAGTATTCTTGGAACTGGAGGAGAAGACATGTTAAAAGCATTATTTGAAAAACAGATGCTGGAACTGAACCAGAACTTTTTCCGGGACCGCAAAACGGGAAAAGCAAAATCAAAGGCGGGAGTCAGGATGTCGATCCTGTTTTATGTGTTTGTGATCGTTGTTTTACTCGGCGGATTTTTTTCTGCGATCGCAGTTCAGCTCAGCCCTCTGATCCAGATGGGGTATAGTTGGTTATACCTGATCTATATATCATTTGTGTCGCTGACATTTGGAATATTTGGCAGTGTATTTAATACCTTTGCCAGTCTGTATCAGGCGAAGGATAATGATCTCTTACTGTCCTTACCAATACCGGTGAAATATATCCTGGCGGTGCGGCTGATGGGTGTTTATCTGATGGGTGCGATGTACAGCATGGTGGTTTATGTGCCGGCACTGATCATCTATTATGTGATGGGAAAAGCCAGCATCCTATCCATCCCGGGAACGATTCTTTTTGCACTGCTTTTAACTGTGGTTGTGCTGTTATTATCTTGTATTCTGGGATGGCTTGTCGCAAAGATCAATGCCAGATTAAGACATAAGAGTCTGATCACGGTGGTCGTGTCGCTGGCATTTTTTGCGGTATATTACATGTTTTGTATGCAGGCAAACCAGGTGATAAGCAACCTGATCCTGAATGCCGAGGCAACAAGTGAGCAGATCCAAAGAAAAGCGTATTGCCTTTATCTGATCGGGCGGGCAGCAGCAGGAACCGGAGTGCCATTACTTGGTGTGTTTGTGATCGTTGCAGTGCTCTTTGCAGGGACCATTTTATTGTTGTCACGCAGCTTTTTGACACTTGCGATGGCAGGCAGAGGTGGAAAGAAGGCGGTTTATAAAGAGAAGACCGTAAGAAAACTGAGCCCGGATCGTGCATTACTTGTAAAAGAGGCGGGACATTTATTGAGCAGCCCGACCTATCTGTTGAACTGTGCATTGGGAACCGTATTTTTAGTGGTAGCAGGAGTGGCATTGTTAATAAAAATGATGTGGCTCAGGGAAAATTTGGTAACCATTATGGATGGAGATGCACTTGTGGTTATTGCAGCAGGAGTAATCTGTGCGATGGTTTCGATGAATGATATTACGGCACCTTCTATTTCGCTGGAGGGAAAGAACCTGTGGCTGATGCAGTCACTGCCGGTTACTCCATGGCAGGTACTCCGTGGCAAGTTAAACCTTCATCTGCTGCTGACGGAGATCCCGGTATTGTTTTGCGGCATTTGTGCCTGGATCGTGTTGAGACCGCATCCGCTGGCAGGGATTGCGATGGTGCTGCTTCCTATGGCATATGGTGCTTTGTGTGCGACATTTGGGCTTAGCATGAATTTATGCAAACCGAATCTGAACTGGACAAGTGAGACAGTTGTGGTCAAACAGAGTGGAGTGATCTTTGCGGTGATCTTCGGTGGATGGGCACTGCTGGCACTGATCGGAGTTTTGTATTTCCTCTCTTATGAGATGATCCCGGCAGCCGGGTTCCTTTTCATCTGTGTGGCGGTATTTGCAATTTTATCGATCCTTTTGTTGCGTTGGTTAAAAGGAAACGGAGCAAAAAAACTGACAGAATTATAGAAAAATAGCAGGGAGAAATCCCTGCTATTTCTTAATGGAAACAAATGACGGTAACCTGTGATTACCGTATCTTTACATGCAATGCTATTATAGCATCATGAAAGAAATTAAGACATGGCAAAAAGGGAAAACATAGAGATGATATTCCAAGAAACAAGATATTAAAAAATTCTGAAAATCCGATATTGCAGTTGACGCGTTTTGTAATATCTCCTATAATGAATGTGGCTTAGAAGCTGGCTGCCACTGCATTGCAAATGGCAGCTATTATAATACGCAAGTAACAGAGCGTATTTTTTGAGTGGAGGAATATTATGAAAAAGAAGATAATGGCAGGTATGACCATACTGTGTATCTGTCTTATGATGTTGGGATTGCCGGTTCATTTACAGGCAGCACAGGGAAAAACAAGTCTGGCAGTATCTGCCGGTTCCGTTGGAAAAGGGGAAACTGTTAAGATCACGGCGCAGGCATATGGACCTTCGGGAGAGAAGATGACAGCGGCAATGACCGTTTCCTATGATACATCTGTCTTTTCTTTTGTAGACTGCTCGACCAGCTATTCCGGTGGAAATGGCAGTATTACAGCTACAGCCGGTACTTACAGCATAACGTTAAAAGCAGTTGGCGAGGGAAATTCGAAGGTATCTCTGGCAGCAACAGACGGAGTTTTAACTGATGCAGGAACAAAGCTGGATTCCGTAGAGGGAAGCAGTACCAGGATACAGGTAGGAAGTGCAACGACGACACAGAGTGACACAAGCACAACAACTGATACAAAAACGGATCAGACCGAAAATAAAAACCTTTCGGCAGATAACTCCCTGCAGTCATTATCTCTTTCGGCAGGAACCTTATCTCCAGCTTTTACCGGAAAGACCGTACAGTATACAGCCTCTGTTGGCAATGATGTGACAAAGGTAACCGTAAATGCGGTTCCGGCAAATGAAAAAGCTACGATCGAGAGCATTACGGGAAATGAAAATCTTTCCGTAGGAGCAAACACGGTAAAAGTGGTTGTAAAAGCGGAAAACGGAGCAACCGCTACTTATACGATCACAGTCACAAGAGGGCAGACCGGTGATACCTCTACAAAGAGTGATGAGCCGGCTGTGATCACAGAGGATCCGGCCGAAAGTACATCGACCACGGTTGAGAGCACGGACGAGACCATTACGGTTGGAGATGCAAATTACCAGATCGTTTCCGAATTTGGAGCTGAACTGCTTCCGGCAGGATGTACCGAGAGTACAGTAAGCTATAAAGGGACAGACTATAAGGGAGCAACGTTTGCTGCAGGAAATCTTTCCATGCTCTGCATGGTTCCGCAGGGAACAACAGATCCCTCATCCGCACGTTTTTTTATCTACGATGAGAGCGGGGACAGTTTTTATCCACTTATACAGTTAAAACAGGGCGACAATTTTGTCATCTGGCTGCCGACACCGGCGGATTATACCGCAGCGGATGGAGAACAGCAGGTAGATATCACGGTAAATGGTGATGAGAGCATGAGTGTGCATCAGACCGCATCGGAAGAGGGAACGGATTTCTCATTTTTCTATGGAGTAAATCAGGATGGTACAACGGGCTGGTATGAATATGATGCTTTAGAGCAGACATATCAGAGACAGCATGGCAGTGCATCTGCATCGGATGATACCGAACAGAGCGATGACTCAAATCTGTCATATCTGCAGGAAGAATACAGTACACTGGAAAGTGAAATGAAAAAGGAAAAATCATTTTCACGTACCACGATCGGAGTGCTGATCTTTATTGTAGCAGTACTCATTATTATCATTATCAATCTCATTCTTCGGAACAGAGGGGAAGAATACGAGTTCGAAGAAGAGGAAGAAGAACCGGAGATCAAAGAACCGAAAACACCGGTAAAGAAAACGAGAAAAAGAGCAGAACGAGACTATTTCTCGGATGATTTAGAGGAAGAGCCTGTCATAAAACACGAGAAAGTACGGGAAAAGAAAAAAGAAAAGAAACAGGAAGATGTGGCAGAGCGGGAGCATTTCAGCGATGAACTGGAAGAGCCGGAAACACCAGTACGAAAAGAAGAAAAGAATATCCGGAAAGACAGTGCAAAAGAGGAAGATGATATCGAGATCATCGACTTGAACGATTTATAAAAACGGAAGTGCTTCGCTTTCGGGGAAAAGAGGGAACAAAAATGCAGACACCATATACAGCGAAAGCAAAAAAAGCAGTTGATTTTGCAGCTAAGATGTCAAAGTCAATGAAGCATAATTATATTGGAACTGAACATCTGCTGCTTGGACTTCTGAAAGAAGAAACAGGGGTAGCTGCACAGGTTTTACAGGAAAACGGAGTTGGACTCGAAAAGGTAATGGAACTGATCGAGGAGCTGATCGCACCGGAACAGCCGATCCTTACGATGGAGGCAAAAGAATATTCGCCGCGTGCAGAGCGTGTGCTTGCTGCATCTGCAAGGGAGGCAGCGCGTTTTCATTCCGAAAAGATTGGAACCGAGCATATTCTGATTGCAATGATAAAAGAGACAGACTGTGTGGCATCCAGATTGTTAAATACACTTGCAGTCAATACACAGAAAATGTATGTGGATACTCTGATCGCAATGGGAGAGGACGCATCTTTATATAAAGAAGATTTCCAGAATGGAAAACCGATCCGCAAAAGAGAGGGAGAAGATACCCCTGTTTTGGATCAGTATTCCAGAGATCTGACACGCCTTGCAAAAGACGGAGAATTAGATCCAGTAGTAGGAAGAATAGAGGAAGTCGACCGGGTGATCCAGATCTTAAGCAGAAGAACGAAGAACAACCCATGCCTGATCGGAGAACCAGGTGTAGGAAAAACAGCGATCGTAGAAGGTATCGCACAGCGTATCGTTACAGATATGGTGCCGGATACCGTGTTACACAAACGCCTTGTATCATTGGATCTTTCTGGAATCGTTGCAGGTTCCAAGTATCGTGGCGAATTTGAAGAACGCATTAAAAAGGTGATCCAGGAAGTCAAAAGAGCCGGAAACATTCTGCTCTTTATCGATGAACTGCATACGATCATCGGAGCTGGTGGAGCAGAGGGTGCACTGGATGCTTCCAATATCTTAAAACCGGCATTGGCAAGAGGTGAGATCCAGATCATCGGTGCGACCACAATCGAGGAATACCGCAAACATGTGGAGAAAGATGCGGCACTGGAACGTCGTTTCCAGCCAGTTACGGTGGAGGAACCGGGTGAAGAGGCAGCAGTAGAGATCTTAAAGGGATTGCGCCATCAGTATGAAAAGCATCATCAGGTTACGATTACCGATGAGGCGGTAGAGGCAGCAGTCCGTTTGTCAGCAAGATATATCAATGACCGTTTCCTTCCGGATAAGGCGATCGACCTGATGGATGAGGCGGCAGCAAAAGTCAGACTGAAGATAGGAACCCGCCCGGAGGAAGTCGTTGCACTGCGCCGTCAGATCGAAGAAAAAGAAGAGCAGATGTTAGATGCCTTACAGGAAGGCGAACTGGAGGCTGCAAGAGGCTATAAAGAAGAAAAACAGGCGGTAGAAGAGCAGTTAGAAAAGCTCTATGTCAAAGCAAAGAGAGAGGCAAAACGCAAAAAGCCGGTAGTCGGGGAAGAAGAGATTGCAGACGTTGTGTCTGGATGGACGAAGATACCGGTAAAACGTCTGGCAGAGGGAGAGGCAGCAAGACTGCGCAAACTCGAAGCCACACTTCACAAGCGCGTGATCGGACAGGAGGATGCGGTAACTGCCGTAGCAAAGGCAGTGCGGAGAGGCCGTGTGGGATTAAAAGATCCAAAACGACCGATCGGATCATTCCTGTTTTTAGGACCGACTGGTGTCGGAAAAACAGAGATCTCCAAAGCACTGGCAGAGGCTGTATTTGGAGACGAACAGTCCATGATACGTGTCGATATGTCGGAGTACATGGAAAAGCACAGTGTTTCCAAGATGATCGGTTCACCGCCAGGATATGTCGGACATGAGGATGGCGGACAGCTCAGTGAAAAAGTGCGCAGACATCCATATTCCGTCATCCTGTTTGATGAGATTGAAAAGGCACACCCAGATGTATTTAATATACTGCTTCAGGTATTGGATGATGGGCATATTACAGATGCGCAGGGACGAAAAGTGGATTTCAAAAATACGATCATCATAATGACATCCAATGCGGGAGCGCAGACCATCGTAGAGCCGAAAAAACTTGGATTTGCAACCACAGAAGATGAAAAGCAGAACTATGAGCAGATGAAGGGCAAGGTCATGGAAGAAGTCCGCCGGATCTTCAAACCGGAGTTCTTAAACCGTATCGATGAGACGATCGTATTCCGTTCTCTGAACAAAGAAGATATGAAGCAGATCGTATCTCTGATGACAAAAGAACTTGCAAAACGCTGCAAAGAGCAGATGGGCATTACCCTGACGGTAAGGGACAGTGCAAAAAATTATATCATAGAGAAAGCATACGAACCAAAATACGGAGCAAGACCGCTGCGTAGAAAGATCCAGAATGAGATCGAAGACAAACTGGCAGAAGAGATTTTGGATGGCAGGATCAGACAAAACAGCGAAGTGATCGTCACGACGAAAAAGAATAAAATTGTTTTCGAAACCTGAGAAAAGAACTGGAAAAGAAAACGCAGATAGTATATAATAAACACAACAAAAAATATCTTCCGGTATGGACAGCGGATGATAAATATTTACGGGGTGATGATCCCCACGGGAGGAAGACATGGCAGCGATTAGTGAATTAATTCGTTCAGAAGCAGACGGAACCATCAGCTTTGGTGATTATACGCTTAAGACAAAGGCAAAACTTGACAACTTTGAGCATCAGGGAGACAAGTACAAAGTAAAGACTTATGACGAGATCACAAAGCTGGAGCGCAATGGTATGTTCGTATACGAGTCCGTTCCGGGAACAGCGGTATTAAATCTGAACGCAACCGATTCAGGTATGACTTTTTCAGTAGATGGCGCAGAGGATGCACAGCTTACCGTAGAGTTAGAGAGCGAAGCAGAGTATGATATCGAGATTGACGGAGCAGATGCCGGAAAGATGAATACAAATCTGGGCGGAAAGTTAAGTCTTAGCGTAGAACTTGGAGATCATCCGGTAGCAGTTAAGATTTCAAAATGCTAATAAACATCATAAGTGATAAAAGGAAATCAGACCAGATATGGTTTGGTTTCTTTTTTTATGCAAAAACACGTACTTTTTTCCTAAATTTAATTGACCGCAGTGGTAGATTGGTAGTACAATGAACAATGCGCGGTTTTTTTGTGCAAATCAAGGACGAGGAGAATGTGACATGAAAAGGAAAAAGCTTTTGAATTGGAAGCGCATGGCGGCGTTTGCAATGGCAGTTACCCTGATGTGTACCGAAGGTGCATCGGTTGGTGTAACAGCAGCACAGGTGACCGTAAATGCGTCACTGGCAGAAGCGACAGAAGAAGCCGAAACAGAAAAAACAGGTGAGACCACGGAAGCAACGGAAGCTGTGGATGTGGAAAGTACCGAGAGTACAGAAACAGAGGCAACCGAGGTGACCGAAGCAACGGAAACAGAGGAAGCGACAGAGGCAACTGAGGTGACCGAAGCAACCGAAACGGAAAGTACCGAAGAAACCGAAAGTACCGAGGAGACAGAGGAAACGGAAAGTGCCGAAGAGACCGAAGCAACGGAGGAAGAGGAAGATTTAGGATCGGTTGATGGTGTTTCCAAGGTGATCGGACTCGAGGGTAGTTCAAAAGCGGATGAAACGGATACAGATGAAAGCAGTAATACAACTGTAACTTTTTCTTTCAATTATCCGGCAGATCATGAAAAAGAAGCAGTGTTTGTAAGTGATGTAACAAAATATTATGATGAGGCAACAGGTTTGTATCTGTATAATGGGCAATATTATGAAAATGCAGATAAATCATCGAAACAATTGTATACCAGAGTTTCCTTTATTACGACGACAAAGCCGGCCATTGACAGTAAAACCGGCGTATACAAGGTAAACGGAGACTACTATGCGGATCTCGCAGATGAGGATATCGATGGTATGTGGCCAAGCAGACGTACCTCGAATGGTACAATTTACTATGGCTATGAGTATGGAAAAGTAACACTGCTCGGACAGGTCGATGCAAATGTAGATGTAAGAGCGACTTATGGCAGAGAAGCATATCCTGATCAGGGTGGAACGTTTTATTACGAATACAATGGAAAATATTACGCTTATCTGGCTGAAGGAAAAACGGTTGGAAATAAAAAATGGCTGTATACGAAGACATGTTTTGGGGAAGGATCTCTGAATAAGAGCCATCATGTGATCCAGTGGAACAAGGTAACAAATGAGACTGAACAGGAGATCGATGGCAAAACGATATCCATTGGTTATCAGGTAAAGGTCAATGATGTGATGCAAAACCTGATGTTAGAAGCGGTAGATGGACAGACATTCCAGACTCATTGTGGTTTTGTCAGTCATAATATACTTTCGCCGTCGGAACAGCAGAAGTATGAAGTACGTGCACTGTATTATACGGAGTCAGAAAATCAGAAGACCGGAAATACTGAGTATACGATTGTAAAGACCGGAGCATGGTCTGATGCGTATTCTTATGCTTATACCAGTGCGGTAGCGAAAAAAACGCTGCCACAGGTAACCGGACTGACTGCAACAATGCAGAGCACAACCGATGTCCAGTTGACCTGGAATGAAGTCCCGGAGGCAGATAGATACACGATCAAAATGATGGGATATAGTACAAAACTGCCGGAAGGCGGAACATGGAATGTAAGCTGTGGATATGTGCTGGCAAAAGTAAAGGTGGCAGAAAAGGGGGAAGCCGGATATGAGGAATACGAGGCTGCCCGCAAAAAATATGGAGCAATGTCCAATGTTACATATTATTCAACTTATTCAAGTGCATCAGGAACATTAAAAGAGACATATCGGAATTACTATGTAAAACCAGATAAGACTACTACCATGTCTCCGACGGGTTCTTCAAGTAATACATATTTGAATTACACCATACCATCTAGTTATCCATATATGTATTTCTTTGTCAGGGCAGAGGTAAACAGTGACAGAACAGGGTATTGGTCCACTTGTGGTGAATATTCGGATGTGGCAGGAGGTCATAGAAAAGATGAGGTATATACGCCGGCGATCCAGAATATGAGAGTCGAATACAATACCGATGGAACCTTTACCCTGAAATGGGACCCGATAGAAAATGTGAATTATATCAGAATTTATGTGGCGAAGGATGAGAGCTTCTTTCAAAGTGGCTTCTATCTTGAACACATGGCAAATGCGTATCGGTATGTCTCAAGTTCAACAACGGAAAAGTATTTAAGTACCGAGGAAATGAAAGCAAAATATAAAACGCTGGGAGAAGAGTGGGATTATAAAACGGTAGATGCTAAGCTCACAGAACTGAACAGCTCTGATTTTAGTGGAAAATTTGAGCCTGGTGAGACCTACTATTTTGCAGCAGCTGCATATGACAGTTCAAAACAGTACACAAACCGGGAGGAGACAACTCCATATACGATCACAAAAGCAGATGGAACCGTAGTAAAATATGGTTATTATACCAATGTTGGTACTCCGAGCCAGATCGTATCTGCAACGAGAACAATAGGAAAAATAACGAAACCGTCCGTCAAGTCAGGCAAGAACAGCATTACCATAACATTTAAAAAGCAGCAGGGGACCGGATTTGAGATCTACCGGAAGAGTGGAAAAAAATATAAAAAGATTGCGACGACAACATCCACACAGTATGTGGATCAGGGATTAAAGGCAGAGACAACATACAGCTATAAGGCACGGGCATATCTCTATGATAAGGAGACAGGCAGGACAACATACAGCAGTTATGTGGCATTTTCTGCAGATACCAGTACAGTCTGCAATATGACATTAAATGCAGTACAGAAGAGCAAAAATACAGTAAAACTCAACTGGACGAAAGTAAAAGGGGCAGAGAAATATCTCGTTTACCGTTCAAACTATGCTTCCGGTGACAATAGCTATTCTAAAAAGAACGGCAGCAATACAAATGCAAAATGGAAGCTGATCAAGACGATTAAAAAATCAAAGACAACCAGTTACACGGACAAAAAGCTGACAGCAGGAGAAACATACAACTATCGTGTTGTGGCAGTTTATCAGGTAAAGAAAGTAACAAAACAGATTGATGCGACAGCAAGTGTCGTGCTTGATCTGCAGGCTCCACAGAATGCAGTTGCATATGCGTCCGGCAGTCAGATCAAGATCAGCTGGGATACGGACAAATTTGCAAAACAGTATGAAGTCAGATATACACGCTACAATGCACAGGGAAAAGCCTACACGAAAAGACCGGAAACGGCAGTGACAAAGCAGACATCTTATGTGATCAACGGACAGGCCGGAGACTATGCCAAGATCGAACTCCGCGCATCCGATGGTTCAAAGTGGACCGAATGGACGGCTAAAGATACGGTAAAGACCTATTTACAGAATGTATCTGGTGTGACTGCAAAGAAAGTGACGGTATGTGATGCCAATGGTGTGGCAAGCCAGAAAGTACAGATCTCCTGGAATGCAGTACCTGGTGCAGCATATTATAAGGTGGGACGATCTACAACACCGGCAACCAGCTATAACAAAGATTTAAAATGCTATGACATACCAGAGGATGCAGATGCGATCGTAAAAGAGACCAATACGGATGAGAGCAGTACTTATAGTGTGGCAAGATACCATGATTATAAAAATCAGAAGAACACGATCGTGGCAACAACTGCGCTTGATGGTGGGGTGTTAGAGCAGGGTGTGACCTATTACTATTATGTGGCTGCATTTTCTGAAAATGGAAAGATAGCTTCCTATGGTGTTGCAAAGAATGTGAAAGTTGCATATTGCGATGGAGCAGGTATTTCCAAGATCACATCCAAAGGCGGAAAAACAACCGTTTCCATCAAGAAAGTAACGGGAGCACAGAAATATGAGGTATATCGTTCTACCAAGAAGAACAAAGGCTTTAAAAAGATCGGAACGACAAAGAGCACAACTTACGTTGACAAGAAGACCAAAAAGGGAAAGACTTATTACTATAAAGTAAAAGCAGTCGGAAAAAATGCCCTGAAAGCAGATTTTGAAACCGGTTTATCGTCAGCGGTAAAAGTAAAAGCAAAATAAAAAAGTAAAAAGTAACAAGAACAGGACTTTGCATTTGTAAAAAGTGCACAGTCCTGTTTGCTTTTTGTACGGGAAACACGTATACTAATAGAACACAGGTTTTAAAAAGCAGAGAAGAAATGGAGCGAAAGAGATGCCAAAAGGAAAGAAGACTGTATTTTTTTGCCAGGAATGTGGTTATGAATCTTCAAAATGGATGGGGCAGTGCCCGGCGTGCAAAGAGTGGAATACCTTTGCAGAGGAACTCATCGAAAAAAAGAATGTCACCAAAGGCGGTAAGATAAGTCAGGCAACAGAGGCAAAGGCAGTGCCACTGTCTCAGATCGAGATGACGAGTGAAAAGAGAATGTCAACGCAGCTTGGGGAATTAGACCGTGTGCTTGGCGGGGGGATCGTTTCCGGTTCCCTGGTGCTCGTGGGAGGCGACCCGGGGATCGGAAAATCGACCCTGCTTCTTCAGGTATGCCGAAATCTTTCGGAGCAGGGGGTAAATGTACTCTATATTTCCGGGGAGGAATCATTGCAGCAGATCAAGATCCGTGCGGAGCGTATCGGAACCTTTGGCGATTCGCTCACTTTGCTTTGCGAGACTAATCTGGATACGATCCGTACAGTGATCGACCGGGAAAAGCCACAGATCGTCGTGATCGATTCCATCCAGACCATGTATAATGAGGAAGTGACATCGGCACCGGGCAGCGTTTCACAGGTAAGGGAGACGACAGGTGTCCTGATGCAGATCGCCAAAGGACAGGGGATCTCTATTTTCATTGTAGGACATGTGACAAAAGAGGGCGTGGTCGCAGGACCGAGAGTACTCGAACATATGGTAGATACCGTCTTATACTTTGAGGGAGACAGACATGCTGCATACCGGATCTTGCGCGGTGTGAAGAACCGTTTTGGCTCGACCAATGAGATCGGTGTCTTTGAGATGCGTCAGAACGGGCTTGCTGAAGTGGAAAATCCATCTGAGTATATGCTGAGTGGAAAGCCGGAAGGAGCATCCGGTTCGGTTGTGGCATGTTCCATGGAAGGAACCCGTCCGATCCTGATCGAAGTACAGGCACTGGTGTGCCACAGTAATTTTGGGATCCCGAGAAGAACAGCAGCAGGCACGGACTTTAACAGGGTAAATCTGCTGATGGCGGTATTAGAAAAAAGACTTGGCTTAAAACTGGGCGACTGCGATGCGTATGTAAATATTGCAGGTGGAGTCCGTATGAATGAGCCAGCCATAGATCTTGGGATCGTGCTAGCGATCATATCCAGTTACAGGGAGTGCCCGATCGATGAGACGACGATCTGTTTCGGTGAGGTTGGATTAAGCGGTGAAGTGCGAGCAGTGAGCATGACAGAGCAGAGGGTAGCCGAGGCAAAGAAACTGGGCTTTACGAGATGTATCCTGCCACAGGTATCGCTGGCATCGATCAGAGAGAGCGAGGGCTTACTTTCCGGCATGCAGGTGATTGGAGTAAGCTCGGTAAAAGATGCAATGGATGCTATTTTGAAATAAAATGTCATAAATTGTAAAAAAGCTGTTGACATTCTTAAAATGGGATGGTAATATAGACAAGCTGACTGCGAGAGAGAAACACTTTCACAGAGCCAAAGGAAATAAGCCTTTGAAAGTTGAAGAAGTTGTTGACAAACAAAACTGCTTATGTTAATATAGTTAAGCTGTCGCGTTGAAAACGACAAAAGATGACAAACCGGAATTGAGTTTCCCTGGCGATCATCTGAAAAAACTTTTTCAAAAAAGTTGTTGACAAATGAGTTTGAAAGTGATATAGTAAATAAGCTGTCGCTTGAACGAAACAACAGCAAACAAAAAGAACTTTGATAATTAAATAGTGAAATAACCTTGAAAGATTCAATGAATTTCAGGGTGCTGTAACAACAGCACACGAACGTTTCTTTAAAAGAAACAACCTTAAAACAGTAGATCAATGGACATGCAAATGGAAATTGATAAGCCAGTTTAAAAACTGGACAGGACATCGAAAGATGACAAACTTTAACATGAGAGTTTGATCCTGGCTCAGGATGAACGCTGGCGGCGTGCTTAACACATGCA
>OIYO01000054.1_pt1 | contig 117207 bp, 103 predicted proteins | sample 1588191 | NCBI WGS metagenome assembly OIYO01 (sample SAMN03283275) | human gut metagenome | biome: human-associated habitat; material: feces | host: Homo sapiens | place: Peru | collected 2012 | reverse complement strand
TGCTGCCGGCGGAGTATGTGAAAGATGTGGAAGCACAGTTGTTCAAAAAGAAAAAAATCAGTGGATGCTAAAAATGAGTGAATATGCTCAAAGTCTTCTTGATGGTCTTGAGGAAACAGCTTTTGCTGATAGAGTTAAATTAGGTCAAATAAATTGGATTGGAAAGTCTACCGGAGTTGAAGTTGAAATAGAACTTACAACAGGAGGAAAATTTTCAATATTTACAACTTGCATTGAAACAATTTATGGTGTTACATTTTTTGTAATTGCTCCAGATGGAAAACTTATTAAAGAGTTAATGCCAAAAATTGAAAATAAAGAAGAAGTACAAAATTATATTTTAGAAACATCAAAAAAATCTAATATGGATAGAACTAGTCTTAATAAAACAAAAACAGGTTGCATTTTAAAGGGTATAGAGGCAATTAATCCAGTTAATGAAAAAAAAGTTCCTATATTTGTTGGTGACTTTGTACTTGGTAGTTATGGAACTGGTGCAGTTATGGCAGTACCCGCTCATGATGCAAGAGATTATGAATATGCAAAAGTACATAATTTGGAAATGATCGAGGTTATTTCAGGAGGAAATATAAAAGAAAAAGCCTATGAAAAAGAGGAGTATCTTCCTATAAATCCTAAACTTCTTAATAGTGAGGAATTTACTGGACTTACAGTTAGTGAAGCCAAAGAAAAAATAACAGAAAAACTTGTTAATATGGGTAAAGCTAAAGTAGTTAATAATTATAAAATGCGTGATTGGATTTTCTCTAGACAAAGATTTTGGGGTGAACCAATACCAATGATTAATTGTCCTAAATGTGGTTGGGTTCCTGTACCTGAAAATGAACTACCAGTTTTACTTCCAGATGTAGCTAACTACGAACCAACTGATGATGGCGAAAGTCCACTTGCAAAAATTACTGATTGGGTAAATTGTAAATGTCCTAAATGTGGTGCTGATGCTAAAAGAGAAACAGATACTATGCCAAACTGGGCTGGATCAAGTTGGTATTTCTTAAGATTTATGGATGCGCATAATAATAAAGAATTTGCCTCAATGGATGCAATGAAGTATTGGGGTAAAGTTGATTGGTATAATGGAGGAATGGAACATACAGCAAGACATTTGCTTTATGCAAGATTCTGGGTACAATTTTTGTATAATATTGGTCTAGTTCCTAATAAAGAAATGATTTACAAAAGAGTAAGTCATGGTATGGTACTTGGTTCTAATAATGAAAAAATGAGTAAAAGTAAAGGCAATGTTATCAATCCAGATGATATTGTTAATGAATTTGGTGCTGATACATTAAGACTTTATGAAATGTTTATGGGTGATTATAAAGAAGATGTTCCTTGGAGTACTGAAAGTTTAAAAGGATGTAAAAGATTTATTGATAAAGTTATTAGACTAAAAGATACTTTAAATGATAATGTAGGTTTTACTAAAGATTTAGAAAAAATACAAAATCAAACTATAAAAAAAGTAACTTATGATTTAGATAATATGGCCTATAATACAGCTGTATCAAGTTTAATGATTTTGACAAATGCTTATCAAGATGCTAAATCAATTTCTAAAGAAGATTATAGATTACTTCTTACACTTTTAAATCCAATAGCTCCACATATTACAGAGGAGTTAAATGAAAGTATTGGGTTTAGTCCAATTGTTAATAGTACTTGGCCAGTATATGATGAAGATAAAACTAAGGATACAACTGTTACTATAGCAGTATCTGTTAATGGTAAAGTAAGAGGAAAACTTGAGGTTGATGTTGATACACCATCTGATATACTTCAGGAAAAAGCATTTACACTTCCAAATGTTCAAAACTTTACAAATGGTAAGGAAATTGTTAAGGTTATTGCTATTCCAAATAAAATAGTAAATATCGTAGTAAAGGGTTAATAACCCTTTTTATTATGGAAAAACGTATAAAAAGTTACAAAAATAACTGGTTTTTTGTGTAAACTATTTATAATTGTTAAGCAAAAGGAGTAGTAAATATGTTTTTTAAGTGTTATAATTCTAATTATGAAAAAGGAAAAATTAGATATTTTATACGAAGATAAATCTTTAATAATTGTAAATAAGAAAAGTGGTATTCTTACAATTGCAAATGATAAAGAAAAAGAAAAAACTTTGTATCATGAAGTTCATGAATATTTATGGAGAAAAAATAAAAATAATAAAGTATTTATAATTCATAGACTTGATAAAGATACAAGTGGAATAGTTATTTTTGCTAAAAATGATAAAATAAAGAAAATTATGCAAGATAATTGGGAAAGTGTTCAAAGATATTACTATGCATTATGTCACGGATATTTTAAATGTAAAAGTGGAACCATAATAAACTATTTGAAAGAAACTAAAACTTTTATGGTTTATGATACTAAAAATGAAAAAATTGGAGATAAATCTATTACTAAGTATGAAGTCATTGATAATGAAAATAATAAAACTTTAGTAAATATAAATATCTTAACAGGTAAGAAAAATCAAATAAGAGTGGCAATGCAAAGTATAAATCATCCAATATATGGAGATAAAAAATATGGTAAAAAAGATGGTATGAGAAATTTATGTTTACATGCTTATAAAGTTATTTTTATTCATCCAATTACCAAAGAGAAAATTGTTATCGAGGCAAAAATGCCTAAATATATGAATATAAAAAAAGAAAGTTAGTCCTTTCTTCGACAAAATTCTTAAAAACTATGTTTTATACTATAATTGGTGATGACATATGAAAGTAAAATTATTTGATGAAAGTCATGAAAAAGATTTAGAAAAAGTAATAAATCTTTTTTTAAATGAGGGAAACTATGATATAATAGATATTAAGTTTCAGGTTGCTATAGCAGTTTGTGGTGAAGAACAAATATATTGTTTTAGCGCTATGATAATTTATAATTAAAGCATATACATATTATTAGAATCTATGTTAATGTCATCAGTGGAATAACTAGTATTTTCAAGACTTGATATTCTTTTATCTAATCTAGCAATTTGTCTTTCAATCTTTGCAAGTCTTTCCTCTAAATCAATATTATTTTGATTATAAAATTGGTTATTCATTGGCATCATATTTGGCATAAAACCATTTTGAGGCATCATCATATTTTGATTTTCAAAAAATGAATTTCTATTTTTCTTCATAGGCATTCCTTTCTAATGATAATATATGTTTAAAAAAAGGAAGTGTTATTATGAGAATGAGAAACCCTAAAAATATGGATGAAATATTAAATAGTTGTAATTATTTTTTAACTGAAGATTTATTTAATAATGATAATGATATATGTTTAGAAATTGGTATGGGTAAAGGTAATTTCTTACTTGGAATGTGTTTAAATCATCCAAATATTAATTACATTGGTGTAGAAAAATATTCCAGTGTTATTTGTAGTGCAATAAAAAAAATTAATGAATATGAATTAGATAATTTGAAGATACTTAACATAGATATTATGGATATTCCACAGTATTTATATGGAAAAATTAAAACAATTTATTTGAATTTTTCTGATCCTTGGCCTAAAAAAAGAAATACTAAACGAAGACTTACATCAGAAAATTTCTTAAAATTATATGATAATTTATTTAAGGATGAAAAACATATTATTTTAAAAACTGATAATGATGATTTTTATGAATTTTCGAAAGAAAGTCTACTTTCATATGGCTATAAAATAATTAATGAAACTTATGATTTACATAATAGTGATATAACTGATAGTCCAAAAACTGAATATGAAGAGAAATTTTCTTCTCAAGGCGTTAAAATAAAATATATAGAAGTAATAAAAAAATAGTGATATAATATTGATGTAAGGATGATATAATGAAAAGAAAATTTTTAATATTGCTACTCATAGGTTTATTTTCTTTATGTGGATGCAGTAATATAAAAAATATGAATACTGATTCTTTATTAAATGAACTGGCTAATAAAACAGGTAAATATAATGAGGTTAATCGTGCTTTTAAATATTATTTACCAAGTGGTCTTAGTATTGATAGTTATGATGATTATAATGCAGTATTTTCCTCAGCTAATTATAAATATTATTTATATGTTGATTTAATAAGCTATTATAAAAAAGTGAAATTTGAGTATGATGTAAATAATAAAGCTTTTTATAGTAAAAAAATTGATTTTGATAACAAAACTGGATATATTGAGATTAATTTAAAAGAAAATGATAAATATTTGATTGAAATTATGTATAATTATGCTAAAATAGAAGTGATGGTAGATTATGATGATATTAATCTTGCAGTATTAAACGCTGTAACCATATTAAGAGATTTAGAATATAATGATATGACAATTGAGTCTATTGCTAGTAATAAATCTCAAAAGTTTAATGATGAAACTTACAACATTTTTAATCCAAAAGGAAATGATAATAATTATTTAGATATTATTCAAAATGAGGATGATACAAATGCTGAAGAAAATGAAGAAATTGATACAGATTTAGTTAAATAGGAAGGTGAAAATATGGGATTATTTAAAAAAGTAAAAGATATTTTATTTGATGAAGAAGAATATACTGAACAAATAAAAATTACTCCAGAAATGCGAAATGAACCTGTAAAAGAGGAAAAGAAAGAAGTTAAAGTTGAGGCTAAACCTCAAATTCCAAAAGAGGAACCAAAAGTTCAAAGTGAAAAAGAAGTATTTAAAAATAATTCTTTCCCATTTTTGGATTTTGATGAAGAAGAGTTTGATAGTTCTAAACCAGTTATACCTAAAGAGGAACCTGTCCAACCAGTAAGACCTCAGAAAAGATATAGTAATGTTTTGGAATATGAAACTAAAAAGAAAATGCAAAAAAGGGAAAATTTTGGTAGGTATGAAAAAATAGAAACTACAGAAACTATAGAAAGGAAGAAGTTTAAACCTTCTCCGATAATATCGCCAGTATATGGAGTACTTGATAGAGACTATAAAAAAGAAGATATTCAAAAATATGAAAGTAAAGTTGATGTTCAAAAAGTAAGAGATAAAGCATTTGGTGAAACAAAAGAAAAACCAACTTCTAGTACAATATATGAACAAAGTGAAACTGTAACACTTTCTAAACCTACTGAGACTGCAGAGAAAATTAAAACAATTGATGAACTTTTAGAGGATACATCTGATGTAGTAATTGATATGGATAATGATTTAGAAAATGAACTAAAAGAAGTTGAAAGTAAGGTTACTCCAAAAGAGGATACAGAAATTACCAAGGAAGTACCTAAAATTGAAAAATCAGATGAAACATTAGAAAGCGATTTATTTGATTTAATAGATTCAATGTACGATACGAAGGAGGGAGAATAATGATAGATTTTTTGAATAGTTTTCTACCAATTTTAATATACTTATTACTGATTATATTAATTATTATAGGAATTGTTATAGGAGTAAAATTATTAAATTTTATGACTAAAGCACAAGATATCATAGATAATGTTGATAAGAAAATTAATACACTTAATCCAGTATTTGATATTATTAATGCAGCTTCATTTAAAGTAAACAGAGTATTTGATAGATTTTTGGATTTTTTTACAAGTGTATTTACAAAAATATTTTTAAAAGGAAAAGAAAGAGAGGAAGATGAAAATGAATAAGAAAGGTAAATTTATTTTAGGAGCGGGTTTAGGTTTAGGATTAGGTCTACTTTTAGCACCAAAGTCTGGTAAAGAAACAAGAAAAGATTTAATGGACAAATGCAATGAACTTTTAAATAAAGTTAAAAATATGGATCCTGATGAAGTTAAAGAAAATATAACTGAAAAAGTTACTGAACTTCAAAACGAAATTAGAGCATTAGATAAAGAAAAAGTAAAGGAAATCGCTATTAAAAAGGCAACTGAAATTAAAGATAAAGCTACTGAACTTGTAAAACTTGCAGCTGAAAAAGCAACACCAACAGTGGAAAAAGCTGCTAAAGAAGTTAGAAATTCTGCTGCTGAAACATTAAGAAAACTTGCTGATACAGTTGAGGATAAACCAAAGAAAAAATAGATACTAGTTATCTATTTTTTTTATGAATTATATAAAAAAACCATTTAGAATATGATTTATCTAAATGATTTTTGTTGTTTGAAAAATTACTTTATAATATTTTCATCCGGAATAATTTATACTTCGCACCATTCGGGAGCGACTTACATTTCTCGTTCGGGATTATTTATAACTCGCACCACCCGAGAGCGACTTACATTTTCTTAATAATAAATTATTATCTAAAATATATAAATATGAATGCTGCAAGTAAGAGACAATAGATTGAAAAGTAAACTAGTTTTCCTTTTTTAACAGTATTAGAAAGCCATTCATAAGAAAATAATGTTATTACTAAAGCAATTACCATACCAATAGCATATGGAAGTATTAAAGAGGGCATATTCGGAGTATTCAACATATCTTTAACACCAAGACCCATTGCCGCAACACTTACTGGAAAATATAACATAAATGTATATTTTAAAGCAGTTTCTCTTTTAAGTTTACATAATAAGCAGGCTACAAGTACTGTACCACTTCGACTAATACCGGGCATAATAGTAATCATTTGAAATAAACCAATAATAATTGCATCTTTTAAAGTAATATCTTTATCATCTTTTTCACCTTTAATATTTCTAACAATAAATAATGCTAAGGCAGTAAGTAAAAAGGCAAAACCTAATATTTTAACACTTGTAAGTTTCTCCTCGATAAAATCCTTTAGAAAAAGTCCTGAAAGTCCAACGGGAATTGTACTGATTATAATATATAATGCATATTTAAAACCATATTTCGTTTTATCTCTACTATCTTTATTAAAAATATAAGTAAAAAAATCTTTAATTAGTTTTATAACATCTTTTCTAAATATAAATAGAATTGCTAAAAAAGATCCAAAATTACAAATTATTTCAAAATTTTTATGCTGCCTAATAAAGGAATTTCTTTTTCCTTGTCTTCACATGCATAAACAAAGCCCATGATCCAGAAAACCAGAAGAACGATGCTTAAAACGGTGCCAACAATGCCGCCGATTGCAGGAATATAATTGATAACACCTACAACAACATTTGCAATGATAAGAACCAGAGACTGATTCAGGTGGAATTTTGCCCCCTCTTTATCTCCGGCACAGTAAGCGATCAGCCAGCCGATCAGTGTAAGGTAGGAAATGATCCCAGTTGTCTTTTTGTTCATAACAAAACCTCCTAAGTGTGAAATATAATAACAACATACCTATCATAACACGAATGACCAAAAATTCAAAGGATTACTTTGTCAGAAAAGAGAGCCGTCCCTGCCTTGAAATTTCTGAATACTTCTTTTATAATGAAGAAAGCGTAAGAGAACAGGGAGGAAACAACAATGGAGACAATGGACGATTACAAACAGGAACTGGAAGCATCTTTTCGAAAGATCAACGAGGGAGATCTCATTTCCGGTACGGTCATCGATGTGAACGAAGAGGAAGTGACCCTGGATTTAAAATATTATGCACAGGGGATCATCAAGGCAGCAGATTTAAGCAATGATCCGGATTTCTCACTGGTAGACGAGGTGCATGTGGGAGATGTGATCGAGGCAACTGTGGTAAAAACAGATGACGGTGAGGGCAATATCCTGCTTTCTAAAAAAGAAGCAAACGATATCCTGGCATGGGATAAGTTAAAACAGATGTTAGAGGATGAGACGACGGTAAAAGTCAGGATCAAAGAGAGCGTGCCAAGCGGCGTTGTTACCTATTTAGAAGGCATCCGTGCTTTTATTCCGGCTTCCCAGATCACATTGGACTATGTGGAGGATACCGAAAGATGGATCGGAAAAGAGATCGATGTGCGCGTGATCACGGTGGATGCAGAGAGAGAAAAACTGGTGCTGTCCGGTAAAGTGGTCGCAAGAGAAGCAGAGGCGGAGGAGAGAAACCACAAGATCTCAATGATCGTTCCAGGAACCGTATTAGAGGGAACGGTTGAGACTCTGATGCCATATGGTGCATTTATCAATCTTGGAAATGGGTTAAGCGGTCTGGTACACATCTCACAGATCTGTGAGCGCAGGATCGGCAAACCATCCGAAGTCTTAAAAGTAGGACAGAAGGTAAAGGCAAAGGTATTAAATACCAACGATAACAAGATCAGCCTCAGCATGAAAGCATTAGAGGAAGAGATGGTCGATACGACGGAGATGCAGGACATTGAGGCATATACGGATAAGGAAACGACCGGTACAAGCCTCGGGGATCTGCTTTCCAAATTAAAATTATAAAAAATGCAAAAAGGGACGGAAACGTTCCTTTTTTTATGCGAGTTTACAAAGTGGATTGTTGACAAGGAAACAAAAATAAGCTATAGTGTAAAGGTGAAAGAACAAAGAAAGGAAACCAGATCAGCTATGAAAGAACAGGAGCTTTTATTAAAAGAAATCGCGCTTATGCTGGAACGGCAGGATATGCTTTCGAAACTGACAGAGAGTTCCTGCCTGGATGAATATGGTTATTCCGAAACCCATTGCATTGACTTTATCGGACGGCTGGAACTTCCAAATGTGACGAAGATCGCGGAACATATGGGGATGACCAGAGGAGCGATCAGCAAGATGACGAAAAAACTTCTGGCAAAGGGACTGATCGAAAAGTATACATTAGAAACCAATAAGAAAGAAATCTATTTTAAACTGACAGATCAGGGAATGTTGTTGTTTGAAGAACATGCCAAACGACATCGGCTGTGGGAAAAAAGGGACATGGAATTTATCTCCAAATATCCGAAAGAAGAACTGGAAGTGCTCTATAAATTTATGAGAGAGTTCAACGGTTATCTGGAAAACCAGATCGAAGAACTCTCCTGATCGTTTCGATTTAAGATTGTGAGGAATCGGTTTCCTCTTCAAGCGGGAAAACATTAATATCATTGCGGTCCACACGATTGGTGGCATCTTCCGGGAAATCCTCGGTAAAGGAACCAAGGCTTGCAGAAGAAGCAGCCGGTGTATTCTCGGATGGAAGAACCGGTTCTGCTGTTTCGCTGGAAACGGAATTGCCGGATGCAGTAGAAGTAGCAGCTGTAGTAGTTCCACTTGTAGCAGAAGTACTTGTACCGGAACTGCCGGTGTTACCCAAAGTACCTGCAAGGTTTTTCAGTTTTAACAGAGAAACCAGAATGTCCAGTGTGGATTTTGAGATGTTGTTTGCAGCAAAGAAATTGCCAAGCATTTCATTTGCAGTATCTCTTGCTTCACCGGTCAGACCAAAGATACCAGAAGAAGAATAATCCGTTTCAAAGGAACCATTCATATAGGAAAGAACTTTCTGAACGTAATTCTGTGTCTCGGTAAAAGGCGGGATGCCACCGTATTTATCAACATTTCCGGTGCCTGCATTATAAGCTGCAAGTGCAAGGGAAATATTTCCCTGATAACGGGATAAGAGCTGGCTGATATATTTCGCACCACCCATGATGTTTTCTCTTGCATCATAGGAGTTGGAAACCCCGAGGGATGCGGCGGTGGAAGGCATCAGCTGCATGATACCGATGGCACCTGCCTTGCTCACAGCGGATGGGTTGAAATTGGACTCAGCCTTGGCAATCGATTTTAAGATAGAAGTCGCAACTCCGTAAGTCTCGGATGCTTCCTTAAAATAAGCTTCATAATCCTGTGGCGAGGACACGGTAGAGGCAGATGAGGTTGTCTGCGTAGAAGCAGAAGAACCATTGCTGTCAGTACTGCCAGAAGAAAGTGCCTTTGTACTTTCATTTAAAGATGCGGCAAAATCGGCTCCCTCGGTAGAAGAAGCGGATGCAGCCGCAGTACGTGCAGCAGCCTGCTCCTGGATGCGATTTACAAGTTCCTGATCAAGATAATTTACAACTGTGATACTCATTCATAACTCCTTTAGTCACTCACCAAAACATAACTAAAGAAAGTATATCATAAGTCACAGAAAATGCAAAGATTTTGTTGAAAAAACACGGAAAATAACTTGATGTATACAGAAAAGTATTGTAGAGTACAAATTGCATATGGAGGAAAGACAGTTGATACAGGCATTTAAGAAGGCATTTCCGCAGACCATCCCGGTTTTGACAGGATATCTGTTTATCGGTATGGCGTTTGGCGTGATGTTTCAGGAAAAAGGATATAATTTTTTGTGGGCGGCACTGGTGAGCATCGTCTGTTATGCCGGAAGCGGACAGTATCTGGCAGTCAACTTTTTTGCACCGGGCATCAGTCTCATCCAGGTCGTGTTTATGGAGCTTATGGTAAATATCCGCCACATTTTTTATGGATTGTCGTTGTTGGAACGTTTTTCAGGCATGGGAAAAAAGAGATGGTACATGATTTTTTCTCTGACCGATGAGACCTATTCCCTGCTTGTGACAGCAAAGGTGCCGGAGGATGTGGAAGAGCCAAAGTTTTTGTTCGCGATCGCATTTTTAGACCAGGTGTACTGGGTGATCGGAACGATCATAGGTTCCCTGCTTGGCTCGGTGCTTCCGTTTGAGGCAAAGGGCATTGATTTTGCAATGACGGCCCTGTTTCTGGTGCTGATGATCGAACAGTGGATGGAAAAGAAAAAACGTCCATTCGTTGTGATCGGGATCGGATGTGCGCTAGTATGCCGCCTGATCTTTGGCGCGGATAATTTTATCCTGCCGACCATGATCGTAATGATGATCATCTTGGTGACCGGCAAAAAACGGCTTTATGAAAAGGAGAAAGAGATATGCCAGTAAGTGTAGGAAGAACACTTCTGATCATGATAACAGTAGCGGCGACGGTATTTTTTACAAGGGTATTTCCTTTCCTGTTTTTCCCGGAAGGAAAAAAGATCCCGCCGATGGTCCAGTATCTGGGAAATGTGCTGCCCCCGGCAGTGATCGGCATGTTAGTAGTGTATTGCTTAAAGGACGTTCATGTGACATCGTATTCTTATGGAATACCGGAAGCGATTTCTGTTGTAACCGTTGTACTGCTTCATCTGTGGAAGCGGAATAATCTGTTAAGTATCGGTGTTGGCACCGTATTATATATGTTTTTAGTGCAGGTCGTATTTGCGGCGTAAAATCAAAGGAGGATCATAGAATGAAAAAACAACCATTTGTGACAAAAGAACAGCTTGAGGAGATTACAAAAAAATATCCTACCCCGTTCCATCTGTATGACGAGAAAGGCATCCGTGAAAATGCAAAGGCAGTAAAGGAAGCATTTGCATGGAACCCGGGATTTCGTGAGTATTTTGCAGTAAAAGCAACTCCAAATCCATATATTTTAGACATCTTAAAAGAATACGACTGTGGATGTGACTGCGCTTCCTTAACCGAGTTAATGTTAGCAGATTCACAGGGATTTGATGGCAGCCATATCATGTTTTCTTCCAATGATACACCGGCAGAGGAGTTTGTGTTTGCAGACAAGATCGGAGCCATCATTAACTTAGATGATTTTACGCACATTGACTTTTTGGAGAAAACGATCGGCAAGATCCCGGAGACGATCAGCTGCCGTTACAATCCGGGCGGAGTCTTTAAGATGAGCAATGGCATCATGGACAATCCTGGCGATGCCAAATACGGATTTACCCATGAGCAGATCATCGAGGGCTTTAAAGTCTTAAAAGAAAAAGGTGCAAAACACTTTGGAGTGCACGCATTTTTAGCAAGCAATACCGTGACCAATGAATATTATCCAAAACTGGCAAAACAGTTGTTTGAACTTGTGGTAGAACTGAAAGAGAAAACAGGCTGTGACATCCAGTTTGTTAATCTATCCGGTGGTGTTGGCGTACCATATCAGCCAGACCAGATCCCAAATGATATCCGTGTGATCGGAGAGGGTGTCAGAAAAGCATTTGAGGAAGTACTTGTTCCGGCTGGACTGGGTCATATTTCCATTTTTACTGAGATGGGACGTTTTATGTTAGCACCATATGGCTGCCTTGTGACAAGAGCCATCCATGAAAAACACACCCACAAAGAGTACATCGGTGTGGATGCCTGTGCGGTCAACCTGATGCGTCCGGCAATCTACGGAGCTTACCATCACATTACCGTTATGGGAAAAGAGGATGCACCATGCGACCACAAATACGATGTGACCGGATCGCTCTGCGAAAACTGCGATAAATTTGCTGTGGATCGTATGCTGCCGAAGATCGATATGGGAGATCTGTTAGTCATCCATGATACAGGAGCACACGGATTTTCCATGGGATATAACTATAACGGAAAACTGCGTTCTGCAGAGATCCTGTTAAAAGAAGATGGTACTACACAGCTGATCCGCCGTGCAGAAACACCGGCAGATTATTTCAGAACATTTGACTGCTTCGATATCTTAAAGGATATGAAAGATCCGAGCAAGATGTAAGAACAGCGTAACAGTAGGAGATTGCCATGAGTATCGACGAGAGAAGATTTGAGGCGGCGAGAGAAAAAGTCATAGGAGGGGAAAAGGTGCAGCAGGGGATCGGTACACTTTCCGAAAAGACAGTACATGCTGTTTTAAAGAATTACTATGCACCCGATACCGATATGCACGAGATCCCAATCGAAAACTTTGTGGCAGATATCTATACCGGGTCGGAGATCGTAGAGATCCAGACCCGGTCTTTTAATGCGATGCGCCGGAAACTGGATGCCTTTCTGCCACTTTATCCGGTGACGATCGTCTATCCGATCCCACATGAAAAATGGCTGCGCTGGATGGATGAAGAGACAGGGGAACTGTCTGTGAAACGGAAATCTCCAAAACATGGAAATCCCTATCAGGCGTTTATCGAACTTTATAAGATACGCCCTTATCTGAGTGATCCAAATCTGAAATTCCGTTTTGCCCTGCTTGATATGGAAGAGTACCGGCTGCTCAATGGGTGGAGCAAAGATAAGAAAAAGGGAAGTGAGCGGTATGACCGCATTCCGATGAAATTTGTGGAAGAAGTCTGCATCGACCGGAGAGAGGATTATATGCAGTTTATTCCTTATGAAATAAAGGAACCTTTTACCACAAAAGACTTTGCAAAAAGCGCAAAAATTCCTGCCAGACTGGCAGGAACGGTGCTTTTGATCTTATATGATCTTGGGATCGTAGCACGCACAGGAAAGCAGGGAAACAGCTACCTGTACGAGATCTGCGAAATATAGTCTAATAATTGCTGACGATCAGCCGTTGTTTAAACGTGTGATCCAGCTTGTCTAAGGTGCGTCGCGCCTGCCCATAGCGGTTGCGGTTTGTCGAGATGACATAAAACTGCTCCGCGCCGGCATATTTCATCCGCTGAAAAAATGGTATTTTGATCCAGTTCCTTGTAAAGGGGATCCGGTCTGCAATCAAGAGGGCAGCTGCCTGATTGCTGATGCGTTCATTTGTTGTGCGGCAAAGCTCAACGTCTTTGTCGATCTGTTTTGGGTCTTTCCCCAATCGTAAACCCTGTTCCATAACATTCTCCTTTATTGAATCTTGATGTGTAACTGTTTCCCCAGACTGTCTGCAATTCGGATCAGGAAGTCCAGGCTTGGATTGTACCTGCCGCTCTCAAAGCGGGAAATATTTGACTTTTTGGTGCCGACACGCTCCGCAAGATCTTCCTGCGTCACATTTAGGGATTTGCGTGCCTGCTTTAGCTGTTCTACCACCTCATAACGGGGAGAAAGCTGTGGATCTGTCTCTTTCATAAACTTCCTCAATTCTGTTGTCTGTGCAAATTTGGTAATAATATAATAAAAAGTTATCATATATGATAACATAAGTCAATGAAGGAGAACCATTTTATAAAAAACGTTTGTCACGGAAAAATTTCGTCTTGCAATTTCATAGTGGATATGATAAGATAATTTCTGCTTGATTGATTTCAGGCGATAAAGGAAAAGCCGGCGTGGCGGAATGGCAGACGCACCAGACTCAAAATCTGGCGGTGGCAACATCGTATGGGTTCAAGTCCCATTGCCGGCATTAGGAGATAAGAAAAACGGACAGCATTTATTGCTGTCCGTTTTTGGTTTCATTTACGGGTTGACCAAGAATATAGAAATCGATCAATCGTCGAATGGTATTCTGCTGTGTTTCAATGATCTGTCTGTAATCATCATTTTCTTTCGTTAAACGAGTCAGCTCCGTTTCAACGTTCATTTTAAAAACCCTTCTTCATCTTATTATGAGCTTCTTGCGTGCCCCATATAAGCATAGTAGTGAACTTTGTAGGGAAAGTCAAGCAAAGTTTTGTCAGAAAAAAATACAATTTTGCTGTTATACACATAAAGTGCCAAAAAAAGACAAACAGGAGTGCAAAAGTTTTTGTGAAAATTTAGCGAACTCATTTCCAATCACAGGAAGAATATGATAAAATGTCTGGTGGCAAAAGGAGATTTATCATGAATGGAAGTAGAAAATTAAAGAGCTCCACGCAGAAAAAGGAGCCGAAAAGAATTGTAATACCCAAAGAAGGCTTACAAAGGGCTGGGAGAGTGGCAGGTAATGTCTTGTGGTTTGTGCTGCCGCCGATCCTTTGTTTTTATTTATTAGAATGTTACACCCACAACCCGTTTGCAGAGGTGCGTCCATGGGCGCAGTTTTTTAATATCCTCTTATTTGAGTTTGTGGCAGCTGTCTTGTTTGGCATAACCGGAACCATAAAGCTGGCATACCGCATTTTGTGCGGGATAACGATGGCTTATGGGATCGCAAACGCCTATGTGGTGCAGTTCCGCACCAACCCGATCGTGCCGTGGGATATTTTATCCATAAAAACGGCGGCAAGCGTGGCGGATAATTATGATTTTACACCGACTGTCCGGATGGTGGCTGCGACGATCGCATTGACGGCACTAATCGTTTTACTTCGTTTTGCAAAGGTGTCCGTCCGCAGGATCGCATTCTGGAAACGTGCGGCCGCGGCAGCAGCAGTGGTGTTTGTACTGGTCGGATTTTCCGGTACGCTTCAGAAAGAAAGCTTCCAGAACAGCCATCGTTTATATAATAAGTTATTTACACCGGTTTACATGACAAATGTGGATGGAGTAGCGGTAACCTTTGTGATGAATCTGGCGTATATGTCCATTGAAAAACCGGCAGGATATGACAAGGGGGAAGCGCAGTCGGTGCTGGCAGAGTATGATACGACATCGGATCAGACATCACAAGAAGATCTGCCGAATATCATTGTCATTATGGATGAGGCATTTTCCGATCTCTCCGTGCTCGGAGAATTTGACACGAATGAAGATTACATGCCGTTTGTCCACAGCTTACAGCAGGGGGCAGACAATACGGTGAGTGGAATGTTGAACGTCTCCGTCTGCGGAGGCAACACGGCAAATACCGAATTTGAATTTCTGACCGGAAATACCATGGCATTTCTGCCGCAGGGAAGTGTCCCTTATCAGCAGTACATCACCGGAGAGATGATGGCATTGCCGGAATATCTGCGTGGGCTTGGCTATGAGACAGTGGCAACGCATCCTTACAATGCAGGCGGCTGGGACAGGGATACTGTCTATCCGTATCTTGGGTTTGACCGCAGCGTATTTAAAGAAGATTATCTGATCCCGCATTATGTCAGACAGTATATCAGCGATGAGAGCTGTGTGGAGAAACTGATCGAGTTTTATGAGACGAAAGAGGAGGGAAAACCTTTATTCGCCTTTAATGTAACGATGCAGAATCATGGCGGCTATCAGGATTCCTATAATAATTTTACACCGGATATCACGGTGACGGATTCGCAGAACACTTCCTTAAACCAGTATCTTTCTCTGATCAAATTATCCGATCAGGCACTGGAAGAACTGGTAACTTATTTTTCCCAGGTGGATGAAAAGACCGTGATCGTCTTCTTTGGCGACCATCAGCCGGGTGATTCGGTGGCGTATTCCATCCTTGCAAAAAACGGCATGCAGTGGAACAATCTGGATGAGGAAGAGCAGAAACTCCGTTATCAGGTACCGTATATCATGTGGGCAAATTATGATATTGATGCGGAAACCGGAGCCGACACCAGTGCAAATTATCTGGCGGCGGAAGTGTTGGAACGAGCAGGAGTACCGCTTTCTTCCTATCAGTCTTATCTGATGGACTTAAAAGAGGAATATCCGATCCTCTCTGCCGTGCGGCTGCAGAAATCAGACGGTGTGGAGAGCACGGTCAGAGAAGAAAAGAGTGGTTTGGACACCTATCGGAAACTGGAATATTATCAGCTATTTGATTATCAGAAAAAGTAAGAGGTCGTAATCGTGAAAGAAAAAGACAGAAAAAAGAAATGGGAAGAACGGCTTCCGTTAGCAGCATCCTTTCTGCTTCCCCTGTTGCTGGTGGTGATCGTATGTATCAGCCATGAGGTCTATCCGTTTGGGGATCAGTGTATCCTGCATATTGATATGTACCATCAGTACTGTCCGTTTTTTACGGAACTGCTTCATAAATTAAGAGAGGGCGGCAGTGCTTTTTATACCTGGAATGTCGGGCTTGGCGTGGATTTTGTCTCGCTGTATGCGTATTATCTGGCAAGTCCCTTAAACTGGCTGCTGCTTCTCTGTCCGCAGGGGGCGGTCATTGAATTTATGACGATCCTCGTGGTGCTCAAGATCTCACTGGCAGGGCTGTTTTTTGGATATTATTTAAAATATCATTTTTCTTCCAACCATCCGGCAATCTCGATCTTTGCAACGGCTTATGCGCTGTCTGCATTTGTGGCGGCTTATGCCTGGAATATCATGTGGATGGACTGTATTGCGTTGGCACCGCTTGTTCTGGTTGGGCTCGAAAAGCTTGTGAAGGAAGAGAAACCGGCTCTTTACTATGTCAGCCTTTCGCTTTGTATTTTAAGCAACTATTATATTTCGATCATGATCTGCATTTTCCTCGTAATCTGGTTTTTCGTCACATTTTTACAGAACAGGGAGAGCGGGATAAAAGCGTGGATCCGGTTTTTCGTGTATTCGCTGCTTGCCGGTGGAACCGGAGCGATCCTGATCATACCGGAAGCGATCATTCTGGGAAGCAGTGGATCTAAAAATATTTCTTTCCCGGATCAGATGGAGTGGTATTTTAATCTGATCGCAGAACTGGGCAGACATTCGGCAATGACGGATGTTTACACCGGAAGAAACCACTGGCCGAATATCTATTGTGGCGTGTTTACTGTGATGCTGTTTGTACTGTTTTTTTTAAACCGGGAATTCTCCTGGAAGAAAAAGTGCATGGGCGGATTTTTAGCACTGTTCTTCCTGCTCGGTTTTGCCAATAACCAGCTGGATTTTATCTGGCACGGGCTTCATTTCCCGGATTCCCTGCCGGGCAGACAGAGCTTTCTGTATATCTTTTTACTGCTTGTGCTTTCCTATGAGACTTTCTTACATTTCAAGGGAAACCGTCTCTGGCATGCACTCGTGGCGGGGGCAGTACCGGCGGCAGTATTTTTGTGGTCGTATCAGATCTCAGAGGAAGATCTGATCAGCACGGAAGCAAAGTCGACCACACTGGTCTTTCTTGCAATTTATACGGTTATCTTATGCTTTTATTTCTGGGATGGGGCACGCGTGAAGACGTTGATGCTCCAGATCGCCTGCTTTGCCATGGTGGCAGAGCTTTTGATGAATTTTAACCAGACCGGGCTTGGCACGACCGGAAGAACACCTTATGTGCAGTCCTGGTCAGATTATCAGGATGTCCTCGCCGATGTCAAAGAGCTGACAAAGGATGAGGGAGTCACTTTTTACCGGACGGAAGAGTTAGAGCGCAAGACGAAAAATGATGCGGCATTGTTCGGCTATCACTCCGCAACCCAGTTCTCCTCCCTGATGAATCTGGACATCAGCCATTTTTATCAGGCAGTCGGCATGGAGGGGGGAAAGAACTTTTACTGCATCAATGGTGCAACGCCACTGATTTCTGCCATGCTTTCCCTAAGATATGTCATTGCGGACAATGGAGAGGAAGCCAACTCGATCCGCACCCTGGTCGCACAGAGCGGTTCTACCTATTTATATGAGAACAAATATGTACTGCCACTTGGATTTATGATGTCAGAGGACGTTGTGGATGCGTGGGATTACAAAGGGGCAGAGGATAAGATAGAGGCGCAGAATGAACTGGCATATCTGCTCGGCGCGAAAGAGCCGATGCTGACGGAGATCCCGGCAACGTCCGAAAACGGAGTGTCCACGATAGAGGTTTCCGAGGATGCTTATATCTTTGCAACCTACGGCAAAACAACAGTGGAAAATCTGACCGAAGAGATCAGTGATGGCAGGACAAAATCATTTTCCAAGGTGTCACACGGTTACACGCTGGATCTTGGCTATTGTAATGCGGGAGATACCGTCCGTGTCAAAAACACGATAAACCAGACCCTTTCCTTAAAGGCTTATAAACTGAATTTGGAGGCACTTGCGGATGCTTATGATACACTGCAGCAGCAGACGATGGAGCTGACTTCTTTTTCCGATACGAAGATCACAGGAAAGGTAAATGTAAAGGAAGCCGGCAGGATGATCTTTTCCATTGCAAATGATGATGGCTGGACGCTCTATGTGGATGGGGTAGAAACACAGCCGCAGGTATTTGGAGAGGGATTTTTAAGTGTTTCCTTAGAAGAAGGGGAACATGAAATCTGTTTGAAATATGAGACTCCGGGATTTCGGATGGGGCTTGGGATTTCGCTCACCAGTATCGCAGTGTTTGCGATACTGATGTATGCAAAAAGACGCCGCTCGTTTTAATAGCCGTCTCCCTGACGAAATCCGGTTTTCTGGATAATTGTTTCACTGTTTTGCTGCACAGTCTGTGACGGAGTATAGTTTTCATCGTCATATAAAAACTGATGCAGCTTTGTGACATTGGATGCCAGATCACATGGGATAACGACATCTCCGACCGAATCGTAGGTATGGGTTGCCTTTTCAAATGGGAAACCGGTCGTTTCTCCCATATCATAGCTGAAGATTTTGGTGGCAAGTGAAATGATGTCTGTGGTAGACAGGTTCGTTTCAATATCACCAAATACTTCATTGATCAATTTGTTTAAAGTGAGCAGATTGGATTTCTGGGCTTTGGCAACCATGGCAGAAAGCACGGCACGCTGACGTTCCGTTCGTTTGTAATCATTTCCACCGCCATAGCGGATCCTTGCAAAGGCACATGCCTGTACGCCGTCTAATGTATAAGTACCACCGGAAGGCGGAACGACAGAGGAGTGACCGGTCAGTTCGTTGATCTCACGGATGTAGCCGGTCATCAGGTTTGCCTCATCATCTGTGATCGTCATTTCAATCCCACCTAATAAATCCACACATTCTACAATTGCGTTAAAATCGACTGTGACGTGGTCTGTGATATTTAAGTCCAGATTTGTATTGAGCATGGAGATTGCCTGCTCCGGTCCACCCTTTGCGTAAGCGGCGTTGCATTTCTGAAATACGCCATCCCCGGTGTCTAAATAGCTGTCACGGTAGACAGAAGCAATCTTGACATCATGTGTCTTGCCATTGATGGCGGCAATCATGATCACATCACTGCGCCCCTGCATCAGATCTCCGTTGGAACGGTTGTCCAGACCAAACAGTGCGATGGTCTTATAACCATCCATGATCTTCTGAGATTCGTCGGAGATATCTTCATTGATGGAGATATTGGAATTGTCCAGAGGGGCGGTGTGGATCTTCATGAATTTGGTGGCTGCGAATGCCAGTGCCGCAAGGATCAGCAGGATCAGGAGCTCGATTATGAGCAGGGCGGCTTTGTTCTTTTTCTTTTTTCTATGACGTGAATTTGTTGTAGCTGTCATAAATTTCCTCCTATTATAAAAAATAAAAATGGTGCAGGGTTTCCTGGAATGTACCATATGATAGGGCAGAACAGGGGAAAATACAATTAAAGTTTTCTTAAATTTTTTATAGATTTTTTGGAAATTCTGGATTGAAATTCTAACAATGCGTGTTATAATATTGAAAAAAATCAGAGGATAAAGTGGAATAGTAGGAGGTAAGACTACATATGAGAGAAAAACTTGAAAAAATGCGGATCGAGAAACGATTGAATTATGGCTATCAGATCGTAATCGGACTGATGATCGCATCAGGTGTGATCGCACTGGTTGTAATCTGCCGGTTATATGGAACGACCAACCGTTATATTAACAAAGTTGCAAAAACAAATGTGGCAGTAAAAGAATGCCGGATCGATATAAATGTGGCAGCACGCAGTATTCGTGAGATGGCATTGAATGATGACGCCTCCACTTATGCAGATTATCAGAGTGGGGTTTCCGAAAAACTTGAGGATGTGAAAATACAGCTTCAGATCATCGAAGACTGCAATGTAATCGGAGATGACTTGTATCAGGAGTACGTAAATGCCCTGACCGAATGGGGGGAGATTGGTTATGCGATCACAGAACAGATTGCAGCAGGACAGAAAGATGAAGCAACCGAGCAGATCTTAACAGTCTGTACACCTGCGTTGGATAATCTGGTAAGCATTGCAAATAAGCTGGATACTTACACGGCACAGGAAGAGGACAGTGCTATACTGCAGATGAACATATTTGCAATGATTGGTATCGTAGTCGTGATCGCATTTGTGGTGATCGCAGTAATTGCTGCGCTTAAGATTGGAAAGACTATTGTAGCTTCTGTCCTGACACCGCTGGGTGCGATTGATGCGGTTGCAGAAGAACTTTCAGCCGGAAACCTGCACAGTACGATCGAATATCGTTCTGATGACGAGATTGGTGCACTGGCACACAGCCTGCGAAAATCCATCCGTATTTTGGGTTCCTATGTGGACGATATCGCACGTGCCATGAATGAGTTTTCAAATGGTAACTTTGATGTACAGCCGGAAGTAGAATGGAAGGGAGATTTTGTCGGTATCCTGGATTCCATTATGCAATTTGAAGCAAGTATGTCTGACACGGTAAAGGGCATCCGCAAAGCATCTGATCAGGTATCCGGTGGAGCCGGACAGGTGGCAGAGAGTTCTACCGATCTTGCCGAAGGTGCTACAAACCAGGCTGCAGTCGTAGAGGAACTGACTGCAACCATCAACAGTGTAGCAGAGCGTGTTGCACAGAATGCAGAGCAGGCAAAAGAGATCAGTGGCAAAGTGGGACAGCTTGGCAATGAGATACTCGAAGGAAATAATAAGATGCAGGAGATGGTTCAGTCTATGAATGACATTAATGAAGCATCCCAGCAGATCAGTAATATCATTGCAACGATCAATGAGATCGCATCCCAGACGAACCTGCTTGCTTTAAATGCTTCGATTGAGGCTGCCCGCGCAGGAGAGGCAGGAAAGGGATTTGCAGTTGTTGCAGATCAGGTAACAGTATTGGCAGAGCAGAGTGCAGATGCAGCAAAAGAATCAGCGACACTGATCGAACAATCCGTAAAAGCGGTAGAAAAAGGTATGACCATTGCAGACGAGACTGCAAACCGTCTTGCAGGTGTTGCAGATAATTCAAAGATTATTACAAAAGAGGTCGGTGGTATCGCAGAGGCATTGGATGAGCAGACTCATGCGATCCAGCAGATCAACGAGGGCGTGGAAAACATCAATGATGTGGTGCAGACCAATTCCGCTACTTCGGAGGAATGTGCAGCTGCCAGTCAGGAAATGAGCGGAGAGGCAGATGAACTGCGTAACCTCATTGGTAAATTTAAAGTAACAGGAGAATAAGAAAAAGGGCAAAAGTCCGGTCGGCTGTTTCGCTGACCGGACTTTTTTTGCAACATGAATTGAAATTCCGCCTGTCATGTGCGATAATTAAGTTAAGTGCGCGAAGAGTTGTTACCGGACTCTTTGTCCTCATAGAAAGAAAGGTAGTGACATTGTATGGCAGGAGAAGAAATTGAAATTTATGCCGAGCATATGGATGACATCAAGATCCGTCCTTATGAGCATCATGCAAAGTATTACGAGACAGATCAGATGGGGATCATTCATCATTCCAACTATATTAAGTGGATGGAAGAGGCGAGAATGGATCTGATGGAACAGATCGGGCTTAGTTACAAGCAGATGGAAGAGATGGAGATCATTAGCCCTGTCTTAGCCGTATCCTGTGAATATCACAGTATGGTACATTTTGATGACATTGTCGTGATCGAACCAAAGATCGTGAAGTATAATGGGATCAAATTAGAGTTAGAATATCGCATGACTGATAAGAAGACAGGTGAACTGCGTACGACCGGAAAAAGCTCACATTGCTTTTTGACCCGTTCCGGCAGACCGATTTCACTGAAACGCTCCTATCCGGAGATCGATACAAAATTCTTTGAATACACAGAACTATAAGCAAAAGACAGCGATGGAGGAAACTATGATACAGGAAAGATTAGAAGCATTGCGTGAAGAAATGAAAAAGCGGAACATTACTGTGTACCTTGTTCCAACCTCAGACTTTCACGAGTCCGAGTATGTGGGCGAACATTTTAAGGCGAGAAAATTCATAACCGGATTTACCGGATCAGCCGGTACGGCAGTCATTACGCTTGAGGAAGCAGGTCTCTGGACAGACGGACGTTACTTTGTTCAGGCAGAGAACCAGTTAAAGGGAAGCACCGTAACCCTTTACCGCATGGGCGAGGAAGGCGTTCCAGCTACAGATGAGTTTATTGCAGACAAATTACAGGAGGGCGGATGCCTCGGATTTGACGGACGTGTGGTAAACGGCACCTGGGGAGCAAAATTAGAAAAGATCGCAGCAGAAAAGCATGCCACCTTATATGTAAAAGAAGATCTGGTCGATCTGATCTGGAAAGACCGTCCGGCATTGTCAAAAGAGCCGTTATTTATTTTAGAAGAAAAATATTCCGGCAAGAGCACAAAGAGTAAACTGGCAGATCTGCGTGAGGTCATGAAAAAAGAGGGAACGGATACCCACATTCTGACCAGTCTTTACGATATTGCATGGCTGTTAAATATCCGTGGCGGCGATATCGCATATGTTCCGGTTATATTATCCTATCTTGTAGTAACAGAGGACGAGTGTACCTGGTTTCTACAGGAGGAGGTTGTAACACCGGAGATCCGCAGTTATCTGGACGAAAACCACATTACCACAAGACCATATGACGCAATCTATGAGTATGTACCACAGATCCCGGCGGAGGCTGTTGTACTGATGAATGCAGGAACTGTAAACTACCGGATCTGCAGCAGCTTAAAGAAAGAGATCAAAGTGGTGGACAAACCAAATCCAACCGAGTTGATGAAAGCCATCAAAAACAAGACTGAGGTGGATAACACCCGTATGGCACATGTCAAAGATGGTGTTGCATTTACCAAATTTATGTACTGGCTGAAAACCAACATTGGCAGGATCCCAATGACAGAGATTTCTGCATCTGATTATCTCGAGGAGAGAAGAAGAGAGCAGGACAATTTCATTGAGTTAAGTTTTGATACGATCTGTGCTTATGGTCCGAATGCTGCAATGATGCATTATGCAGCAACACCGGAGACCGATACCGAGTTAAAACCGGAAGGCTTTCTTCTGGTAGATTCCGGCGGACATTACTTTGAGGGAACGACCGATATTACAAGAACTATGGCACTCGGTCCGATCACGGATGAGATGAGAAAACATTTCACAACGGTCTGCCGTTCCAACTTAAATCTTGCACATGCGAAGTTCTTATATGGATGTACCGGATTAAATCTGGACATCTTATCCAGAGGACCACTCTGGGAGCTTGGCATTGATTATAAATGTGGCACGGGACATGGTGTGGGTTATGTGTTGAATGTCCATGAGGGACCAAATGGTTTCCGCTGGAGAGTCGTACCGGAACGCCATGACAATGGAGTGCTGGAAGAAGGTATGATCACAACGGATGAACCGGGGGTATATCTGGAAGGCAAATACGGCATCCGTACCGAAAATGAACTTGTCTGCCATAAGGCTGAGAAAAATGAGTATGGTCAGTTTATGGAATTTGAAAATATCACATATGCACCGATCGATCTGGATGCGATCGACCCGGATGAGATGACAGGCAGGGAAAAGAAATTATTAAATGATTATCATAAGATGGTATACGATACCATTTCCCCGTATATGACAGACGAAGAGAGAGAATGGCTGAAAGTATATACGAGGGCAATCTAAAACAGAATGGAGACAGACATGGGCGGAAAGCTGGTATTGATCGATGGACACAGTATTTTAAACAGGGCATTTTTTGGTATCCCTGATCTGACAAATTCAGAGGGACTGCATACGAACGCAGTATATGGTTTCTTAAATATTATGTTTAAAATATTAGAGGAGGAGCAGCCGGATTACTTAACGGTTGCCTTTGATGTGTCGGAACCGACCTTTCGCCACAAGATGTTTGCCGAGTACAAGGGAACCAGAAAACCGATGGCAGAAGAGCTGCGGCAGCAGGTTCCCCTGATGAAAGAAATGTTAAAGGCGATGGGCATCACGGTCGTGGAAAAAGGCGGATATGAGGCAGACGATATTTTAGGAACGATCGCAAAACAGAGCGAGGCAAAGGGACTGACGGTATCTGTGGTATCAGGTGACCGTGATCTGCTGCAGCTTGCAACAGACCGGATCAAGATTCGTATTCCAAAGACCAAGCGCACCGGAACCGAGATCGAAGATTACAACACCAAAGAAGTGATAGAAAAATATCAGGTGACACCGATCGAGTTTATTGATGTCAAGGCACTGATGGGTGATACCTCCGACAATATCCCAGGCGTACCGGGCATCGGAGAAAAGACGGCGACCGCGATCATAGCACAGTACGGCAGTATCGAAAATGCGTATGCACATGTAGATGAGATCCGACCACCAAGAGCCAGCAGAAATTTAAAAGAAAATTATGAACTGGCACAGATGAGCAAAACACTTGCCACGATCGAGATCCATGCCGCGATTCCGTATGAACTGGAACAGGCAAAGATTGCCGGAATTTCTTCTTTGTATACAGAAGAAGCGTATCTGCTGTGCAAACGTCTGGAGTTTAAAAATCTGTTGGGACGTTTTGAGGTCGATACGAAAAAGAGCCGGGAAACAGAACAGTTTCATAAGATAACTTCATCCGGGGAGGCAAAATCGTTTCTTGCATCTTTAAAGGGCAGGGCTTGCGGTTTTAAAGTTGTGTTATCGGAAAAAGAAGAAAGATTATTGGGACTTGCAGTCTGCGTGGATGGAGCGGATACAGCATTTTTAGAGCTTGGAGAGAAGCTTTTACAGGACGAACTGCTGGTCCTGTTTTTAAACAGTGAGGCAGCCTCTTATGCAACGCTTGATCTAAAACCCCAGTTAAAGCCGCTTGGGCTGATCGAGAAAAAGAAATACGGCAGCATTTCATTAGAAAACCTGTTTGATGATACGATCGCAGCTTACCTGTTAAATCCGATCAAAAATGAATATCCGTATGAGGATATTGCAAAGGATTACTTAAGCCTGTTCATTCCGTCGCGGGCGGATCTGATCGGAAAACAGACTTATGAGGCTGCAATGGCAGGGCAGGGAGAAGCATTTTTAACCTGTGTCTGCTATCAGGCATATGTGGCAGCAGCGGCAAAGGAAAAGATGGAACAGCAGCTAAAGGAAACGGGAATGTTTTCCCTGTTTTCCGAGATTGAGATGCCACTCGTCTTTACTCTTGCCGATATGGAAAACGAAGGCATCATCGCCTGTGGAGATGCGTTAAAAGAATACGGCGATAAGCTGGCAGTCAGGATCGCAGAACTGGAAACACAGATCCAGGAAGCAGCCGGAGAAGCATTTAACATTAATTCCCCAAAACAACTCGGTGTGATCTTGTTTGAGAAACTGAAAATGCCGTATGCAAAGAAAACAAAGACCGGATATTCGACCGCGGCGGATGTCTTAGACCGTCTGGCACCGGAATTTCCGATTGTCGCAGATATCCTGGAATATCGTCAGCTGACCAAATTAAAATCGACTTACGCCGATGGACTTGTGACTTATATCAGAGAGGATGGCAGGATTCATACGTCCTTTAACCAGACGATCACGGCAACCGGCAGGTTAAGCAGTACCGAACCAAACTTACAGAACATTCCAATGCGGATCGAACTGGGAAGACTGATCCGTAAGGCATTTGTACCAAAGGATGGATATGTTTTTCTGGATTCGGATTATTCCCAGATCGAACTTCGTGTGCTGGCGCATATGTCAGGAGACGAAAAGCTGATCGAAGCCTATCAGCAGGCACAGGATATCCACCGGATCACGGCATCTCAGGTATTCCATATCCCATTTGATGAGGTGACAGATCTGCAGAGAAGAAATGCAAAGGCAGTCAACTTCGGAATCGTTTACGGCATCAGTTCATTTGGATTGAGCCAGGATCTTAGTATCAGCAAAAAGGAAGCGGCCGAATATATCGAGCGTTATTTTGAGACTTATCCAAAGATCAAGACATTTCTGGATGGGCTAGTGGAACAGGCAAAGCAGACCGGCTACGTGACAACGATGTTTGGCAGAAGGCGTCCGGTACCGGAACTTTCCAGCAGCAATTTCATGCAGCGTTCGTTTGGAGAGCGTATTGCTATGAATTCCCCGATACAGGGAACGGCGGCGGATATCATCAAGATCGCGATGATCCGGGTGCATGACAGGCTGTTAGAAGAGGGCTTGCAGTCCAGACTGATCCTTACGGTACACGATGAACTGCTAGTGGAGACTGCAAAAGAAGAAACCGAACAGGTAAAAGCCATCATGGAAGAGGAAATGCACCATGCAGCAGACCTTAAAGTAACACTGGAAGTAGATACACATGCAGGAAACAACTGGTATGAGGCAAAGTAACATGGCAGAACCGGATGGGAGGCTTGAGATGAAATTTATAGGGATCACAGGCGGTGTGGGTGCCGGCAAATCAGAGATTTTATCCTATTTAAAAAAACAGCAGAACATCCGCGTGATGCTGGCAGATGAGATCGCACATGAACTGATGAAACCGGGTACGGCATGCTATCAGACGATAAAAGACCATTTCCGGGGGGAGGATATTTACCTTCCGGGTGGTGGATTTGACCGCGGAAAACTGGCGGCAGTCATTTTTGCAGATGAAGAAAAGAGAACCCGGATGAATGAGATCGTGCACCCGGCAGTCAGGCAATATGTGAAAGAAGTCTGGGAACAGGAACAGAAAAGGGGAACACTTGATTTCCTTTTTCTGGAAGCAGCATTATTAATCGAAGAACATTATGATGAAATCTGTAACGAACTCTGGTATATTTATACCAGAGAGGATATCAGAAGGCAGCGACTCATCGCATCCAGAGGATATTCAGAGGAAAAGATACGCCAGATCTTCGACAGTCAGCTAAGCGAGGAAGAATATCGTAGTCATTGCAGTCTGGTGCTCGATAATAATGGAAGTGTGGAAGAGACGATTACGCAGTTAAAAGAGGCGTTAGGGAATAGAAAAAAGAAGTAGGAGAGACCGCAGATGAGCGATGCAGTTGGAATGGAACAATCTTTAGTATTTGGTCTTGATATCGGAACAAGAAACGTAGTCGGGACCGTAGGCTACAAAGACGAAGACAATTTTGTGGTAGTAGCCCAGCACATAATGGAGCACGATACGCGTGCGATGTTGGATGGACAGATCCATGACATTGGCAGGGTAGGACGCACCATCAAAAAAATGAAAGAAGTACTGGAAGCACAGATTGAAGTGCCGTTGAAAGAGGTATGTATCGCAGCCGCTGGTCGTGTCTTAAAGACGGTGACCACCAATGTTGTGTTTGATTTCCCGGAGGAAACCGTTGTAACAGGTGAAGATATCCATACATTAGACCTGCTTGGCATTGAAAAGGCACAGAATATTTTGCAGGAGATGAACGACACGAAGTACAAATTTTACTGTGTGGGCTATTCTGTTGTGAAGTATTTTCTGGATGACGAACCGTTTTCCAATATCGAATCACATAAGGCACAGCGGATCAGTGAGGACATTATCGTAACCTTCCTCCCGGAGGATGTTGTAGATGGACTTTATGCAGCAGTCGGACAGGCAGATTTAGCAGTTGCCAATCTGACGTTGGAGCCTATTGCGGCGATCAATGTCGCCATTCCGGAGAGCTACCGGCTGTTAAATATCGCACTGGTCGATATCGGTGCGGGAACCTCCGATATTTCCATTACCAAGGACGGAAGTATCATTGCATATGGTATGATACCGCTGGCAGGAGATGAACTGACCGAGCTGATCGTGCAACATTATCTGGTTGATTTTAAGACCGCAGAATACATTAAACTGCAGAGCAGTATGGCGGATAAGATTACATACAAAGACATTATGCTGATCGAGCATACGATCACCGCGAAAGAGGTATGGGAACTGACTGCGCCGGTCGTAGAAAAGATGACATCCGAGGTAGCAGAAAAAATCAAAGAATTAAATGGCGGGCAGAGTGTCAGCGCAGCTTTTATCGTCGGTGGTGGCGGTAAGATACACGGATACACCGAGATGCTTGCGGAACGCCTGGATCTGCCAAAAGAGCGTGTTGCCTTACGAGGTGAGGAAGTCTTACAGCAGGTCATCTTCGATCAGAAAGAAAAAGAAGCAGAAAAAGATCCATTGCTGGTTACCCCGATCGGTATCTGTCTGAACTATTACGAGCAGCGCAATGGCTTTATCATGGTACGTTTTAACGGAGAACGTCTGAAACTGTATGATAACAACAGCCTGACAATCGTGGATGCGGCATTGCAGGCAGGTTATCCAAATGATGATCTGTTTCCGAAGCGTGGACCGGAACTTGAGTTCTTTGTCAATGGAGCAAAACGTATCGTGCGCGGCGAACCGGGTGAGTCGGCAGAGGTTTATATGAATGGAAGAATTACCAATATCAATTCTCCATTGGAACCAAACTCCGATATCATCATCGAGCCATCGACAGAAGGACCGGCGGCAGTCTGCACATTGGAGCAGTTAGAGGAATACAGTGCAGATACCGTATCTTTTGTGGTCAATGGAAGTATCATCCGCTGCCCGAAATTCTTAGAGGTCAATGGCAAATTAGAGATGCCATCCTATGAGATCCAGCCGGGCGACGAGATCGAAACCCGCAGCTTTTATACAGTAGGACAGCTTGTGACCTTTATGGATGTGGAAGTCAGCAAAGAACATGTGATTTTAGTCAATAACCGCGAGGCAAATTTTGATACTTTAGTTTATGAGAACTTTACGATCGAGTGGACAGTTATCTCTTATAAATCGTCTGCTTATATGCCACAGAATTTAACTCCGGCGGAGGAAGAGCTGCCAGAGGAAACAGAAATGGCAGAGACAGCCAGCGCAGAAGCGACAGAAACTGCAGCAACAGAAGCAGCCGGGGCAGAAACAGCAGAGAAGATGGCAGCCGGAACAGAGGCAGCCAGCACAGAAGCGACAGAGAATGCCGCAACGGAGACGGTGGCAACCGAGGAAGCCAGCGCAGAGACGCCAGCAGAAGCAGCCGGAACAGAGGCATCTGCTTCTTCGGATGAAACAGCCGAAGCGAATTTATTAGAGCAGGAGCCTGGAACCATCGGTATCCTGGTTTATATCAATGGTGAGCCGGTAAGACTCAGTGGAAAATCACATTACATCTTTGTCGATATCTTTGATTTTTATCCGTTTGATCTGAAAGCATCCAACGGCAGAAGTATCATTACGAACCTGAATGGACAGAATGCGCAGTATTCTGCAGAATTAAAGGCGGGCGACCAGATCGAACTGGCATGGAAATAAAACAAAACGGAATGGAGACAAAAGAATGGAATTGTGCAGTGTTGCCAGCGGCAGCAGCGGAAACTGTATCTGCATCGGGACGGATGACTGTCATGTGCTGATCGATGCCGGGATCAGTGGAAAAAGGATTGAAAATGGTTTAAATACCTTTGATCTGAAAACCGAAGAGATGCAGGCGATTTTAGTAACGCATGAACATATCGACCACATTGCAGGACTGGGCGTGATCGCAAGACGGTATGGACTACCGATTTTTGCGACAGCAGGAACAATCGATGCGATCAAACATACCAAATCAGTTGGAAAGATCGATGATGCCCTGTTTTGTGAGATAAGACCGGGTGAGAATTTTGAGGTCGGAGAGCTTTCGATAGAACCGATCCCGATTTCCCACGATGCAGCAGAGCCGGTGGCATACAAAGTAAAAAACGGAGCCAAAACAGCAGCCGTGATGACAGACCTTGGGATCTATGATGATGCGACCATAGAAAAGATGCAGCATCTGGATGCCCTTTTATTAGAAGCAAACCATGACGTGCATATGTTAGAGGTGGGAAGTTACCCATATCCGTTAAAAAAACGGATCCTTGGGGAACGTGGACATTTGTCTAATGAACTGTCCGGAAAACTGCTCGGTCAGGTATTACATGATAATTTTGGCACGGTCATGTTAGGGCATTTGAGCAAAGAAAATAATTACCCGGAACTCGCCTATGAGACGGTGCGTTTGGAAGTGACACTTGGCGACAATCCTTACAGGGGAGATGATTTCCCAATGTATGTTGCCAGACGGGATGAGCCGTCACCGCGCATTGTATTTTAGCGTATGACAGAATTAAAGCTAGAAATTGCAGGGCAAGTGTGGTAAGATAATCGATAAAATAGATATAGCAGAACAGACAATACATAAAAAGGAGTACGGATATGGAAAACACAGTTGACAAGACGATTATTACAGTAGTGGGAAAAGATACCGTAGGTATTATTGCAAAGGTATGTACCTACCTTTCTGACAATGGGGTAAATGTCCTTGATATTTCCCAGACCATCGTTTCCGGTTACTTTAACATGATGATGATCGTAGATATGAATCAGGCAAAGAAATCATTTGCAGACTGTAAGAAAGATTTGGATGAGATTGGCGAGCAGATTGGTGTATCCATCAAATGCCAGAAAGCTGAAATTTTCGAGAAAATGCACCGTATTTAGAGAGGGACTGGATTATGATTAACATTTTTGAGGTAAATGAAACCAATAACATGGTGGAACATGAGAATTTAGATGTCCGCACCATTACCATCGGCATCAGTCTTCTGGAATGTATTACGGATGATCTGAAACAGCTCAATGAAAATATTTATAACCGTATTACAACTGTTGCAAAAGATCTGGATCGTGTTGCGGGAGAGATCGAGACCGAGTATGGCATCCCGATCGTAAACCGCAGGATTTCTGTGACCCCGATCGCACTGGTTGGTGGAGCAGCCTGCAAGACCACAGAAGATTTCGCAACGATCGCTGACACGCTGGATCGTGCTGCAAAAGCAGTTGGTGCGAACCTGATCGGAGGATATTCAGCCCTTGTTTCCAAGGGAATGACAACTGCAGATGAACTTCTGATCCGTTCCATTCCAATCGCATTGTGCCGGACAGAGCGTGTGTGCAGTTCAGTCAATCTGGCTTCCACCAAGACCGGTATCAATATGGATGCGGTCAGACTGATGGGAGATATCCTGTTGCAGGTAGCGGAAAATTCCAAAGACCGTGACTCCGTAGATTGTATGAAACTGGTTGTATTCTGTAATGCACCGGATGACAACCCATTTATGGCAGGAGCATTTCATGGTGTCACTGAGGCAGATGCGATCATCAATGTCGGTGTCAGCGGACCGGGTGTTGTAAAGACCGCACTGGAAAAAGTGCGCGGAGAGAATTTCGAAGTACTCTGTGAGACAATTAAAAAGACCGCATTTAAAGTAACCAGAGTGGGACAGCTCGTAGCACAGGAAGCATCCAGACGTCTGGGGATCCCATTTGGTATCATCGATCTGTCACTTGCACCGACACCGGCAGTGGGAGACAGTGTTGCAGATATTCTCTGTGAGATCGGATTAGAGTATGCAGGTGCGCCGGGTACAACCGCAGCACTTGCCATGTTAAATGATCAGGTAAAGAAAGGTGGCGTGATGGCTTCCTCCTATGTCGGCGGCTTAAGCGGTGCATTTATTCCGGTCAGCGAAGATCAGGGAATGATCGATGCGGTACAGGCAGGTGCGATCACATTGGAGAAATTAGAGGCAATGACCTGTGTCTGCTCCGTAGGACTTGATATGATCGCCATTCCGGGAGATACCAAGGCAACAACCATTTCCGGTATGATCGCAGATGAGATGGCACTTGGTATGGTAAATCAGAAGACAACTGCAGCCCGTCTGATCCCGGTCATCGGAAAGGGAGTGGGGGATACCGTAGAGTTTGGAGGTCTGTTCGGATATGCACCGATCATGCCGGTCAACAGGTATTCCTGTGATGACTTTATTAACCGCACAGGAAGAATTCCGGCACCGATACATAGCTTTAAAAATTAATCAATTACGCGTGGCGTGATAGCACCGCGTTATAATACGAAGGTAGGAACGCCCTGGAGTGGAGGAAAACTATGGAAGGTTCAAAAAAATCAATCGGAAGTAAACTGCTTGGAGCATTGGGGATATTATTTGTTATATTGATCGTATGGGAAGTGATCGTTCAGTCTCTGGTAAAATCAGGAGTGATCGGCATTGTGATGTCCGTGATCCTGCTCAGTGTGGGTGTGTTCATCGTATTTGGACTGATTTTTTTCAGTATACGTTCGTTGCTGGAGAGTATCAGACATCTGATAGATGGAACAGAACCGTCTGAGGAGACAAAAGGGGTCAGGGAACGTGCAGACAAACTGGCAGAGCGTGAGGACGATCTGGGAGAATTTGTAAGAAATGTCCAGACATCGATCACATCGATCTCAAGTGTGATCGTCGGGATCAAAAATGCCACACAGGAACTTGGCGAAGTTTCCGATGAATTTCAGGAGATCTTTGGAAATATGACAACAGCACTGGAGCGCACGGAGACTGAGGTGGATACCATTACAGGAAACACTATTTCCCAGGCAGACAGCACTGTTGATATGAAAGAGAAAATCGAAGCGATCGGAAGAACGATCGACGAGATCGCAGAAAATATCGATGCATTGAAACAGAGTGCGGAAAATATGAAAGAGAGCAACCATACGGCTGAGGCCATCATGAATGAGTTGGTTCAGATCAGCAAGGAGAGCGGTGTTGCGATTGAAAACGTCAGAGAGCAGACGGATCTTACCAACAAATCCGCACAGCAGATCCGTACGGCAACCGAGATCATTGCCGGTATTTCCAGCCAGACCAATCTGCTTGCATTAAATGCCAGCATTGAGGCAGCAAGAGCCGGTGAGCATGGAAAAGGATTTGCCGTTGTTGCAGAGGAGATCCGTACACTGGCAGATCAGTCAAGAGAGTCTACTGAGCAGATCAACAAGATCGTAAATGACCTGATCCAGAATTCCGATGTCAGTGTAGAGATCACGGAAAAAGTTTCCGAAGCATTTGTGAAACAGAATGAGAAGATCCAGAATACAGAGGAAATCTTTAAGGCATTAAATCAGGAGATTACCAATACCAGCGATGCAGTTGTAGGTATCAGCCAGGAAGTAGATGCACTTGATGTCCACAAGAAAGTCATTGAAGATGGCATCGTATCTCTGACCGATATTGCAGAGCAGAATGCGGGAAGTGCGAAGGTCACCAAAGAAAATATGGATGGCTTACAGCAGGTGGTTGGAGACTGCAATCATGCAACCGGGCGTATTGTCTCTGTTTCAGAAGAACTGGTCGGCTATATCAGCAAGCTGAATGGAAGCATCCGGGACAATAAAATATTATAAGAAAAAGAGGAGCGGCTGCATGGAGTAATCTGTGCAGCCGTTTTTGCGTAGGACAGACAAATGCTGCAAACGCAGGAATGGAGATGGAATGATAGAACAGATCGTGATGGTGGAACATGCGGTGGAGACACTCGGGTATTTTTCGAGACAGCTTGCGGCCGAGTGGAAAGAGATGGGAATACCGGTTTATTTTGTGGATTATGACAGGCTGGTCGAGACGACCGAGGGGTTGTACCGGTTTCTGAAAAAGGGACATACGGCACTCTGCACCTTTAACTTTATCGGAATCTCCGGGGAAGAGATCTTTATCGAAGAAAATGGGAAGACCATATGGGAAAATTATGAGATGCCATGCCTAAATATTATGGTGGATCATCCGCTGTATTATCACAGCAAGCTGGTAAAGCCCCATCCGGGATTAAAAGTATTTTGTGTGGACAGGGAACATGTCTCTTATATGAAACGCTTTTACCCTAAGGTGGAAGCCACATTTTTGCCGCTGGCGGGAAATGAGATCCTGTATGAGAATGTGGAGACTGTTCGCCCGATCCCCTATGAAAAGCGCACGTACGACATTGTCTTTACCGGAAACTATACACCGGTGGAACATCTTTACCGGGAGATCGACAGGCAGGGAGCAGAGTACCGTACGTTTTATTATGAGATCATGGAGGATATGAAAACACATCCTTTTGTTTCCATTGATACGATGTTAGAGGCGCATATCCGAAGGGATGTTGGGGAAGTGTCGCCGGAAGAACTGCGGGCGGCGATCGCAGGAATGGTGTTTATCGATATCTGTATGAGGAGCTATTTCCGGGGCGAGATCATAAAGAGCCTTGTGGATGCAGAGATCCCGGTACATGTTTTTGGTGCAAACTGGGAAAAACTGGATTGCAAAAAGAAAGAATATCTGATCTCAAATGGCAGGGAAGTAGATTCAGTGACCTGTGCGAAAGCGATCGCGGATGCGCGGATCTCACTTAATATCATGCCGTGGTTTAAGGATGGGGCACATGACAGAGTGTTTACCGCAATGCTGCAGCATACGCTATCTCTGACCGATGACAGCAGGTATTTAAGAGAGATCGCGGTAGATGGGAAAGCACTGGTCTATTATCCACTGGAGCAGAGAGAACAGCTGCCGGAGCTTGTGCGGGAACTTCTGGCAAAACCGGAAACCTGTACGCAGATCGCAGAAAATGGATACAGGCTGGCGGAGAGGGAGCACACCTGGAAGCAGCGGGCGAGAGAACTTGTGACAAAACACAATATATTAATATAGCTTATAAAATTAAGTAAATAAATTCATAACGCTAATAATTGTAAAAAGAAATGCAACATGATAAGATAGGGATACATAAGAATGTAAATTTGTGCACACGAAAGGAGTCAATCATGGAAATGATGTCTTTAAAAAACGAACTGTCAGGAAATGCCTATCCGGGAAGAGGAATCATCATCGGAAAATCCGCAGATGGCAAACATGCAGTGACCGCATATTTTATCATGGGACGCAGTGAGAACAGCAGAAACCGCGTTTTTGTTGAGGATGGAGAGGGCATCCGCACACAGGCGTTTGACCCGTCCAAATTAACAGATCCAAGCCTGATCATCTATGCGCCGGTTCGTGTGCTGGGAAATAAAACGATCGTAACTAACGGAGATCAGACCGATACCATTTATGAGCTGATGGACAAACAGCAGACCTTTGAACAGGCACTGCGCACCAGAGAGTTTGAGCCGGATGCACCAAATTATACACCAAGGATTTCCGGTATTATGCACATTGAAAACGGAAAATTTAACTATGCCATGTCGATCTTAAAGAGCAACAATGGCAATCCGGATTCCTGCAACCGTTATACCTTTGCTTACGAAAATCCGGTAGCAGGAGAGGCACATTTCATCCATACCTATATGGGAGACGGCAATCCACTGCCAAGCTTTGAGGGAGAACCGACCTGGGTAGGCATTGATGGCGACATCGACAGCTTTACCAAACTGGTATGGGAGAACTTAAACGAAGAAAACAAAGTGTCTCTGTTCGTACGTTACATCGATATTGCAACCGGAACCTATGAGACCAGGATCATCAATAAAAATCAGCAGTAAGAGAAAGGCAAGGTAAGTTAGCGTGAAAGAATTAGAATTAAAATATGGCTGTAATCCAAATCAGAAACCATCCAGAATCTACATGGAAGAGGGCGAACTCCCGATCAAAGTATTATCTGGTAAACCGGGTTATATCAACTTTTTAGATGCATTTAACGGATGGCAGTTAGTCAGCGAATTAAAAAAAGCAACCGGGCTTCCGGCTGCAACTTCATTCAAACATGTTTCTCCGGCAGGCGCAGCCGTAGGACTTCCACTCAGCGAAGTAGAGCGCAAGATCTACTGGGTGGATGATATGGATGTGGAATTTACCCCACTTGCCAATGCCTATATCCGTGCCAGAGGCGCAGACCGTATGTCTTCTTTCGGTGATTTCATTTCCCTTTCTGATGTCTGTGACAAAGAGACCGCACTTGTCATCAAAAGAGAAGTATCAGACGGTGTGATCGCACCGGGCTATACCGATGAGGCACTTGCTATTTTAAAAGAAAAGAAAAAAGGAAATTACAATGTGATCCAGATCGACCCGTCTTATGTACCGGCTCCGATCGAACACAAGGAAGTATTCGGAATTACCTTTGAGCAGGGAAGAAATGAGCTTGTCATCGACGAACATTTCTTTGACAATGTTGTGACCGAGCAGAAAGAAATCCCGGAATCAGCAAAAAGAGATCTTGCCATTGCAATGATCACCTTAAAATATACCCAGTCCAATTCTGTCTGCTATGTAAAAGACGGACAGGCGATCGGTATCGGAGCAGGACAGCAGTCCAGGATCCATTGTACCAGACTGGCAGGTTCCAAAGCAGATAACTGGTGGTTACGCCAGTGCCCGAAAGTATTAGAGCTTCCGTTTAAAGAGGGCATCAAACGTGCAGACCGTGATAATGCGATCGATCTTTACATCGGAGAAGATTATATGGATGTGCTTGCAGATGGCGCATGGGAGAATATCTTTACCGAGAAGCCATCCGTATTTACCGCAGAGGAAAAACGTGCATGGCTGGATAAGAATACCAACGTAGCACTTGGTTCCGATGCGTTCTTCCCATTTGGCGATAACATCGAGCGTGCGAAGAGAAGTGGTGTGCGCTATGTGGCACAGCCGGGCGGTTCTATCCGTGACGACAATGTCATCGAGACTTGTAATAAATACGGAATGGCAATGGCATTTACCGGAATCCGTTTATTCCATCACTAAGAACGATCTTTCTGCTGTACTCACTGATGGAAACAGCGTTCTTTGAGCAGGTTACTTTTACCTGCTCATAGAGATCGGCAGCAAAGAGATCTTTTTGCAAAAGATCCAGTGCCGCAGTGCCGCAGTAAAAGTCCGGTTGTTCCGATAACAGTTTTTTTGCATCAGAGAGTCTGGAGAGAAGCGGAATGGATGTCTTCTTTTTTAACTCCGATAAAAACGGAGTGGCATCTTTCCGGAACCCAAGCAGACGAAGATAAGGGATGTAGTCCGTTTCTTTTTGAACGAGGTACATCTCTTTTGTTATGTGCAAAATCGTATGGAGCAGGATACGGCTCATTCTGGTATAGGTAATGTCGCGGCTCTTGTTTAACTCACAGAACTGGGTAAAAGAATGAAATTCATACCGGTTTTTATAAATGCGGTTGGCAATATCCGGCGTGATATCATAGATCTGTTCCAGTTCCTCTTTTTCCATGGATAAGAGCTGATATCCAAGAATGGAAGAAAACGCATCTGCCATTACAACAGGAGACGTTGCAAGATACTCCTGTAACAGGGCAAGTGCGCGCTCTGGCATTGTTCCGGAAAGAACCGGAAAATCCGGATCAGAATCCGATAACAGAGCACGGATCGCAGTGGCAGAGGCAGTAGGGATGCCACTGCCTTTTTTTTCGCCATCTGTTGCGCCTGTCTGGATCCTGGTATCGTGATAGCCAGCACCTTCTCTTTTTAGCGGATAAGGCGTGAGGGAAGAATGACGTCTTCGGATCGCTTTTAAATATTCGAAAGCCAGGATATTGTTTGGTGTATTTAAAAGAGGTTCCACAGAGGGATCCGGGAAAAGGGAAAGGAGAGCTTTTGCCCTTGCAGCAGGAAACGTCATCCCCTCTTTTATATAGGAAGAAAGGAGTTCCTGATAGTCCTCCGGTTCCGTGGCAAAGAAATCTGCAATGGAAGAAAGCAGTTTAAGATCGGACGTCTCTGCACCAAAACAGATCCCGTCGATACAGCCCATCTTGTCAAACATCGTAACCCCTGCCATCGCAAAATCTTCGGCAGAGGAAACCGCCCAGAGTGCCGGGAGTTCAAATACGGCATCGGCACCGCAGGAGAGAGCCATCGCAGTTCTGCAATATTTGTCTGCTATAGCAGGTGCGCCCCGCTGGACGAAATCACCGCTCATGGCAACGACAACATAGTCGGCGCGGGTCTCTTCTTTTATTTTCCTGATCTGATAAGCATGTCCGTTGTGAAACGGATTGTATTCTGCAATAATACCGATGGTTTTCATAAAATCATAGTTCCAATCTGAATGTTTTGCTATAGTATAACACATTTTTTGAAATCTTACCGGGGAGAATGGTTTTTAAATGTTAAAAAAATAACGTTAAAAATATGTCAACCTGTTTTTGATTTAATACAAAGAAACTGGTATAAAATCCCTTGTTTCTAAGGTGTGGATGGCGTATACTAAAACCATATGGGCTGTGATACAAACAGCAGATGAAAAAGACTGCCGGAAAGAAAGGCAGAGCAATGGAGGATAATATGAACGTATTAGTAATTAACTGTGGTAGTTCTTCACTGAAGTATCAGTTAATCGATTCTGAGAGTGAAGCAGTATTAGCAAAAGGTCTTTGCGAGAGAATTGGAATTGACGGAAGATTAGTATACCAGAAAGCAGGATTAGATAAAGAGATTACAGAGGCAGATATGCCAACCCACAAACAGGCGATCCAGATGGTGCTTGATGCTCTGGTAAATCCTAAGACAGGAGCGATCGCAAGTCTTTCTGAAATCGATGCAGTTGGTCACCGTGTCGTACATGGTGGAGAGAAATTTGCTTCTTCTACCGTATTAACACCGGAAGTATTAAAGACCATCGAAGAGTGCAACGATTTAGCACCATTACACAACCCGGCAAACCTGATCGGTATCAATGCATGCAAAGAGTTAATGCCAGACGTACCGATGGTAGGTGTATTCGATACTGCATTCCATCAGACCATGCCGAAAAAAGCATATCTGTACGGACTTCCATATGAGTATTATGAGAAATACAAAGTAAGAAGATATGGTTTCCACGGAACCAGCCACAGCTTTGTATCCAAACGTACTGCAGAGTATCTCGGACTTGACTATAACGCATCCAAGATCATTGTTGCACACCTTGGAAACGGAGCTTCCATCAGTGCAGTGGAGAATGGTAAATGTGTAGATACTTCCATGGGTCTTACTCCATTAGAGGGACTTGTCATGGGAACACGTTCCGGTGACATCGATCCGGCGATCATGGAGTTCATTGCAAAGAAAGAAAACCTTGACATCGAAGGCGTGATGAACGTACTTAACAAGAAATCCGGAGTACAGGGATTATCCAGATTATCCAGCGACTTCCGTGACTTAGAGGCAGGATACAACGAGGGAAATGAGCTTGCGATCAATGCGATCGAAGTATTCTCTTACCGCGTAGCAAAATACATCGGTTCTTATGTAGCAGCAATGAACGGTGTGGATGCCATCGCATTTACCGCAGGTATCGGTGAGAACACAGCACTGGTCCGTGGAAAAGTAATGTCATATCTTGGTTACCTTGGTATCCGCGAGAACGTTGCAGAGAACAAGGCAACACACGGAGAAGAGGCAGTGATCTCTACTTCAGACTCTAATGTGAAAGTATGTGTGATCCCGACCAACGAGGAACTTGCGATCGCAAGAGAGACCGTTGCGCTGGTAAAATAAACAGAAAAGTATCAAAAAGATGTTGACAAAATACGAGCACCTATGTATAATTGATTAGGTGTGAAAAACCTCGTTTCAGAGGTGCGATCCCGCAAGGGAAATTCCGTTCACGGAATAGGGAGAATGCTGTGATTATAGATATTTCAGACGTGATATCTTGTGAGAACAAGGAAATTACCAAAGAAGTTCAGATCGAGTTAAAGTCTTTTGTATCGAGATTAGGCGAGTTCCCAATTACAAAAGCGGCACCAATTGAGCTAAAGATCGCAAATCGTGAGAACAAGCAGCTGCTTGTGACAGGAGATGTGGATCTGACCGTATCAATTCCGTGCAGCCGTTGTCTGAAGGAAGTTCCGACAGACATCCGTTTTTCCATTGACAAGGAGTTAAAGTTAGAAAATTCCACACTCAATGATGAAGAAATGGAAGATGCCGACTACCTGATTGGATTACATCTGGATATAGATAAACTTGTCTATGGAGAGATTTTGGTGAACTGGCCGATGAAAGTTCTGTGCAAAGAAGATTGCAAAGGAATTTGTAAAGTCTGCGGACACAACCTCAATGAGGGAGACTGCGGATGCCAGAGAACAGAACTGGATCCAAGAATGGCAGCAATCCAAGATGTCTTTAACAAATTTAAGGAGGTGTAAGTAAATGTCAATTTGTCCAAAAAATAAATCTTCCAAAGGAAGAAGAGATAAAAGAAGAGCAAACTGGAAAATGACTGCTCCTGCATTAGTAAAATGCAGTAAATGTGGTGAGTTAATGATGCCTCATAGAGTATGCAAGAACTGTGGCTCTTACAACAAAAAAGAAATCATTGCTCAGGACTAATTACTGAGAAAAAAGCATCTGGGAGATAGAGATATCTTTCAGATGTTTTTTTACTTTCCAAGATTTTAAATATAGGTAGAAAGAAAAAGGGGGATTTCTATGAGTGAATTTTTTAATATGGATAATAAACTGTTTCAGGGAATTGGGAAGATCGTAGACTGTATCTGGCTGAACGTTTTATATATGGTATGCGCCATTCCGTTTGCATTCACGGCGTATCTTGCCTACCAGACCACATCACTGATCTTCTGGCTGGTGTCCTGTGTTACAGCAATCCCGCTTGGCGTGGCAACGACAGCACTTTATTATACGGTAAACAAAGTGATCCGTCACGGACGGGGTTACATATGGAGTGAATTTACCAGCTCTTTCCGCAGCAATTTCAAACAGTCTGCAGTTGTAACACTGATCTTATCTCTGTTGGCAGTCGTGCTTGCCGGAGACAGCTATATCATGTACCATTCCGCGAAAAACGGAGATAAATCAGGTGTCATCTACATTATATTTATCATTTTCCTTGCATTTGAGGTCGCATGGGCACTTTATATTTTTCCATATATGGCGCGCTTTGAGAACAGGACGAAACAGATGTTAAAAAATACAGCATATATTGCGATCGCCAATCTGCCAGGAACCATTATCCTGTTGGTTGTATTTGCAGGAATGGCACTGACCACTTATATGTTTCCGGTGATCATAATCGTGGTGCCTGCAGTCTTTATGCTGTTTGCAAACCTGTTGTTAGAAAAAGTATTCCGCAAATATATGTCAGAAGAAGATCTGGCAGCGGAGGATGAGAGAAATCAGGAATTCTATTCCTGAATTGTTGGTTATTTTGCTGTTGATTTATAGAAAGACTTATAGTATATTTTTTTATAGATGTGTAGGGTGTCCCTAAAACGCATAGGAATGGAGAGTAGTTATGCAACAGAATGAACCACTTGGGATTACAAAAGTTGCTTTGGATGCCATGGGAGGAGACAATGCTCCCGGAGAGATTGTAAAGGGTGCGGTAGATGCGGTAGTGGCAAGACCGGACATCAAGGTATTTCTCGTAGGGCAGCAGGAAACTGTAAAACAGGAGCTTGCAAAGTATACATTCCCGGCAGAACAGATTGAAGTTGTGCATGCAGAGGAGGTAATCGAGACAGCCGAGCCGCCTGTAAATGCAATTCGTAAAAAAAAGCAGTCATCGATCGTCATTGGAATGAATATGGTAAAGCAGAAAGAGGCAGATGCGTTTGTCTCGGCTGGAAGTTCCGGAGCTATCCTGGTAGGCGGACAGGTTATTGTCGGCAGGATCAAAGGGATACAGAGACCGCCGTTAGCACCGCTCATTCCAACAGAAAAAGACGTTTCCCTGCTGATCGACTGTGGGGCAAACGTTGATGCAAGACCAGATCATCTGGTCCAGTTTGCTAAGATGGGATCGATCTACATGGAAAATGTACTTGGGATCAAAAAGCCGAGAGTTGCCATTGTAAATATCGGAGCGGAAGAAGAAAAAGGAAATGCGCTTGTCAAAGAGACATTCCCGATGTTAAAAGAATGTAAGGATATCAACTTCGTTGGAAGTATTGAGGCGAGAGAGATCCCGCACGGCGAGGCCGATGTTATCGTCTGTGAGGCGTTTGTCGGAAACGTGATCTTAAAATTATACGAGGGCTTAAGCGGTACCTTGATTGGTACGATCAAGACCGGTATGATGAGTACCTTAAAGAGCAAGATCGGTGCTGCACTTGCATTGCCGGCATTGAAAAAGACTTTAAAAGCATTTGATGCGACCCAGTACGGCGGGGCACCGCTTCTGGGATTAAACGGTCTGGTCGTCAAGACGCATGGAAGTGCCAAGGCGAAGGAAGTTACCAATTCGATTTACCAGTGTGTCACATTCAAAGAAGAGGACATCAATGGAAAAATTAAGAAAAATATTATAAGTTCAACGGAACAGGAAGGAATGTAATTATGGAATTTGAAAAGCTGAAAAAAATCATTGCAGAGGTATTGAATGTCGATGAAGAGGAAATCTCGATGGACACAACATTTGTGGATGACCTTGGAGCCGACTCTTTGGATATTTTCCAGATTATTATGGGTATTGAAGAGGAATTTGATATTGAAATTGCAAATGAAGAAGCAGAGAACATTGTTACCGTTTCCGATGCAGTAGAAAAAATCAAGAATGCTTTAAACTCATAAAGTTTCCATGAAGTGAAAGATAAGCCCTTGTTTTTCTACAAGGGCTTATCTTTATGTCGGAAAACGGAAATGGAGATCAGGATGAATAAAATCAGTGAATTAGAGGAAAAAATTGGCTATCAGTTCAAACAGCAGGGGTTACTGCGTCAGGCACTGACCCACAGCTCTTATGCCAATGAAAAAAGAATGAAAAAACACTCCGATAACGAGAGACTGGAGTTTTTGGGCGATGCTGTCCTAGAGATCGTATCCAGTGATTTCTTATACCGGAATTATCCGGATTTACCGGAGGGAGATTTAACCAAGCTGCGTGCGAGCATTGTCTGTGAGCCTACGCTGGCATTATGCACCAGAGAAATGGATCTGGGAAGCTACCTGTTTTTAGGTAAGGGAGAGGATCAGACCGGAGGAAGAAAGAGAAAGTCTATCTTATCCGATGCACTCGAATCTGTGATCGGAGCGATCTATTTAGACGGCGGATTTGAACATGCAAAGACATTTATACATAGATTTATACTGACAGATATTGAACATAAAAAACTGTTTTACGATAGTAAGACGATTTTACAGGAGGTTGTGCAGGGCAATTACGAAGAGAGCCTTCATTATGAGCTGCTCTCGGAGGAGGGACCCGATCATAACAAACAGTTTACCGTAGAGGCACGGATCGGTGAGAGAGCGGTCGGAACAGGAACCGGTCACACCAAAAAGGCGGCAGAGCAGGAAGCTGCTTATCAGGCATTGCTGCTTCTGAAACCAAAACTGCAGTAAAAGAGGTCCATATGTATTTAAAAAGCATTGAAGTCCAGGGATTTAAGTCCTTTGCCAATAAGATATTATTCGAATTTCATAATGGTATCACAGGGATCGTAGGCCCGAACGGAAGTGGAAAGAGTAACGTTGCAGATGCGGTGCGCTGGGTATTAGGAGAGCAGAGTGCCAAACAGCTGCGAGGCGCGAGCATGCAGGATGTTATTTTTGCGGGAACCGAGAACCGGAAACCGTTAAGCTATGCGTATGTCGCGATCACGATGGACAATTCTGACCATCAGCTTGCCGTAGACTATGAGGAAGTTACCGTAGCAAGACGTGTCTACCGTTCCGGGGAGAGTGAATATCTGATCAACGGAAGTCCGTGCCGCCTGAAAGACGTAACGGAACTGTTTTACGATACAGGTATCGGAAAAGAGGGATATTCGATCATCGGACAGGGACAGATCGAGCGTATCTTAAGCGGCAAGCCGGAAGAGCGAAGAGAGCTTTTTGACGAGGCGGCAGGAATCGTAAAATATAAAAAGAGAAAAGCCACAGCGCAGAAAAAACTTGAAAACGAGCGTGAAAATCTGGTCCGTGTCAACGACATTTTATCCGAACTGGAACGTCAGGTAGGACCATTGGAACGCCAGGCGGAAAAGGCAAGGATTTACCTTAAGAAAAAAGAGGAATTAAAGACCTATGATGTCAATATGTTCCTGATGGAAGTAGAACGCATTGCAGGTCAGCTCGGCGAGGTCGGGGAAAAATACCAGATCGCGGATGCCCAGTTAAAAGAGGCAAATCAGACCTATGAAAATATCAAGGTGGAGTATGAAAAACTTGAGGGCGATATGGGAGCAATGGACGAAGAGATCAATTCACTCCGTGACCGCCTGAATAATACGACCGTCTTAAAAGGAAAATTAGAGGGACAGGTAAATGTCTTAAAAGAGCAGATCCATACGGCAGAACTGACCGGGGAACATCTGGCAGAGCGGCTCGCTTCAATCGACAGAGAAAAACAGGAACGTCTGGAATCAAAGCGGACGTATGAGAACCAGAGGTCGGAAGAGGAAGAGCGTCTCCGTGAGATCAGAGAGCGGAGGGAACAGGCACAGGAGACCTTAACGCAGGTACAGGAAGAGATCCGAAGATGCACAGAGAACATTGAAAAAGGGAAAAGCGAGATCATCGAGCTTTTGAATAATAAAGCATCGGTAAAAGCGCGACAGCAGCGTTACGATACGATGGCAGAACAGATCAATATCAGGAAAGCACATCTGACCAAGCGTTTACTGGACCGCAAGACAGAAGAGGCAGATCTGGAAGCAGAACTTTCAAACTGCCAGAAGGAACTGGATGAGGTCAATGAGACCATTACTGCACTCAAGCAGATCGCACTGGAATACGATGAAAAGGCGAGAGAGTGGAAACGCAAATCGCAGGAGACAAGTCAGAACTTAGAACAGGATCTGACCAGATATCATAAGGAACAGTCAAGGCTTGAGTCGTTAAAAAATATTGCAGAACGCTATGACGGTTACGGAAACAGCATTCGGAAAGTCATGGAGCAGAAGGCGACCAACAAAGGCTTGCTAGGCGTTGTCTCAGATCTGATCCAGGTGGAAAAGAAATACGAGATCGCGATCGAGACTGCATTAGGCGGCAGCATCCAGAATATCGTAACCGAGGATGAAGAGACTGCAAAGCGGATGATTGCTTACTTAAAGCAGAACCGTTACGGTCGTGCGACATTCCTGCCACTTACCAGTGTGGATGGCAGAGGCGGATTTAAAACGATGGATGCGCTGAAAGAAAAAGGCGTGATCGGACTCGCCAATACCCTGGTAAAGACAGATGCAAAGTATGAGGGCGTTACGGCTTATCTGCTTGGCAGGGTCATTGTGGCAGAAACGATCGATGATGCGATCGCATTGGCAAGGAAATATCATTATTCCCTGCGCATCGTAACGTTAGAGGGAGAGTCATTAAGCCCGGGAGGTTCCCTGTCTGGTGGTGCGTTCCGGAACAGCAGCAATCTGTTGGCAAGAAAACGTGAGATCGAAGAGTTAGAGCAGAGCGTAGCTGCACTCGAGCAGAAGATCCGGGAAGAAAAGAGCCGGCTTGAGGATGTGAAGACGGCACAGGCACTTTTAGAAGAAGATGCGGAAACCAACAAGGCAAAATTGCAGGAACAGTATATTTTACAGAATACAGCCAAGATCAAAGTGGAGCGCGCCAAAGAGCAGTGCGGCGAGAGCGAGAGCGTTTTTGCAGGACTCAAAGCAGAAAACAGCGAGCTGGAAAAACAGCTGCAGGAGATCTTAGAGAACAAGCAGCAGATCTTAGAGGAGATCGAGCAGGCAAAGCAGCGTGAGACAGAGATTGAGCAGGAAAATGAGACCCTTTCTGCATCGTTAGAAAAAAATACTTCCATAGAAGATCAGGCGAAGCAGACAGTTTCCCAGATCCAGATGGAAGAGGCACAGATCGTACAGAGAGTCGAATTTGTGCAGACAAACTTAAAACGTTTGGAAGGAGAGATCGCGCGCTTCGAGGATGACAGAACATCCCTGATGGAAGAAGCGAAAGAGGCGAGAGCGGATGCAGAGAAAAAGAAACAGGATATCGAAGAGATCCAAAAGACGATCTTTGCATCGGACGACAGCCACAGCGATTTAGAGCAGGAGTTAAAGGAAAAGCAGGAGACCAGAGAGGAAATGTCGCAGCGTTACAAGGGATTTTTCCAGAAACGCGAGGATGTTTCCAAACAGATCTCAGACCTCGATAAAGAGGTGTTCCGTTTAAACAGCCAGAAAGAAAAGTTAGAAGAGGCAAGAGAATACCAGAACAACTATATGTGGGAAGAGTACGAACTGACACTGCATGCGGCAATGGAACTGCGTGATGAACAGTATCAGGATCTTGCCGGACTGAAAAAGCTGATCGCAGGGATCAAGGATGATATCCGTAAACTGGGGGATGTCAATGTCAACGCGATCGAGGATTATAAAGAGATCTCGGAACGATACGAATTTTTAAAGACACAGCATGATGACCTGATCGAAGCGGAGAAAACGTTAATGGGCATCATCGAGGACTTGGACACCGGAATGCGCAAACAGTTCATGGAGAAATTCGCCGAGATCCAGAAAGAGTTTGACCAGGTATTTAAAGAGCTCTTCGGTGGTGGAAAGGGAAGCCTCGAACTGGTAGAGGGAGAAGATATCTTAGAGTGCGGTATCCGCATTATCGCACAGCCGCCAGGAAAGAAACTGCAGAACATGATGCAGATGTCCGGTGGAGAAAAGTCGCTGACAGCGATCGCGCTGTTGTTTGCGATTCAGAACTTAAAGCCTTCCCCGTTTTGTCTTTTGGATGAGATCGAGGCGGCATTGGATGACTCAAACGTCAACCGCTTTGCAAAATATCTGCACAAGCTGACCAAGAATACACAGTTTATCGTGATCACGCACCGACGTGGTACAATGGCGGCGGCAGACCGCCTGTACGGAATCACCATGCAGGAAAAGGGTATTTCCACACTGGTTTCTGTCAATCTGATCGAAGAAGATTTAGATAAATAAGAAGAGAAAGGGGACGAACTATGAGCGAAGAGAAGAAAGGCTTCTGGAGCCGTCTGGTTTCCGGACTGAGCAAGACCAGAGACAATATCGTATCAGGGATCGATTCTATATTTAATGGATTTTCAAGCATTGATGATGACTTTTATGAAGAGATTGAAGAGATCCTCATTATGGGGGATATCGGAGTCAATGCGACGGAAGCGATCATCGAAAATCTGAAAGAAAAAGTAAAAGAAAACAAGATCAAAGATCCGGCAGAGTGCAAGGAACTTCTGATCCACAGCATCAAAGAGCAGATGGATGTGGGCGAGACCGCATACCGTTTTGAAAACGAAAAATCTGTCGTGCTGATCATCGGAGTCAATGGTGTCGGAAAAACAACCTCCGTTGGAAAACTGGCAGGAAAATTAAAAGATCAGGGCAAAAAGGTAGTGCTTGCGGCAGCAGATACGTTCCGTGCGGCAGCAGGAGACCAGTTACTCGAGTGGGCAAAACGTGCCAATGTCGAGATGATCGGAGGTCAGGAGGGAGCAGACCCGGCAGCGGTTGTATACGATGCAGTTGCTGCGGCAAAGGCAAGAAATGCAGATGTACTGCTCTGTGATACGGCAGGACGTCTTCACAATAAGAAGAATCTGATGGAAGAATTAAAAAAGATCAACCGTATTTTAGAGCGGGAATACCCGGATGCGTATCGAGAGACCTTAGTCGTTCTTGATGCGACAACAGGACAGAATGCCCTGGCACAGGCAAGAGAATTTTCCGAAGTAGCCGATATCACAGGTATTATCTTAACGAAGATGGACGGAACCGCGAAAGGTGGTATTGCAGTTGCAATCCATTCCGAGCTTGGTATTCCGGTAAAATATATTGGAGTAGGGGAAACCATCGAAGATTTGCAGAAATTTGATTCAAACGAATTTGTCAATGCCCTGTTTGATGTAAAACAAGAGACAAAGGACAGCACAGAAAGGGAGGAATAAGATGCTGACACTGGATAAGTTTGAAGAGGCAAGCGAAAAAGTCAGGGAAGTCACATTGGAGACCAAACTGGTCTACAGTGATTACCTGAGCAGCCAGACTGGAAACAAGGTGTATCTGAAACCGGAAAACATGCAGTTTACCGGAGCTTATAAGGTGCGTGGTGCCTATTATAAGATCAGTACACTGACCGATGAGGAGAGAGGAAAAGGTCTGATCACGGCATCTGCAGGAAATCATGCACAGGGTGTCGCTTATGCAGCAAAATGCTATGGCTGTAAAGCAGTCATTGTAATGCCGACCACCACACCGCTCATCAAAGTAAATCGCACCAAAAGCTATGGCGCAGAGGTAGTACTCTACGGAGATGTGTATGACGAGGCATGTCAGAAAGCATACGAACTGGCAGAGAAAAACGGATATACCTTCATTCATCCGTTTGATGATCTGGCAGTTGCAACCGGACAGGGAAGTATCGCAATGGAGATATTCAAGGAACTTCCACTGGTGGAATATATCCTGGTTCCGATCGGCGGAGGTGGACTGGCAACCGGTGTATCGACACTGGCAAAACTCTTAAATCCAAAGATCAAAGTCATCGGTGTAGAGCCGGCAGGAGCAAACTGTATGCAGGCATCTTTTGCAGCAGGAAAGGTGACCACACTTCCGAGTGTCAACACGATTGCCGATGGTACCGCAGTAAAGACCCCGGGAAGCAATATTTTCCCATATATCCAGAAAAACCTGGACGATATCATTACCGTGCCGGATGATGAACTGGTAGGAGCATTCCTTGATATGGTGGAAAACCATAAGATGATCGTGGAAAACTCCGGCCTTCTTACCGTCGCAGCGTTGAAACATCTGGATGTGACAGACAAACGCGTCGTTTCCATCTTAAGCGGTGGTAATATGGATGTCATCACAATGTCTTCCATGGTACAGCAGGGACTGATCTTAAGAGACCGTATCTTTACCGTATCTGTCCTGCTCCCGGATAAGCCGGGCGAGCTGACGAAAGTATCTTCCGTTATTGCAGCAGAGCAGGGAAATGTCATCAAACTGGAGCACAACCAGTTCGTTTCCACCAACCGCAGTGCGGCAGTGGAACTCCGTATTACATTGGAGTGCTTTGGAACCGATCATAAAAAGCAGATCATGAAGGCATTGGAGAAAAACGGTTACAAACCAAAGCTGGTAAGAACAAGTTTATAAAAAGAAAAGAGAGTGTGAAAGCTATGAAAAAAATTGAAGAATATGTAAGAACTATACCGGATTTCCCGGAACCGGGCATTATGTTCCGTGATGTGACCAGTGTGTTACAGGATCCGGAAGGACTAAAGCTGGCAATTGATTCCATGATCAGATTACTGGATGGTGTTGACTTTGACGTGATCGCAGGAGCTGAGTCAAGAGGATTTATTTTCGGTGCGCCAATCGCCTATGCACTGGGTAAGGCATTCGTTCCGATCCGCAAAAAAGGAAAACTTCCATGCGAGACCATTTCCGAAAAATATGATCTGGAATACGGCACAGCAGAAATCGAGATGCACAAAGATGCGATCAAACCGGGACAGAAAGTGGTTGTAGTAGATGACCTGATCGCAACCGGAGGAACTATTGAGGCAAGTATTAAAATGATCGAGAAACTCGGTGGCGAGGTAGTAAAAGTTCTGTTTTTAATGGAGCTGGCAGGACTGAAAGGACGGGACAGATTAGCCGGATATGATGTGGCTTCTGTAATAACTTACGAAGGAAAGTAAAAAGGAGAGTAAGAAAATGTTAGAAAAAATGTTTAAGCTGAAGGAAAACAATACTTCAGTCAAGGTTGAAGTGATGGGAGGAATCACGACATTTATGACAATGGCGTATATCCTTGCAGTAAACCCATCCATGTTAGAGGCTGCCGGAATGGACAAGACAGCAGTTCTGATCGCAACAGCACTGGCTTCCTTTATCGGAACTTTAATGATGGCATTCCTGGCAAACTATCCGTTTGCGCTGGCACCTGGTATGGGTCTGAATGCTTATTTTGCTTACACCGTATGCGGAAGTATGGGGTATTCCTGGCAGATTGCCCTGATGGCTGTATTTGTAGAAGGTCTGATCTTTATTGCATTATCCCTTACAAATGTACGTGAAGCAATCTTCAATGCGATCCCGACAAACTTAAAGAAGGGTGTCAGCGTTGGTATCGGTCTGTTTATCGCATTCATCGGTTTACAGCATGCTGGCGTTGTCGTTGCAAACAGTTCAACTTTAGTCAGCTACATTGACTTTACCGCAAACTTCCGTACCGCAGGCATTTGTGCCGTACTCGCACTGATCGGTCTGATGGTTATCGCTGTTCTTTATATCAAACGTGTAAAAGGTGCGATCTTAATTGGTATCGTAGTAACCTGGGTACTTGGTATCCTTTCACAGGCAGCAGGGCTTTATGTGCCGGATGCAGAGGCAGGATTTTATTCTTTATATCCGGTATGGGGATTTACAGATATCACAGCGATCGGCAATACTTTTGGTAAATGCTTTACCGCGGATTTCTCTTCCGTAAGGATTTTTGATTTTATCGCAATCTTATTATCTTTCCTGTTCGTTGATATGTTTGATACACTGGGAACTCTGATCGGTGTTGCAAACAAAGCGGATATGTTAGACAAAGATGGCAAACTGCCAAATATCAAGGGTGCACTGTTAGCAGATGCGATCGCAACTTCAGCAGGTGCAGTACTTGGTACTTCTACCACAACAACCTTTGTAGAGAGTTCTTCTGGGGTAGGAGAGGGAGCAAGAACTGGTCTTGCATCTGTGGTAACCGGATTTTTATTCCTGGTATCCATCGTCCTTTCCCCGCTGTTTTGTTCGATCCCGAACTTTGCAACAGCACCGGCACTCATTTTCGTAGGATTTTTAATGGTTTCTACTGTTGTCAGCATCGACTTTACCGATATGACAGAGTCCGTACCGGCATATTTATGTCTGCTTGCAATGCCACTCATGTACAGCATTTCCGAGGGTATCGCAGTTGGTGTTATCTCTTATGTTATTATCAACGTAGCAGCAGGAAAAGCAAAGAAGATCACTCCGTTAATGTATATACTGGCAGTATTGTTTGTATGTAAATACATTTTCCTGTAAGACGGAAAAAGAACAGATTAGAAAAAATAAGAGTGTCAAGAAAAAATACTTGACACTCTTATTTTTTTATGATATCCTAATCGACGGTGATGGAAATGGAAGAAAAAATCGAACAGGCATATCTCTATGATTTCTACGGAGAACTGTTAAACGAACATCAGAGAAGAATATATGAAGATTTCGTTTTTAATGATTTATCACTCGGTGAGATCGCAGAGGACGAAGGGATCAGCCGTCAGGGTGTGCACGATATGGTAAAGCGTTGCACGAAGACATTAGAAGGCTACGAAGAGAAACTGCATCTGATCGAAAAATTCCAGTCTGCAAAGCAGAAAGTAGAGCAGATACACCGGTTGGCAGAACAGTTTCATGCGAACCAAGACGAGAGCGTTTTTACCGAGATCGAACAGATCTCCAATCAGATTTTAGAGGAGTTATAGGATGGCATTTGACAGTTTATCTGAAAAACTTCAAAACGTATTCAAGAACCTTCGGAGTAAGGGACGTCTGACCGAGGATGATGTCAAACTTGCATTAAAAGAAGTCAAGATGGCACTCTTAGAGGCGGATGTAAACTTCAAGGTTGTCAAACAGTTCGTAAAAGACGTACAGGAGCGTGCGGTTGGTCAGGATGTGATGAACGGACTCAATCCCGGACAGATGGTCATCAAGATCGTAAATGAAGAGATGGTCAGGCTGATGGGGTCAGAGACGACAGAGATCGCATTACGCCCGGGTAAGGAACTGACGATCATTATGATGGTTGGTCTTCAGGGAGCCGGTAAGACAACGACGACTGCTAAGATTGCAGGAAAGCTCAAATTAAAAGGAAAGAAAGTTCTTTTGGCGGCTTGTGATGTATACCGCCCGGCAGCCATTGAACAGTTACAGATCAATGGAGAAAAACAGGGCGTTGCAGTATTTTCGATGGGAGATAAAAACCGCCCGGTTGATATTGCAAAAGCAGCAGTAGAGCATGCAGAGAAAAATGATTTTAATGTGTTGATCATCGATACTGCAGGACGTCTTCATATTGATGAGGACATGATGGCAGAATTGATTTCCATAAAAGAAAATGTTCCGGTTTCCCAGACGCTATTGGTGGTGGACTCCATGACAGGTCAGGATGCAGTCAATGTGGCAGGAACATTTGATGAAAAGATCGGGATTGACGGTGTGATCTTAACCAAACTCGACGGTGACACCAGAGGTGGTGCGGCACTTTCTATCCGTGCTGTGACCGGAAAACCGATTCTTTATGCAGGAATGGGTGAGAAGCTCTCCGATTTAGAGCAGTTTTACCCGGATCGAATGGCATCCCGTATCCTTGGGATGGGAGATGTCTTAACACTCATCGAGAAAGCGCAGACAGATCTGGATGAAGAGAAAGCCAAAAAGCTGGAAGAAAAGATGCGCAAAAATGAATTTGACTTTGAGATGTATTTAGAGTCCATGAGTCAGATGAAAAAGATGGGTGGCTTGTCCAGTATCCTTGGTATGATGCCGGGACTTGGCGCAGGCAAGATGCCAGACATTGACGAGGCAGCCGCAGAGAAAAACATGGCGCGCACGGAGGCGATCATCTACTCGATGACACCGCAGGAAAGACAAAATCCTTCCCTGTTAAATCCAAGCAGAAAACGCAGGATCGCACAGGGTGCAGGTGTGGATATTGCAGAGGTAAACCGTCTGGTAAAACAGTTTGAACAGGCAAAGAAAATGATGAAACAGATGCCTGGTATGATGAAAAAAGGTAAAAGAGGAATGTTTAAAGGACTTCCTTTTTAATACATGAAAAATAATCCAAGGAGGTGAAAGTAATGGCAGTAAAGATCAGATTAAGAAGAATGGGACAGAAAAAAGCTCCTTTCTATAGAATCGTAGTTTCTGATTCCAGATCCCCAAGAGATGGTAAGTTCATCGAAGAGATCGGAACTTATGATCCGACTAAAGATCCAAGCGAGTATCATGTAAATGAGGAGTTAGCAAAGAAATGGTTAGCTAACGGAGCTCAGCCAACAGATACAGTAGCTAGAATTTTAAAGAGCGCTGGTATCGAGAAATAGGATTAGTGAGGTGGACCTATGAAAGAGTTAGTAGAAGTAATTGCCAAATCACTGGTCGATTACCCGGATGAAGTTGTTGTAACGGAAACCGAAAATGAAAAAGCTATCGTGTTAGAGCTGCGCGTAGCACAGTCTGACATGGGCAAGGTAATTGGCAAACAGGGCCGTATTGCGAAAGCGATCCGTGCTGTTGTGAAGGCTGCTGCCTCAAAAGAAGAGAAAAAAGTTATTGTAGAGATCATGCAGTAGATTTTTTCGCGCAAATACCGGATACATCATGTAATATGGTGCATCCGGTTTTTTACAATAAAAATGTAAAAAGAAAGGGGTTTCTTATGAAAATAACAAAGCGACTTGGTGCGATCCTGCTTACAGTGATATTATTTGTAACGGCACCATTTGAGTTACAGGCGGCAACGGTTGCCACAACGGAGCAGGAAACCATTGTCAGCATGCAGGAAGAGAAAAATACAGGAGCCGATGATGTTACAGTAGTGGAAGATAATTTAAAATATGCAACAACATCGTCAGCATTCAGAGCTTCTTTTCCAACAGAACTTAAAGTGCATACCGGCGTCAGCAGTAAAAATCATTCTTATCTTTACCATGTCTGGAACCTGCCGAGCACTGGAAAGATTACAAAGGTTTCCATTTCAAAAAAAAAGATTGCAACGATTGAAAAGAGAGGAACCGACACTGTCTCCATCAAACCGAAAAAAACAGGAAAAGCGACGGTCAAAGTTACGGTAAAATATGGCAGCATGACAAAGACATTTACCTCGAAGCTGACGGTATACAAATATACCAACCCGTTAAAATCCTACAAATTAGCAGGAAAAGAGATTAAGGCGAAATTTAATAAGACGAATATAACCGGCTCTTATACATTTAAGAAAAATCAGATTGTGACATTTAAGGTAACACCAAAGAGTGGATGGAAACAGGGTTCTTTTTCTTACTATTATGGGAACGGAAAAAGCAAGCGCTACAGTGTAAGTTCGCCGAAGATCAAAATGGTAGAAAACGGTTCGATACAGATCAATATGATAAACAACAAGACCGGACTGATCGAAAATATAGTATTGCATATTGTGGTAAAATAAAGAGGAGAACAATGGAAGATTTATTGCAGATTGGCGTGATCACAACGACACATGGAGTGCGTGGTGAAGTAAAAGTGTTTCCGACCACGGATGACCCGATGCGCTTTAAAAAATTAAAGCAGGTTATCTTAGATACCGGAAAAGAACAGATCGAACTTGAGGTTGCCGGGGCACGATTTTTCAAAAATCTGGTGATACTGAAATTCAAAGGCATTGATAATATCAATGATGTGGAGCAGTATCGGCAGAAAAGCCTGTATGTAACAAGAGAGAACGCTGTTCCTTTAGGGGAAAATGAATATTTTATTGCAGACCTGATCGGATTAAAGGTTGTCTCGGATGAGGGCGAAGAGTTAGGAGACCTGAGCGATGTTCTGCAGACCGGAGCGAATGACGTGTATGTTGTCAGCAAAGAGAATACACCAGACCTTTTGATCCCGGCGATCCGGGATTGCATCAGACAGGTGGACATTGAGAGCGGTACGATGCAGGTACATCTGTTGGCAGGACTTAGATAAAGAGGAAGAACGATGAACTTTCATATTATGACATTATTCCCGGATATGGTGAAGCAGGGGCTTTCCGAAAGTATTATAGGGAGGGCAGCAGATAAAGGGCTGCTCTCCATTGATGCGGTCAATATCCGGGATTTTACTTTGGACAAACATAAAAAGGTGGATGATTATCCTTATGGAGGCGGTGCGGGTATGCTGATGCAGGCACAGCCTGTTTACGATGCCTGGAAATCAATTGCAGATAAGTTATCCCAAAAGCCTCGTACGATTTATCTGACACCGCAAGGGCAGACGTTTACCCAGCAGATGGCGAAAGATTTTGCCAAAGAGGAAGACCTTGTGCTTTTGTGTGGGCATTATGAAGGGATCGATGAACGTGTGTTAGAGGAGATCGTGACAGATTACGTTTCCATCGGTGATTATGTGCTGACCGGAGGGGAACTTCCGGCCATGGTCATGGTAGATGCCGTTTCCCGTATGGTACCGGGAGTCCTCTCCAATGATGAGTCCGGGGCAACAGAGTCTTTTGAGGGAAATCTTTTGGAATATCCGCAGTACAGCAGACCAGAGGTATGGATGGACAAGGCAGTGCCTAAGGTGCTCTTATCCGGCAACCAGAAAGAGATCACTGCATGGAGAAAAGCGCGTGCGGTGGAGCGGACGAAGGAACGCCGCTATGATCTCTATCAGAAATATGAAGCGTTGCAGCAGTGCCGGGAAATCCTCTGGAAGAAAAAACTGCTCCATATGGATATGATCGAGGTCATCGACCGGGGAACTGCCGAACTTGTATATGCTGACGGGGAAAATATCTGTATCCATGATAAGGTCAGTGATACCTATTTTCATACGGCAGACAGCATGGAAGAAGGAAGAAAGATGATCTCCTGCGTAAAAGAACAGACAGGAGGCAGGATCGGACAACTGGTGCTGCATCAGGATTTTATGGTGGAACCTGCAAAAGAGGAATTTGACCTGTATCTTTCGGTGGCATGTTATCAGGCCGTCTATACGCGCAGGGAAAAATTACCGGTATCAAAGCTCTATGCAGGGGAAGAGCCGCTTTCTATCCGTCCTCTTACTCTTGCATATATGGATCAGGTGCTGGAACATTATAAATTAGTCAGTGACCCGGATTATATCAGGCAGGTGATCGTTTCGGGCAGTCTGTTCGGAGCATTTCTGGAAGAAAAACTGGTCGGATTTGTCGGATGGCACAAGGAAGGCAGCATGGGAATGCTTGAAGTTTTTCCAGAGTATCAGCGCAGGAAACTGGGAAAAACACTGGAAACTTACATTGTCAATCTGACACTTGAGAGAGGACACACGCCGTATGGTCAGGTGGTGGTCGGAAATGAAAGATCCATGCGTCTGCAGGAGGGCATGGGTATGTGTTTCGCAAAAGGACTGGTGTACTGGATGCACAGTAAAAATAAGTAAGAGAGAAATGCGTCAGGAAAATATTTACACTGGCGCATTTTGTGTTATAATGTGTTAGTTCAAACTAACAGACAATAGGAGAGACTATCTAATGGGGAACATCACGAGACAGGAAAAAGAAGACTATCTGGAAACGATGTATTTGCTGAAACGCAGGCAGAATCAGGTTACGCGGAGCGATATTGAAAAGCACCTGAATGCTTCTCCGGCACGGGTCAACCGTATGGTGGAGGAACTGATCGAGGAAGGTTATCTGTATAAAGATGAAAAACGCCGGATCTTTCTGACTGCCATTGGACTTAACAAAGGACGAGAATATTTAGAAAAACACCGTTGTCTGACGGAATTTTTACTATTGATCACGGGGGTAGACCAGGCGGTGGCAGAACAGAATGCCTGCCGGATCGAACATATCATTGATGAAAAGATATATCTTGGCATTCGTATGTTTATGGAAAGCAGGCATGTTTTTTCCTACTCTATGAGGGGAAATGATTTTAATTTTCTCTTTCCGTATGGGGAACGCGAGATGCCGATCGCCATTTACACGAAAGAGAGTATCTGCCCGAGAATCCTGGCAAAGGAATACCGGATGTTCAAAAAGAAAGCGAAAGTCTGCATCTGTGAGGAAAGTTATCTTTATCTGGAGCCGGAAGAGGGACAAGATGCAGAGATGGAGGTATATTACCGTTACGAGGGCGAGTGGCATCAGGCGAGAGAACAGAATGGAACTTATGCGATCTTAACCGAAGCATTTGAGTGTAATGTACAGCGGAATGAGTGGATTTCGGAGGGAAGTGTTCCCATCCGGATCGGAGCGGATGAAAGTATTCTTACAGTATCTTTGATATAGAAAGTGGGGCATAGGATGTTTACCAGTTATATTGAGGCATGCAAACCAAGCATGTTCCAGCTGCAGTGTTTAAAACATTTAAAAGATCAGAAAGACAAGGGGGCAGTATGCAATGAGGCGGAAATAGCGCGCGCCCTGTCGGTAAACCGGTCTACGGTGTCCAGATGTCTGAAACGGTGCGTGGAACTTGGCATTTTACTCGAAGATGGTTATGAGCTGACCAGAAAAGGGATCGAGGTGCTGACCTATTACCAGAAGGTGGAGCAGGAGCTTTTTTATTATTTCGAGAAGATCGGCGTGGAGGAGGATGCGAGAGCGCAGGCGGTTGGCGGAATGTTAGATTCCGTGGATATCAAGACGATCCAGATGATCTGCCAGAGAGAAAAACTTCATATGCAGTATGAAAATATCGGGAGCAACAGTCTGGGGCAGACGTTAGAGACGCAGAATGAAACGACTAAAATGCTGCTTCCATATGGCACTTACGAAGTGGATTTTTCCATTTACCGGGAGGGGAAGAACCGAAAAAAACTGTCTATGGCAGACAAGGGATTTGAAAAACCGGCAATATTATATGTCAGACCGGAGGGGAATTGTCTGGAATTAAAGATAAAAGAGGTTTCGGCCTACTCAGGAAGCAATCATAATATGCTGTTGCATGGACACCTTCAGACAATCAAATGCAAGTGCCGTGATGATGGCTTAAAAGAACTTCAGATCCAGGATGGCAGGGTCGAGATCCCCTTTGATGAGATAACACTGGAAACGCTGCCAGGTGGAAGGATAACAGGGCAGATACAGCTGACGATGACCTGCAGCGTGGGAGTGCTTCATATGCCGGAGAGCATGGCAACCCTGATGCTTCGGATGTAACTATTTCAAAGACACAGCCTGCAGGATCTCATCTTCGGACCAGTTGGGATGATCCTTAGAGAGATGGTAGATCTTTACTACGAGCTCAGGATCCTCCCCCATCAGACTGGCGCATTGTTCGGTGGAGATGCCATTCTTAAGCAGGGTATAGATAAGGCGGACACGCTCGCTATGTTTGCCAATAACTTCACCTTTAGAGAGCCCGATCGCCTCGCCCTTAGACAATCCATCCTCAAGTCCGTCCGCGTAGCTGTCGCGCCGTTCCATCTTAATATATTCTTCCATATCGAATTCTTCCAATAACATACCAACTACCTCCGCCCGATGTTTCAGCAGAAAATCCCGTAGGATGTGATCCCGGATACAGTCCTGCACAGCGGTGTCAATGGCATCCTTTAGGGGAACATCTTCTCTGACATAGCCTGAAATCCTGCTGATAAAAATAGAGTATTCTTCCAGCGTTCTGCAACGCTTCATCAAATCTTTGTTATGTCCGTAATTAATGTTATAAACTCTTGCAGTGCACTCCAGACATGGTTTACCGTGTTCGTGATCTGACTGGATAAAAGCATCGGAAAGATGCAGTTCCATATAGTCCTCGCCGGATGGAAAAGGATCAACACCATTATAAAAAATGACATACTGTGGAAAAGGGATCATAACCTGCCGTTTCCCGTAGATATTAAGAGAGTGCTGTTTGATGTAACCCTCGTACTGCTTCCCGAAATAGATCAGACCACGCAGAGGCATATTTGGATTTAACGTGCCCTGATGCTCATAAAGGCTTAACGTTCCGCGCACGATAAAGGAAATATCATTTTTGTACCCGAGGTAAATAACGTCATCGATCGTATTGATAATGAGTTCACTCACGTCGGTATAATGGTTGCCGGAGAGTGCATTATAAAGTTCTAACAGGACGTCTTTCTGATGAAAGATTTTGCGGAAGAGGGCATCGCGATATTTCTTCTGGACAAAAACGGTTTTGCCAGGAGCAGTTTGGGTTTGTTTATCCTGCCTGGATTTTCTTGTTTTTTCTGTCATTCAATTCTCCTTTGATTATAAAAAACTTTTCTTTTTTCCACAATAGATTTTGAAAATAGTCGGCGAAATGCCTAAAAAACAGGGTAATACCTGAGAAAAAGGACTGCGTCGAGCCCTCGTTAGAAGCCGTAAAATGTGGCTTCTGATGCACGAAAAAGTGCACAAAGATAAAATTAGATTCTTATTTCAAAGATACAGACTGCAGGATTTCATCTTCAGACCAATCAGGATGATTCTTAGAGAGTTGATAAATTTTTGCTATGATTCTGGGATCCTCACCAATCAGACTGGCGCATTGCTCGATGGAGATGCCATTTTTAAGTAGGGTAAAAATAAGATGAAGCCGTTCTGATTGTCGTCCTTTGGAGAGACCAATCGCCTCGCCTTTGGACAATCCAATCGCCTCGCCCTTAGACAATCCATCCTCAAGTCCATCTGCGTAGCTGTCGCGCCGTTCCATCTTAATATATTCTTCCATATCGAATTCTTCTAATAACATACCAACTACCTCCGCCCGATGTTTCACTAGAAAATCCCGCAGGATGTGATCCCGGATACAGTCCTGCACAGCGGTGTCAATGGCATCCTTTAGGGGAACATCTTCTCTGACATAGCCTGAAATCCTGCTGATAAAAATAGAGTATTCTTCCAGCGTTCTGCAACGCTTCATCAAATCTTTGTTATGTCCGTAATTAATGTTATAAACTCTTGCAGTGCACTCCAGACATGGTTTACCGTGTTCGTGATCTGACTGGATAAAAGCATCGGAAAGATGCAGTTCCATATAGTCCTCGCCGGATGGAAAAGGATCAACACCATTATAAAAAATGACATACTGTGGAAAAGGGATCATAACCTGCCGTTTCCCGTAGATATTAAGAGAGTGCTGTTTGATGTAACCCTCGTACTGCTTCCCGAAATAGATCAGACCACGCAGAGGCATATTTGGATTTAACGTGCCCTGATGCTCATAAAGGCTTAACGTTCCGCGCACGATAAAGGAAATATCATTTTTGTACCCGAGGTAAATAACGTCATCGATCGTATTGATAATGAGTTCACTCACGTCGGTATAATGGTTGCCGGAGAGTGCATTATAAAGTTCTAACAGGACGTCTTTCTGATGAAAGATTTTGCGGAAGAGTGCATCCCGGTATTTCTTCTGGACAAAAACGGTTTTGCCAGGAGCAGTTTTGGTTTGTTTATCCTGCCCGGATTTTCTTACTTGTTCTGTCATTTAATTCTCCTTTGATTATAAAAAACATTTCTTTTTTTCACAATAGATTTTGAAAATAGTCGGCGAAATGTCTAAAAAACAGGGTAATACCTGAAAGGAAGGACTGCGTCGGGTCCTGATTAGAAGCCATAAATGCGGCTTCTGATGCACGAAAAAGTGCACAAAGAAAAAATAGACTGTATGCGAATGTATTTTTGCGTATTCTATCATGAAAGGATTGTAGTTACAAGGAAGAGCAAAAAATTTGTGCAAAATAGACAAGCAAAAAGAAGAAATGAGAGAAATTGATACTGATAACTTTTCTCAAAGCGGAATCGTATGTTGCACACCTGCAACACGCGGTTATTCTTTGTAAATAGCGGGAAACAGGATAAAGAGCAGGAAAAAATTGACAGAAAAATAGAAACATTCACACAAAATCCAATATTGACAGAGAAAATAACGTTATGGTAAAAACGTAAGTGGCATTGGGTTAGACTGTTCTAACTCATGAAACGGAAAAAAGGAGGAGAAAGAGAAAATGAGAAAGATTCCATACAGAGTGACAGCCGGTGTGTTGAGTGCCATTATGTTGGCAGCAAGCATGCCGATCGGAGATGCGGAAGTTTTAGCAGCACAGACCAATATGGAAAGCACGGCAGATGATACCGGGGCAGTAACAGCTACTGAGGTAACAGAGGAGCCGGAAAGCGAAACAGAGAGTGATGCGACCGAAGTGGCAGAGGATGAGGAGACCGAGACAGACGAGGCAACCGAAGCTGCAGAGGACGAGGATGTAATAGAGGACGAGTCAGAGACCGAAGAAGAGGCAGAAGCCCTTTCCGAGGAAATGCAGAATACAGAAGTGGAAGAGACCGAGACCGAAGACACACAGGAATATGCCGAAGGAACCTTCGGATTTGGAAGAAACTCTTCCGGAGAGACCATCAAACAGCTTGCACCGGGAACCTACAGCGTACCGGTTGCACTGTTAAATGGTGGAAAAGTTTCACAGACAAGTAATTACACGATGGCATACAGCGAAATGGTAACAAATTACAGTTCCATGGCAGGAAGCTGTATCAACGGACCTGCAACCCTTACCGTACATGAGGACGGCAGTGCGACGATCAGCATCGGACTTCAGGCAGTATCCGCATTTGGACAGAGCGGTTCCGCAAGTGACTGGACGATCTACACCGATACAGCAAAATACATGGAGACAACCAAAGCACAGGATACGACCTTAAACCGTGTGACCGCAAGAGTCGATGCAACCGCAGTGGAAAATTACAAGAAGGTGCCGACCCGCATCACATTTACCGTTCCATCCACGGATCAGAACGTCGTATTTACCAGAATGTTTATTGCGATCATGGGAATTAATCAGGATGCAGCATTCGGAATTGACTGGAGCAGTGCAGCACAGACCAGCACCGATACCTCTGCAACATCTGAAGTAGATGGCAGCGTACGCGTACTGACAAGCGGCTGTGCAATCGGAACCAGAATTTACAATACCTTTGAAGAGGCAGCAGCAAAACTGACCGATGGCAAGACCATGGTACTTGGCGAGGATGTGACATTAAGTTCCAATATAGAGATCGCCGGCGGAACGATCGATCTGAACGGACATACGATCAACCAGGCAGGACAGTACACGATCACAACCAATGGTGCCACAGTAATTACAGACAATACCAAAACAGGAAAGATCGCATGGGATTCCGATGAAAATATCAATGCCATGCTTAAAAAACAGAGTATTATTACCAAAGCAGACCTGACGGTAAAGGACATCACAGTAAATGGTGCGATCGATTGCGCCGGAGAAGGAAATTACACCGTAACACTTGATAACGTTGTAGGAAACAGTACCTACAGTAATTTTCTGGAAAATGATATGTGGAATGGAAATGGTGTAGCTGGTGTAAACTTTGTTGTCAATAATTCTACCTTGAACGCGCTAAATAATAAGGGTGTGGCAAATTTATATACGCTGGTAATGTTGTGGGGAAAAGATGAGAGTGAAGTAGGAAATCTTACGATCGCCAACAGTACCTTAAACGGATCCGTAAGCTATCGCAATGATACGATAAACGGGGATGTCACGATCACAGATACAATGATCGCAGGTGCAAAAGAGGCAGTTACATTCGTTGGAAATAACCTGACCGTAAAGGATAGTAACATTTCCACGGCACAGAATCAGAGAAGACGTCTTTATGCTGCAGTAGATATCACTGGAAAAGGAACAGCACTTTTTGACGGAAACAATAAGATCACGGCGTACAATGGTCCGGCAATCTACAGTGCAACAGATCCGGACAGGTCCGGCGGTTTTGCAACAGGAACATATGGTGCCAAAGTAGTCGTAAAAGATGGTGTATACGAGGGACAGTATCATCCGGCAAAAGAAGGAGATGCCTGCTACGCATTCGGCTTAGAGGCAGAGGGAACTGCAGCAGAGATCACAGGAGGTTACTTCAAAGGAGAGACAGATAATGTTGCAGCAGGTTATACGTTATGGGATGGCATGCGTTTGACAGAAGTTGCCAGTGGAGAGTACAGCGGTTACAGCACACCGATGGCGATCACGGCAGAGAATCCGGCGGATTATGCAGTGAAGGTCTATAATGCAGATGGCACAGAGGCAGGAGCCTTTGAGGAAGACAACTTCGGTGCGGTAACGGATCTTATGACAGACGGTCAGACAGCGGTATTGCAGAAAGATGTAACGGTAGACAGCGTAATGGTATCAAACAGCAATGCCACGATCGATCTGAACGGACACACATTAAATACGACAAAAGTGAACCAGTCGGGTAGCCTGAGTGCGACATACAACTGTGCTGTCTATGTAGGAGAAAAGAAACTGACAATCATTGACAGCAGTGCGGAGAAAATAGGAAAGTTAACAACTAGCGCAGATATTCTTGGCTTTTCTGATAAGCAGGATGGAAAAGAAATTGGAACGCTCTGCTTAAAAGGAATTACAGCAGATCTCAATCTGTACTACTTCGGAATGGGAGATTTCGTTATCCGTGGTGGAAATTATACCGCCACAAGTGGTTATGCGGTAAATGGCTTCCTGGGCAGTCCGCATATGGTAGACATCGGAAGCAGTACCTGGACAGGAGACATATCTTTAGATGCGTATGTATTTTTGAACCGTTACACGATCAATAAAGATGGAGATGTCACAACCGTAACACCAAACGAGCTCGGAACAGCGATCGAGGCAGCCGAAGTCTTAAACGAGAGCGATTACACCAAGGCAAGCTGGGATGCGGCAGACATTGCAACAAAACTGGCAGCAGCAAAGGAACTGACCGAGGCTGATACCAACGACGATGGCACATTAAATGAGAAATCCTTAAAAGTAGTGGAAGAGTTGAACACAGCAATGCAGAGCCTTGTAAAGACCGCAGCAGCAGAGACCAGAGCAGCATTAAAGACCGCGATCGAGACAGCAAAGGCAGTCGATGGCAGCAAATATACCGCAGACAGCTACAAAAATTTACAGACCGCATTGACAGCCGCAGAGGAAGCATTAAATAACCGTGTGGCAGATGCAGATGCCACCACAGCATTAAATGCGTTAAATGTAGCAATGAACGCACTCGTAGCAAAAACAGAGGATTCCAAACCATCTGACACCCAGACACCGGATAATACAGCAGCCGATGATACAACCCAGAGCAAAGAGGTGACAACACCTGGTTCCATCAAAGCATCTGCAGCTGCATACAACCAGATCAAACTCAGCTGGAAAGCATCGGACAATGCAGCCGGATACGAAGTATATCAGAAGAACGGCAAGACCTTTAAAAAGATCGCAACGGTAAAGAAAACATCTTACACGGTAAAGAAACTGACAACCGGAACAAAATATACCTTTAAGGTACGTGCATACGGCACCGTAGATGGCAAGAAGACCTACAGCGGTTACACCAAAGCGGTATCCGCAAAACCGGCACCGGCAGCACCACAGAAAGTGGCAGTGAAGAACAGTGCGAAAAAGACAGCAAAACTTTCCTGGAAGAAAGTAGCCGGAGCAGACGGATATGAAGTATACCGTTCTAATTCCGCAAAAGGCAAATTTAAAAAGATCGCAACCAGCAAGAGCGGAAAATCTGTTTCTTATACCAATAAGAAGCTGAGCAAAAACAAGACCTACTACTATAAAGTAAGAGCTTACAAGAATGTAAAAGGCAAGAAAGTATACGGCGAATACTCTAAGGTAGTAAAAATAAAGATCAAGAAATAAACAGCAAATGGGAGAATGTGTAAAAGATGAAACGAACAGCTTATAAAGTAACAGCAGTTGCACTCTCAGCATTTCTGCTTGCCACAGGCGTCACACCGGCGCAGGTGGCAGCTGCCGAGACAACAGAAGAGATCGTAATGCTTGCAGATAGTATCCAGGCAGGCACGAGTGGAACAACATTAGAAAAAGGAAAGACTTACATCGTACCGGTCAGCTTGAAAAACGCAGGAAATTTAGACAGTGATTCCAATGCAAAAGACTGCCTTGGAAAATATGCAAAGATCACAGTGGCAGAGGATGGGACCGCAACCTTTACCACAGCAATGCGAAGCGTAACGATGGGCGTTGCAACCGATTATGCAACCGACATCAAGATCTACAAGGGAGCTTCCAATGCGGGAGACACCGAGGATGCCACCATTTTAAAACAGAAGACAGTATATGTAACAATGGACGGCACCACAAAGAAAGAAAAAGAAGTGCCGATCAAGATCTCCTTTACCATCCCGAGTCTTAGTACCGATGGTGTGTATGTCAACATGTTTGTAGAGGCAATGAACACAAACCCGGATGCGTTTATCAGCATTGATTATGCAAACGCAAAAGAGAGTGGAGATGCCAGCTTAAACTACACAACAGAAAAAACAGGAACTGCACACATCAGCCAATTCGGCGAGTATGATGTCGATGCAAAAGTAACACTGACAGATGGCGTGATCTCAGACATTGACATCACAGGCAGAAACTTTGGTGGTACCTATGCAGAATACAATGAGACCGATAAACTTGTGACAGCGATCAAAAACATGAAAGAAAAACTGATCGGACGTTATTATAAGGATGATATAGCAATCAGTGCATTGGATACCACTTCCTGTGCAACCAAAAAAGCGGATGCAGAGGACACCGAGGATAAACTCGACGGCGTTTCCGGTGCAACGATCACATCCAATGCGATCCGTGAGGCAGTCGTAGATGCACTGGATATCCAGATCGAGCAGGAAGTTATTCCAGATGCGCCGACAGCGATCCCGGCAGCAGGAACCTACAGCATTATGATGAAAGACAAGACATCCGTTGTAGACCACAGCTTAGTGGAAAACGAGAAGACCACAGGATATTTAACCGTAGATAAAAACGGCAGAATGACCTTATCTTACCGGATGATCTCAGGAACAAGCAAAGAGCCTCTTTATGTATTGGGCTTAAACGGCTATTATGCAGGAAATGATACCTCATCCGAGAACAACCTCTCCATGAGCGGTGTGTTATATCAGACTGAGACCAATACCGATACAGCGATCGTGGCAGAAGCAGGAACCGATACTCTGATCACTGACGTACAGCTTCCGATCACACAGCTGGCACAGCAGTATTACACCAACGTATATCTTTACGTTCCGGCAATGAAAGCATTAAACGGCGTGGTATCCGGCGTAGATTTTGACAACGGAAGATTTAACATCTTATCCACGATCACCCTTTACTGGGATACTTTGACACTCTGTGATGCAGCACCGGATAAGACTGACTTACAGAGCATTTGTGACAAGGCAGGCGCATTGAGAGCATCCGCTTACACAGCAGAGTCCTATGCGGCAATGAATGAAGCATTTACCGCAGCAAAGACCGTACTATTCAGCACAAGTGCAACAGAGGATGAGATCAAAACAGCAACGGAAAACCTGACCGCAGCCGTAAATGCACTGGTAGCTGCCTCTAATATTGCAGGATTAGAGGATGGCATTTATGCCGTAACCGGAAAAATGGTAAAGATCGACTTAAGTACAGCATCTATGTCAGACAATGCGATCGACCATACGATCATGTTGACCGTAAAAGATGGCAAGGCAACTGTGACCATGAATTTCCACGGAATGAGCATCGGATCACTCTTCGGTTACTTAGGCAGCTTAAGCTACTATAAAGAAGGCTACACCGAAGATGCCTACGGCAATCCATCCGGTGAGCTTGGCGCAGCAACCGTAAACAGCGTACAGAAATACAAAGATGGCGTGACCGTAAGTGATACACTTGCAGCAAGCTATCCGGACATCGTATCTTTCCCAATGATCGCAGAGGCAGAGAGCGACGGAGTCGTACCGTTACAGGTTATGATCCCGATCATGGAATCCATCAGCGCAGGAAACGGAACACAGGATGTATACCTGACATTAGATTACAGTACATTAGAGAAGACAACCGCACAGGACGCAAGATTTTCCGATGAGGATGTCGTATTAGACAATCCAAACCCGTCCAATACCGACACACCATCTTCCGATGACTCAAATGGAAATACAAACGGAAACACAAATGGAAACACAGACGGAAATACAAGTGGAGACACCGAAACAGCATTAACCGTTGGCACTACAGCAAAAGTAGGCGACAACACTTACCGTGTGACAAAGGTCGGTACAAAACCACAGGTAATCCTGACGAAATCAGCAGTGAAATCAACCAAAGCAAGCATTCCGTCCAAGGTGACCATTAATGGAACTTCCTGTGAGGTCAAGGCGATCGGTGCAAACGCATTCAAGAAAAATAAGAAGATCAAGACCGTTACCATTCCTTCTACTGTGACATCCATTGGAGCAAGTGCATTTGAAAGCTGCACAAAGCTGACCACCGTTACGATTGGTAAAAATGTAACAACGATTAGCAAAAACGCATTCAAGAATGACAAAGCGTTAAAGAAGATCACGATCAAGGCAACCAAAGTAAAAACGGTTGGAAAGGGTGCTTTCAAAAATATCAATAAGAAAGCAACGATCAAATTATCAGGACTGAAGGCAAGCCAGAAAAAAGCATTAAAGAAAAAACTGACGTCTTCAGGAATTGCAAAGACAGTATCTATGAAATAGTGAAAGACAGCTCCTTTTTTAAGGCGGATAGGTTGTGCACCGGCATTGCCGGTGTGGCAGCCTTTTTGCCGTCATAGACAGGAAAACGGACGGAGGGGAGTAAAAAAGATTATGAGAAAAAGAAAAAAATGGCTGTTTGGTGCAGTTGGATTTTTAAGTGCCGTGCTGGTAGGGATATTTGGTATGCCCGAGAAGGCAGAGGCGGCAGTGGCAGATGGCACCTACAGCATTGACGGATATTTAAAAAGTGCCACAGCGGATAAAAGTTCCATGGGAGATGCCGCACTGGTAAAACCGATGAAACTGATCGCAAAGGACGGCAGTTATACGATACAGGCAGACCTTGTGCCGCTGACGACCAATCTGGGGACCGCAAGTTTTACCGGATATCTGTCCGAATTTTACTATTACCCGGATTACAATGGCGGCGACAGCGGCTATGCGATGCCGGACGGGGAAGTCGGACAGGCGGCAGGCGTGACGGCATATTATGAGGGCATTTATGACAGTTACAACGATGCCACGACAGGAACGGATTCCAGTGTCAAGGGGAAATGGTATCCAAAGACGTTGTCTTTCCCAATCGCAGAAAATGACAGTGAACTCTGGGTGCAGGTGTATGTTCCGGTCATGGAGTCCATCAGCACCGGAGGCGGCAGACAGTATGCAAAACTGGAACTGGACTGGAACAGCGTAACAAAGATCTCAGACGAGACCACAGGCAGCAGTACGGATAACAGTTCAGATACAGAAGATACCAAACAGACCGTAGACAAAAAAGGTCTTTATCATATGTTAATGACGGCATCCAATTTGTCCGCAAAGACCAATCTGTATACCGCAGACAGCATCTCGGCATTGAAAAAAGCGATGAAGACTGCACAGAAGGTGTATGAAAATGAGGATGCCACCGCAGCACAGGTAGATGCGCAGATCTCTGCCCTGTCCGCGGCGATCATGGCACTTGAAGAAAAGAGCAGCGGAACATTGGACATCAAAACGCTTTCGGACGGAACCTATTATTTATACGGCAAAATGCAAAAGACCGATAAGAAGAACCTGTCCATGTCAAACGAAGCCATCAACCACACGATCACGCTGACTGTGAAAAACGGAACCTATACGGTGACGATGGATTTCAAAGGGCTGACGGTCAATTCTAAGAAGGGGTATTTAAGTAAATTAAAATATTATACCAACAGCTACACCACGGATTCCTATGGAGTGCCAAAGGGAACGACAAAAAATGTGACGGTTAAATCCGTACAGAAATCAGGTGGCAAGACATTCAGCGATACCTATGGCACGAATTATCCGGCAAAAGTGACGTTCCCGCTGATCGAGAAAGCAAAGAGCACCGGCTATGTACCGTTACAGGTATTTGTGCCGATCATGGATGCGATCTCCAAGGGAAGCGGAACGCAGGCGGTCTATCTGAAACTGGATCTAAACAGCATTACTGCAGATAAAAGCAATGTGGCAGAGACCGAAACAGATACGACCACGACTACAACCACAACCACAGGCACCACGACTGGAACGACGACCACCACGCAGACGACCGGAACTTCTACCTTAAAAGCGGGTTCCAGTCTGCCAACCGGAACCACGAACACGACAGGAACCACGCAGACGAGTGGAACCGCAAAGAGTACCACAACGAGCCAGACGAGTGGAACAGCAAAGAGTGCTACGACCAGCCAGACAAGCGGAACGGCAAAGAGCGCGATCGCAGGTCAGACAAGCGGAACAGCAACAGATGGCATTGCGGCAGGAAACACGGCAGGGATCGCATCATCCGGGGAGGATGATCTGGATCTGGAAAGCAGCTTAGATGACATGTCAACCGGAGAGCCGCTCGTTTCCGCACTGGATAATGGCATCGAGACCGATGGCGGAGAAGATCTCTGGATGGATGACACCGAGGAATTCTACGAAGACGATACCGAGGATGCCTGGGAGGAAGAAGACGATGACACTTCGCTCCCAACGGCAGTATTGCCATCGATCATGAGCACGATCGTGGCAGGTGCCGGAATTTTTTATAAGATCAGAAGCCGTATGTAAGACGGAGATTGATTTATCAGATCATATCATACAGGGGAATGGACATGAGAGAGAGATACAGAGTGAGAGAAAAAATACTGGCATACATAGGGGCGGCAGTCCTGCTGCTTTTGATCAGCCAGCCGGTCTATGCACAATCCGGTAAGATCTATACCTGCAATATTACCCGCTGCTATTCGCATCCGGTCACAGGCGTGATCGAAGATGCAGGCGGGGAATCCTCTTATGCAACCGGTCAGGGAATGGTCGAGAGTGCGGTGGGGACCACAGGCATGTTGGAGATCACAGATGGGGGAGACTATTATCTGACCGTCCGTATGAGCATGATGGATTACACGACAGGACACAGTTTTCTGGTGCAGAAAGTAGGCGACAGCGACTGGATGAGCACGACCGTGACACAGGTGTCAAGTGCGACAGACAGCAATGGAACCACCACAGATTTTCGTATTCTGGTGCCGAGTGAGAGCTGTGTGGTGCGCTGCAGCATGAATGTAACGCCGATGGGGCGTGATGTTATTTTCTATTTTTATCCGGGCAGTTATACCGAGGGCAACACCTCCGGGATGACCGCAGGGATCGTAACGGAGACATCCGCGGCAGGAGCGCAGGAGAAGGACGCAGATACAGAGAATGATGCAGATATAGAGAGCGCGGCAGATACGAAAGACACCACGCTGACAGCAGGAAATGTGGCAGATACCACACAGACGACAGGCGGAAGCAGTACGTCGTTAGTCGGAACAGGGAGTGCATCGCAGTCAGCCGGAAATGCGAGCGGAGCAGGAACGTCAGGAACAGGCAGCGTGGCACAGTCAGCCGGAAGTGTGAGTGGAACAGCAGCGGCAGGCAGTTTATCGTCAGCCGGAGCAAGTGCGGCGGGGGCAGGCGGTACGTCACAGGCAGCAGGCAGCAGCACACCGGAAACGAAAAATTCAGACGGTAGTGTGAAAGGATTAAGCCTTTCCACAGAAAGTTCAAAGAAAGAAAGCAAAGATACAGGGGAGGAAAGCAGCAATATGGCAGAGGCAGGAATAGGAAAGATCGCAGTCGCATTGACTCTGTCGATGACGATATCAGGACTGATCCTGATCGCGGCAGGAGCGGCAGTCGTTTATCTGTTTCGGAAAAACTGGAAAAAGTGGGGCGGTGAAGAGGATGAAGATTAGCCGGATCATGGGGGTATTTGCAGCATGCAGTCTCATGGTGCCCCTGATGGCATGCGTGGATCAGCATCCGAATGGAGAAAACACAGTTTCCGGGACAGCAGGAAGTGAACAAGAGGCAGTGGAAGCGGCAAAGGAGAAGGTGGCTGCACTGCCCGATGAGCCGCGGATCGTGGCAACTTCGCCCGCCGTGGCACAGATCTGTGACAGGCTCGATCTGGATCTGGTGGGGGTCTGTTCCACGACAGTCTCCACGATACCGGAGCGTTACGAGGGGCTGACCGAGGTCGGCACGGCAATGGCACCGGATATGGAAATCATGGCATCATTGGCACCGGACTGGATCTTAAGCCCGTCTTCGTTACAGAGTGATCTGCAGCCAAAGTATGAGGCGATCAATACGGACTGGGCGTTTCTGAACTTAAAAAGCGTGTTCGGAATGTATCAGTCCATCGAAGAACTGGGGGAGATCTTCGACCGGCAGGAAGAAGCAGAAGAGATGGTAACGGAATTTGAAGACTTTTATGCAGAGTATCAGGGGAAAAATGAGGGGAAGGAATCCCCGGATGTACTGGTTTTGATGGGATTGCCGGGAAGCTATATCATTGCAACGGAAAATTCGTATGTCGGGAGTCTGGTCGAGATGGCAGGCGGCAACAACGTGTATGCCGGAAGTGACGAAGAATTTTTAACGGTCAATACCGAGGATATGAAGACCAAGGAGCCGGATGTCATCCTCTGTGCGGCACATGCGATGCCGGAGCAGGTAACGGAGATGTTCCGGGAGGATTTTGCCACGAATGATATCTGGAAACATTTCAAGGCAGTGCAGGAAGGCAAAGTCTATAATCTAAGCTATGAATATTTTGGAATGAGTGCGACCTTTGATTACCCGGAGGCACTCGAAGAATTGCAGGGATATTTATATCCATAGTTACAGGAAAAGGAAAAGATCATGTTTGCAAGGAAAAAAGAAAAGAAACCAATCGGGAAAAAAAGAAAGATACTGCTGTCCTTTGGAGTGACGGTGTTTCTTCTTATTATATTGTTTTTTGTAGCGGTCAATACCGGAAGTCTGTCGGTGGGATTTGGACAGCTTGTGCGTGGACTGTTTGTGGAGTACGATCCGGACGTGGCGGCAGTGTTTGATCTGCGTTTCCCGCGAATCTTTATTTCATTGATGGCGGGAGCGGCAACGGCAGTGTCCGGTGTCCTGTTTCAGGCGGTTTTGAAAAATCCGCTGGCAGATCCGGGACTGATCGGTATTTCAAGTGGAGCCGCCTTTCTGGCGGTCTGCGTGACGGCACTGTTTCCGGCGTGGTATTATTTTACGCCGATGGCAGCTTTTGCGGGAGGTGTGGCAGCCTTTTTTATGGTGTACTGTCTTTCCTGGAAAGGAGGCTTAAGCCCGCTGCGTATTATTTTAACCGGTGTGGCGGTGGATGCGTTATTTACCGGATTGTCAAGTGTGTTCAGCACGATGTCTGGCGGAGACCGCACCGGAGTGGCATCGATCGTTGAGGCAAATATCACACAGAAGACCTGGGATGATGTTTCCATGCTGCTTCCGTATGTCGTGGCAGGGCTGCTGTTGGCAGTGTTATTTTCGGGAGAATGTAATCTGCTTGGTCTGGAAGATAAGACAGCACGCGGACTTGGTGTGGACGTAAACCGGACAAGGATCGTGATCTCGCTGATCGCCGTTTTGCTTGCGAGCATCTCAACGGCGGTGGCAGGTGCGATCAGCTTTCTGGGACTGATCGTGCCGCATATCGGACGGCTTTTTGTGGGCAGTGACCATAAAGTGCTGATCCCGTTTTCCGCGCTGGCGGGAGCGGCAACCTTTCTGCTGGCAGATACGATCGGACGAACGATCGCGGCACCTTACGAAGTCAGTGCGGCTGTGATCATGAGCGTAGTCGGAGGACCGTTCTTTATTTTACTGCTTAGGAGGTCGAAAAAATATGGAAACTAAAGAAAATTTGATGGAAGTAAAGCATGTCTCTTTTTCTTATGGAAAAAACACCATTTTATCTGACCTTTCTTTCGCGGTAAAAGAGGGAAACATCACAACGGTGATGGGGGCAAACGGTTGTGGCAAATCCACACTTTTCTCGCTGATGACCAAAAACCAGACACCGGGAAAAGGAAAAATTTTATTAGAAGGAAAAAATATCGCAAACCTGCGTTTTATCGACTTTGCCAAACGGGTGTCGATCGTGCATCAGTACAATTCGGCGGCGGATGATATTACGGTAGAGCGGCTGGTCAGCTATGGCAGAACGCCTTATCAGAAAATGTTAGGTATGAGGACAAAAGAGGATGAAGAGCTGGTCGAGCGCGCCATGGAAGTGACCGGGATCCTGCCGTATCGTGACCGTGAGATCGCGGCACTCTCCGGCGGACAAAGACAGAGGGTGTGGATCGCGATGGCACTGGCACAGAATACGAAGATTTTATTTTTAGATGAGCCGACCACCTATCTTGATATCCGTTATCAGCTGGAGATCTTAGAGCTGGTCAAAAAATTAAACCGGGAGTATGGCATTACGATTTTGATGGTACTCCATGAGATCAATCAGGCGATCACCTATTCCGATGAGGTCATCGGGTTAAAGGACGGCAGCATTGTCATGCAGGGAAAACCGCAGGAAGTCATCACGGCAGAGAGCATGAAAGAGCTGTATGGCGTTTCGTTAAAGGTTGTGGAAGTAGAGGGAAAAAAGGTCGTTCTGACGGCTTAGACAAAACTTCGCTTTTGTCTAAAAACACGAAAAAAAGGATGAAAAACACCTTGCTTTTGTGATAAAATAATAAAAAGAAGCAAAGCAAGGGGGTATTATATGGGGGTACACAAAAAGAGAGGGGTTAAAATTGCGGCAGCCATTGTCCTTATCTTACTGGCAGCGTTTCTGCTCCTGATCGGAGTGCTGACCATAACCGAGTACAGACCAGAGGACGTGGAACAGGCAGAGATCATGGGGGATGCGACAAGGACTCTGTCACAGGGAGATACGTTTACAGTCCTGACATGGAACATCGGATATGGCGCACTTTCAGAAACGGCAGATTTCTTTATGGATGGCGGCGAGCATGTGCGCAGTAGCAGCAGGGAGCAGGTGACGGAAAATGTTTCTTCCATTGCGACAAAACTTAGGGAGCTGGATGCAGACATCATGTATTTACAGGAAGTAGACCGTGCGTCCAAGCGTTCCTATTATGTGGACGAGCTAGAGTATGCAACGAGGGCACTGACGGACTATGAGTCTACATTTGCTACTAATTATAAGGTACTATATGTGCCATATCCGTTGCCCACGATCGGAAAAGTGGACTGTGGCATTGCTACGTTATCTTCTTATCCGCTTTCAGATTCAGAGCGCATTTCCCTGCCCTGTCCGTTTTCCTATCCGATCCGGCTCTGCAATCTTAAACGCTGCCTGTTGGTAGACCGCATCCCGGTCGAGGGAACAGACCATGAACTTGTTCTGGTCAATCTCCATCTGGAAGCTTACGATGACGGAGAGGGCAAGGAGGCGCAGACAAAGCAGCTGCAGACCCTGCTTCAGGAAGAGGCACAAAAGGGCAATTATGTCATTGCAGGGGGAGATTTCAATCAGTCATTTTCCAATTATGACAACAGTGCCTATCCGATCATCAATGAGGATATGTGGGTGCCGGGCGAGGTGGATGTCGAAGCATTTGGGGAAGAGTTTCAGTTTGTGACAGACAACACGACACCGTCGTGCCGTTCACTGGACCGCCCGCTTGCCGGAAATGACAGCAGCCCCGAACAGTTCCAGTACTATATGATAGATGGATTTATTGTATCATCCAATGTGAAGATCCATTCTGTGGAGACAAAAGATCTGGGGTTTGAACATGCGGATCATAATCCAATCGTGATGGAAGTGTTGATCGAATAAGTAAAAAAAGAAGAAAAAAAGATAAAAACCTTCTTTACAATCCGCATATTTTATGTTATGATTTCATGGTTGTGAGTAAATAGATGGTCCTCTGTTACGAATAGGCGTATTAAGAACATCCAGATAATTAGGAGGTCACAAAATGAACGCAAACGAAATCATTAAGAACATTGAAGCAGCTCAGTTAAAGGCAGAAGTACCGGAGTTCCGTGTTGGTGATACTGTAAAAGTTTACGGTAAGATCAAAGAGGGAAACCGTGAAAGAATTCAGGTATTCGAAGGAACTGTTATTAAGAGACAGGGTGGAAGCAACCGTGAGACATTTACCGTTCGTAAATTATCCAACGGTGTTGGCGTAGAGAAAACCTGGCCACTGCATTCCCCAAACGTTGAAAAAGTAGAAGTTGTTCGTCAGGGTAAAGTAAGACGTGCTAAATTATACTACTTAAGAGACCGTGTTGGTAAGAAAGCAAAAGTAAAAGAATTAGTAAGATAATTTCGAGAAAGGGACTGTAAAAGGAGTCTCTTATAAAGAAATGCCAGTTCCAGTAATGGTTCTGGCATTTTTTTATTAAGGGTGTGTTTGATACGGTCCCTTTTTCGTATGATTTTAAGAGTGTATTTATAAAAGAACAAATAAAATATATGAAAAAAGTACTAGATGTGATATAATAAGTGCAGATGAACTGTAATAAAACAAGTGTATACAAGTACTTGGGGAGGAAATGAGATGAAAATTAAAGTTAAATTAATTCTGATGGAGACCATGTCATTAATGGTATTAGCAGTGATACTTCTGGTTACAAGTGTTGTGATCACATCAGATGAGATTGACATCAGAATCGAAGAGACACTTAAGGCGGCGGTAACGGGTTACAGCAGCAATGTAAATTATCTGCGTGATAGAGGAATGGATATTGACATTACCGTGTTTACCGGGGACACCAGAACAGTCAGTTCAATTGAGGGGACAGTTGGAACCAAGGCATCGGATGAAGTAATTGAGAAAGTATTGAATAATGGAGAGACTCTCTATGAAACAAATATTTCTATAAATGGCGAATCCTATTATGGGTACTATATTCCAACTAACAATGGAATGTTATTTGCAGGTAAACCAAGTGCGGATGTGCAGAAGTTCATGAGATCAATTATATTGGTCCTCTGTGGTATTGCGGCAGCAGCGTATGTGATTTGTCTTGTTACGTCGATCGTCATTTCCAGATCTATTGCAAAACGGATTGAAAAAGCATCCGTACGGGTTAGAGTTCTTGCAGATGGGGATTTGAGCGGAGAGATTGAAGTTGGAAATACAAAAAGCAAAGATGAAATCGACGTGATGAACCATGCTGTAAGTCAGCTACATAAAGAACTGAAAGACATTGTGGCTGCAATTGCCAGACAGGCAGACCAGTTAAACAGCAGTAATACAGAATTCAACACGAAATTCACTACGATTGCAGATAACGTTGGAAATGTCAATGTTGCAGTGGAAGAAATCGCAATGGGAAGCAGTTCTCAGGCACAGGAAACTACATCAGCAAGCCAGCAGGTGGCAGATATGGCAGAAGTGATCGATCAGAATGTCAAGAGCGTAAGTGATCTGGAACTTTCTGTTAAGAAAATGGATGAAATTGCAGCACAGGCAGAGGAAAATCTTGGAGAGCTGGAGAATATCAATAACAAGACGTTAGACACCATAGAGACGGTAACCGAACAGACCAATGCGACCAACCAGTCTGCAGGTAAGATCGGCGAGGCAGTACAGATGATACAGAGCATAGCAGAGCAGACCAATCTGTTATCCTTAAATGCAAGCATCGAGGCGGCAAGGGCCGGCGAGGCAGGTAAGGGATTTGCAGTTGTAGCTGAAGAAATCCGCTCCCTCTCAGAGGAATCCGCCAGCAGTGCCAGCCAGATTGAAGCAATTGTCAAAGAGCTGGTCGCAAACTCCGATGAGAGTGTAAAGAAGATGAATCAGGTCAACGAGGATGCACAGATACAGAAAGAAAAATTGGGAGATACCAAGCATGCATTTGAGGGACTAAAAGGAGAGATGGATACTGTTTCAGCAGCAACACAGGACATTTACGCACAGTCAGAAAAACTTGAACAGCAGAAAAATGCGATCAACGGAGTCGTAGAACAGTTGGCTGCTATTTCAGAGGAAAACGCAGCATCCACAGAGGAGACAAGTGCAAGTATGCAGACACTTTCCGGAACGATTGATGACTGTCGCCAGGAAACAGCAGCACTATCAGACTTAAGCGTCAACTTAAAGCAGCAGACCAACCGCTTTAAATTGTAAGAAACACAGAGGAACTGCCGCTTTAAAACAATTTTGTATATAGAAATCTGACTGTGACAAATTTTATATTGCACTTTTCTGAGAAATAAATCTCATCATGATTTCGAAGAAAATCTGAGAATTTTAAAAACCGCTTCTGAAAGAATAGGGCATGTCTTTTTCCGAAAGAACACCTAACGCGCGAATGTCTGCCGACAGCATACAACAAGTGAGGACTTTCTAGCTTTACTAAAAAGTCGCTCACACAGACGTTAGAAAGCCTGGCTCGGGAACTCAAAACCACCTGCTATAAAAAAATGGCAGGTGGTTTTTCAAACATCCCTCGCTGGCGGCTACGTTTTGTGTGAGCGACCATGTAAGTGCAGCACGAAAGTCCTCTAAATCGTTGTATGCTATCCGGCAGACATTCGTGCGGGGTGTCCTTTCGTTAAAAAGACAGGTCGGATCATATTTTTCAGAAGCGGTTTTGTAAAAAATTCCAGATTTTTTGAGGCTAATGATGAGATTTATTTTGCTCAGAAAAGTGCTGAAAAAACGTTTTAGAGTTAAAATTATATGCACAAAATTATCTTAAGAGCGGCAGCTTCTTTGGGATTCTGCCCTTCTTCTTGCGCACAAAAACGCTTTATGCTAAAATGAACACGATGTTGTGTAGATACGGAAGGAGAACATTGTGGGCAGACGTGGTAGAGAAGGATTAAACTTTGGAAGACAAAAAAGAAAGATAAATGTTACTGCGGTCAGGGAAGTGTTTTCGTGGATGATAGAGATCCTGCTTGCAATTGTGCTTGCCTTTACTTTTGTCTATTTTATCGGATTGCGCACGAGTGTGGTCGGACAGTCGATGTCGCCAACTTTAGTCAGCGGGGATGAGATACTTGTAAACCGTTTCGTTTATAAAGTGACAGATCCGAAGCGCGGTGATATTATCGTATTCCTGCCAAACGGAAATGAAAAATCACATTATTATGTAAAGCGCGTGATCGGCGTGCCAGGCGATACGGTGCTGATCCAGAATGGAGCGGTTTACATCAATGGCGAAGTCTATAAAGAAGAGATCGAGGCAGCAGCAATCGAGGAGGCAGGACTTGCATCGGAAGAGATCACGCTGGATTCGGATGAATATTTTGTACTTGGAGATAACCGGAATAACAGTGAGGACAGCCGGTATGCGAATATCGGCAACATAAAAAAAGATTATATCATAGGAAAAGCCTGGTTTCGGGTAGCACCGTTTTCCAGCTTTGGGTTCTTTTCCTAGCAGTAAAATAAGCGGAGTGTCCGCAGAAATGAGGGAAATATGCAGTTTCAATGGTACCCGGGGCATATGACAAAAGCAAAACGTCAGATGCAGGAAGATATAAAATTAATCGATCTAGTGATAGAACTGGTAGATGCCAGAATACCGCTCAGCAGCAGAAACCCAGATATTGATGAACTCGGTAAGAACAAATACCGGTTGATCCTGATGAACAAATCGGATCTTTCCGATGAAAAGAGAAATCAGGAATGGGCAGAATTTTTCCGTAAAAAAGGATATTTTGTCGTGTGTCTGGATTCCAGAAGCAAGGCGGGCATGAAAAATGTGACCAATGTTGTGATGGAGGCATGTAAAGAAAAGATCGAACGTGACCGGAAAAGGGGCATCTTAAACCGCCCGGTGCGTGCGATGGTTGTTGGTATCCCAAATGTTGGAAAATCCACTTTTATCAATTCCTACGCCGGAAAGGCATGTGCAAAGACCGGAAATAAACCGGGAGTGACCAAGGGAAAACAGTGGATCAGACTTAACAAAAACGTTGAATTATTAGACACACCGGGTATCCTGTGGCCGAAATTTGAAGACCAGAAAGTCGGACTTCGTCTGGCACTGATCGGCGCGATCAAGGATGAAATCTTAAATATCGACGAATTATCGTTAGAGCTGATCAAGCTTTTGACCGAGGCATATCCGGGCATTTTAAAAGAACGCTATCAGGTGGATGAGAGCGTGGCACCGGCAGAGATACTGCGGCAGATCGCAGAGAACCGAAAATGTATTTCCAGGGGAAATGAACTGGATTACAGCAAGGCAGCGACACTTCTGATCGATGAATTTCGCAGTGGCAAACTGGGCAGGATCACAATAGAAGTGCCGGATGGAGAGAACTAGCAGCATGAACGCAGAAAGAAAGAAAAGGCGTGCTCTGATCGATTTCATCCTGTATGTGATCGTAGTATTTGCGGCAGCATTTTTTATCATTTTGTTTGTGGAACAGCGCACGGTGGTAAGCGGTTCGTCCATGCAGCCAACCTTAAATAATGGGGACAACCTGATCGTGGACAAGCTGACTTACCGGTTTCATGAACCGGAGCGGTTTGATATTATCGTGTTTCCCTATCAGGACGGCACCTATTATATCAAACGGATCATTGGACTGCCCGGAGAGACCGTGCGGATCGATGAAGAGGGGAGCATCTACATAAACGGGGAACGGTTGCAGGAATCCTACGGAAAAGAAGTCATAAAAAATCCCGGCTGTGCGATCGAGGAGATCACGCTGGATGATGACAGCTATTTCGTACTGGGCGATAATCGGAACAAGAGCATGGACAGCAGAGACAAAAGAGTTGGACTGATCCGGCGGGAAGCGATACTGGGCAAGGCAAGGTGGCGGATCTATCCGTTTACAAAGATCGGCGCGCTGGATGGGTAGACAGGAAGGATGACCGGAAATGGAAAAGAAAATCGGAGAGGTCAAAGAAGAACTAAAGGCGGCAGAGGATACGATGCTGCCTTGTTTTATAGAAACCTATGAAAAAGATGAGCGGAGCGGAGTCGTAAAACTCGTCGAGCAGGCAAGAAAAAGACAGGAAAAATATGAGGCAGAATTGGAGCGGTGCAGGAAACTAAAACGCTACGAAGAAGAATACGCTGCCTGCGGTTATATCTGTGGCATTGATGAAGTAGGAAGAGGACCGTTGGCAGGACCTGTTGTGGCAGGCGCAGTCATTCTGCCAAAAGACTGTGACATCTTATACATCAACGACTCTAAAAAACTCTCGGCAGCAAAGAGAGAAGAGCTTTATGATGTCATTATGGAAAAAGCTGTTGCGACCGGGATCGGCATGGTCGGACCGGCAAGGATCGATGAGATCAATATCTTACAGGCGACTTACGAAGCCATGCGTGAGGCTATAAGCAAATTGGAAGTAAAACCCGATATATTATTAAATGATGCAGTTACGATACCGGGCGTTTTGATCCGGCAGGTGCCGATCATAAAAGGAGATGCAAAGAGCATTTCCATCGGTGCGGCGAGCATCATTGCCAAAGTGACAAGGGACAGGCTCATGGTGGAATATGACAAAATGCTGCCGGAGTATGGATTTGCATCCAACAAAGGTTATGGCTCGGCAGACCATATCAGGGCGTTAAAAGAGGTCGGACCATCGCCGATCCACCGGATGAGCTTTATCAAAAACTTCGTATAGTTTGGAGGAAATCATGCGGATATCCGAGATGCTTGGACAATATAATAAGAATATCACAAGTAACAGTTCCGAGGAATTACAGAGTGCGCAGAGCTCCGGAAAAATGGTCTCAACATTTGGAGAACTCGAGACCGGAACGATTTTTGAGGGAACGGTAAGCAATATCAAAAACGGAAGAGTGATGCTTTCATTAAGCAATGGACAGATGATCTCTGCTCGCTTGGACGGAAAGATCAACTTAAGTCCGGGAGATTCCATGTTTTTTCAGGTGCGCTCCAACGATGGAAATACCGTAGCCATCAAGCCATACACCACGGAGAGCGGAGTCAATAATCCGATCCTTTTGAATGCACTTTCTGCGGCAGGCGTTCCGGCAAACGAGCGCAGTGTTGCAATGGTGGATGTGATGATGAAAGAGCAGATGTCGATCGGAAAGCAGAGCATTTTAGATATGGTGAGAGTGCTAAACAGCAATCCTGATGTCAAGGTATCGACATTAGTTCAGATGACGAAGGTCGGGTTGCCGATCTCGATTGAATCCGCGGCGCAGTTTGAGAATTATCAGGCAGATTCCTATGCGATCATGGGAGACGTGGATGAGGCGATAGGTCAGGTACTCTGGTCGCTCGGTGGGGAAAACTTACAGGCAGAAGATGCATTTTTGCTCTACAGCAATCTTTTGGATATCGTAACAGGAAACCCGGAAGCAGCATTGCAGGAAGGGATGCAGACCGGCGAACTGACAGGCGAGGCAGCAGCAACACAGCCGGGCGAGGCAGCAGCAACAGGCGAAACAGCAGCAACACAGCCGGGCGAGGCAGCAACATCGAATGCAGCGACATCGAATCCAATACCATCCGATGCAATGGCATCAAATGGTATGACAGCCGACATCATGCAGGAGATCGGAACAGGACAGGAGACGGTGCAGGGACAGGATACTTCCAGAACGATGCAGCCGGAAGAAGCAGGAGAGGTGCAGAGGACAGCAGTTCCGCAGACCATCGACCAGTTACTGGATGAGGGACAGGTCACACATTTAAAACACTTGCTCCAGAATATCCCGACATTGACCGGAAACACCGAGCTGTTTGGTCAGCCGGAGGAAGTCTTTGTCGATACGATGTCAGAGGATGCGACCGGTGCGGCAGAGCGACAGATCGCAGAGAAAACACCATCTGGATTTCAGGATGTGGAATTTCAGAAGAACATGACTGCAGAAGAATTTTTACAGACCGTACGGAACGCGATCGCGCAGAACAGCCAGTATGGATTTTCCGGCGTGTCAAAACTGTTTGCAAGTAAAGAATTTCAGACACTGCTCCGCAATGTGATGGAAAAACAATGGACCATGCGGCCGGAAGAGGTCACAAATGGGGAAAAAGTCAGCCAGTTCTATGAAAAAATGGAACGGCAGATGAACCAGATCGAACACGCAATGCAGTTAGCGGGAGCAACTGAAAACAATTTTTCTGCAAGTGCATCGCAGGTGCAGTCCAATGTGGAATTTATGAACCAGATGAACCAGATCTACACCTATGTCCAGATCCCACTAAAACTGACCGGACAGAATGCCTCCGGCGAGTTATATGTATACACGAACAAAAAGAATTTAAGTAATCCGGATGCGGAACTGACTGCGTTTTTACATCTGGATCTCGATCATCTGGGCTCTACGGATGTTTCGGTCAAAATGCTCCGCAAAAATGTGGATACCAGATTTTACATTGACAATGATGCTTCCTATGATCTGTTGGAAAAACATCTGCCGATCTTAGAGAAGCGGCTGCAAAAGCGGGGATATACCTGTAAGATATCGATCACGAATGAGTCAAAGAAAGTGGATTTTGTAACCGACTTTTTAGAGCAGGATCTGCCACCGGCAGGAACCCTGCGCCGTTATTCCTTTGATATGAAAGCATAAGAGATGGGAGAAAAGAGGATGCAGCAACAGGAAAAAAAAGAATTAAAGACGGCTGTTGCACTTGCCTACGAACCGGGAGACCGTGCACCGAAGATACTTGCAACCGGAAAGGGCGAGGTCGCAGAGCGTATCATTGAAAAGGCAAAAGAAAATGATGTTCCGTTTTATCAGGATAACAAGTTAGCGGAAACGCTTTCCAGATTACAGATCGGGGATGCGATCCCGCCGGAATTGTATGACGTGGTGGCAGAGATCCTTGTCTTTGTGGATGACATGGATCGCATGAAGGCAAAACTGGACAAAGCAGGATTACTATGAACAAACGAAAAACGGGAGCGGAGTACGAGCGTTTTGCAGCGGACTATTTAAAGCAGAAGGGCTATCGTATTCTGGAACAGAATTACCGCACCGCTTCGGGAGAGATCGACCTGATCGCCGAAGAGGCAGATGGAACACTTGTCTTTTGTGAGATAAAATACCGCAGCAGCAGCGTGTGCGGCATGCCACAGGAGGCAGTGAATGAAAAAAAGCAGAGACGGATCAGTAAGACTGCGTTACATTATTATGCGTACCACGGTTATGCAGAAGGACGTCCCTGCCGGTTTGATGTGATCTCCATTTATGGGGACGGACAGGTAATGCATCTGAAAAATGCGTTTGAATTTCAAGGGTAAGAGAGGAAACTGCCTTGTATCAGTTAAAATATAAAAATAATGACACCATTTTAAAACAGGAAACGTATCCGATGCCGGATGGAACAGAACTTGTACTGTTAAAATATCCGCTGCTAGAGCAGACCGGTATTGTGGGACACTGTTTTTCCACGAGATATGGAGGCGTGAGCGAGGGCTTTTTGGGAAGCATGAACTTGAGTTTTTCCAGAGGGGATAAAAAAGAAAACGTGGAGGAAAACTTCAGACGGATCACATCGGTACTGGGGAAAGGGATAGAAGATCTTGTTTTTACCGACCAGACCCACACCACCAATGTGAGAAAAGTGACGGCGGCAGATGCCGGATGCGGTATCGTAAAAGAACGTAAGTATACGGATATCGACGGACTGATCACAGATGAGCCGGGGCTGGTGTTAGCGACGTTTTATGCGGACTGCGTGCCACTATATTTTGTCGATCCGGTGCATCGTGCGATCGGGCTTTCCCATTCCGGCTGGCGGGGAACCGCAGGCAGGATGGGAGCGGTGACTTTGGCGGCAATGGAAAGAGAATACGGAACAAAGCCGCAGGATGTCATCTGTGCCATCGGACCATCCATCTGTCAGGAATGTTATGAAGTCAGTGAAGATGTGGCAGAAGCATTTCAAAAGGAATTTAAGGGCAGAGAAGAGGAAATTTTAGATCCGAAAGGAAATGGAAAATACCAGTTGGATCTCTGGCGTGCAAATGAGATCGTGTTGCGGGAAGCCGGGGTAGTAAAAGAGCATCTTGCAGTGACGAACCTTTGCACCTGCTGCAACCCGGATGGATTGTTTTCCCACCGGGCAAGCGCAGGCAAAAGAGGAAATCTGGGCGCGTTCCTGTTTTTAAAAGAATAGAGAGGAAGAAAGAAAAATGAAAAAAGCAGATCAGAAAAGTTATGTAGATTATATGGTAGAGGAGACAAAAAAGATCCTTGCGATCGACAGCCCGTCCGGCTACACCAAACAGGTGGCAGAATATGTCATGGGCGAGTATCGTGCACTGGGCTATGAGCCGCAGTTGACCGTAAAGGGCGGCATCCTGGTTTCTCTTGGCGGGAAAAATAAGGAAGATGCCGTCATGTTAGAGGCACACATTGACACCTTAGGTGGTATGGTGCGCGAGATCAAGGGCGACGGAAGGTTAAAGATCAGCCCGATCGGAGGCATGAACGCAAACAATGCAGAGGCTGAGAACTGCCGTATTGCGACCAGATTTTCCGGTGTATACGAGGGAACCTGCCAGCTTGAAAATGCCTCTGTCCATGTGAATGGAGATTACAGTGACAAAAAGAGAACTTTTGATGAGGTTGAGATCGTGATCGATGAGCCGGTTTCCAGCAAAGAAGACGTGGAAAAACTGGGCATTATGGTCGGAGACTTTGTCTGCTTTGACCCGAGAACCGTTGTGACAAAGAGCGGTTACATCAAGAGCCGTTTCCTGGATGACAAATTAAGTGTTGGCATCCTCTTAGGCTATGCAAAATATTTAAAAGAAGAAAAGGTAACACCGGAGCGCGCCGTTTATCAGCACATTACAGTATACGAAGAGGTTGGACACGGCGGAGCAGCATCCATCCCGCAGGGCGTGACCGAAGTCATTTCCGTTGATATGGGATGTATCGGAACCGGGCTGACCTGTAAAGAGACACAGGTATCGATCTGTGCAAAGGACAGCAGAGGACCGTACAACTATGACGTTGTGACCGGACTGATCGAAGCGGCAAAAAGAGAAAATCTCGATTTTGCAGTGGATGTCTATCCATACTATGGTTCCGATGCGGATGTGGCGCTGACTGCGGGGTATGATGTGCGCCACGGGTTGATCGGTGCAGGAGTCTATGCTTCCCATGGTTATGAGAGAAGCCATAAAGACGGTGTGTGGAATACGTTCGCACTGCTCTGCTCTTATCTTGGATAGAAACGGACTTAAGAGAATCTTAAAAATTTCCTAGGAAACTCTTTATTGTATTCGAATACCTCCCATGCTATATTAACTGTATTAAAACAGATAGTACGGTTAGTACAGATGGGAGGTATTTCTTTGATACAGTTAAATTACCGGGATTCCAAACCGATTTACGAACAGATCAAAGACGGATTTCGAAAATTAGTGATATCCGGTTCGCTGTTAGCGGATGAAAAGCTTCCTTCGGTCCGGGAACTTGCATCAAGCCTTGCGATCAATCCGAATACGATCCAGAAAGCGTACCGGGATTTAGAGAGTGAAGGCTATCTCTACACGATAGCCGGGAGAGGAACTTTTGTAGCGAAGCAGGAAGAAATATTGGATACCAGACAGGAGGAGCTGCTTGGACAGTTTGATGAAGTGGTGGAAGAACTTTTCTTCCTGTCCGTAAAAGAAGCTGATCTGGCAGAGCGAATGAAGAAACTGGCGAAGGGAGGAGAAAATCAGTGATACAGGTGACACAGTTGGAGAAATCCTTTGATGATTTTCATGCGTTAAATGGAGTAGATATGCATGTTGGAAAAGGCGAGATCTATGGTCTGGTAGGACCAAACGGAGCCGGAAAATCGACATTGATCCGTCATCTTACGGGAGTTTACCGTCCGGATGCAGGGCAGGTGCTCATTGCTGGAGAACCGGTATTTGAGAACCGGAATGTAAAGGCAAAATTTGCATACATCCCGGATGAACTGTTTTATTTCATGCAGGCGGATACGCTGGAGATGAAACGCTTTTATGAGGGTATTTACCCGGAATTTGATGGGAAACTGTTTTACCGGATGCAGGAATTTTTCCCGAATATCGATATGAAACGAAGCATCCGACGCCTTTCTAAAGGAATGCAGAAACAGGTTGCATTCTGGCTGGCAATCTGCTGTAAACCGGAGCTTTTGATCTTAGATGAGCCGGTGGACGGACTGGATCCTGTGATGCGCCGCCAGATCTGGAGCATTATCATGTCAGAGGTGGCAGAAAAACAGATGACAGTACTGGTTTCTTCACACAACCTCCGTGAGTTAGAGGATGTCTGTGACCACGTGGGCATCATGCACCGCGGCAAGATCATGGTGGAGCGTTCCTTAAGTGATTTGCAGGGCAGCGTTTCCAAGATCCAGGTGGCATGCCAGAACGGAATGCCAAAACTGCCGGAACAGTTCGATGTGTTACACATGTCTAATACCGGACGGGTCTATACACTGATCGTCAAAGGAAATCCGAAAGAAGCGCAGGCGGCATTGGAAGTATATAATCCTGCAATTGTGGATGTACTTCCTCTGACACTGGAAGAAATCTTTATCTATGAAATGGGAGGGGCAGATTATGAAGTCAAAGACATCCTTTTTTAATGCGACGATATTTAAGAAAAATATCTCCCATTACTGGCCGGTCTGGGTCGTGTTCCTGTGTTATCTGATCTTTCTGCTGCCAGTCCGTATCTGGTCAGATACAGCAGATTATCAGAGCTATTATGCCGAGACTGGAATGTCGGCAGCTGCAACACAGTACCAGGTGATCGGAAGTGTGATCCGCGGTGCGGTAATGCCGATCCCTTATTTTATATTTGCGCTGGTAGCAGCACTGGTGGTATTTTCCTATCTTTATAACGCAAGGACAGCAAATACCATGCATGCACTTCCGGTCAACCGGTTTGAGCTGTTTGTGACCAATTATATATCGGGAATTCTGTTTCTCATCATACCGGAACTGATCGCCTTTGTGGCAGCAGTGATCGTGAGCCTTGTCAATCAGGTTACAGTGATCGAGTATCTGTTCTGGTGGCTGTTATGTACGATGGGCGTAAGCTTTTTTGCTTATTCCATGGCAGTGTTTGTGGCAATGTTTACCGGACTGTCGATTGCGATACCGTTTTATTACATCATAGTGAATTATCTTTATGTCGGATGTTATTATCTGATCCATACAGTGGAGCAGAAATTATGTTACGGACTTGGGGACAGTTCCTGGGATCCGGGCAGAAGCTGCATGCTGTCACCGATGTATTATATGAACAACAATCTGCGTGCGCGTGTGGTATATGATAACGAGGGCGGTTTTCCAACTGGTATATTCATTACAGGAGGACATCTTGTGACTGGTTATGTGGTTGTGGGAGTCGTTCTGGTTGTGCTGGCATATCAGCTCTATAAGAGGCGTCAGTTAGAATGTGCGGGGGATCTGATCAGCATCCGCATTGTAAAACCGTTGTTCCGCTGGGGAATGTCATTCTGTTGTGGCATCCTGTTTGCATTATTCGTAACGAGTGTGATTGAAAATGCGCGTGGCTGGGTCAACAATTACGCATGTATGCTGATTTCCATGCTGATTGGCTGTGCAATTTTTTTCTGGGTGGCAGAAATGCTGCTGCAGAAAAATTTCCGGGTATTTTCGAAGAAAAGACTGGCAGAGTGGACGGTGATCGCTGTGATGTCAGTCGGATTTTTAACCCTGTTTGAGTTTGATGCGTTTAAGATCGAGCGGAAACTGCCGCAGGAAAATGAGGTCGAGATGGCATTTGTCAATATGGATTTCCCAATAGAAGTAGCACAGGAGGATCTATCCAGACTGTTAAGTATACATCGGCAGATTATTGACAGCAAAAAGGTATATCAGAAAAATGAAAAAGACCCTGATGGAAAATACTATTATACAACGATTCGATATTATCTGAAAAATGGCAAGGACATTGAAAGACGGTATGCAATCCCAGTAACGGAAGAGTATCTTTCCGATGCAGCATCACCTGTGGCACAGATCATTTCCTGGGAAGAAGATCCAGAGTGCATGAAAAAACAGATTTTGGGAAGATCCTATACAGACAACCGTTATTATGCAGGTTCCATCGATCTGTATTCCGATGCGGGAGATGCATTTACCTATTACTTTGAGCCGGAAGAACTCGAGGAGATCGAAGATGCCGTGATGGCCGATATTGAGGAAGGAAATTTTGACATGTACCAGATCATGAGCACACAATCAGATACGGACTACTACGTCAATGGTTTAAGTCTTCTTTATTATAATCAGCACAGTCAGTATGATATGTGGGATTACTGCTACAATTATAGAGAGTATAAACAACAGGAAGATGGAAAAGATGCATCCATATCGTTTACAAAAACCATGGATTCCAACCGTTATATTTCGTTTGGACCAGAATGTAAGCATACGATTGAGACATTAAAAAAACTTGGAATTACGGACGAAAAATGGAAGCTGTTTACGCGTGCCGCATATGATAAGCTGGAGGCTGAGATGTAAAACCAAAGAAAAAGAGTTTCACAGAGTTGCGGAACTCTTTTTTTTATTGTAAACTATAGGAAACGCATGTGGCAGGAAAGTGACATGCGTTGCATTATGCTTAGATGAAGTTGGAGGTAAAAATGAGTAAACCAGTAGTAGCGATTGTGGGACGCCCGAATGTCGGAAAATCTACGTTGTTTAATACTCTTGCAGGAGAGCGTATTTCAATCGTAAAGGATACACCGGGTGTAACAAGAGACCGCATTTATGCGGAAGTAACCTGGCTGGACCGCGAATTTACTTTGATAGACACCGGAGGAATCGAGCCGGAGAGCAAAGACGTTATCCTGTCACAGATGAGAGAGCAGGCAGAAATTGCCATTGGAACAGCGGATGTCATCATGTTCATTACGGATGTGAGACAGGGCTTACAGGATTCGGATGCCAAGGTGGCAGATCTGCTGCGCCGTTCCGGAAAGCCGGTCGTGCTTGTTGTCAATAAAGTGGACAATTTTGAAAAATATATGCCGGATGTCTATGAGTTCTATAACCTTGGGATCGGCGATCCATTCCCGGTTTCCGCAGCATCCATGTTAGGACTGGGGGATATGTTAGACGAAGTCATCAAATATTTCCCTGACTACAAAAAAGGCGGGGAAGAGGATGACAGACCAAAGGTAGCCATTATTGGAAAACCCAATGTTGGAAAATCGTCCCTGATCAACAAGCTGGCACAGGAAGACCGTGTCATCGTATCGGATATCGCAGGTACGACCCGTGATGCCATAGATACGGATATCCGTTATAATGGAAAAGACTATGTCTTTATCGATACGGCAGGACTGCGCCGCAAGAACAAAATCAAGGAAGAAATCGAGCGTTACAGTATCATCCGTGCGGTAACAGCGGTTGAGCGTGCCGATGTCTGCGTGATCGTGATCGATGCGACTGAGGGTGTGACTGAGCAGGATGCCAAGATCGCAGGAATTGCACATGAGCGTGGAAAAGGTATCATCATTGCAGTCAACAAATGGGATGCAGTAGAAAAAGACGATAAGACGATTTACCGTCATACCGAAAAGATCCGCCAGATCTTAAGCTTTATGCCGTATGCAGAGATCTTGTTTATTTCCGCAAAATCAGGACAGCGTCTGAACAAATTGTTTGAACTGATCGACGTTGTTATTGAGAACAACAGCATGCGTGTGGCAACCGGAGTCTTAAACGAGATCGTGGCAGAGGCAGTCGCAATGCAGCAGCCGCCTTCTGACAAAGGAAAGAGACTGAAGATTTACTATATCACACAGGCAGCAGTAAAACCGCCTACTTTTGTTATCTTTGTCAATGACAAGGAACTGATGCACTTTTCCTATACCCGTTATCTCGAAAACAGGATTCGTGATACATTCGGGTTCCGTGGAACAGCGCTCAAGTTTATCATACGGGAGAGGAAGGAAGAAAAATAATGATCGGGGCAAGAATTGCCGCATTAGCGGTTGGATATGTACTGGGACTGTTTCAGACCGGTTATATCTATGGAAAAAAACATGGGGTGGATATCCGCACACAGGGAAGCGGAAACGCCGGAACAACCAATACGCTGCGCGTGTTAGGCTGGAAAGCAGGACTTGTCACATTTGCAGGCGATCTGTTTAAGGCGATCTTTGCAGTAGTTATCATTCATTTTCTGTTTATCGGAAAGTATCCGGATTCAATCAAATTACTGGAATTATACGCAGGTTTCGGAGCTGTGCTGGGACACAATTTCCCATGCTACCTTAAATTCAAAGGGGGAAAGGGAATTGCATGTACATCTGGTATGATCCTGGCAGTCTGCCCTCTGGCAGCTCCAATCTGCCTGATCCTTTTTATCGGTGCAGTTGCCATCACAAGATATGTATCTTTAGGTTCTATCCTGGTCGTGACCGCTTATCTGATCCAGGTGATCATTTTTGGACAGAATGGTATGTTACATGTGGCATCCTCTGATCGGATCGAGTTTTACATTGTGAGCGCATGCTTTACCGGTATGGCACTGTGGAGACACCGCGCGAACATTGGACGATTGCTGAATGGAACAGAAAATAAATTTGGTATGAAGAAAAAATAAAGCAGCTTTGGAAAGGCATGGAGATGAAAATGAAGAAAAAAATAGCAGTACTTGGTGCGGGAAGCTGGGGAAGTGCACTTTCTCTGGTGCTTGCAACCAACGGACATGATGTGACCCTGTGGTCGATCGCAGAAGATGAGATCAAAATGCTTCAGGAAAAACATGAGCATGTTGACAAATTGCCGGGAGTAAAGCTGCCGGAGAGCATTTCCTATACAACAGATATGGAGGAGGCGGTTTCTGGCAAAGAATTTCTGATCCTGGCGGTTCCGTCCGTATTTACCAGAAGCACGGCAAAGAGTATGGCTCCTTATGTAAAAGAGGGACAGATTGTCGTATGTGTCGCAAAGGGGATCGAGGAAGATACCTTAATGACATTGTCTGAAATCGTAGAGCAGGAGATCCCTGTGGCGGATGTTGCCGTTATGTGTGGACCAAGCCATGCCGAGGAAGTCGGCAGGAAGCTTCCGACCACTGTTGTTGCAGGTGCACATAAAAAAGCAACTGCAGAGGCAGTGCAGGATATCTTTATGAATGAAGTATTCCGCGTTTATACGAGCCCTGATGTGCTCGGCATGGAGCTTGGCGGTTCTTTAAAGAATGTCATCGCACTGGCAGCAGGTATGGCAGACGGGCTTGGCTACGGAGACAATACCAAAGCGGCACTGATCACCAGAGGCATCACAGAGATGGGACGTCTTGCCCTTGAGATGGGTGCAAAATATGAGACGTTAAGCGGACTGACCGGGATCGGTGATCTGATCGTGACCTGTGAGAGCAGACACAGTAGAAACCGCAAGGCGGGAATGCTGATGGGACAGGGCTATACGATGAAACAGGCGACGGACGAGGTAAAGATGGTCGTAGAGGGCATTTATTCTGCCAAGGCTGCCATTGCGTTAGCACATAAATATCAGGTGGATATGCCGATCATCGAGGAAGTCAACAAAGTTTTATTTGAGGATAAACCGGCAAAAGATGCCGTAAAAGAACTGATGATGCGTGACAGACGCGCAGAACACAGTGGATTGGAATGGGAAGCATAAAATGGAACAGCAGAAGATCAGAATCATCTATCATTCAAAAGAGATCGAAAAATTAACGTATATCGACGGCAAAAGTGACTGGATCGATCTGCGTGCAGCAGAGAACGTCACATTAAAAAAAGGCGAATTTAAACTTATCAACCTTGGAATCTCCATGGAACTTCCAAAGGGGTATGAGGCAGTGATCGTACCGCGCAGCTCAACCTATAAAAATTTCGGGATCATCCAGACCAACCATATGGGTGTGATCGATGAGAGCTATTGCGGAGACGATGATATCTACTATATGCCGGCACTTGCAATGCGGGACACCGAGATCCATATCAATGACCGGATCTGTCAGTTCCGGATCCAGAAACATCAGCCTTCTATCGTATTTGAAGAGGTCGATCACTTCGGAAATGAAAACCGCGGCGGGATTGGAAGCACAGGCATCCAATAGTTGTCCGTCAAAGTGTATAAAAAAACATGCAGTTTCCGTCAGAATGACGAAACAGAATAAAAACAGTCGAAAGCACTGTGATATGTCACAAGAAAACAAACAATTCTTTGTGTAGGCGGCATATGGCAATTTCGGCTGTTTTTTTGTATAGTATAACTATCAAAAAACGAAGCAAACATATTAGGAGGTTTATACCAATGGCAAGTTTATCTTTAAAAAATATTTGCAAAGTATATCCAAACGGCTTTGAAGCTGTTAAGGATTTCAATCTTGAAGTAGAAGATCAGGAGTTCATCATTTTCGTAGGACCATCTGGATGTGGTAAATCTACAACACTTCGTATGATCGCCGGACTGGAAGAGATCTCTTCTGGTGAGTTCAGAATCGACGGAAAATTAATGAACGACGTTGAGCCGAAGGACAGAGATATCGCAATGGTATTCCAGAACTACGCTCTGTACCCACACATGACAGTATTCGATAACATGGCATTCGGATTAAAATTAAGAAAAGTTCCGAAGGATGAGATCAAGAAAAAAGTAGAAGAGGCTGCAAGAATCCTTGACCTTGAGAAATTATTAGACCGTAAACCAAAGGCTTTATCCGGTGGTCAGAGACAGCGTGTTGCTATGGGTCGTGCGATCGTTCGTAATCCTAAGGTATTCCTTATGGATGAGCCGTTATCCAACCTGGATGCAAAACTTCGTGTGCAGATGCGTTCCGAGATCTCTTCTTTACATAACAGATTAAAAGCAACCATCATCTACGTTACACATGATCAGACAGAGGCTATGACATTAGGTACCAGAATCGTCGTATTAAAAGATGGTGTTATCATGCAGGTTGACTCTCCGCAGAAATTATACAACGAGCCGAACAACTTATTCGTTGCAGGTTTCATCGGATCTCCTCAGATGAACTTCATCGATACCACATGCAAAGTAGAAGGCGAGAAAGTAACTCTTACCTTTGATAATACAACAATCGTTTTACCACCAGCAAAAGCAAAGAAATTAATCGACGCTGGCTGCAACGGCAAAACAGTTGTTATGGGTATCAGACCAGAGGATATCGGAGATTCCGAGATCGAGATCGAAGCTCACAAAGACTGCACATTTGAGGCAGATATCACAGGATATGAGTTATTAGGTTCTGAGGTATTATTATACTTCAAAGCAGGTGGAGCAAGCCTGACAGCAAAAGTTGACTCAAGAACAACTGCTCGTATGGGAGACCATATCAAATTAGCTCTGGATCCTGAGAAGATTCATGTATTTGACAAAGAAACTGAATTGACAATTACCAACTAATTCGGTAAAATTAAACAAAACAGGATAAATAGAAACTGGGTGCAGGCTATGTACCCAGTTTTTGTTCGTGTTACCGATAGCAAAGAGAAAGGGTATAGTAAATGATTTCCAATCATAAGATTCAGGCGGCGCTGGATGAGATCAAGGAGATTTCCAGAACGGATATGGCGCTTTATACCGAAAAAGGAAAATTAGTTGCTGCAACTTTTCCGATGGAAGAAGATTTAGAAGATGCAGTCGTTTCATTTGCAGATTCGATGGCAGAGAGCCAGATGTTGTCTGGCTGCCATTTCTTTAAGGTGGTGGTAGAGGGAGAGTTAGAATACATCCTTTTAACCAAATCACAGGCAGAGGATGCATACATGGTGGGCAGACTGGCAGTCTGTCAGATCCGGAATCTGGCAGCGGCTTATATGGAACAGTTTGACCGTAACAACTTTATGCAGAACATATTGTTAGGCAACATGCTCGTGGTGGACATGTATAACAAAGCGAAAAAGCTACATGTGGAACAGGCAGAGCGTGTGGTATTTGTCATTGATGTGGGAAGCAAAAAGGACAGTGCAGCGGTAGAACTCATAAAAAATCTGTTTGCAACCAAGATGCGTGACTATGTGACCGAAGTAGATGAACAGAGCATCGTACTGATCAAAGATGTGCGTGACATGAAAGAGGATGAGGATTTACAGAGCCTTGCCGATATGATCGTGGATAATATGCACACAGAAGTCATGATCCGTGCAAGAGTCGGCTATGGAAACCGTGTAAGTAATTTACAGGATATTGCCCGTTCTTATCAGGAAGCAAAGATGGCACTTGAGGTAGGCAGGATCTTCTATGCGGAGCGAGAGACGATCGCATATCGTTATCTGGGCATCGGACGTTTGATCTACCAGCTTCCGATGAGCTTATGCGAGATGTTTATCCATGAGGTATTTGGGGACGAGATACCGGATGTGTTTAACGAAGAGACTTCCACAACGATCCAGAAATTTTTTGAAAATAACCTTAATATTTCAGAGACGGCAAGACAGTTATACGTCCACCGGAATACGTTAGTATACCGGTTAGAGCGGTTGGAAAAGATGATAGGTCTTGATATCCGCCGGTTTGATGATGCAATGACCTTTAAGATCGCGCTGATGGTCCTTGCACATATGAATTATCAGAAAGCAGAGGAGCGGTAAGTTATGGCAAACAAGGCATCTTATGATGAGCATAGTATTGCAGTTTTAGAGGGGCTTGAGGCAGTACGAAAACGTCCGGGTATGTATATCGGCAGTGTTTCAAGAAAAGGTTTGAACCATCTGATCTATGAGATCGTGGACAACGCAGTGGACGAGCACTTAGCAGGTGCCTGTGATACGATCCATGTGACATTGGAGTCAGATGGTTCCTGTACGGTGGAAGATAACGGACGGGGTGTTCCCGTAGGAATGCACGCCAAAGGAGTATCCGCAGCGCGTATCGTCTACACCACGCTGCACGCAGGTGGAAAATTTGACGATTCTGCATATAAGACAAGTGGAGGACTGCACGGCGTTGGTTCTTCGGTCGTGAATGCGTTATCCACTTATATGGACGTGGAGATCAGCCGTGAGGGATATGTCCACCATGACAGGTATGAGCGCGGGGTGCCGGTTGTTGAACTGGTAGACGGACTTTTGCCCAAAATCGCAAAGACCAAAAAGACCGGAACAAAAGTAAACTTCCTTCCGGATCCGGAGATCTTTGAAAAAACACGGTTCAAGGAAGACGAAGTTAAAAGCCGTATGCACGAGACCGCATACTTAAATCCGGCACTGACCATCATTTACGAAGACCGCCGCGGAGCGGAAGTCGAGCATATCGTATACCATGAGGAAGAGGGCATCCGGGGCTTTGTCAAGGATTTAAACAAGAGCAGCGAGACATTACATGATGTGGTCTATTTCAAGGGAGAGATGGAAAACATCACGGTGGAGGCAGCATTCCAGTACACCAACGAATTCCATGAAAATATCCTGGGGTTCTGTAATAACATCTTTAATGCCGAGGGTGGAACTCACATAACCGGATTTAAGACGGTATTTACCACTGTGATCAACTCTTATGCAAGAGAGCTTGGCATTTTAAAAGAAAAGGACGCAAACTTTACCGGAGCGGATGTACGAAATGGAATGACAGCAGTGGTTTCCATCAAACATCCGGACCCGCGTTTTGAGGGACAGACAAAGACCAAACTGGACAACCAGGATGCCTCCCGCGTCACGGCAAAAGTGACCGGAGATGAGATCCAGCTTTATTTCGATAAAAACTTAGAGACGTTAAAGACGGTCATTTCCTGTGCGGAAAAAGCGGCAAAGATCCGTAAGACCGAGGAAAAGGCAAAGACCAATCTTTTGACCAAACAGAAATTCTCCTTTGATTCGAATGGAAAACTGGCAAACTGCGAGAGCAGGGATGCTTCCAAATGTGAGATCTTTATTGTCGAGGGAGATTCTGCGGGTGGTTCGGCAAAGACAGCCAGAGACCGTAATTTCCAGGCGATCTTACCGATCCGTGGAAAGATCTTAAATGTGGAAAAAGCAAGTATTGACAAGGTGCTCGCCAATGCCGAGATCAAGACGATGATCAACGCGTTTGGCTGCGGCTTTTCCGAAGGGTACGGCAACGATTTCGATATCACGAAGCTGCGCTATGACAAGATCATCATCATGGCAGATGCGGATGTGGATGGAGCACATATCTCCACCCTGCTTTTAACCCTGTTCTATCGTTTTATGCCGGAACTGATCTATGAGGGACATGTCTATGTTGCCATGCCGCCTCTTTACAAGACGATCCCTGCGAAGGGAGAGGAGGAATACCTCTACGATGATGCGGCACTGGAACGGTATCGTAAGACCCACAAAGGAAACTTCACGCTGCAGCGTTACAAAGGTCTGGGCGAGATGGATGCAGAGCAGCTCTGGGAGACCACATTAAACCCGGAAACAAGGATGTTAAAGCGGATAGAGATCGAGGATGGCAGAATGGCATCGGATATCACAGAGCTTCTGATGGGCAATGATGTACCGCCTAGAAAGATGTTTATCTATGAGCATGCGACAGATGCTATTTTGGATGTTTAAATCGAAGAACGGAGATAAGGTGGAATGAGACAGGAAGAACAGATTATCCGCACAGAGTATTCAGAACTGATGCAGAAATCTTATATAGATTATGCGATGAGCGTTATCGTGGCGCGTGCACTTCCCGATGTGAGGGACGGATTAAAGCCGGTACAGAGACGTACCTTATACGATATGTATGAACTTGGCATCCGCTATGATAAACCATATCGTAAGAGTGCCCGTATCGTCGGAGATACCATGGGTAAATATCATCCGCATGGAGACAGCTCGATCTATGGAGCACTGGTCGTACTGGCACAGGATTTTAAGATGGGACTCCCGCTTGTGGACGGTCACGGTAACTTTGGTTCCATCGAGGGAGATGGAGCGGCTGCCATGCGTTATACCGAGGCAAGACTGCAGCGGATCACGCAGGAGGCTTATCTGGCAGACTTAGACAAAGACGTGGTGGATTTTGTGCCAAACTTTGATGAGACCGAAAAAGAGCCGGAGGTACTTCCGGTAAAGGTGCCAAACCTGCTGTTAAACGGAGCGGAAGGGATCGCGGTCGGTATGACGACCAGCATCCCGCCGCATAATTTCGGCGAAGTCATTGACGGTGTGATCGCCTACATGAAAAACCCGGATATCAACACCGAGCAGATGATGCAGTATATCCCGGGACCGGATTTCCCTACAGGTGGGATCGTTGCGAACAAGGATGAACTGTTAGCCGTGTATGCAACCGGTACCGGAAAGATCAAGATCCGTGGAAAAGTTGAGGTAGAACAGGGAAAAGGTGGAAAAGACCGTCTGGTCATTACCGAGATCCCATATACCATGATAGGGGCAAACATCGGAAAATTCTTAAATGATGTCTACAGTCTGGTCGAGACGAAAAAGACAAACGATATCGTGGATATCACGAACCAGTCTTCCAAAGAGGGCATCCGTATCGTGCTGGAACTCCGCAAGGGTGCAGATGTCGAGAATTTAAAGAATCTGCTCTATAAAAAGACCAAACTGGAAGATACCTTTGGTGTCAATATGCTTGCCGTGGCAGACGGAAAGCCGGAGACGATGGGCATTGTCCCGATCATAAGACATCATGTGAATTTCCAGTATGAACTTGCTACCAGAAAGTATAAGACCCTGCTTGCCAAGGAATTAGATAAAAAAGAGATCCAGGAAGGACTCATCAAGGCAACGGATGTGATCGACCTGATCATCGAGATCCTGCGTGGAAGTAAAAATGTCAAGGATGCGAGAGCATGTCTGACCGAGGGTATTACCGATGCGATCACATTCAAATCGGCACAGTCTAAAAAGGATGCCGCACAGCTCCGCTTTACAGAGCGGCAGACGACAGCAATTTTAGAGATGCGGTTACAGAAGCTGATCGGACTGGAGCTGGAAGCCTTATTAAAAGAGCATGACGAGACATTAAAGAATATTGCAAGATATGAGGAGATCTTAGGCAGCCGTGCCGTGATGGCAAAAGTCATCATCAAAGAGTTAGAGGGCTACAAGAAGAACTATGACCGCCCGAGAAAGACCGTGATCGCCAACCTCGAAGAGGCAGTGGTCGAAGAAAAGAAGATCGAAGAGATGGATGTGGTATTCTTAATGGACCGCTTCGGTTACGCAAAGACGGTGGATGTCTCTGCCTACGAGAGAAACAAAGAGGCGGCAGATGCAGAAAACCGTTATGTCTTGACCTGTAAGAACACGGACAAGATCTGTATCTTTACGAATACCGGGCAGATGCACCTGTTAAAAGTACTGGATCTTCCGTTTGGAAAATTCCGTGACAAGGGGACACCGATCGACAATTTGAGTAATTATGACAGTAAGACAGAAAACTTTATTTATATCATCAACCTTGGTGCGATCAGCAGCAGAAAAGTGATCTTCGGAACGAAAAATGCAATGTTAAAGGTTGTGGATGGAAGCGAATTTGATGTGGCAAAGCGTACAACGGCGGCAACCAAGTTAAACGATGGCGACGAACTGTTATTTGTCCGGGTGCTTGAGGAAACGGCTGATCCGGAAGCGGCAGACAGAACGGAAACACTTATCATGCAGTCAGAGAAGGATTTCTTCCTGCGCATCGAGGTGTCAACGATCCCGGAAAAGAAAAAGGGAGCTGTTGGTGTCCGCGGCATGAAACTTGGCATCGGGGATGTCCTTACCGCAATCTATCTGTTAAAAGACGATGAGGCAGTGACCGTAGAGGTCAAGGGCAAAGAGGTTACATTGAACCGCCTGCGCACAGCAGGACGTGATACGAAGGGAACGAAACGATGAAAACGACATGGGGCTACCGGATCTGGCAGATCGTATATCCGATCGGTATCTATTATGTGGTATCAAGCCTGATCTATTTTGCATTGGAACTGCTCATAGGAACAGCGGTGGAAACCTATATGCTGCGGCAGCTTGTCTGTGCGGCATGTACGATCCCGGTCACACTGCGGTTTTATCAGCAGGATGCCGTGATCCGCAACACGGTTTACGGTAAAAAACAGTTTAAACTGGATGGCGTACAGATCAGAAATATCCTGTGCACGATCCTTGCAGCAGCAACACTTGGCATTGCAGTCAACAATATCATTGCCATGACCCCGTTAATTTCTGCCTCTGCCGGATTTCAGACGGCAAACGAGTCCTTCTTTGGTGGAACGGTAGTGTATGAGCTGCTCGGCTCCTGCCTGATGGTGCCGATCGCAGAGGAACTTTTGTTCCGCGGCGTGGTTTATCAGAGATTAAAAGGGATGATGGGGACGGTGCCGCAGGCGATCGTCTTATCCGCACTTATTTTTGGTGCAGTTCATTTCAATCTCGTACAGTTCCTTTATGCCACGGTGTTGGGATGCTTGTTAGCGTATCTCTACGAAAAGACAGAATATTTTTATATTCCGGTACTCGGGCATATCGCGGCAAATACCATAGCGGTATGGCGTGCGGAGACAGGAGCATTGTCTTTTGCCTACGAACCGAGCGTAAAGGGGATCGGATTTACCATCGTGATGCTTCTTATTGCAGCAGGAGCGATCTGGATCTTTCATAGGAACTTTTCCGGAAAAACAGAGTAACAATTTAGATACAATTTCATAAAAACCAGAAAATGGTAAAGTGCAAAGAATTTAATTGAAAATTTTTTGCACTTTTTTTATGCCAAATTGTGCGTATGAAGTTGTTTAGATGAAAATTATTCCTATAGTGTCAGAAAATAATATATAAAAATAAGAATTATCAAATTATCAGACAATGGCGCGAAAAAATAGATAGACAAACGAAAAAGAAAGTTGTATATTAGGTTATAACAAGTTAAGAAAAAGACAACTGTTCTTCTGGCAAAGACACGAAGACAGTATCTGAATACACGAAGTGGAAAGGAAATGAAAGATGAAAGAGAAAAGGAACCGTTTTTCCGTATCTGGTGCATGTGACACACAAAAGGGTCTGTATGATCCAGCCTTTGAGCATGATAACTGTGGTATCGGCGCAGTGGTAAACATCAAGGGCATCAAGACACATGATACAGTAGCAAACGCTTTAAAGATCGTAGAAAACTTAAAACACAGAGCAGGAAAGGATGCAGAAGGAAAAACCGGTGATGGTGTCGGTATCCTGTTGCAGGTTTCCCATAAGTTCTTTTCCAAAGTGACAAAACCACTCGGGATCGAACTGGGAGAGGAACGCGATTATGGCGTCGGCATGTTTTTCTTTCCGCAGGATGAACTGAAACGTAATCGTGCCAAGAAGATGTTCGAGGTCATCGTAGAAAAAGAAGGTATGAAATTCTTAGGATGGAGAGAAGTACCGACCGACCCGACCAAGCTTGGACAGAAAGCAGTTGACTGTATGCCATACATCATGCAGGGATTTGTAAAACGTCCGGCAGAGGTGGAAAAGGGACTTGACTTTGACCGTAAATTATATGTTGCAAGACGTGTTTTTGAGCAGTCCAATGATGATACCTATGTGGTATCCTTATCCAGCAGAACAATCGTCTACAAAGGAATGTTCTTAGTAGAGCAGTTACGGTTATTCTTTGGCGATCTTCAGGATAAAGATTATGAGTCAGCGATTGCAACCGTTCATTCCCGTTTCTCCACCAACACAAATCCGAGCTGGGAGAGAGCACATCCAAACCGTTTTATCGTACACAACGGTGAGATCAATACCATCAAGGGAAATGCAGATAAGATGCTGGCACGTGAAGAGACAATGGAGTCCGAACACTTAAAAGGAGAACTTCAGAAAGTACTTCCGGTCATCAACAGTGAAGGTTCTGACTCGGCAATGTTAGATAACACGTTGGAGTTCCTTGTGATGAGTGGAATGGATCTGCCGCTTGCCGTTATGATCATGATACCGGAGCCATGGGCAAACAACCGGATCATGTCGCAGAAGAAAAAAGACTTCTATCAGTATTATGCAACCATGATGGAGCCATGGGACGGACCGGCTTCCATTCTTTTCTCAGATGGGGATCTGATGGGTGCAGTGCTTGACCGTAACGGACTTCGTCCTTCCCGTTACTATATTACCGATGATGATTACCTGATCTTGTCTTCCGAGGTCGGAGTACTTGACATCGACCCGACCAGGATCGTGGTAAAAGAGCGGTTACGTCCAGGTAAAATGTTACTGGTAGATACCGTGGCAGGACGTGTGATCGACGATGATGAGCTCAAAGAAACCTATGCGAGCAAACAGCCGTATGGTGAGTGGTTAGACCGTAACCTCTTAAAACTGGAAGACTTAAAAATCCCGAACGAGCGTGTGCCGGAGTACAGCAAGGAAGAACGTCAGAGAATGCAGAAAGCATTCGGTTATACGTTTGAGTCATTAAGAGAAGCAATCCTTCCGATGGCGAAAAACGGAGGCGAGGGTACCTCAGCCATGGGTATTGATACACCGCTTGCAGCACTTGCCAGTGATCATCAGCCGTTATTTAACTATTTCAAACAGCTGTTTGCACAGGTAACCAACCCGCCGATCGACTCCATCCGTGAGAAAGTGGTAACATCCACCACTGTTTACATTGGAGAAGACGGAAACCTTCTGGAAGAGAAAGCAAGCAACTGCCAGGTATTAAAGGTAAACAACCCGATCTTAACCAATACCGACCTGATGAAGATCAAAGCGATGAACGTGCCGGGATTTAAAGTAGAAGTCATTCCGATCATCTACTATAAAAACACCAGCCTTGAAAAAGCGATCGACCGTCTGTTTGTGGAAGCAGACCGTGCATACAGAGAGGGTGCAAATATCTTAATCCTTTCCGACCGTGGTGTGGATGAAAACCATGTTCCAATTCCATCCCTGCTTGCTGTATCTGCATTACAGCAGCATCTGGTCAGAACGAAAAAGAGAACCTCAGTTGCCATGATCTTAGAGTCCGGAGAACCAAGAGAAGTACATCATTTTGCAACACTGCTTGGTTATGGTGCCTGCGCGATCAACCCGTATCTGGCACAGGAGACGGTAAAACAGCTTGTGGACGAGCATATGTTAGACAAGGATTATTATGCAGCCGTTCAGGATTATAACTCCGCAATCTTAAACGGTATCGTAAAGATCGCATCCAAGATGGGTATTTCCACGATCCAGTCTTACGAAGGTTCCAAGATCTTCGAGGCGATCGGTATCGATAAAAAGGTCATCGACCGTTACTTTACCAATACAGTCAGCCGGATCGGAGGCATTACTTTAGAGGATATCGCAGAGGATGTCAATGAACTTCATTCTGCAGCATACGATCCACTTGGACTGGAAACTGACCTGACCCTTGACAGCAGAGGCCGTCATAAGATGAGAAGCGGAGCAGACCCTCATCTTTACAATCCGGCGACCATCCATCTGTTACAGGAGGCAACGAAACGTGGTGATTACCAGTTGTTCAAACAGTATACAGAACTGGTCAATAAAGAAGAAAACGAGATCACACTGCGTGGATTAATGGACTTTAACTATCCGAAAAAGGGCGTTCCGATTGAAGAAGTTGAGAGCGTAGAGTCGATCGTGACAAGGTTTAAAACAGGTGCGATGTCCTATGGTTCCATTTCACAGGAAGCACATGAGACACTTGCAATCGCAATGAACAGACTGCATGGAAAATCAAACTCCGGTGAGGGTGGTGAAGATGCAGAGCGTATCGCAAGCAAGAACAGTCCGGTAAACCGCTGTTCAGCGATCAAGCAGGTAGCATCCGGAAGATTTGGTGTAACCAGTCAGTACTTAGTCAGTGCACAGGAGATCCAGATCAAGATGGCACAGGGAGCAAAACCGGGCGAAGGTGGACATCTTCCGGGCAAAAAGGTTTATCCGTGGATCGCAAGGACCAGATTGTCTACACCGGGTGTATCATTGATCTCTCCGCCACCTCATCACGATATCTATTCGATCGAGGATTTGGAGCAGCTGATCTATGACTTAAAGAACTCTAACCGGGATGCAAGGATCACAGTAAAACTGGTATCAGAGGCAGGGGTCGGAACTGTTGCAGCAGGTGTTGCAAAGGCAGGCGCACAGGTTATTCTGATTTCAGGCTATGATGGAGGAACCGGTGCAGCACCATCAAGTTCTATCCACAATGCAGGACTGCCATGGGAACTTGGACTTGCAGAGACCCATCAGACCCTGATCTTAAACGGACTGCGTAACAAAGTCCGCATTGAGACAGATGGTAAGCTGATGAGCGGACGTGATGTTGCGATCGCAGCACTGCTAGGGGCAGAGGAGTATGGATTTGCAACAGCTCCCCTGGTAACGTTAGGCTGTGTCATGATGCGTGTCTGCAACCTGGATACCTGTCCGGCAGGTATCGCAACCCAGAACCCGGAACTGAGAAAACGTTTCGCAGGAAAACCGGAATATGTGGAAAACTTCATGCGTTTTATCGCACAGGAGTTAAGAGAATATATGGCAAAACTCGGCTGCAAGACCATTGATGAGATGGTAGGAAGAGCCGATCTGTTAAAGGTTCGTGAGAATTTATGCGGACGTGAAAAAGAGATCGACCTGTCCAAGATCTTAAATAATCCGTTTGCAGATGCCAAACAGAAAGTCATCTTTGATCCAAAACAGGTATATGACTTTGAACTTGAAAAGACAAAGGACATCACCGTACTGTTAAAACAGCTCGGACCTGCACTGGAGAAAAAACAGCGCAGAAGCATTGATGTGGAAGTAACGAATACCGACCGTTCCTTCGGTACGATCTTTGGTTCAGAGATCACCAAGAAATACGGTGGAGAGGGACTGGATGAGGATACCTTTATCGTGAAATGTAACGGCGCAGGCGGACAGAGCTTTGGAGCCTTTATTCCAAAAGGACTGACACTTGAGCTGGTCGGTGACTCAAACGACTACTTCGGAAAAGGATTATCCGGCGGCAAACTGGTCGTTTATGCTCCAGCCGGGGTAAAATACAAAAAAGATGAAAACATCATCATCGGTAACGTGGCACTTTATGGTGCAACAAGCGGAAAAGCCTTTATCAGCGGTGTGGCTGGCGAACGTTTCTGTGTTCGTAACTCAGGAGCATCTGCAGTTGTAGAGGGTGTAGGCGATCATGGATGTGAGTACATGACCGGAGGACGTGTGGTCGTATTAGGAAAAACAGGTAAAAACTTTGCAGCAGGTATGAGCGGTGGTATCGCTTATGTACTGGATGAGGACAACGACCTGTATACCAGGATCAATAAAGAGATGGTATTTTTGGAGGAAGTTTCCAATAAATACGACGTCATGGAATTAAAAGAGATGATCAATGAACACGTAGCTTTGACAAACTCAGAAAAAGGAAAAGAAATCTTAGATAACTTCAGTGAGTATCTGCCGAAATTCAAGAAGGTAGTTCCATATGATTATAATCGTATGCTCATGGCAATCGTGCAGATGGAAGAGAAAGGTTTATCTTCAGAACAGGCACAGATTGAGGCATTTTATGCGAACACAAGAAACTAAGAGTTTCTGGAAAGGACGATAAAAATGGGAAAACCAACTGGATTTATGGAATATGATAGAGAAAATGCGAAGGCAGTTGAGCCAAAGGAACGTATTTTAAATTTTAATGAATTTCACACGCCGCTTTCCAAAGAAAAACAGCGGATCCAAGGCGCGAGATGTATGAACTGCGGTGTTCCGTTCTGTCAGGCAGGCATGAATATCATGGGCATGACAAGCGGATGTCCGCTTCATAACCTTGTACCGGAATGGAATGATCTGGTCTATACCGGAAACTGGGAACAGGCATACAACCGTCTGAAAAAGACAAATAACTTCCCGGAGTTTACTTCAAGAGTCTGCCCGGCACTCTGCGAGGCAGCATGCACCTGTGGACACTGGGAGGATCCGGTCACCTGTAAGGCAAATGAACACGGTATTATCGAAAATGCTTACGAACAGGGCTATGCAAAGGCAAACCCGCCAAAGGTACGCACCGGAAAGAAAATTGCAGTTATCGGTTCCGGCCCTGCCGGACTGGCAGCAGCAGACCAGTTAAATAAAAGAGGACATCTGGTCACTGTTTATGAAAGAGATGACCGTGTCGGTGGACTTCTGATGTATGGTATTCCGAACATGAAACTTGAGAAATGGGTCATTGACCGCAAGGTCGATATCATGAAAGAGGAAGGCATCGAGTTTGTTACCGGAGTCAATATCGGAAAGGACATAAAGGCAGCAAAACTGTTAAAAGAATATGACCGTGTCATCTTAGCCTGCGGAGCAAAAAATCCAAGAGATATCAAGGCTCCGGGCAGAGATGCAAAAGGCATCTATTTTGCCGTTGATTTCTTAAAAGCAACCACAAAGAGTCTGCTTGATTCTGATTTGAAAGATGGAAACTATATTTCTGCAAAAGGCAAAAAAGTGGTCATCATCGGAGGCGGTGATACCGGAAATGACTGTGTGGGAACCTCCATCCGTCATGGCTGCGCAAGTGTCACACAGCTTGAAATGATGCCGAAGGCACCGGAAACAAGAGCAGAGAACAACCCATGGCCGGAGTGGCCGAAGGTCTGCAAGACTGATTATGGTCAGGAAGAAGCGATCGCCGTATTCGGACATGACCCGCGTATTTATCAGACCACAGTCAAAGAGTTCTTAAAGGATAAGAATGGCAATTTAAACGGACTGGTTACCGTACAGCTTGAGAGCAAAAAAGATGAGAAAACCGGACGAATGGTAATGGCAGAGATACCCGGCTCAGAAAAGAAACTGGATGCAGATCTTGTGCTGATCGCAGCAGGTTTCCTTGGAACCGAAAAATATGTGGCAGACGCATTTGGTGTGGAATTAAATGCCAGAACCAATGTTGCAACCGCAGAAGGCGAATATGCAACCAATGTCAAAAATGTATTTGCAGCAGGAGATGTCCACAGGGGACAGTCACTGGTCGTATGGGCAATCCGTGAGGGAAGAGAAGTGGCAAAAGAGGTAGACGAGAGCCTGATGGGTTACTCCAACCTTTCTGTGCAGTAAAATAGAATACGACAGAAAAAACCAAAGAAGAAGTGGGAGACTGCTTCTTCTTTTCAATTCTCCGTGCTTATACAATGTTTGCAAAGTGTCTGTTCTGTGATTTTAGCAGGTTGCCTATTTGTGCAGCGTCTAGTATAATGAAGCAAAGAGAAAAACAACAGGGAGCTGCAGTCCAAAATACAGAGGGAAACTGAGTAAGTCCTCTGGCAGAAGACCAGGATAAGGGGTACATAATATCGTGGAAGAAGAAAAGAAAGAAATCGAAGAAACGATAGAAAAAGAAGAAGTCACGGCGGATGTGATCGAGACAGAGCCGACGGCGCAGGTGGAGATCGCAGATGCGAAAAAAGATCTCTCTGACATCGAAGTAAAAAATCCGCGGATCGGAAAAGTTTTAAAATTACAGGAAGAGACAGAACACCAGCAGGAACTGGAGCAGCTTCGTTCCAAACGCATCCGGCAGGAACAGGAATACATCGACCGCATGTTACAGTCTGTCGAGCAGACTCTTAAGAATACCAAGGAAGAACAGCGGCTGAATGAAGAATTTGAGCAGCATATCCGGATGGAGATCTACAAGATGCACGGCATCAGTGAGGATAAATTACAGGGAATGACGGAACGGCGCACCGCATGGTATCAGGGTGCCGCGTTTGCGCTGTTTTTCCTTTCACTGCTATTGATCGCACTTTGCGGCGTGCTGCATGGATTTGGTTCGGAAGTCTGTATTTTTATGGCATTTTACACCGCGATCGAGGGAGCATTATTGTCCAATGGGAGAAAACAGTCTGTTTTGCTTGAGGCACTGATCAAAGTACTCTATCTGCTGCTGTTCCCGGTCATGATGGTGGTATTTGTCTGTTATGAGCTTGGCTTCAAGGAGTATGAGATCCTTGTTCCCATTTTCGTGGTGGCAGGCGTACTGGTTCTGATGGTAGGCGCGGTCTCTTATTTCTTATATGATCCGTATCGCGTGGACCGGAAGAACAAAAAGAAAGCACATAACTATATTAAGGAAATGGAAAAGACTGCTCTAAAAGAAGTGAAATTAAAAGAGAAAAAAGTCGCCAGGATGGAACGCGCGGAAGAAAAATCAAAAGCAAAGCAGGAAAAGAAGGCGCAGCGAAAGGTAAAAAATCAGGAGCGGAAAGAGAAGATTACTTCCTGGTGGAACGAGCATAAACCATTTCAGAAAAAAGAAAAGAAAGAAGAGGAAGGAGCATAAAAAGCTTTATGGAAAAAGAGGAAGTATTAGAGCTGCTGAAAAAACAGCTCTGGATGCAAAAAATCATCAGTGGCTGTCTGGCAGTACTGGTTGTTGTACTGTTGATCGGAGGAGGGATCCTGGTCAGTCATATGAACCGGATGGCGGCTGCGATGGAAGATGTTGCAGATAAAGTGGCAGAGATCGATGTGGATTCGATCAACGGAACAATAGAGGAAACACAGAAACTGTTGGAAAGTGTAGATGAATTTTCAAATGCAGTGGATGAGATGACAGAGAAAGTCAATGATCTTGGAACCGATGTAGGCTCATGGTTTCAGGGAATTTTGGGTGGTGGAAAATAACCACCCTATTTTTTTCTCTTTTTCTTTGCCACGCTGTAGCCGAATGTGCCTAACTTTTTCCCAAGCAGAAAATATTCGCCGTGCGAATAGGTGACAAGCCCGGAGGCGTTTAGATCAAATTTGCCGTTGGCGTTCAGGTAAGCATCGTCAACCGTGACATTGACTACATCGGCAAGAAACATTGTGTGGCTGCCAAGAGGCATGATCTCTCTTACCTTACACTCGATGTTAACCGGGCTTTCTGCAATGCCCGGAGCAGAAATCTCTCTGGAAGGAAGAGGAGTGAGTTTCATCTCTTTGAATTTATCCACATCACGACCGGAGCGAACACCGCAGAAATCGGTGGCACGTACCAGCTGTTCGGTGGTCAGATTTACGACAAACTCGCGTGATTCTTCTAAGATATGATAGGAATAACGTTCCGGGCGGACGGAAATCGAGAGCATAGGCGGGTTGGTGCAGACGGTTCCTGCCCATGCGACCGTAATGATATTTGGTCTCCCGTCTGACTGGCAGCTTACCATGACAGCAGGGAGCGGATAGAGCATATTACCCGGTTTAAAATACTGTTTTCCCATAATCGTTTCTCCAATCTATTTCATCAGAATATCCATCAGATAGGCATAGACATCTTCGTTCTGGTTTTTCCAGTTGTCGCAGATAGCTTCCGCCTGTTCTTTCTTTTTAACCGTCAGAGTCAGGTCGATCAGGTTGGTACCGCGTTCACGAAACTGACAGCGGACGGCATAGTCCTGATTTGGTGTCTTATAGTAATCGGCAAGGATCGAGTTGATATTGCGAAGCTCCAGCTGGTTTTTCTCGAGATAAGCCAGCGTATCGCGCTCGATGGCATCCGTGATCTTGTCTTTAAAAAATCCAAGTGTTTCTTTTCCGGCAGCCGTGATGTAGTACTGCGTATTGCTGTGCGTCGATTCGGAACGGATCAGATTTGCCTCGACCAGATCGCTGATCACCTGCTGGACACGGAAATAGTCCGTGTAGTCCTGCTCTAAAAAGAAATTGGAGATCTGCGTGTTGGTAAGGGGAAAATCCACCTTATCCAACATATTTAAAATTGTCAGTTTATAAATGGTAAATGGTTCTGCCATAAAAATTACCTCACTTTCCCAGTTGCCAGTTGTATTTCTACAGGGAAGAATATTTTCAGAAAAAATATTTCCCCTGCCATAAATCTGCTTCTTTTAATTGTTTCTGAATCGTATTTAAAACGCGTTTTTTATCGGTGCTCCACAAAGGCGCAAGGAGAAGGTTTCTGGGACCGTCCCCGGTCAGCCTGTGAACGACCATATCGGGCGGTAAAAGGGAGATACATTCTGCCACAAAAGAACAGTATTCCTCTAACGTGAAAAGGGGAAACGGTTCCTTCTGATAGAGCGTGCCGAGATCGGTTCCCTTTAAGACATGCAATAATTGTAATTTGATCCCGTCTACCGGCAGGGATGCGACATAGGAAACAGAAGCGCGCATCGCATCCTTCGTTTCTCCGGGCAATCCTAAGATCAGATGTGTGATGACACTGATCCCTCTTTCATGCAGGGCATAGACGGCTTTCTCATACTGATGTAAGGTAAAACCGCTCCGGATAAACGTGAGCGTTTCTTCGTGTATGGTCTGCAATCCAAGCTCGATCCATACCGGTTTGATCTGGTTTAGTTCTTCTAACAGATCGAGTATTTCGGGTGAGAGACAGTCGCATCGGGTTGCAATGGAGAGGGCAACGATCTCCGGCTGTCGGATGGCTTCATAAAATAACTGCCGCAGTTTGGAAACTGGGGCATAGGTATTCGTGAATGCCTGAAAATAAGCAATAAATTTATTGCAGCTCGTTTTGGCTAAGATCCTCATCTTTGCCTGTGCGATCTGATCGGTTATGGAACCGGCAGAAGCTGCAAAATCACCGGAGCCGCCGGCACTGCAAAAGATACAGCCGCGATCACCCAGTGTGCCATCCCGATTCGGACAGGTCATACCGCCGTTTAAAGAGAGGCGGTAGACTTTTTCTCCGAAAGTCTGTTTTAAGTAATAGTCCAGAGAGTAATAACGTTTGTCTCCCCAGAACTGTACCGGTTCGATTTGTCTCATCGGATATGGGATTTTACAGCATTGCTGACTACTTCTGCAACGCGTGGATCAAATGCTTCCGGCATGATAAATTCATCGCTTAATTCCTCGTCGGAAACAAGACCTGCGATCGCGGTTGCAGCGGCAAGTTTCATTTCCTCAGTGATCTGTGTGGCACGGCCTTCTAATGCACCTTTAAAGATACCCGGGAAGGCAACGACATTGTTGACCTGATTTGGAAAATCGCTTCGTCCGGTTCCGACTACTCTTGCACCGGCAGCCTTTGCAACGTCAGGCATGATCTCGGGTACCGGATTTGCCATGGCAAAGAGAATGGAGTCTTTGTTCATGGATGCGACCATTTCCGGTGTCACGATATTAGGGGCAGATACACCGACAAAGATATCAGCACCTTTTAAGGCATCGGCAAGGGTTCCCTTCCGGTTGGATAAATTGGTAACTTCGGTCATTTTCTGCTGCATCCAGTTGAGGTTTGGATAATCTTTTCCGATGATACCCTCTTTGTCACACATGGTAACATCCTTAAAACCGTAGGTAAGGAGCAACCTTGTGATGGCAATGCCGGCAGAGCCTGCACCGTTGACAACGACTTTACAGTCCTCTTTTTTCTTTCCGGTCACCCGGAGACCATTGATGATGCCGGCAAGAACTACGATTGCGGTTCCGTGCTGGTCATCGTGGAAGACCGGGATGTCTAACATTTCTTTTAAACGTTCTTCTATTTCAAAACAGCGTGGAGCGGAGATATCCTCTAAATTGATCCCGCCGAAAGCTGGAGCAATGTTTTTGACCGTCTTTATGATCTCTTCCGTATCCTGTGTGTCAAGGCAGATCGGAACTGCATTGATATTTCCAAATTCTTTGAATAAGACGCATTTTCCTTCCATAACAGGCATTGCGGCATAAGGGCCGATATTTCCGAGACCTAAAACGGCACTTCCGTCTGAGACAACCGCTACGGTGTTGGCTTTCATCGTATAGGTGTAAGCGGCGTCTTTGTCTTCGGCAATGACTTTGCAAGGCTCCGCAACACCCGGGGTATAGGCGATTGCAAGATCTTCTCTGGAATTTACCTTAGATTTTGCTGTGGTTTCCAATTTACCGTTCCATTGTTTGTGAAGTTCAAGTGCGTTATTTTCCATAATAATCTCCATTCCTTATCATACGCTGTTAAAAATTACAACGATTTCATCATACCATTATCAATTTCACAAATCAAGAAAATTAGGACTTCCTATTTGGAAAAAGGTGTAGTATAATAGCCCTATCATAAATTCGTTACGTCATTTCAGACAAAATTCCCGGATGTTGAAGATGAAGAGAGTAAAAGTCAGCAAAAAGTGATAAGGAGTTATATTTCATGAGAGAAAAATATGAGAGTTTATCGTTGACCGTTCTTAAGGACGTGGCAAAGAGCAGAGGATTGAAAAACATATCTGCAATGAAGAAAGCGGACCTGGTAGAACTGATGTTGGCAGAGGATGAGCGTGAAAAGAAGGCAAAGGCAGCAGAAAGTGTTGCAGTGGAAGATACGTTAAAAGATTTAGACAGCGGCGAAGCTGCAAATGGTATTTTAGAGGTTATGCCGGATGGCTATGGTTTTATCCGGTGTGAAAACTATCTGCCGGGCGAACATGACGTCTATGTGTCTCCGTCCCAGATCCGTAAATTTAACTTAAAGACCGGTGATATCGTATCCGGAAACACCAGGATCAAAACACAGCAGGAGAAGTTTTCCGCACTTTTGTATGTCAGCAGTATCAACGGTTATCATCCGAGTGTTGCCAGCAAACGCAAGAATTTCGAGGATCTCACCCCGATCTTTCCGAATGAGAGACTGCGCTTAGAGCGCGCCGGCGGCAGTGTGGCAATGCGTATTGTGGATCTGGTGTCACCGATCGGGAAGGGACAGCGTGGTATGATCGTTTCCCAGCCGAAAGCAGGTAAGACTACTTTGTTAAAAGAGGTTGCAAAATCCGTTACACACAACAACCCGGAGATGCACCTGATCATCCTTCTGATCGACGAACGTCCGGAGGAGGTTACCGACATCAAAGAGGCAATCGAGGGTGACAACGTAGAGGTGATCTATTCTACTTTTGATGAATTGCCGGAACACCACAAGAGAGTGTCAGAGATGGTAATTGAGCGTGCAAAACGTCTGGTTGAGCATGGAAAAGATGTTATGATCCTGCTTGACAGCATTACAAGACTGGCAAGGGCGTACAATCTTACTGTTCCACCAAGTGGACGTACGTTATCCGGTGGTCTTGATCCTGCGGCACTTCATATGCCAAAGCGTTTCTTCGGTGCAGCGCGAAATATGAGAGAGGGCGGAAGCCTTACGATCCTTGCAACGGCTCTTGTGGACACTGGAAGTAAAATGGATGACGTGGTATTTGAGGAGTTTAAGGGAACCGGTAACATGGAGCTTGTGCTGGATCGCAAACTTTCCGAAAAACGTGTTTTCCCTGCAATCGATATTGTAAAGTCAGGAACACGAAGGGAGGATCTGCTTTTGGATGCGCAGGAGCAGGAATGTGTGGATGCGATGCGTAAGGCGATCAACGGCATGCGTACGGATGATGCGGTGGAAAATATCTTAAATATGTTTGCACGTACCAAAGACAATCAGGAATACATGAATTTGTTAAAAAAGACAAGAATTGTTTAGAAAATACTTGATTTTCCTGAATTAGTATGCTATACTTAACAAGCTGTTTATCGGGACTTTCCTTTGCAACAAGTACCATATACGGATCGGGTATACGGGTACAAAAGGATTGAACAGGCGAAACTATAAAACGATAAGAATATAAAGAGGTGAAAATCATGAGAGAGGGAATCCATCCAGATTATTATCAGGCAACTGTTACATGTAACTGTGGTAACACATTTGTTACAGGTTCTACAAAGGAAGAGATCCACGTAGAAATTTGTTCTAAATGCCATCCGTTCTACACAGGACAGCAGAAATCAGCAAGATCTGACGGACGTATCGACAAGTTCAACAGAAAATATGGCATTAATCAGTAAGTTAAGAACGGTTACAGATAAGGTTGAGGTTTTAAAATCTCAACCTTTTTTTAGGAGTAGAAACAATGAGATATTCTGGAATTGGCGGACAGGCAGTGATGGAAGGTGTCATGATGAAAAATCAGGACAAATACGCTGTTGCAGTCCGAAAGCCGGATAAAGAAATTATCGTCGAGGTTTCCGAATATCCGGGAATCATTAAGAATAAGAAAATACGAAATATGCCGATCTTACGCGGTGTATTCAGCTTTATAGAATCTCTGGTGCTGGGGATGAAAACACTTACGTTTTCTGCTTCCTTTTTTGAGGAAGAAGAGGAAAAACCAAAGACAGTGCAAGAGAAAAAGAAAGATCAGAAGAAAGAGGATGCCATGATGGGTGGAACGGTCGCAGTATCGGTCCTCCTTGCGGTTGCGATTTTTATGGTGCTTCCTTATTATATTTCTCTGTTCTTTCAACGTTTTACATCCTCCTATCTGCTGATCGCATTGCTGGAGGGGATCTTACGTCTGGTTATTTTTATTGGCTATGTGGCAGGTATCTCACTGATGCCGGATATTAAAAGGGTTTATATGTACCATGGTGCCGAGCATAAATGTATCAACTGTATCGAACATGGTATGGATCTGACCGTGGAAAATGTGAAAAAGAGTTCCAAACAGCACAAACGCTGTGGAACCAGTTTCCTTTTGATCGTAATGATCATCAGTATTTTCTTTTTTATGTTTATCCATGTGGATTCCGGGGTTGCCCGCCTTTTGCTGCGGCTGGTTTTAATACCGGTGATCGCAGGTGTTTCCTATGAATTTATCCGGCTGGCAGGCAGAAGCGACAATGCACTGGTCAATATCTTAAGCAAGCCAGGACTGTGGCTGCAGAATCTGACGACAAGGGAACCGGATGAAGATATGATCGAGGTAGGGATCGCATCGGTAGAGGCGGTTTTTGACTGGAAAACTTATGTGGAAGAAATCAGACAGGAAGGGTAGGGATTCTAAGTGACCTATCGTGAGGCATTAAATTTAGGTGAAAAGGTCTTAGAGACGGCATCTATTGTTGAGGCAAAACTGGATGCGTGGCTGTTGCTTGAGATGGTCTGCAAGATAGATCGCAGTTTTTATTATCTTCATATGGAAGACGACCTTTTGGAAGAACAGGTAAGTGAATATGAGATCGCATTAAAAAAACGCGCAGAGCATGTTCCATTACAATATATCGTTGGGGAAACGGAATTTATGGGATTGAAATTCAAGGTAAATTCCAGCGTACTCATTCCAAGACAGGACACAGAAACGCTTGTAGAGGAGGCATTAAAAGTCATAACACCCGGCATGCGTGTGCTCGACTTATGCACAGGATCGGGCTGCATTATCGTAAGCATCCTGCACAATGTCGCAGATGTGGAAGGATATGCAACAGATATTTCCAAGCAGGCATTAAACGTGGCAAAAGAAAATGCAAAATTAAATGGCGTTGCAGTCAATTTTGAACGGAGTGATCTGTTTGATAATGTAACGGGTACATTTGATGTGATCGTATCCAATCCTCCTTATATCCCGTCTCTGGAAGTGGTCAAACTGATGCCGGAAGTGGGAAGCTTTGAGCCTTTAGAGGCATTGGACGGCAAGGAGGACGGACTGTATTTTTACCGCGAGATCATCGCCTCCTGTAAGGAATATTTAAAACCGGAGGGCAGGATCCTTTTTGAGATCGGGTATGATCAGGGCGAAGCTGTCCGGGCGATGTTACTCGGGGCAGGTTTTAAAGAAGTACGTGTGATCAAGGATCTGGCGCATAATGACAGAGTCGTGACCGGAATGCTGTAGCGGGGACACGAATCAGAAGGACAGATTTGGAAGAAAGGAAGGAACAGAATGTTTGATAAATTAGAGGATTTACTGATCCGTTTTGAAGAATTGATGAGTGAGTTAAGCGAGCCGGATGTTGCAAATGATCCGGAACGTTTCCGTAAATTAATGAAAGAGCAGAGTGATCTGACTCCGATCGTTGAGGCTTATAAGGAGTACAAACAGTGCAAGCAGAACATCGAGGATTCGCTTGCTATGTTAGAGGAAGAGTCTGACGAAGAGATGCGCGAGATGGCAAAGGAAGAGTTAAATGAGTCCAAAGAGCGTGTGGAAGAGCTGGAAAATGAATTAAAGATCTTACTTCTTCCGAAAGACCCGAATGATGACAAAAACGTTATCGTCGAGATCCGTGCCGGTGCCGGTGGAGATGAGGCAGCACTGTTTGCCGCAGAGATCTATCGTATGTATCAGCATTATGCAGAGGAAAAACACTGGAAATCAGAGATCATGGAAGCAGATGAGACCGGTATCGGTGGAATGAAGAGTGTTACCTTCATGCTGAGCGGGCAGGGTGCTTACTCTTTGATGAAATATGAATCCGGTGTGCATCGTGTGCAGCGTGTGCCTGAGACAGAGTCCGGCGGACGTATCCACACTTCTACCATTACCGTTGCCGTGATGCCGGAGGCTGAGGACGTGGATGTCACGATCGATGAAAAAGATATCCGGATTGATGTCTGCCGTGCATCCGGTGCCGGTGGGCAGTGTGTCAACACCACCGACTCTGCAGTACGACTGACCCATATCCCGACTGGAATTGTGATCTATAGCCAGACTGAGAAATCACAGATTCAGAACAAGGCAAAGGCATTTGCCCTGCTGCGTACCAAATTATATGATTTAGAGCAGCAGAAAGCGCATGATGCCGAGGCAGAACTGCGTAAGAGCCAGGTCGGAACCGGTGACCGTTCTGAGAAGATCAGAACCTACAACTTCCCACAGGGACGTGTGACAGATCACCGCATTAACCTGACATTATATAAACTGGATAAGATCATGAACGGAGATATCCAGGAGATCATAGATGCCTGCATCGCAGCAGACCAGGCTGCGAAACTGGCGAAGATGAATGAGAATTAAGGATAGACGTAGACGAAGTTTTGTTAAATTAGAAAACAGGGTGCCCCCTATCAGCTGAAAATGGCTGATATGAGGCACTTTTTATTTTAAAGAAATAAAAAAGGAAAAATCGGGTGTAAATACAAGCAAGGTATGATAATATAAACTATATGTGAAAGAGAAGAGTATATTTTTTAGAAAGGGTTACAAATAGCTATACATTTAACAGGGAGCAGAGTGATATATGAATGCGATAAATTCAAATGAGCAGATGATACAGAAAATTAATGAAGTTCTTCAAAATAAGAAGGATGCAATAGTTAATATTGTAAACGATAAGCTGACGATATCAGTCTTTTCCTTGCTTGAGAAGAACTTGCAGAACGTGAAGGAAATTAATTTTGTAATTCGTGACGTGAAGTTCCTACCACATCAATCAGAGATAGCTCACGAATTTGAAATTAATCCGACAGATATACTGTTTAATGCTTATGATATTACAGAGAAGAACAAGTTACAGCATTTCTCCAAAGCTAGAAGTATGCACGATTTTATTGAGAAGCATGTCAATATTCGTAAGGTTAATGCAGGTGTCCGCATAGGTGGGAATATCCTGATAATAGATGATGACTTTATGATTCAGGGTAGTTCATCGCTTGAAATTTCTAAGAAGAGTAGCAGAGATGCTTTCAGCAATATTAATTTTGATACGATATTAAATGGTAGTGCTGACAAGGAACAGATATTAGGAGCTTTGGAAACCTTTAAAAAGATTTGGTTCGATGAACAGATATCTGTAGATTACAAGGATGAATTGCTTGCAAGTCTGCAATATGTGTATAAGGAGCATGCTCCAGAATTTTTGTATTACTTTACATTGAATGAGTTGTTTGGTAATCAGCTGGATGCTGGTGTAGAGCGTTTTGAGAGAGATAGTGTCAGGTTTAAAAAGACAGAAATTTGGAATGCATTATATGATTTTCAGAAAGATTGCGTAGTATCTGCGATTCGTAAGCTCAATACCTATGGTGGATGCATTATCGCAGATTCAGTAGGTCTTGGCAAAACATTTGAGGCTCTGGCGATTATAAAGTATTTTGAAATTGGAATGAACAGAGTTCTTGTACTAACTCCTGCAAAACTCTATGATAATTGGAATTCTTTCAGAGGAGATTATAAGGATTCATTCTTACATGAGACATTTAATTACAGAATTATGTTTCATACTGATTTGTCCAGATATAGCGGAATGTCAAGGTCAGGACAAGATCTCAAAAAGTTTGACTGGGGAATATATGACCTTGTAGTTATTGACGAGTCGCATAATTTCCGTAATAGAAATGATAGATATGATGATAACGATCAGCTGATAATGACCCGATATGCGAGATTAATGCAGGATGTCATTAAGCATGGAAATAATAATACAAAGGTGCTGATGTTGTCAGCTACTCCTGTAAATAACAGCTTGGTAGACTTGAAAAATCAGATAAGCATTATTACACGAGATACAGATTCTGCATTTGAGGAACAGGGTATTACGAGCGTTGAAAATCTTTTGCGTAGGACTTCAGCAAGTATCAATACATGGGAGAAGATACCACATCATCAGAAAGACCAGTTGTTGGATAGCCTGCCATCAGATTTCTATAAGTTGCTGGAGCTTATGACGATATCACGAAGCAGAAAGCATATTACCAGTTATTATGGTGATAAGGGGGTAGGGCAGTTCCCAGAGAAGAATAAGCCAGATACATATAATAGTGATATTGATACAAAGAAGGAACTTTTACATTTCA